>Ga0224508_10001230_pt1 | contig 23258 bp, 24 predicted proteins | sample SF_Jan12_sed_USG_4_FD_170157 | JGI IMG/M metagenome (GOLD analysis project Ga0224508, IMG submission 170157) | Sediment microbial communities from San Francisco Bay, California, United States - SF_Jan12_sed_USGS_21 | ecosystem: Environmental > Aquatic > Marine > Sediment | place: USA... | reverse complement strand
TCGTCGATCAGTGGAGCGAAGACGACCCCACGTTCTACAGCGCCTGGGGTGTGAAGGTGATCGAGCACTCCGGCGAGCCGCTTATCATCGTGGGTACCAATATCCCGGACTTGGCTCCACTCGAAGAGGGGTCTGGCGCAGTCCTCTCGTATCGACGTCAGGACGGGGCCTGGGTGCGGTCCGAGGTAGTCGCCAACCCCGACCCGAGAACGACGAACTACAACTCGATGATCGTCGTGGCGTGCGACCTCGACCAAGACGGTGACGACGATCTCGCCCTGAGCTCGGCGTTCGGCTCGTCGGCAGCGGGGAGCTGGATGGAGAATACCGGCCGACAGGATCCGGCTTGGATCCCTCACTACCAGCCGATGGCGGCCGGGATCGATCCTGCTGTACGGGGCGTGCTGGCGTACAAGTGCGCCGACCTGGATGGGGACGGCTACCCCGAGGTCGTCTATAACGCTATGTTCGACATCCCCGAGACTGACCCGCCTCGATACCGAGGCGAGATCTGGCTGGGTCTGAACCCTGGCCCGGGACGGTAGCTTTCTCGATGACCGGCCGCTTCGCATAAGGGACGTCCTTCGCAACGGCCAGCATCCGATCGAAGCGGGCGTTGGCCGACTCGACGTCGTGCACACCGTCAGAGAACACCGTGAACGCTTCGTCAGTGGGAACAGTCCCTGACCCCGACGCACGGACATTGCGCAGTATCCACTATCGAGCGATCCGAGCGAGGCTGAACGCCGGTTTCTTCGCTAGCGACTGCGGCATTCTGGGTGGCATTGTCGACGGTTCGCCCGGCGTCTTCATCTCCAGACGGCATAGCACCAAACATCCCGGGGCTCGGTACTGACGTTCGGGAGGTAGCCCCACCGATGGAGCCGCCCTTCGCGCTGCATGCCCGCTTTCTCCAAGACACGGCAGGATGCCAGGTTCTCCGTATCGGCGATAGCCCAGATCCGCCAGACGTCACCCTGGTCGAACGCCCAGGAAATCACCCCCGACACGGCCTCAGTCATGAAGCCTTGTCCCCAATGGGCCCGGCTGATCACATAGGCGACCTCAACCTTGGCGTCGTCAGGGCGGGCTTCGACCATGCCGATGACCGCCCCAGTCTCCTTCGACTCGATCGCCCAAGGAATGCGCTGTTGGCTGTCCCAAGCTCGGCTGAAAGACTCAAGCACTGCGACAGTCTCGGAGACGTCCTGATGGTAACGCCACGTCAAGTATCGGGTGACCTCGGGGTCCGCAGCGTAGTTCTGATAGACGTCGACAGCATCAGTGACAGCCGGCCGCCTCAGACGCAGACGTTCTGTCTCGAGGGACTCGGCTATCACAGAACCAGATCGTACTGTCGTGCCGGAGGTGCTCGTAAATGGTCAGGCTGAGCCCCCCGAAAGCACAAATCAGCGGCACCACGGGAGTGCACGATAATCCCAGGCCGAGCTGGGCGAACGTCTTGGGCCGGCGTAGTCTGGCACCGCACCCGGGCTCGTGCGCCGGTTACGATCGGCCGAACCTCTTGGGGTCAGCTGTCGCGCTGAGCAGTCGCCCCCGGCGACCGAGCCACGAGAAGCGATTGCTTCTGTTCGAGCACGACGACATCGTCTTGATTGACTAGCCGGTCCTCACACTGCACTACACCGAACTCCGGCCTCGAGCGGCTCATTCGTTTGTCCGTCACCGTACGGGAGATCCACAGCTCGTCACCGGCCCTGGTCGGATTCGGAAACCGGTACTCGGCACCCAACAAGGCCCGGATGTTCCAGCTTCCAGCTTGTCCTGCCTGATGAAGGAGCAGGTTCGCGATACACAATGTGTGTACGCCGGATGCGGCAAGGCCCTCGAACAGTGACGCATCGATCTTTTTGGGATCGAGGTGGTAGTCCCACGGATCCCACTTCGTGGAGAACTCTCCGATGCCCTCAGCCGTCACAACAAAGGGGCCCGCTCGATGGTCGCTTCCCACCTCGATCTCGTCGAACGACACCGAGCCCGAACTCTGCTCCACCTGAGGACCCCCTATCGATCTAACAGGTTCACCCTAGCCCGGTCAGTCCGCCTACCAGGATGCCTGTCCTCTCTCGAGAGCTACGACGGATAGAGCACCACCCATTACGGCACTCACGACCCGGGCGCTCGACAATGCTCGTCGAATGGCCTCGTCAGGGAGCTGGGCGGAGACCTCATCGCAATAGGGTCGGTCGCCACACCACGTCGCGTGGCCGATCTTGTTGCCGGAGGGCGTGGTCTCGCGGGCCGGCCCGAGGTCTCCTCTTGTGGCGTGGCGGTAGTACAGGACGCGAGCACCGCATGAAGGTCATCATTCGAGCCGTTGCGCGGCACTTGGACTCCGTGATGATCACAGAGCACGCTCGTCTGCAGGCTCGACGGGCATGCGACCCGTCTACGACGGGCTCTTGACAGTGTCGAGTATCGTCGTTCGCCTTGATCGGGTGCTCGACGACGAGTAGGCGCCGGCGACGTCAGGTGGGGTCGGGATTCATCTCCCAGTAGGTGGGTGACCGCTACAGCGCCGAGGCCGTCAGCTCCCGGATCGCTCGCATCTCGGTCGGGAGCCGATCGTGGAGGCGGATGAAGAGCTCCTCGTGTTCGAGGCGCTCGGCTAGCGTGGGAGGCCACGAACTCTTCGGCGAGGAGCTGCCAGAACTGTTGACTGTGTCAGAGGGCGCGAGCGAACCTTTCGGTGGGCCGATCACGGGCTCGTTTGACCTCGCGTCGCCCGCGGACCAGGAGCGGGTCAGGCAGCTGGCTGATGCGGTGTTGGCGCGGGGCGCCCCACCATACGCGCCAGGAGATCCGAGCGGCCCACTCGATGCTCGCATCGCCATGCATCTGGCCGAATCGAAGGCCGTGGTTCAGCGCCTCGACTGGGACGGGACACTCGCTGTGGTGTTCGCGATGTGGGGAGAGCAGCGGCGGCTCAGACCGCGGAGTGATAGCAACCCCGCGGGCGAGGACGCCCTCCACACGAAGCTCGATCAGCTTGCGTGGCTGTTCGAGGGCTCCCGGACCCAATGGTTGGTGTACCCGGTCGACGACGGCGATCCCGATGACAGTGCTGTGGTCGCCATCGAGCGGGCAGCCGAACATCGAGAAGGCGGACGGGTGTCGGTGTTGCGCCTGACCGACGAAGTCCCTACCGACACAGGCCCGTTGGCCTCGCTCGGTCACGTGGACGATTCCCGCAAGGGCGGCGCGATCGTCTGGGGGGCGGCGACGGCGGTGGACGAAGGCTGTGACGCCGTCGTGCTGACCGACGCGGACAATTCCGTGAACCTGGCCCAGATAGGACTGCTACTCGGACCGTTCAGAGACGGTCACGAGGTGGTCGTCGGTGATCGGAAGCATCCCGATTCAGTGCTCGTCAAGGCCGAGGCCCGCTGGGGTCCGGGGATCGTCGTGCTCAGGCACATGCAACGCATGGTGGGCCGGGCGTTGTTCGCTAGTGGGCTGCGAGACACGCAGGCGGCGTTCAAGCTCTACGGGCGGGCGGTTTTGGACGACATCCTGCGGGCTCCGGCGACCTTCGGTTTCGCGTTCGATTCGGACTGGCTCTATGCGGCCCTCGCGGGAGGCCACTCCATCCGACGGGTCCCGTTCGCCTTCGTCGACTCGTTCGCGGAATCGGCCTCGATCACCCAGGGGCCGATGACCACCTGGGAGTCATTGCTACGGGGCCTGGTCGACGCAGCTCGGGCGCGTGGTGTCGACCACGACGAGGAGATGGCGTCGGTCATCGACGACTTTGCGGTGGCCGAGATCCTCGATCACGTGGTGCAGCGCGTGCCGCCGGAGCTGGAGAGCGTGGCCGACGACCAGCTCGGTGACCGGGGCCTGATGACGCCAGCACGGCTGCGTGAATGGCTCGACGGTGTGCCTCGGCGCTCACCCGAGCGCACGACCCCCTTCCTATCGTAGGTTCGGACCCTCATCCCTCACCCGCTACCCCCGGTCGGATCCAGAGAGCCCCACTCATCGGAGCCCTCGCCGGGGGCGGTCACGATCTCGAGTCGCAGCGGCGCAAGCGCCTCGAGCACTTCGTCGATCCGTGCGGGCGCGGATCCGACTTCGGCCAGAGTCTCCGCGAGGTGCTCGAGGAACAAGTCGAAATCAGTATCCGTGATCTGGAGATGGGCATGAGCAGCCCTCATATCACGACCTTCGTAGGCGTCCGGACCGCCGAGTGCCGCCGTCAGGAACATCCTTTGATGGGTCTTGAGCTCCGCCACATCGGTGCCCTCGAAGAACACTGAAATCACCGGATCGGACTTGAGCTTCGCATAGAACTTCTCAACCGCCTCAGCAACCGATGTGTCGCCACCGAGCATCTCGTAGATGGACACGTCTCTCTCCCTTTGATCTCCGGAACCATGCTACGACTCCGAGCGCGGTGCTTCGTTTCGAGAATGTGAATTGCACCCAGCGGCCGGCTCACGCGCCGCCGTGTTACCTCTGCATTACCTCGCTCGCGGGGAACGACGAAGCCCTGACCTCAGCAGTGCTGTGACCAGGGCTTCTGTGGTGGCGGGGGCGCTGGGAGCGTCGTTGCCCGATAGTTGCCCGTGCAGGACGCCCGCTCCAGGTGTGGGACCTCACCAGCGGCACGCCTTTGACCTCCATGGCGGTGTTGCTCGTGTCACGCACCTCGGATCGCGTCGAGGGACGATCGGGGACCGAAGACAACCACGCGATCACCGGGGGTCGGCCGCGTCGGCGGTGAGTTGGTCGGGATCACCAAGTCCCTAGCCCCGGCGCGCTCGATCGCCACAACCCTGACGTCGGCACCGGTCAACGCCTCGATCACCTCCTTGGCCTGGTCTGCGTCACAGGGGATCGTCGCGGCCGCGATCGCGTGGTCCCCGACGACGATCCACCGCTCGAGTGCGAGGTTCCCGGTCATCCGCTGCGTCAATGCAGTCGCAGACCAGCGGGCCAGCGAGTGGAGTATCCCGATTCGGTCGACCACGACCAGACCGGCCAGCAGGGCCGCCAGCGTCACCACCCGCACGGTCAGGTCTTCGTCGGCCGGGACCACGAACGACACGCCGAGCAGCGCCAGAATCAGTGCTGGTCCGAAGTAGCCGAACACGACCAGCGTCGCCGCGACCCGGCGTGCCGGCGGATAGCGCACCACCAGCTCCGACTGCGACGTTGTATAGCCTGCCCCCACAAGCGCGGAACGAGCCTCGAAGCCGGCCGCCGGCCCGGGGAGTCCGGCCGCTTCGAAGACCGCTGCACCGAACAGGACGCAGAACCGCCAGACGAACACCACGACGATCACACCGATCACACCGGTCACGAGTCCTCCTCCGATCGAGTCATACGCGAACACTACGCGCCACGACGCGCCTACCGGGTCGTGGCGCCCGGCTCGTTGCATCGGAGCAACCTTTCACCCGGGTGAGGACAGGAATCCGGGGACGAATCGACGGCGCGAGTGCAAGGATGGACCATCTGGGGGGGATCGCCTCCGATCGTCCCCGTTGCGACCAGGAGGTCGACCATGGTCCACCGGCATGTCTCTGACGATGAGGCTCTCGCTCCCGCGTATGCGGGTCGGTTCGCGGGGGTGCCGGTTCCAAAGAACCAGATGCCTGATGGGGAGTCGCTGGCGGGGGCCGTCTACCGGATGATCCACGACGAGTTGATGCTTGACGGCAGCTCACGGTTGAACATGGCGACGTTCGTGACGACGTGGATGGAGCCAGAGGCCGAGAAGCTGATGGCCGAGACGTTCGACAAGAACATGATCGACAAGGACGAGTATCCGCAGACCGCGGAGATCGAGCGGCGGTGTGTGAACATGGTGGCCGACCTGTTCAATGCGCCTGCCGACGGGGATGCGGTGGGTGTGTCGACGATCGGGTCGAGCGAGGCCGTGATGCTCGGCGGGCTGGCGATGAAGTGGAAGTGGCGCCAGCGGCGTGAGGCGGCCGGGCAGTCGACCGATTCGCCGAACATGGTGATGGGCTCCAACGTGCAGGTGGTGTGGGAGAAGTTCTGCAAGTACTGGGACGTCGAGGCCCGCTATGTCCCCGTGGCCGAGGATCGGTTCACGGTCGCCCCCGACGACGTGATGGCTCGGGTGGATGAGAACACGATCGGGGTGATCCCGATCCTGGGGACGACCTACACCGGTGAGTTCGAGCCGATCGGTGAGATCCACGACCGCGTCGTCGCCTACAACGATGCCAACGGCACCGACATCCCGATCCACGTCGACGCCGCCAGCGGCGGGTTCGTCGCCCCGTTCCTGCATCCCCATCTGGAGTGGGACTTCCGGCTCCCCCAGGTGAAGTCGATCAACGTGTCCGGCCACAAGTACGGGTTGACCTACCCGGGCATCGGGTTCGTGGTCTGGCGGTCGAAGGACGACCTGCCCGAGGACCTCATCTTCCACGTCAACTACCTCGGCGGCGACATGCCGACGTTTACGCTCAACTTCTCGCGGCCGGGCAACCAGATCGTCGGCCAGTACTACAACTTCGTGCGGCTCGGGCGCGACGGCTACCGGCGCATCATGGAGCGTCTGCGCGACATTGCGGTTCACATGGCGGGCAAGACCGCCGCGATGGGCCCGTTCGAGGTCGTCAGCGACGGGACGGCGATCCCGGTCCTGGCCTTCAAAGTCAAGGACCCCTCCAAGTTCACCGTGTTCCACGTGTCCGACCAGCTCAGAACCGGTGGCTGGCAGGTACCGGCCTACACGATGCCCGAGAACGCCACCGACGTCGCCGTGCTTCGCATCGTCGTGCGGGAAGGTTTCGGCATGGACCTCGCCGACAGCCTCCTCGAGGCCCTGCAGAAAGCGGTCGACCACCTCGAGCAGTTCCCACCGGCGCACCCGGCGCCTGCGCCCGGCTTCAGCCATACGTGAACCGAAGGGGCATGTGGTCGCAATGCAGTGGCGCCGTGAGCTGATCTGGAACCCTCACGATCTCCGATGGCGCATCGCCGCGCTGTTCATGATCGGCTCGTTCCTGTTCGCACTCGGGTCGTTCCCGCCGTACTCCCAACTCGTCGACGGGCGAGCGGTCGGGATCACCTTCGTCGTCGGCTCGATCTTCTTCACCGCCGGTGGATACAGCGCCTTCCTCGAGGTGATCAACGACCACGACGACGATACGGGAGCCGGCGCGTTGCGCTTCTGGGCCTGGGAGCCGGGCAACACCCTCTGGTGGGCGACCTTCATCCAGCTGATCGGCACCCTGCTGTTCAACGCCAACACGATCGACGCGATGATCGAGACCTTCACGGTCGAAGAGGAGAACCGGCTGGTCTGGGGCCCCGACTTCTTCGGGTCGATCGCCTTCCTGATCGCCAGCCACCTCTCCTGGACCTCGGTGTGCCACCGCCTGTGGTGTGTCCGGCGGGACGATCCCGACTGGTGGGGAGCACTCCTCAACTACGTCGGTTCGATCTTCTTCATGGCCTCCGCGATCGCCTCGTTCACGCTGAAGACGACCGGCGAGACACTGAACATCACCGTCGTCAACCTCGGAACGTTCATCGGAGCGGTCTGCTTCTTCGTCGGCGCCTACCTCCTGCTCCCAGCACACGCCGACGACACGGTCGGAACCGGCGGCTAGCTCTGCTCGGCCGCAGCCGGACCGCGGCCACCGGGCGCGGGCAGTCTCGCCTCGATCGAGCGGCTTGCCAGCAGCGCGACGACGGCGGCGACGAAGACGGCGGAGCTCTCGGTCGCCGGGAGTCCGGCGATCAACACCGTGAGGGTGGCAATGCTGAGCGGAACTGGGATCACCGCCGACGGAACGGCCGCTATCATCGCCGTCACGGCGAGCGCGAGTGGGATGTCGTCGATCCAGACGTGCACGACCGAACCGATGCTGCCGCCGATGAACAGCAGCGGGAAGATCGGCCCGCCGACGAAGCCGAACGACAGCGCGCCGGTCGTGGCGGCGATCTTGACGAATGCGCTCACGAGAATGAGGCCGACGCCGAGCGCGGCCGGATCGCCGGTGACCTGTGCAAGACTCTCGGTGCCCAGGAACAACGTGAGTGGTAGCGCCATCCCGACGAGGCCCAGCACCAGCCCGACTGCGGTGCAGCGCAGAAACGGCTGACCCTGGAACGGCGTCGCCAGTCGGCGCGTGCCCAGCATCGAGAGCTTGAAGATCGTGCCGACGACAGCACCGAGGACACCGAACCCGGCCGCCACGGCGAGATCCACGAGACGAAGCTCGAACGAGGGGAGGTCGAGGAGCCGCAAGACGTCGGACCACCCGGCATCAACGGCGAAGAAGATAGCGAAGCCGACGATCGCCGCGGTGGCGTCGGCCGCGAGGCGAGCCCAGCGCAGCGCCCGCTGATCGACGGTCGACTCGATATTGAGCAGCAGCGCCGTCAACGGTGCCGTGAAGAGCCCGCCCCAAGCGCCAGGATCGCCGCGCTCATCGCCACATCCGGGTGCGGTTGCCGTACCAGTCGCCGAGAGACAGCGAACGCCGCAATACCGGCGGCCGCCATACCCGTCGGCACCTCCGGACCGAGGCTGAACCCGGCGATCAACGTCACCGCCGCGATCGCCACGCCGCCCGGTGCGGCCGACGCGTCGATCCTTCCGCTGGCGAGCGCCACGAAGACGTTCTCCTCCTGCGCGCTCGGCACCAGCGCATGGAGCGCGCCGACGATCAGCCCCCCGACGGTCAGGGCGATCAGGATCCGGATCGACCCCGAGAACGCGTTTGGGTCGAGCGGGTCCGGCCACAACAGCCCCTGCCCGGCATCGACGACCGCGACGAACCCGAGGGCGACCACCGAGCCGGCCGCGCCGAGTGCGACCGCGAGACCCAACCACGTCAGTGGCGAACTGCGGTCTGGCTCGGGTCGGTCGTCATCCTCATTCGGCACGGAACTCAATACTCCCACACTGCGGCGCGGGCGGAACACGCCGACCTCGGCGACGACAATCGACCACCCCCGTGCCCGTGATGAGGTGGTACTGCCCGAGTCTCAGGCCGGCACGAGGTCGGCTGGATCGAGTTCCTCCTGCTCGGCGACGGCGTTCCCGTAGAGCAGGTGACCACGATGACCGTGTTGAAGCTGGCGATCACAGCACCGAGACCGGCGGCGACCAGCGCATTCGAAAGTAGATGGCGCCGACGGCGGTCAGGGCGGACCAGTGCCAGCGCGCCAAGCCGTCATTTCTGACCGTTGATTCGGCCGTTGGCGAGATCCCCTTGTGGTCGTCGTCCACCCAGGGGTCCAGGCCACAAGAGTGGCAGACTACCGGCATGTCCACTGCCTCACCAGCTGGATCGTCTCCGACCGAACGCCTTCCTGGCCTGGTGGCCCTCGTTGGCACCGATGTCGGGGGGAGCGAGTGGAAGCAGATCGATCAGTCGATGATCGACACCTTCGCGGCGCTGACCGGAGACGACGGTGCGATCCACACCGATCCCCAGGAGGCGGCCAGGATCGCTCCCTTCGGGGGGACGATCGCCCAGGGATTCATGCTGCTGTCGCATCTCACCGGGTTTGCCAAGTCACTCTCGTTGCCCCAGGACAGCGTGGCGTTCCGGTTGAACTACGGGTTCGATCGGGTTCGGATCATCACGCCGGTGCCGGTCGGATCGCGGATCCGGGGACGGTTCACGGTTTCGGGTCTCGAGGACCGCGGACCGAGCGCAGCGCTGCTCACCTTGGAGGCCAGGGTCGAATTGGAAGGGTCCGACCCGCCCGCTGTCGTCGCGGATTGGCTGGCCTACCTGCAGCTCACCGATGCGGAGGCTGGGGAATGAGCACCCACGCCGGGCAAGTCGAGATCAACGCGTTGTCGGCTCGCCTGAACGACATCGAGTTCCCTCCAAGCATCCCTGCGTTCTGCGAGGCCCAGGCGGACCGGTACGGCGATGCAATCGCGGTCGACTATTTCCAGGACGAGGTCGAGCTGTCCTACACCGCCCTGCATCAACGATCGAACCGGGTTGCAGCCGAGCTGTTGGACCGGGGCTACCGCAAGGGTGCCCACATCGCCGTCATGTTGCCCAACGGGCCGGCATCGGTCATCGTCTGGTTCGCCATCATGAAGATCGGGGCCGTCCTCGTCCCGGTCAACACCGCCTATGGCGGCAAGGAGCTCGACTATCTCCTGAACCAGTCGGACGCCCAGGCCCTGATCATCGGCGCCGACTATCTCTCGGCGTTCGAGTCGATGCAGCAGCGTCCTGAACTGCTGGCCGAGCCGATCATCGTGCACGGCAACGACCTCGGGACGTTGGAGGCCGGAAGCGAGCTGGCGGCATTCGATCCCGGCTATCCGATCGCGGCCACCGATCTAGCCAACCTCCAGTACACATCGGGAACGACCGGGTTCCCCAAGGGGTGCATGCTCACCCAGGACTACTGGCTCCTGCTCTCCCACTCGATCGGCATGGTTCACCAGAGCTACGGCAGCTCGCGCCTGTTCTTCTGGGCACCATTCTTCTACATGGACGGCCAATGGTCGTTCCTGTCGGCCATGGCCATCGGCGGCACGGCCATCGTCGTGTCGCAGATGAGTCTGTCCAGGTTCCTGGGCTGGCTGCGGGAACACGAGGCCCACTACTGCGTGCTCCCCGAGCCCATCCTGAAGGCTGTTCCCGCCAGCCAGGACGACGCCAGCCTTCCGCTCAAGATGGTCCACGCGTTCGGTTGGCGCCCCTCAGCCCGGGCCGAGGCAGAGAAGCGGTTCGACATCGTGGCCCGGGACAGCTTCGGCATGACCGAAGTGGGACCGGCCATGGTCTGCCCCCGAGACGCCGGTGAGAAGCTGGAACTCAATACCTGTGGTCTCGCCGCACCATTCCGCGAGACCCGAGTCGTCGACGACGAGGGCAACGAGTGCCCACCCGGCGAGACGGGCGAACTCCAGATCCGCGGTCGGTCGATCATGCTCGGCTACTACAAGCGGCCCGACGCCAATGCCGACACCTTCGACGGCGACTGGCTTCGAACCGGCGACCTGTTCATCAAGGACGAGGACGGCTACCACCGGATCGTTGGCCGCCTCAAGGAGATGATCAAGCGCGCTGGGGAGAACATCTCCGCCAGCGAGGTCGAAGCAGCCATGCGCGAAGCCTCCGCTATCGCCGAGGCGGCCGCCATCGCCGTTCCCGACGAGATGCGACGGGAGGAAGTCATGGTCCTGCTGAAACTCGCCGTGGGAACCAGCCAGGCAGACATGCCGCCCGCAGCAGTCCACGAACACGCGACCCGCCTCGCGGCCTTCAAACGCCCTCGATACGTCGCCTATGTGGACGAATTTCCACGAACGGCCACCAACAAGATCGCCAAGACGGCCATCTCACTCGGCGACCTCGTTAGCCCCATCACCGACCTGCAGAACCAACGAGAACTCCCACACGACGACGCCACACAGCTACTCCCCAACTGAGAACACGCACCCACAGGCCCAGCGAACAGCCGAAACGCGAGGCCCGCAGCAAGTCGCATGGCATCGCGACTGGCCCAACAGCCTGACATCACCCGGGCTGAGGACGACGCAAGTCAACTACGGTGGCGGTCTGCGGCCGCTCGGGACCCATGGCCTGACACTCCCGGCCGCTGTCCGCGGTCTCCCTCCAAGCGAACTCGGCTCATGAGCTGCGTTCGGCTCGACTGCTTGCGGTTATGCCATCTTCATGGCACGATAGTGGCATGGCCCGAACCCGGATCAGCACGACTGTCGACGCAGACCTGCTCGCGGACGCCCGCCGGACACACCACGGATCGTCGGACGCTGAACTGATCGACGAGGCACTTGCCGCACTTCTGGCTCGCTATCGCAGTGCAGAGATAGACGACGCGTACGCGGCTGCCTATGCCGCCCACCCGCTCGACGAAACTGACGAGTGGGGCGATCTCGCCTCGTTCCGGGCTGCAGCGTCTGCGACATGAGCGACGTGCCCCGGCGCGGTGAGGTGTGGTGGTGTCAGCCCCCTGAGATCGGGCGCCGGCCGGTGGTGGTCTTGTCTCGCGATGCCGCAATCCCGCGTCTACGGCGAGCGCTGATTGCGCCCTGCACGACAACGATCCGAGGCTTGCCGAGCGAGGTCGTACTCGAGCCCGGCGAAGATCCGATCGGTCGGCGCAGCGCAGTCAACTTGGATTCCGTCGAATCGGTCTCGATTGCCGTGCTCGTCGAGCGGCTCGGCGCACTCAGTGGCGAGCGGATGCACCAGGTGTGTGCGGCGCTTGCCACCGCCACCGACTGCGGTTGACGCGTTCTCCGCGACGCTCGACATCTATGAACAGGTCGGCTGGGCGGCTTTCACCTTCGATGCCGTTGCGCGAGAGGCCGGGATCGGCAAGGCGGCGATCTATCGGCGGTGGGAGAAGAAGGAGGAGCTGTCGTCGATGCGCTCACCGAGCTTGCGTCGCAGGTCGTCCTGTCGGACATGGATCTCGGTTCGCTCCGGGCCGACCCGATCGCCATCGGTGAGCTGACCATGGCTCGCTCGGCTCTACGGGCGAAACGGGATGTTGATGTTGCGGGCCCAGGTCAAGGCAATGGTCTACCCGGCGCTCGGGGCAGACGATGGAGCGTCTCCGCCGGGCGCCTACCGAGCCCGGTCGCGCCGTCGTCATCCGGGCCGGGCACCGCCCCGCCCAGTTCGGGCAGCGCGGCCTCGTACCACTGGCCCTCCCGACCGATGAAGAGAGCGTGGTGGATGCCGGCCCTGGGCAGTTCTCTACGAGTGGCTCTCGGTCTCCAGCCATCGTCTGGCCCCATCGACGCTCGGCGAGTATCGACGCATCGTCGAGCACCGACTGGCGCCACATCTGGGACACCGGCTGATCGGCGAGCTGCGGCCGGCGCATGTTGTTCAGATGTTTGAGTCCCCGACACTGACGAAGTTGCAGGGTGCAGGGCAGGGCGGGCTGCGCGACACTGCGGGGTGTGGGTGAGATGCCGTCGGGGCTGGTGACGTTCGTGTTCACCGACATCGAAGCGTCGACCCGGTTGTTTCGAGCGCTGGGCGACGGGTATCCGGCGGTGCTGGAGCGCCACAACGAGCTGCTGCGTGAGGCCTGGCACCGACACCTCGGGGTGGAGGTGAAGACGGAGGGTGATGCCTTCTTCGTCGCATTCGAGTCGGCGGCCGACGCGATGGCGGCGTGTGTCGACGCTCAACGGGCCCTGGCCGTTGAGGTGTGGGGCGACGGTGTGCAGGTTCGGGCGCGGATGGGCGTGCACACGGGCCTCGCCGCGCCGAAGGATGGCGACTACATCGCCTATGCCGTCCATCAGGCCGCCCGCGTGGTCGGCGCAGCCCATGGCGGTCAGGTCCTCGCTTCGCCCGACGCCGTGGATGCAGCCGGTGAGGTGACCGGGATCGAGTTCGTGCGGCTGGGGCGGTTCCGCCTGCGCGACTTCGACGAGCCGACCGATCTGTTTCAGGTCGCCGGTGGGCCGGTACAGGTCGAGTTTCCGGCGGTGCGGGCCATCCCGGCCGAGGGGCACAACCTGGCCGGTCCCCAGGACAGCTTCGTGGGACGGGACACGGATCTGGCCGGTGTGGTGGAGCTCTTGGAGCAGTGTCGGCTGGTGTCGATGGTCGGGCCCGGGGGCGTGGGCAAGACGCGTCTGGCCATCGAGGTGGGCCTGCACGTGGCCGCGAACAATCGGGACGGCGTGTGGTTGGTCGACCTCTCATCGGTCACTGACGGGTCGCAGGTGGCTGCTGCGGTCGCCGACGCGCTGGGGGTATCGACGGCCGGGACAGGGGCTGTCGAAGCCGTCACCGATCACCTGGCTGGGGCCGAGGCCCTCGTGGTGTTCGACAATTGCGAACACCTCCTCGACTTCGCTGCAGGTCTCATCAGCGAAGTGTTGGAGCGATGTGCGGAGGTCACGGTACTGGCGACCAGTCGGGAGCCGCTGGCTCTGGCGGCGGAAGCGGTGTGGCGACTCGGACCGCTCCACGAATCCGCAATCGAGCTGTTCGTGGACCGCGCACGCCGAGCCGACGCCCGCTTCGCCCTCGACGCCGAAAACCGCGAGGTCGTCGCTGCGATCTGTGACCGGGTCGATGGCCTCCCCCTGGCCGTCGAGCTGGCGGCCGCAAGAATCGACAAGCTGACCCCCGAGGGGATACTGGCCGGCCTGGACGACAAGTTTCGTCTGCTACGCTCCCGTCGCAGGGACCTGGACGAGCGTCAACGCAGCCTCCACACGCTCCTGGACTGGAGTTACGACCTCCTCAACGAGTCCGAGCAGGCTGCGCTCCGCCGTCTGGCTGTGTACGCCGACAGCTTCTCCATCGAGGGCGCGGAAGCCGCCGCCGGTTGGGGCACTGTCGACGAGTGTGACGTGGCCGAGACAGTCTGGACCCTGGTCGACAAATCTCTCGTCGTTCCCGACACATCCGACAACGAGAGCCGCTACCGCTTGCTGGCCACAATACGCACCTACGGCCGAGAGAGGCTCGAAGCAGCCGGCGAAGCGACAGAGGCCTGGCAGCGGACCGGCGCCTGGCTGGCGAGCAGACTCGGCCCCCAGTCAGACCGCGATCCCAGCTGGTTGCGCAATACCCACGTCGAAGCCGACAGCATTCGTGCAGCTGTCAACGCGCTGACAGACATCGACGTCCGTCTCGGGCAGAAGCTCGCCTGCTCCCTTGCGATGCTTCACGACGCCGACGGGACGTACCGAGAGGGAATTCCCGAGATCGCCGACTACATCCAGCGGCTGCGTGCTCCTTCATCGGACCGGTGCGCTCTTCTCGGTCAGTTCGCCTTCATGCAGACCCAACGGCGTCTGCCAATTGACCCCGAAGTCCTGGTTGAGGCCCAGCAGCTCGTTGCGCTTGGAACGACTGAACCGGACTGGTGCCGAGGGCGGCTCGCCACGGCAGTGGCACTCAGCGCCTACGAGAGCGGAGATCCCGGTCATGCGCTGCAGATGGCCGAACAGGCGCTCAATGGGGATCTGTTGACCCACGAGCGTGCGAGGTGGCTGTCTCTCCTCGGCATGGCCTGTGCCGATCTCGGAGCACTGGACCGAGCGGTCGGAGCCTGGCGCGAAGAGCTTGGCCTTCACGTAGAGCTCGGCGACCCCAAGTTCATCTCTACGGTGGAAGGCAATCTCGCCGAAGCGTTTCTACGGCTCGGCAATCGGCGTGAGGCGGCCCAACACCAGTTGTCAGCCCTGGAGGTCGGTGTGCAATGGGGCATGGCCCAAGTCGTGGCGTTCGCGCTCATCGTCAGTGCCCGAATCTGCGCGGCGGAGAATCGCTGGGCCGACGCTGTCCTCCTTCACACCGTCGCCGATGACATCCTCGACGACCTCGCCCTGCCGCTCCACGACCAGGACCGCCAGCTCAGCGACGACATGCTCCTAGAGGCCGAGAGCCACCTCGACGAGATCGAGCTCGAATCCCTGACCAGCCGCGGTCGCGACTTCGAGCTGCCGGAGGCGATCTCGGCCGCACGGAGCATTCTCGAACCTCTCAAGGACGGCGCCCGGGCCCCGACGCTCGCCTAGCGAGCAACGCCACGACACACACGACTGCGAAAGAGTCGGCCGCACGGGTTCTCGCCCATAAGGTAGAGGTGGAGGTCGGCGTGAGAGACGTGTCGGAGCCACACGGCGAGACGTTCGTTGTCGACCAACGAGATACTCCCCACGGCTTGGTCGTGTTGCGGAGCTGCGGTCCGCACTTCGAGATCATCAGCGATGGCATGTTTCTGATGGACACGCGCAACGGTGGGTCCGAGCGGCTTCTCGTCGCCGCTGCTCTGGCGTCTGCCGAGCGGCCGCAGTCGGTACTCCTTGGGGGCCTGGGCGTCGGATTCTCGCTCGCAGAAGCCCTCGATTCCAACGGTATTGAACATGTCACCGTCGTCGAGCTCCACGAGACCATCATCGAGTGGAACTTCACCCACTTCAGTGCCTGGATGGGCCAGCGATTCGCTGACGAGCGCCTCACGATCGTATGCGACGACCTGGCCAACTGGGTTCTCTCCGGCGACCGGCAATTCAGCGCCATCTGCCTCGATGTCGACAATGGGCCGACTTGGCTCTCCGTACCTTCGAATACAGCGCTGTACGATCAGAAGGGAATCGCTGCACTCGCCCGTCGACTGCTCCCGGGTGGCGTCCTCGGCATCTGGTCGGCCGATCGGGCCATCGAGCTCGAATCCACGCTGCGGCACAACTTCGAGGACGTCTCATGTGTCGAAGTACCAGTCCCGCGGGGAGCGCCCGACGTCATCTACCTGGCAACGAGGGTGCAGACGCCCGAGGGACCAGCACCGCCAGAGTGAAGCGAGGCCCGGCGAGGTCGGCCGAGGTGGAGCTGTTGCCCTGCGATCATCGCCCGTAGACGTGCCGACCGGGGACCCGATCATCCACACGGACGGCATCGCGAACGCCGTGCCTTCTGCGCTCGCGCGCCACACCGCCGGTGCCGCTCGCTCAGCCGGTGATCGACTCGGCGATCTCGGTAGTGGCGAGCGCTTCGGCCACGGTCATCAGGCCTTGCATGACATGAACGAGGTGGCGTACCCCTGACCCACTGATGATCAAGCAGTCGTCACCGCCGTACCTCAGAGCGACACACTCGCAGCGCAGGGAGATGGGTTGCGAGCCACATCCGGCGATCGGGGTCGAGAAAGGCGATCACCCGGGCGGGAACCCGATCCATGGTCTCCTGGACTGGGAGATCACCGAGATCCTGGCCCTGTTCGAGGAGTGGGGCGACATCGACCTGTCCCATCGCAAGCTCGCGTATCGGGGCTCCTATGAGAACCGGGTGTGGGTGTCACCCTCCACCGTTGACCGAGTCCTGGCCCGCCACGGCCTCGTTCTGGCTGGTCAGGACCGCCCGCCACGATCGAAGAAGACCCCATGGCCGGACTGGTGCGAGTGGCGCCCCAACCAGCTGTGGGTCTGGGACGCCTCCCAGTTCGAAGCCTGCGTGTCATCCAAGTACGCCTACGGGATCATCGACCTGGTGTCCCGCAAATGGATCACCATCACCTTGACCCTCCGGAACCGATGGCCGCCGGCCGCGGTCCGTGGTCTCGTTTGCGCTCGCCTCGCCCACTAGGCATCGCCGGTATCGGGGCATCATCTTGGCGTTTGGGCACCGAGCCCGAGAGCTCAACCAGGAACCGCGCTGTCGGTGGGTATCGGTCAGTATCTGGGTGTGTCGTCGGGTCGTTGACGTCGCATCTCGGCTTCGATGTCGTCCTCGGTGACGGGTCTCTGGAAGTAGACGGTGAGGGCGTGGAAGGCCAGGCCGATGGCCCAGCCACCGATGGGCCAGATCGGCCAGAAGTAACCGGCACCGGTCGCGGCCCAGATGACGATCAGCATCGTGTTCACGACGAGGTAGACGGCCAGGTGGAGGCGCAACTCCCGCTTGGCCCCGATTCGTCTGATAGCGGCCTGCCGGTGATCGTCCATGGTGGTCATGTGGTCCTCACTTTCGTTGCCGTTGTTGGGCTTCCTAGGTCGAGCCTGATCCGGGCCAGACCGCCCGTAGTGCGATGGCCCGGAGGTTGATCCAGCTCGGCTCACTCAGATGCCGTCGTGGCTGGGCCCTGCCGCAGGTGCTGCCACTGACGAGCCAACAGGCCGATGTGGGCGCACGGTGTTGACTGCGGGAATGTCCCATGCTTCGTGGATCTGGCCGCCGAACACTCGCCACACCACGACGGCGTCGACGTCGATCAAGGTGCCGTCGAAGCCGACCGTGTTGGTGACGAACGCGACCAACAGTTCGTCTCCGTAGGGAGTCAGCGAGTGGTGCACCTGGCGGAAGCCGGTCTCGCTGAGTTCGGCGAGGCGGTCGAAGAGATCGGCGATGCCATCGAATCCGTGGTAGTCGCCGTCCAGGTCCGGGAGTTGAGGATTGAAGAAGTGGAAGACGAAGTCGTCGGCGAACGGGTGATTGTCGCGATCGACGAAGCCAGATCTGATGAGTTCGCCGGCCTGCGCAAGTAGCTCGAAGTTCGCGTCGATGTTCGTGCGTTCGGTTGACTGGTCCATGGTGCGGCCTCCGTGTTCGTGAGAACCAGGTTCAGCGGAGATGGCATGGCACGCCAGGGCCCAATGTCCCGAGCGGGCCAAGACCGAGCCCACACGAGGCCGAGGCGCGTGCTAGGCCGGTGACCCAGGCGTCTGGGATCGATGGCCCACCCTGCCCGGCGAGGACTTGCAGTTCAGCACCTGGGACGGACCCCGCCTGAACACACACACCGGCACTCCTCGGGCGCTCGGCATCACGGCCGAGGCGACCCCACCCCTGAACCCGATCTACGGCTGTAGCACTAGGCGGCAAACCTCGGGCGCTCGACATCACTCCTCGACTCGCCCCGAGGTGAGCCGTCCCCTGGTTGTCGAGGATCGGCCCTGATCACGATCGTGTCTGGGCCGTACGTTATGCGTGGCACGTTTCTTCGCACTCCAGGCGTCCTACAACGATGCTGCCGGTTCTGCGTGCGTCGGTTCGTGATTCCCGACCGGTGTTACCGAGTGGGCGACCTCGACTGGAACTGTGTCACGATGTCGACGATCGGTGCCGAGGTCGACGTCACCGCCCTCTGCGTTGCCAGTAGAGCTTGACCTACCGGGGCCTACTGCTGTTGTGACGTTCGTCTCTTCCCGATCAGGCATCGATTCGACGACGGTGGGACACAACATCGATGTTGGGGGTGTGACGTGAGGTATTTCAACGGACCGGCGCAACGAATCGGCTGGTTGTTCGTCTTGGCCACGGTTGCAGGCGTGTTGAGCGTTGTAGTGATGTCGTCAACGCTCGGAGATGAGGATCTACTTTCAGCAGTGCATGCCGATCAGGGCTCGCTGATCGTTGGCAACATGCTCATCTTTGTGATGCTGGCTGCGATGGTTGGCACGGCCGTTCTGCTGTCTCCGATCCTCAGGGTTCACAGTGAGACACTGGCGCTGACCTATGTGCTGGCCAGACTGCTCGAGGTGGTGGTGCTTTCTGTCGGGCTGGTCGCCGCGCTTCTGCTGGTGCCGCTGAGCTGGGACTTTGCAGCGGCCGATGGCGCCGATTTGGCAAGTGCCCGGGTGCTGGCAGAGTCGCTCAAGGCAGCCATTGATTGGACGGGATATCTGGGCGCCCAGATGATCTTCAGCATCTCGGCGCTGGTGCTGAATTGGGCGTTTCTTCGCAACGGGCTCATTCCCCGCTGGCTGTCTTTGTGGGGCTTGATCGGCGTGCCACTAGCGTTCGCGTCTGGTCTCTTGGTGATGTTCGAGTCACTCAACTCGAATGCATCAACGCTGAACCTGCTGGTCGTGCCGCTCGCCGTCCAGGAGATGGCCATGGCCCTCTGGTTGATCGTGAGCGGATTTCGCGACGTCACCGAGCACGACGCTGCGTTGGAGGCACGAGATCAGCTGGCTGCATCATCACGATGAGGTGTCCGGCAGGCCTCTACTGCTTCATTCGCCTGCTCGACTTGCGAACAACCTCGTACAACGCCAGGGCGGATCGCACTCGACGCTGACCCCGATCCACGACCAACCGCATGATCGATAGTGCTCCGAGGCCGGGCAGCCAGGGCGCAACGCTGCGGCACTCCTGGCCCGCTCGACAACGACGGTCGGGTAGCGGCTCGGAGGTGAGCACTGTCCGCGCTGCGGAGGCGGTCAGCTTGTCTGTTCGTAGGTGCCGTGCTCGACCGGTGGCAAGCCGGTTCGGCTTCGGGTGGCGGTGTTGGCTAGCCGATGTCGTCGGGTGATCTGGCGGCGAGGTGGCGGATCGTGGTCAGGAGCTGGTTGGTGTTGAGCTGTTTGGGAACGATTGCGGCGATTGCGTCGGAGTCTGCCCATGGGTTGGTGATGCCGGTGGTGTAGAGGATGCACTTGGCTTCGGGATTCGCGGCCTGTACTTGGAGGCAGGTGTCGAGTCCGTGGTCGTCACCCACGTGGGGGTCGACGATGACAACGTGGGGACGGTGTTCGGCGACCGCGGCACGAGTCTGGGCTGGTGTGGAAGCGGTGGCGAGGACCTCGATGTCGGGTTGGGCCTCGATGACGGCGGTTAGGTGTTCTCGAACGCTTTGGTCTCGGTCGGTGACGACGACTCTGATCACGATGCCAGCCCATGAGTCGGCAGTGCCGCTGGACCGGGGTCGCGTGGCGGTTCGGTCATGGGGTCACGGTGCGCCGGTCGGCGGATCTCTGTTAGAGGCCAACGTCCCCGTGGAGCCGCCTCATGTGCAGGCTAGACGACCTATTGCAGCCCAGGTGTGGTGTCGATCCGTGTTGTCTGTCAAGCTCGTCCCTATCGGTCCGGTTTCTTTGGGCACTCCTGGATTGGTGAGGAGGCCATAGCCATGGACGAGGCCACGACCGGCAGCCGGAGCGACCTGCACCCGTTGAGCGAGTTGTCCGAGGCCGAGGTCTGGGCCATGGTCGACGGGTCTCCAGATGGGATGCTGCTGGCCGACGAGGCTGGCACGATGTTGTTCGTCAACTCCCAGATGGAGTGCCTATTCGGCTACGACCGTGGCGATCTGTTGTGCCAGTCGGTCGACGTGTTGCTACCGGAACGGTATCGGCGGGTCCATGCTGCTCATCGGACCCGGTATCGGGCCGAGCCGGCGACGCGGGCCATGGGAACCGGGCTTGACCTGGTGGCCCGCCGCCGGGACGGGACCGAGTTCCCTGTCGAGATCTCGCTCAGCCCGATCAGAACCGGTGACGGGTTGCGAGTGGTGGCCACGGTGAGAGACATCACCGACCGGCTGACTGCGGACGCTCACGCTCACGCCGTGTCGCACACCTTCGATGCCGCCCACGACGGGGTGTTCATGTTTGAACCTGACACACTTCGGTTCAGCTACGTCAACCAGGGGGCGGTGGTCCAGCTGGGTTATGGCGCCGACGAGCTCCTGGCGATGACCCCGCTTCACATCAAACCCGAGTTCACTGAACAGAGCTTCCGGGAGATGTTGGCACCCCTGATCGCCGACCAGGTCGACTCCCACACCTTCACCACCGTTCACCGCCGCAAAGACGGCACCGACATCCCGGTCGAGATCATCGTGGACTACCCGCCGCCGGCCCAGCCAGGCCAAGCCCGTCTGCTGGTGGCGCTGGTGAGAGACGTCAGCGACCGCCTGCGGCTGGAGAAGATCGCTCGGACCCAACAGGTCAGAGTCGAGATCCTCGAGGACCGGGAACAGCTGGCCCGCGACCTGCACGACCTCGTCATCCAGCGCCTCTTCGCTGCCGGCATGGGCCTCCAGGCCATCCAGAAGTTCGCCACCGACACCGTGGTCCAGGAACGCATCATCGACACCATCGAACAGCTGGACCAGACCATCGACGAACTCCGATCCGCGATCTTCCACCTGGCCGCCGCCAGAAATGGCGCAGTAACCGACCAGGTTAAGGACCGCATCGATCAGGCCACGGTAGCCCTGGGCCATGAGCCGACCCTCCGTATCGCCGGCGACCTCGAATCAGTCGCACCGGCCGTTCTCGACGAAGTCCTCCCCACCCTCAGCGAAGCCCTCTCCAACATCGCCCGCCACGCCAATGCCACCGCAACCAACATTGGCATCGACATCGGCGACGCGGCCGTCGTCCTCACCATCACCGACGACGGCATCGGCATCGACCCCACCGCCCCAAGGGGCAACGGCCTGACCAACGTCGAGACCAGAGCCGAACAACTCGGCGGTATCGCCTCCATCGCCAGCAACCCAGCTACAGGCACCACGCTGACCTGGACCGCTCCCCGGATCTAGACCCGCCGAGCCCCTACGCCTCGTCAGCCACTCCCGTACCGGTCACGCCACCGAGAAGGCCACCATAGGACCTGAACCACCAGCAGCGCCACGGCACCAGCGTCGCGGTGATGTTCGACCGATTCCCGAGCCGACCACCCGAGGATGGCATCACTTGCGGCCCACTCGGGAACACCGCTGCCGTAGACGACGCCGTCACTCCGAGTGGCGCGAGCTGGCTTGGAGCTGGTCGAGGCGGCTGAGGCTGATCGAGCGTTGTCCGTTCTTCTGCGGCTTACCCGCAGCGGCCCAGGCGATGTCGCACTCCCCGTCGTACACGACCGATGGGTTTCCATCGCGGTCCAACACGACGACAACGAGGCGTTCAGCGCGGGTGCCCGAGGCGGACAGGCTGACGGACCTGCGCGTCGTGGTCTTGATCTCGACCCGGCGTCCTTCGTTGTCGATGGCGTCATAACCGTCATTGGACGGAGGCATCAACGTGAGATTGAGCAGTTCAGCGGCGAGGACCTCGCCGAGGCTGCCGACGAGATGACCGTCGGGGCTGAATGGCCGGCCGGTCGACGTGCTCAACGAACGGCATGCCTCGAAGATCTCGCGAACCGCCTGCCGGTTTGACTCATCCACCGCACCGAGCCTACGTCGCAAGCGCCTGCTCGAGAGGCCTCGCCCAATCGGCGGACAGTGAGGCTCAACGCTCTCGGTGACAGCATGGAGCGTTTCCGATCACGAGAGCCGAGCATCACGATGCCGGTTGCCGAGCATGGTCGTCCGCCATTTCCGGGCTGCGATACCGAGTGACTGCCGTGTCGGGACCGCCTGCGTTCGACCCCAATTGATGTGCCATGCATGAGAGGGTGTCGAGGCTGAACTGCGCAGTGGCTATTGGGTGGGTTGCGAGTCGCTGATTGCGTGTGACTTCGCCGGCCCCGATCGTGACGTTGGGCCCTGGCAGCAAACCTGAGGGATCTTCAAGCTTGAGGGCACTAGCCGTTTCGGTACCACTGGGAGAGCTGCAAGTTTCACAACAGGCCAACAGATCGCCGCTATCGCAAGCATCAATCACATGACCCTGACGATGAACCGAGACTGAGGAGATCACGATCATGACCACGCTCGCTCCATCAGACCGACCCGCTTCGGAAGACGAACCGAGCCTCGAACCCGGTTCGAAGACGCTCTACCGGATCACCGGGGCTTTGTTTGTCCTCGGCGCCGTGCTGGTCAACATCCCCTACAACCTACTCATCGCCAATTTCAACTACCCCGACATCCTCCGGGAAGACACGGCCAAGATCCTCACCGACTTCCAAGCCGAAGGCGACAGCCTCATCTATACCTGGCTCGCGTTCGCCTGGAGCGGAGTGCCCATCCTGGCCGGCATCTTTCTCCTGGGACGGATTCTCGAATCGGAGCGACACCCACTGGCCGGTATCGCAACCACCGTCGGGGTCGTTGGCGCTATCGTCCAACTCGTTGGGCTCCTCCGCTGG
>Ga0224508_10001229_pt1 | contig 23260 bp, 23 predicted proteins | sample SF_Jan12_sed_USG_4_FD_170157 | JGI IMG/M metagenome (GOLD analysis project Ga0224508, IMG submission 170157) | Sediment microbial communities from San Francisco Bay, California, United States - SF_Jan12_sed_USGS_21 | ecosystem: Environmental > Aquatic > Marine > Sediment | place: USA... | reverse complement strand
TGGCGTAAAACGTCGCTGCTGCGGTGTTACGCGAAATACCTGGCGCAGCTCGGTATCCCTTTCAGCCAGGACTACATGGAGGAGGTCCTCGCATCGCATCCCGGGTTCGTGCGGTTACTGGTTAAGCAATTCCAGCTACAGTTCGACCCGCAACTGTCGAACAAGGAGCGCAGCAAACAGATCGATGAGCTGTTACCGCGCATGCAGAGAGCAATTGACAAGGCCAAGAATGTCGACGAAGACAGAATCCTCATGGCCTTTGCGGGCGCCGTCGGAGCGACGCTGCGGAGCAATTACTTCCAGGCGCAGGATGATGGCCAGCCGAAGAGCTATATCTCAATAAAGCTCGACCCAACGCAACTTCCCGAGGTGCCCTTACCCAAACCGAAGTTCGAGATCTTTGTATATTCGCCGGATGTCGAGGGCGTGCACTTGCGCGGCGGTGATATCGCCCGTGGCGGCCTGCGCTGGTCGGATCGCCGCGAAGACTTCAGAACAGAGGTGCTGGGCCTGATGAAAGCGCAGGTGGTCAAGAACACCGTAATTGTGCCGACCGGCGCGAAAGGCGGGTTCTTCCCGAAGCGCATGCCGAAGGGCGACCGGGACGCAATTATGGCCACCGGCATCGAGTGCTACAAGACGTTTATATCTGCGCTCCTCGATATCACGGACAACGTGATCGATGGCACGGTAGTGACGCCAGAGAACATCGTGCGACGCGATGACGAAGATCCCTACCTCGTGGTCGCCGCTGACAAGGGCACTGCGACTTTCTCCGATATTGCCAACGGGATTTCGGCCGATTACAACTTCTGGCTCGACGATGCATTTGCCTCGGGCGGCTCCGCCGGCTACGACCACAAGAAAATGGGCATCACGGCGCGCGGTGCATGGGAAGCGGTTAAGCGCCATTTTCGCGAACTGGGTCTCGACACACAAAAAGAGCTGTTTACGGTTGCCGGTATCGGCGATATGGGTGGCGATGTTTTCGGCAACGGCATGCTGCTTTCACGAAAGATCCGGCTGGTCGCGGCTTTCAACCACCTGCACATTTTCCTCGATCCGGACCCGGATGCAGCGTCCGGCTTCAAGGAACGACAGCGGCTGTTCCGGAAACCGCGTTCCAGTTGGGCCGACTACAACGAAGCGCTGATATCGAAAGGCGGTGGCATCTATTCCCGCCAGGCAAAGTCGATTCGCCTGAGCAAGGAGGTACGCGAGTTACTCGATACTGATGAGACTTCGATGCAGCCCGACAAGTTGATCAGCGCGATACTGCGCATGCAGGTCGATCTGCTCTGGAACGGCGGCATCGGCACTTATGTTAAGGCCGGCAGTGAGTCACATGTCGATGTGGGTGATCGCAACAACGATGCTGTGCGTGTCGACGCCGACGAACTTCGCTGCAAGGTCATCGGTGAAGGCGGCAACCTCGGACTGACACAGCTCGCACGTATTGAGTACAGCCGTAAAGGCGGTCGAATAAACACGGACTTTATTGATAACTCGGCTGGCGTCGACAGCTCCGATCGTGAGGTCAACATCAAGATCCTGTTGAGCGATGTCGCCAAAGAGAAAAACATGTCGCGCAAGAGGCGCAATGAATTGCTTGCGTCAATGACGGATAACGTAGCGAAACTCGTGCTCCGCAATAACTACCTGCAGACGCAATCGATCAGCATGAGCGAGATTCGGTCGGTAGAACGTATCGACGAGATAGCGCAATTCATCGCCAACCTGGAAAATACCGGGCTGCTCGACCGCGAGCTCGAGTACCTCCCCGAAGAGCCGGAAATCGACGACCGTCGCGCGCGCAAGGAAGGCTTCACGCGACCTGAACTGGCTGTCGTTTTGAGCTACGCCAAGATCGACCTGTATAACGGTCTGATCGATTCCGGCGAAACACTTGAGGACTTCCTCAAGATCGATCCGCTGCGCTACTTCCCCGCTGTGCTCAGGAAACGATACGTGGAATTCATACCCGGGCATCGGCTTAGCCGGCAGATCCTGGCGACGCTGATCGCGAATGACCTTGTCAATCGAATGGGCCCGGCCTTCGTCAAGCGTGTCCAGGATGACACGGGCGCCAATATTGTCACTGTTGCCCGTGCCTACACGGTTGCGCGCCAGATCTGTCGCGCCGGCAGCCTGCTAAAGACGATCGAGTCGCTGGACAACGAAATCCCGGCGGCGGCCCAGATGACGATGATGTTCGAAGTCAGCAGGACATTGCGCCATGTCTGTTACTGGCTGATTGAACAGTTTGGCGATGATCTCGAAATTGAATCGACCGTTGCACGACTCAAGGAAGGCATCAATACGGTTTACAGGAATAGCGGCGCGACCATGTCGCCCAATGCGCGCCAGCGACATGAAAACGCGGCTTCGCATTTTGTCGAGATGGGCGCTACCGACGCGCTCGCCAATCGGATGTCGGTACTGCTCCTCACTCGGGCAGCACTCGACATTGCCGATCTTGCCCACATCTTCAAACGCGACGTGCTCGAGACATCAAAACTGTATGCAGCCTTCAATCAAAACCTCGGCTTCTTCTGGCTGCACGCCGGCGCAGAGGACCTCAGGGTGCAGGGCCGCTGGCAGGCAATGGCACGCAATAACCTGCGCGAGGAGTTCTTCCGTCTGCGGCGCGAGCTGGCCGAGGGCTTCCTGTCAAAGCGGGGCAAACAGCAATTGTTGACGTCGGTCGATAAGTGGCTCGAGCGGCACGACGCGAGTGTCGTACGGTTCCGGGCAATGGTCGACGAAATGAAAATACGGGGCGACTTCGATTTTGCTACCCTCTCGGTCGCGGCGCAGGAACTGCGCCACCTGATATCCAACTGAAACATTGAAACAGCAGCGGAGAGAACATGGCGGGCAAGCTCGTACTGTGTCGTCACGGTCAAAGTGACTGGAACCTGAAGAACCTGTTTACAGGCTGGCAGGACGTCGACTTGACGGAGAAAGGGATCCAGGAAGCTGTCGACGGCGGCAGATTGCTCAGCGAACTTGGGTACGAGTTCGACATCGCGTACACATCGGTTCTGAAGCGGGCCATTCGAACGCTCTGGATCATCCAGGACGAGATGGACCTGATGTGGATTCCCGTCGTGCGTGACTGGCGCTTGAACGAACGCCACTACGGCGCACTTACAGGACTGAACAAGGCAGAAACGGCTGCCAAGTATGGCGATGAGCAGGTGCACATCTGGCGGCGAAGTTACGACATCCCACCGCCGGAACTCGACCTCGATGATGAACGCCACCCGTCACATGATCCGCGTTATGCGGGCCTGCAGGATCTGCCGGCATCGGAATCGCTCAAGACCACGCTCGATCGCGTCAGACCCTGCTGGGAGGACTCGATCGCGCCGGACCTGCACGCGGGCAAGGACGTGCTGATTTCGGCGCACGGCAACAGCTTGCGGGCATTGGTCAAGATGCTCGATAACGTCTCCGACGAAGAAATTACTGGTTTCAACATTCCGACCGGCATTCCCCTCGCCTATGAACTCGACGACGACCTGCAGCCCGTGTCGAGCGAATTCCTGGGTGATCCGGAGGCAGTGGCCAAGGCAGCAGCGGCCGTTGCGGCCCAGGGTAAGGCCAAATGATCTACTCCCTCGGTGATCGGACACCGGTGCTTGAGGGCAACAATCATTTCGTCGCAGACGGCGCACGCATCATTGGCAACGTGCGCCTCAAATCCGAGGCCAGCATATGGTTCAACTGCGTGCTTCGCGGTGACAACGACTGGATCGAGGTCGGCGAACGCTGCAACGTGCAGGATGGTTCCGTACTGCATACAGATCCGGGCTATCCACTGACGATCGGCCGCGGCGTAACGATTGGCCACAACGTGATGCTGCATGGCTGTACGATCGATGCGAACTCGCTGGTCGGTATCGGCAGTACGGTACTTAACGGCGCGGTCATCGGCAGTAATTGTATTGTCGGCGCCAATTCACTGATTACCGAAAACAAGACCTTTCCGGACGGCTCACTGATCATGGGCTCGCCGGCGCGGGCGGTTCGCGGCCTGACCGATGAAGAGATCGCATCGATTGCCGCCTCCGCCGATCACTATGTTGAAAACGCGACGCACCATCGGGAACAATTGCGCCGGCATGATGACTAGAACTATCGAGCCCCATAACGTTCCGATATAGCAGAAATCGCTGTTACACAGGCGGCCAATCCGGGGGACGAATAATGAAAACAGCGTTTTTTTGGGTCGCGGCACTGCTACTGCTCAGCGCGACCTCCATCGCGTCAGAACCGCAGCTATCGACCACCGACGGCTCGGCATGTATGGAGGGCCCGTTGGCCCAGTTCGGCCGCTACGTGGGCGACTGGAAGATCGAAGACGAGCAGCTCGCCCGCGATGGCAGCGGTTGGGGGCCTGGCAATGGCGCCCGCTGGATCTTCAAGTGTGTCGGTGACGGCACGGCCGTGCAGGACTACTGGTTGCCGAATGGCGGCGGCTTCGGCACCAACCTCCGCATCTACAACCCCGACACGGGCAAGTGGGAAATAACCTGGGCGGCGGCAGCGCTGAACGGTCTTATGCATATCAGCGCCGTCGCGAACGAGGACGGCCATATCGTTATGGACATCCTCTCGCCTGAACAGAACCCGCCACGACGCATTATTTTTTATGCGCCCGACGAGGCTGGCTGGAACTGGGCGCAGGAGTGGTCATTCGACGGCGGCGCGACGTGGGTAGAGGTCTATCGCATACGAGCAACACCCTGGCCGGCCGGCTAGCCCGTCAACTCACGCCTGCAGCCGTGGATCCGATCGATTCGGCCGCGGTTCATCGACGACCCGCACCAGGCCTTCTTGCGCAGTCGACGCAACCAGGCGACCGTCTTCGGTAAAGAACTGCCCGCGCGAATAGCCGCGTGCGCCCGAGGCGTTGGGGCTATCCATAGCATAAAGCAGCCAGTCGTCGATCTTGACAGGCCGATGGAACCATAACGCATGATCGAGGCTGGCCATGATGACGTGTCCCTTACCGAATGGCAGCCCGTGCGGCAAGGTGCTCGTCCCAAGCAACTCGTAGTCGGAAACATAGGCCAGCAGGTTCTGGTGCAACGCCTGCTGATCGGACAACGAATCGACGGCACGAATCCAGACATGCTTGACGGGTTCCTGCTCCTCGGCGTCAAAAAGACTGATCGGTTCGACGGGGCGAACATCAAACGGCCGTTTTTTCGTCACGAATCGCCGCATTTTTTCGGGCAGTTTCCGGAGCGCCGCAGCATCGACGTCCGATACATCTTTCAATCCCGTCGGGCCGGGCACGCCCGGCATCACCGCCTGGTGCTCGACTCCGGCTTCCGGATTCTGAAAAGACGCCGCCAGGTTGAAGATCGGCCGGCCATGCTGGATGGCGACGACACGACGATTGGAAAAGCTGCCGCCGTCGCGCGCCCGGTCCACCTCGTAAACGATCGGCGCTTTCGTATCGCCGCGGCGCAGGAAATACGCATGCAGCGAGTGCGCGACACGTCCCTCTATGGTGTGCTGGGCGGCTGACAATGCCTGCCCCAGTACCTGGCCACCAAATACCTGCGCGCTGCCGATATCCCGGCTGTCGCCGCGAAAAATATTATCCTCGATCCGCTCGAGCTTGAGCAGCGTTATGAGGTCTGCGAGAACGGGGTGCATTTAGGTCAGGTGCCTGTCCGGCCCCCGTCGACGAGAACGCCGGTGCCACTGACAAATGCCGCGTCATCGCTGGCAAGAAACAGAATGACCTTGGCAACATCGACCGGTTCACCCAGCCGCTGCGCAGCGGAACCGGAAATGCAGTAGTCGCGTAACGCTTTATCCTTGCGAAACACATCGCGGCTTGTGGGGGTCATGATGGCACCCGGCTGCACGTAGTTGGCGGTGATACCGAACTCACCGGTTTCGGCGGCAATCGCCCGGGCCAGCGCCGCGAGATCCTGCTCTGACTGCGCAAACGCACCACTGCCATCGGCCGCAAATACGCTGCGCAAGAAACCGATATTGATGATGCGCCCGGCCGGACTTTTCTGTAAATGCGGTAATGCCGATCGGCATACCGACATGATCAGATCAGCGCGCGTCTTGAGCAGTTTCTGCAGTTGCGAATCACCATCGCTCAACGGCGCGTCCACGGGGATCGGGAAATCATTTATCAGGATGTCGATGCCACCCAGCTTGTCAACGGCATCCTCAATAAGCGCCGGCATGCGGGCCGGATCGGACAGTGACGACACGTAACCGGTGATCCCCCGGACCGCTTTGAAGTGCTGCTCGACGCCGCTATTCAAGGTGTCAACAGCCAGCACCGTCGCGCCGTGCTTGATGAGCGTGCGCGAAACGGCCTCGCCGATACCGGTCGCGGCATTGATAACGAGTGCCTTCAGCCCGTAAAGGCGCAGCGGATCAGCCATTGTTACTCCTCTGGCTTGCGATCAGTAGCGACTACCGCTACTCCGGGAACTGATAGTCAGCGAATTGCCGTCGCAATTCAATCTTCTTTACCTTGCCGGTGGCCGTATGCGGCAATTCGTCGACGAACGCGACGTCATCGGGAATCCACCAACTCGCAACCTTGCCGTCATAGTAGCCAATGAGCTCGTCCTTACTGACCTCCTGCCCTTCGGCCTTGACCACGACCAGCAATGGGCGCTCCGTCCACTTGGGATGCGCTATGCCGACAACGGCCGCCTCGGCCACGGCCGCATGCCCCATCGCAGTATTCTCCAGCTCGATTGAGCTAATCCACTCGCCGCCCGACTTGATGACATCCTTGGTACGGTCCGTAATCGCCATGTAGCCTTCGGGGTCGATCGTCGCAACGTCGCCGGTGTCGAACCAGCCGTCGTCGGTATGTGCACCCGCACTGCCGTCCAGCTTGAAATAGTCGTTGCAGACCCACGGGCCACGGGTCTGCAATGCGCCATAGGCCTCGGCGTCCCAGGGCAGTTCTTTGCCCTCGTCGTCGACGATGCGCATATCGACACCAAATATGCCGCGGCCCGCTTTGGTCCGCAGATCGAGCCTTTCCTGATCGGAGAGGTGATCCAGTCCATGCTTGATCGTGTTGACCGTGCCCAGCGGGCTCATCTCGGTCATACCCCAGCCCTGGCGCACCTCGACGTCATGCTTGTCGCGAAACTCCTTGATCATGAACTGTGGCACGGCAGCACCGCCGATGACGGTGCGCCGTAGCGAGTCGAGCTTCTTGCCCTCTTTCTCCGCGTATTGCAGAACGGCAAGCCAGACGGTAGGCACACCCAGGCTCAGTGTTACATCCTCTGACTGGATCAGGTGGAACAACGCTTCACCATCGCCCATTTTCGGTCCTGGAAATATGATCTTGGCGCCGACCATGACGGCACTGTAGGGCGTGCCCCAGGCATTGACGTGGAACAGCGGTACGACCGGCATGACGCAGTCGAGACCCGACAAGCTCATGACGTCGGGAGCCACCCCCGCATAAGCGTGCAGAATCGTCGAGCGATGATCGTACAGGACACCCTTGGGGTCGCCTGTCGTGCCGGACGTATAGCACAGAGCCGATGCCGACCGTTCATCGAGGTCCGGCCAGTCGTATTCGGCAGGCTCCGACGCGATCAGGGTTTCGTAGCAATGCGCGTTGGGCAGTGATGTTTCGGGCATGTTGGCTGCATCGGTCATGACGATAAAACCTTCGACACCATTGAACTGGTCGGCCAGCGACTCGAGCAACGGCACAAACATGACGTCGGTCATGATCCAGCGATCTTCGGCATGATTGACGATAAATACCTGTTGTTCCGGAAACAGCCGCGGATTGATCGTATGACAGACATAACCGGAACCACTGATGGCGTAATACGCCTCGAGGTGCCGGTAGTCGTTCCAGCACAGGGTGGCCACCCGATCGCCGTGCTCGAGTCCTAGCTTGCCGAGGGCATTTGCCAGCTGCTTCACTCGTGCAAAGCACTCACGGTAGCTGTATCGATGTTGCGGGTTGTCTGCAGTTATAGAGACGATCTCACGACTGCCGAAATTCCTCGCCGCATGATCTGCCAGCGACGAAATCAGTAGTGGCGTATCCATCATCAATCCATGCATAGTGGTTTTCCGTAGTTGCAATACAGGCCGCACTAATTTAACAGATATGTCTTGAAGCTGGCGGGCTGGCGGCAATTGATGTCGACGTAATCGCGACCATCTGTGCTATCCTTTCCGTTACTTTGGGGACTTCCGGTTCATTTCAGAAACTGTTGTTTTTTATGGGAAAAAACGACCGTCACGACTACTGTGAACCTCGAGCTGCAACAACCGTCATTAGCGTATGCAAACACACGCCATCCCGAAAAGGGGAGAAATATGTTGAGTAACTCTATTTGCGCGACAGCTGCTCGCGTCAATCTTGCTGCGGTACTGGGCATCACTACTTTGTGCCTGACCGGAATCTCGCCGACGATCGCACAGGAAGCGTCGCAAGAGGATTTTTCGGACGTCATTTTCGAAGAGGTTGTAGTGACCGCGCAAAAGCGCGAACAAAACATTATGGAAGTTCCTGTCGCCGTCAGTGCCGTCACGGGCCAGCAGATCGAAGATGCAGGAATCAAAGACGTCTTTGACCTGCAGCAAAATGTGCCCAACCTGATAATCGGTCGCAGCCAGACTGCTACGACGACAAACTTCGCTATTCGGGGCATCGGCTCCACCTCAAATAACTTTGGCGTCGAGTCGTCGGTAGGACTATATGTCGACGGTGTTTACCGTTCCCGCCAAAGCTCGATGATCAATGAGCTCATCGACGTCGAATCGGTGGAAGTGTTACGCGGACCGCAAGGTACGCTATTCGGCAAGAACACGCCCGCCGGCGCTGTACAGGTCCGTACTGTCGCACCCAGCCAGGAGCGTAATTCGTTTGTTGATGTCACTGTAGGCGACCTGGGGCTTGTTCGCGTCAGCGCCGCCGCAAACATTCCGATCAACGACGACTGGGCATTTCGCGGCACGTTGTTCTCGTCGCAGCGCGATGGTTACATCGACGACATCAATCTCGGCAAGGATATATACAATGACCGGGATCGCCAGGGCTTACGACTGCAGCTGGCCTACGAGCCGAACGACGATTTCAAGATGCGCGTCATTGCCGACTACGCACAGATCGACGAAGTCTGCTGCGCGACGACGGCGCTCGTAGACGGCTTGTTTTCCCAGCAGAGTCTTACAGGCGTTCCCGAACCAGGATCAGACGCGGCACTGCTGCAATTCGGTGCGACAATCTTCACGACCTTCGACTACCCGCAGGCGTTGCTTGACGGCGCGTTCGGGCCGCTCGCCGCCAACATCATCACCGATTACGAGATTGGTGATCATGTAACCGCCTACAACTTCGCGCCCACGTCGGAAAACGAGGACGGCGGCCTTTCAGTCGAATTCAACAAGACCTTCGATAACGGCATGACGCTGACGTCCATTACGGCACTACGGACATTCGACACATTCGACGATATTGATCTCGACTTCACTACGGCGCCGCTGGGGCAACGCATCAATGATGCGCGGCTGGATTCGTTCTCGCAGGAGCTCCGGCTGGCTGGCGAGTTTGGCAGCGGCGGTAATTACGTCGTCGGTCTGTACTATTTCGGCCAGGAAATCGACCAGGTCACACAGACCAACGGCTTCTCACCGGCGCTCGAGACCTACCTGACGTTGAATGAGGATGTTCAGGACATCGTTGCCGGCATTGGCGCTGTCGCCGGGCTCGCCGGCGCGCCGTACCAGCCTGCCGGCATACCGTTTTTACCGGGATTGGTTTCGCGGGACGTGATCACCCAGGACCAGGACGGCTGGGCCGCGTTCGGCCAGGTCGACTTTCCGCTGGGCGACGATTTCATCCTGACGCTGGGCGCTCGGTACACGGATGAGTCCAAGAAGATCGATGCCGTTTACACACAGAACACCCCGAACTTCGCCACCCCGCCGGACTTTGCCGGGATCGCGTTCGAACTCTGCGTGTTGACCAACTGTGACCCCGGCAACCCGGGCATACCTGCATTCAATCCCGCACGCCTCGCGGACCCGAACGTGTTTGCCATCTACTCATCATTCTTCGCTGATGGCTGGGGCGCCTACGCGGTCGCGCCGCTCTCGCCACGAGACAATCTGCCTCGGCCCGGTTTCGACGACGAATTTAGCGACGATCAGTCCACGGGCACTGTCAAGCTGACCTGGTTCCCCAGCGACACATCGATGTTATATACGTCGTTCTCGACGGGCTTCAAGTCGGGCGGCACGAATACAGAGCGTATCCCGTCAGCTTTTGACCCAATTTTCGGGGCCGAAACGTCCGAATCCTTCGAGATCGGTTTCAAAGGGGACGTGGGCCCGGTGCGACTCGCATTGACGTACTACGATGCAACGTTCGATGACTTTCAGGCCCAGACGTTTACGGGTACCGGATTCAACCTGCAGAACGCCGGTGAGATCGACAACTCCGGATACGAGGCCGAGTTCTTGTGGCGGCCGACGCACACGACGGAGGTGCAGCTGATCTATACCCACGCCGAGAACGACTATGCCTCATTCGAGAGCGGCACCTGCTGGGACACTTTCCCGTTCCACACGGGCATTGATGATCCGGGCTTGCCGCCCGGCCTGAGTGCGATTGCACCCGAAGTCTGCGACAAGTCCGGCAACCCGGTGGCCTACAATCCCGAGGACCGGCTGTTTATTGCTGCACAGCAGGACTTCAGCCTGACCGACGACACGTTAATGTTCTTACGCGTCGAGTATTCATCGTCTTCTGAACAATTCACCGACGGTGATCTCGATCCGTTCACAGTCCAGGACGACTTCGATGTCGTCAACGCACGTATTGGCTTCCTCTTCGACAGTTGGAATGCGAGTCTCACATTCTGGGGCCGTAACATCGGGGACGAGCGCTACTCGAACGGTAGCTTCGATGCGCCGATCCAGGTTGGCAGAATGAACCTGTACCCGGCGGAACCTGCAACCTACGGTGCGACGTTCCATAAGAACTTTGACTAGAATTTGGGTTTGACACAGGGGCGGCAGGTTTTCGCCTGTCGCCCCATGTTTTTCGGCTGTGCCAAATGGTCAGAACAACAATAAAGGTGGGACTGGCTCAGATCGCTCCGGCGTGGCTTCGTCGTGACGCCACGCTCGCCAAGGTTGTCGACTACATCAAACAAGCGGCAACGGAAGGCTGCCAACTCGTTGTGTTCGGCGAAGCCCTCGTTCCCGGCTATCCCTTTTGGGTCGAACGAACTGACGGCGCGAAGTTCGAGTCCGCACTGCAAAAAGAACTCTACGCATATTACGTCGACCAGGGCGTGGCAGTAAGTGAGGGCGACCTTGACGGGGTCACCGAGGCGGCGGCGAAACACGACATTGCCGTCTACCTGGGAATCATGGAACGTGCCGTGGATCGCGGTGGCCATAGTCTCTACTGTTCGATGGTGTATATCGACGCGACGGGCACCATCGCGTCAGTGCATCGCAAGTTGATGCCGACGCATGAAGAAAGACTGGTATGGGCCATCGGCGACGGCAACGGTCTGCGCACGCACAAACTCGGCGCATTTACAGTTGGCGGACTCAACTGCTGGGAAAACTGGCTGCCGCTGGCACGAGCGTCACTGTATGCGCAGGGCGAGGACCTGCATGTGGCTATCTGGCCGGGCAGCCGCCGCAACACGGAAGAAATAACTCGTTTTATCGCGCGCGAAAGCCGGTCCTACGTCATCTCCGTCTCGGGCCTGATGACGCGCGAGAGCATCGGCGCTGATCTCCCGGCGGCCGACTTACTGCGTGAAACCGCCGATGATGTGATGGCGAACGGTGGCTCATGTGCCGCAACGCCCACTGGCGCATGGCTGCTCGAGCCCGAGACTGGCGGTGAATCGTTGCGAATTGCTGAACTCGACCATCGATTGGTGCTCGAAGAAAGGCACAGCCTGGACGTCGCGGGACACTATTCACGGCCGGATGTGACGCGACTGGTCGTTAACCGCAAGCGCCAGACCACGGCCGAGTTTTCAGAATAGGTTAACAACATGAAATTGCCCGTAATTGTCGCTTTCGTAATCGCCTGCGTCGCGGCCACGGCCGCAGCGGAATTGCCGGAGGGCTACTGGACCGTCGAGGACAGCCAGCCGCTGCTCGACGCAACGCTCCGGGTGGAATTGAATCCCGACCTTGCGGAGCTAAGCGATGCCGAATTGCGGGCATTACAGGCACTGCTTGCGGCAGGCCACGTGATGCAGTCGCTCTACGAAGCGCAGCTGCACAAGGATGCTGCTAGCGCCAGAGCCGACCTGGATGCGCTGCACGCCAGCGGCGACGACCGCGCCGCAACACGAAATCTGCTCGACCTCTACTATCTCTACAAGGGACCGATTGGCACCACCCTTGAGAATGAAAGGCTGGCGTTTGTTCCTGTTTCCGGCGAACAGGCCGGCAAGAACGTGTATCCCTTCGGACTTGAGCGCGAAGAGATCGATGCATGGCTTGTGGCCAATCCGGGCGCGAACGATGAAATCCTCGCGGTGCGCAACGTCGTGCGACGGACCACCGCCGAGAATGTTGCTGCGGATCTCGAGCGACTGGCCAACTATCCGGCGATCGATGCATTGCATCCCGGCCTCCGCCGGCAGCTCGAGTCGCTGGGCACATTCGGCAACGACTTCTATGCCGTTCCCTACGCGCTCGCCTACGCGCCCGAGTTGCAAACTGTATCAGGGCATTTGAATGCTGCGGCCGGTTACCTGGATCAGGAAGCACCTGATTTTGCCGCGTATCTGCGAAATCGCGGCCGTGATTTCCTGACCGGTAATTACGAGTCGGGTGACGCATCCTGGGTCAGTGGCGATTTTGCGGGGCTCAATATCCAGATCGGCACTTAGAAACCTATAACGACAACCTGCTCGGTGTGAAAGCGTTTTACAGCGCGAGCATTCTCGCGCGGGACGAGTCAAAGTCCCGCGAACTTGAGAAGGCAATGGCGGAGCTGCAGTCGATTGAAGACTCCCTGCCCTACGCGCAGCACAAAACCGTGCGGCGGCGAATACCCGTGGGCGTGTACAACGTAATCGCCGATTTCGGCCAGGCGCGCGGCGCCAATACGGCGACCATTCTGCCGAATAATCCCGATCATGCCCGCAAGTACGGCCGCGCGATCCTGATGCGCTACAACATCATGACCAACGATTCGATATTCGCGAACCGCAAACGTCGCTACGACGCCGTAATCGATGCGGGCTATCGCGATCACCTGACCAGGGAAGGCGGTTTCAATCGCACGTTGTGGCACGAAGTGGGTCATTACCTCGGCGTCAGCAAGACAGCAGATAGCCGCAAACTCGGCGCCGCATTAGCCGACCACGCAAACCTGTTTGAGGAGATGAAATCGGACCTGGTATCGCTGTACGCTGCACCGAAACTGCGTGCGATTGCATATCACGACGACGACGGCTTACGTGCACACTATGCCGATGGCATCCGTCGCACGCTGCAGAATGTCAAACCGCGCCCGCAGCAGGCGTATCAGAACATGCAGTTGATGCAGTTCAACTACTACATGGAGTCGGGCTTGCTGGAGGCGAACCCCGCAACGGGACTACTGAGAATTAATTACGACCGCTACCACGAGGTGGTGACCGACCTGCTGCGGGAGGTGCTCAGTATTCAGTTCTCGGGCGACTACGAGTTTGCCGACGCGTTCGTAAAGCGCTGGAACTACTGGGACGAAACGCTGCACGGGGGTCTCGCAGAGCGGATCAACAATTCCGGCAGCTACCGGCGGACGTTGGTTCGGTACCGCGCACTCGCCGAGGACCCGGCGCTACTTCTTCGGTGAGCCTGGCCCCATTAAATACCACGCGATTACGCCCACCAGCGGCAGCACTGCCACGATGACAATCCACAGCACTTTCGCACCGGTTGTCGCTGAACTGTTGAAGATTTGTATGACGGCGTAAACCCAGATCGCCAGGTGGATCAGCCCTAAAACACCAAGATCACCCATATTTGCCCCTTTATTTATACTCTATTATGCGCCCTGGGGCGATGAACCAAGATTGTAGTACGTCTGCTAATTCCGCGAGGCCGAATCGATGAACCAACTGCATGACAACATCCTAGAAACGATCGGTAACACGCCAATAGTCAGATTGAACAGGCTGGGACCGGAAGACGTCAATGTATTCGTCAAGATCGAATCATTCAACCCGATGGGTTCGGTCAAGGACAGGCTGGCGCTGGGCGTCATCGAGGACGCCGAGAAATCGGGCGCATTGCAGCCGGGACAAACAGTTATTGAGGCAACCAGCGGCAACACGGGCATCGGCCTCGCCATGGTGTGCGCACAAAAAGGCTACCCGCTTGTTGTCACCATGGCCGAGAGCTTCAGCATCGAGCGCCGCAAGATGATGCGCTTCCTCGGCGCGAAAGTTGTTTTGACACCGGCGTCGCTCAAGGGCAGCGGCATGCTGGCAAAGGCCGTCGAACTGGCCGACAAGCACGGCTGGTTCCTGGTGCGGCAGTTCGAGAACGAATCCAACGCCGATGCTCATTCCCGGACCACGGCACCCGAAATTCTCAAGGCGTTCGAAGACACGCGACTCGACTACTGGGTTACGGGTTTTGGCACCGGTGGCACACTAAAAGGTGTGTCCCGGGTGCTGAAGGAAAAGAGCCCGCAAACACGCGTGATCGTCTGCGAACCGGACAACTCACCCATACTTGGCAGCGGCATTCCACAGCAACGCGCGAACGACGGCTCCCCGGCCGAGAGCCATCCGTTGTTTCGGCCGCACCTGATGCAGGGCTGGAGCCCGGACTTCATACCCAAACTGACCGAGGACGTTGTCGAGGCGGAACTGATTGATGAAATTTTGCCGATTCCTGGCGATGACGCCTTGCGTTTGTCCAAAGCGCTGGCGCGCGATGAAGGTATTTTTGTCGGCATTTCGGGCGGTGCAACGCTGGTTGGTGCGATCGCAGTTGCCGAGCGTGCCGAGCCGGGCTCGAATATTCTCTGCATGCTGCCCGATACCGGCGAGCGTTATCTCAGCACGCCGCTGTTTGACGGCATCCCGGAGGATATGACAGCCGCCGAACAGGAAATCGCGAGATCCACGCCCAATTACCGGTTCGATTCTGCCCCGCCCCCTGTGCCTGAAGCCGAGGACGACGCCGCAGCGGCGATACAAGCGGAGCCTGATGCCCTCGAGTTTCTTGACACGGCCACCCACGACCCCGACAACCCGGTCGTGCTGTTCGCGATGGAGTGGTGCGAATTCTGCTGGTCGGTACGCAAAATGTTCGCCGCGTACGAAATTCCGTACCGCTCCATCGATCTCGACTCGGTGGCCTACCAGGAGGGCAACCAGGGCGGCAAGATACGCAAAGCCATCGAGCAGCAGACCGGGCTGAAGACGATTCCGCAGATCTACGTCGGCGGCAAGCATATTGGCGGGGCGACCGAGATGTTCGATGCGGTGAGGGACGGCAGTCTCGCAAGAATGCTCGAGGCTAACCAGGTCAGCTGGAACCGGTCGGTAGACGCCGACCCGTATTCGTTCCTGCCCGGCTGGTTACACGCGCGTTAACGCACTACTCGTCAAAGAAATACATGCCGAGCGTCTCGGCGATGCATGCGGGTTTGCGCTCGCCGTCAATCTCGATTCGAACTTCTGAAGTCAGCAGCAATGCGCCCGCGCGCCGCCGGGCCTGCAGTACCTTCGCCCGCGCCCGCACTTTGGCGCCGACCGGCACCGGTGTGTAGAAGCGCACCTTGTTTACCCCGTAATTGATTGCCCGCGACAGGTTGGGAACCTCGATGAAGTCCCCGGTCAACGCGGGAATCAGCGCCAGCGTCATGTAGCCATGCGCGATCGTCTTGCCGTTCGGCATCTCGCGTGCCGCTCGTTCCGTGTCGACGTGGATCCACTGATAGTCCGCGGTCGCCTCCGCGAACTGGTCGATACGATTCTGGTCGATAACCGCCCAGGCAGAAAGGCCGACTTCTTCGCCCTCCAGCGCTTTCGCATCTTCGATGGAATTGATAACCCGGGTCATGTTGTACCTTCTTCTACGGGCCACCGTTGGCCGCCAGGGCAGATACCGCGTTGCTAGGAATACACAGAAGCCACGCCAGTAGCAAGTGATATGCGCGCAAATACCGTTAGAATGCGCAGATAGTGACCGCTGCAACCAACAGCACTGTATTTGCGATCGTACTTGCCGCCGGGGCTGCAGTACGATTCGGTACGACCAAGCAACTAGCCGAGTATTCGGGCGTCGCACTTGTAAAACGCGCCGCCGACGTTGCAGCGATGTCGACAGGACACAGGACGGTCGTTGTCGTCGGTCACGACTGGCGTGCGGTAAGTGCTGCCGTTATGCCAATTAAAGGATTCCTGGTATGCAACGACCGCTATGCAGAAGGGATCGGCACATCGTTGTCACTTGCCGTTCGTGCGATTCGCCACGCCGCAGATGCCGTTATGGTCGTGCTTGCAGACCAGCCGCTCATAACAACAGCGCATCTTGACGCACTTCGTACGAGCTGGTCCGGAGCCACCGACGAGATTGTTGCGACGGCCTTCGATGACGTCCTGGGACCGCCGGCGCTGTTTCCCAGTGGCTGCTTCGACGAGCTGGCCGCCCTGCAAGGCGATGCGGGTGCGCGGCAATTACTGCAGGACCCGCGATTTACCGTGCAGCGGATTGCCTTCGCCGATGCCGCAATCGATATTGACGCGCCCGAGGATCTCAACCGGCTGCAGCGCAGCGCTCGCAGTTGACCCAGCCGGAATGTCCATCGACGTAGTGCTCTTTTTTCCAGATCGGGAGACGCACCTTGAGCTGATCGATGATGTACCGGCATGCCTGGAAGGCCTCATCGCGGTGCGGTGACGACACGCCTACCCAGACCGCGCATTCGCCGATCTCAAGCAGGCCCGTCCGGTGCACACAATGTGCATGCAAGTGTGGAAACTTCTGCCGCGCCTCAGCAAGAACAGCCTCGCCTTCGCTGATCGCCAGTGGTTCATAGGCCTCGTATTCGAGACGCAACACCGCTTGCCCTTCGTTCTGATTGCGAATCCAGCCTTCGAATCCGCAATAGGCGCCGGCCCCGGGATCGAACAGGGTTGCGCGCAATGCGGCAGGATCAATCGGCTGATCGGTAAGCCGGAGCATCTCAGCCGCCCGCGACCGGCGGAAACAGCAGCACCGTGTCGCCATCGGCAACCGGCGATTCCCACTGTGCCATGACATCGTTAATTGCCACCTTGCAGTGGCCATTGGGCTCGGTTGAACCATGCCGATCCCGCGTCGCTTTAAAGACATCGCCAGCAGTTGCGACATCGAGCGCCAGTGTCTCTTCAGAGACGCCTGCGTGTTCGCGAAACATCGCAAAATATCGAACCGTGATCGACTTCATGACGCCGCCTCAAGAACGCTGCCCGCCAGGTCCTGCGGCGTGTTGACGTTATCGAGCGAACGTGGATCGGGTTGCTCGAGCAGATGCGTGTCCGAGCGAATCAGGATTTTCCGCGGGCAGACGACCCCGTCGTCAACGAATGCCTGCACGATCGCCGCGGCCTCGGGCCGGTACAACGCGCATAGCGGTTCGGGCAGGCCATCATGGCTGCTCATGTAGGCCGTGAATGGCAGCTCATGGCTGCGATTGTCGAGCAGGAAGCGTAATGTCGCTTCGTCAATATTCGGCAGATCGCAGGCGACAACCAGCCAGTCCACCTGCGGCTGCTGCTCTAGCGCCGACAATATGCCTGCGACGGGACCGATGCCCTCGTAGCGATCGACGATCTGCGAAAAGCGTGCCCGTTCCGCATCGTCTTGCTGGTCGCGACGCGTAGACACGAAAACTTCGTCCACGACGTTTTCCAGCAGGCCGACGATGTGCGCCAACTGGCTTTTCCCATCGCGTGAGAGCAGCGCCTTGTCCCGGCCCATGCGGCGGCTTTCGCCGCCTGCAAGGACGAGTCCATTAACAGGATCAGTCGCCACGCCTGAAGTCCCGCTTGCCACCTGACTTGGCCATCAGCCGGGTCTCCGCAATGACGATGTCATGTGACAGCGCTTTGCACATGTCGTAAATCGTCAACGCGGCCACGCTGGCCCCGGTGAGCGCTTCCATTTCGACGCCGGTCTTGTGATGAACGCGACAGACGCAATCAATCACGGCCCGATCCGCATCAACCGCGATGTCGATCTTGCAATTTTCGAGACCGAGCGGATGACAAAATGGTATCAGCTCGTGAGTTTTCTTCGCCGCCATGACGCCGGCAATAATTGCCGTCGCAAATACCGGGCCTTTCTTTGTGGCAATCTCGTCACCGTCGAGTTGGGCAACCACCGCTGGCGGCAGATTCACGATTGCCTGCGCATGCGCCTCGCGATCGGTTGCGACCTTATCGCCAATGTCCACCATCGTCGGTCGATTTTGCTCGTCGATATGACTCAGTTTGCTCAACTTACCCACCTATCCGGTACATCTCGACCTTGCTCTGCGCATGCGCCTCGGCGACGTCGGGCCGCCGCAACTCGCTGTAGCGATCTGCTCGCTGCAGCCAGATTCGCGACAGGATGTCGGCCAGTTCGTCGTCGTCGGCACCATTGCGAAGTGGCTCGCGAAGATCCGTGCCCTGCGTCGCAAACAGGCAAGTGTAAAGCACCCCGTCCGCCGACAGTCGCGCACGACTGCAGCTGCCGCAAAACGGCTCTGTGACTGACGAAATGAAGCCGATCTCTCCTGCACCATCGACGTACTCGTAGCGGCGGGCGACTTCGCCGGGGTAGTTGCGTCCCACGGCACGCACCGGCCAGCGCGACTGCACCGCTGCGAGCAGTTCCTTCGACGGCACGACCTGGTCCACGCGCCAGCCGTTGCGATTGCCGACGTCCATGAATTCAATCAGACGCACGATGTGACCGCTGCCACGAAAGTGCCCAAGCAACTCGAGAACAGTATGGTCGTTCACACCGCGCTGTACGACAACGTTGATCTTGATTGGCGACAGGCCTGCAAGTTCGGCTGCCTCGATGCCGCCAAGTACCTGTCCCAGGTCGCCGCGGCCGCCGCTCATGGTCCTGAACACCTGTTCGTCGAGGCTGTCGAGGCTGATCGTGACACGGTGCAGGCCGGCGTCGGCCAGCATCTTTGCAACCGGGGCCAGCAGCATCGCATTCGTCGTCAGCGCGAGATCGTCAACCCCGGGCAACCTGGCGATGCCCGCGACGAGCGTCGGCAGCTTTTTGTCCAGCAGCGGCTCCCCGCCTGTCAGCCTGATTTTCGACACGCCGAGATCGGTCGCCACGGCCGCGATCTTCAGAATCTCGGCATGCGACAATCGCTGCGATCGCATCAGGAATTCGTAATCGGCGTGAAACTCCGTCTCGGGCATGCAGTACGGACAACGAAAGTTGCAGCGATCCAGGAGTGAGATTCGCAGATCATGGAGCGGCCGGCCCAGGGCGTCCGCTGTCTCACGGGCGACAGGCTGGGGCGCATCGTCAGGTATAAGGTGGGACGTCATTCTGTCATTCTGCACGATTCTTTCGCGTTGTTGTTTATTTTGGCCCCTAATTCCTGCATGATTTTCGGCCGCCTGGTGGTCCTTTGAGGAGCCCCGATGCACGTCACGTTCACCGACGAAGAAGTCGCATTTCGCGAAGAAGTCCGGACAGCCTTCAGCGACGAAATGCCCAGGGAAATCCGTGACAAACAGTCGCAGGGTGTGCCGCTGGAACGGCAAGACTATGTCAAATTCCAGAAATTCCTGCATGCCAAAGGCTGGGCCGGGATTAACTGGCCCGTGGAATATGGCGGCACCGGCTGGACGACGGTGCAGAAATACATATTTGCCGAGGAAATGGCCAACGCGAATGCGCCGGATATCATTACCTTCGGCCTGGGCATGGTGGGCCCGGTCATCTATACCTTCGGCAGCGAGGAGCAGAAACAACGCTTCTTGCCGGACATCCTTGCCAGCAATGTCTGGTGGTGCCAGGGCTATTCGGAACCCGGCTCCGGCTCCGACCTCGCATCTTTGAAGACGAAGGCCGAACTCGTCGGTGATCACTATGTCATCAACGGTACCAAGACGTGGACCACGCTCGGACAGCACGCGGACTGGATCTTCTGTCTCGTGCGCACGGAAAGCGATGTCGCGCGCCGCCAGGAGGGCATCAGCTTCATACTGGTCGACATGAAATCGCCAGGCATTACGGTCAAACCCATCATCACGCTCGACGGCTCGCACGAGATAAATGAAATCCATTTCGAGAATGTCGAGGTGCCGGCCGGGAATCTCGTTGGCGAGCAAGGCAAGGGCTGGACCTACGGCAAAGTGCTTTTGCAACATGAGCGCACCGGTACTGCGCGTGTCCACGCTACGGAGTATCGGCTGAAAAAGCTACGCGAACAGGTTGCCGAATCGGTACGCGGCGCACGGCCGCTGGCCGAAGACCGTAACTTCATGCGCAAGATCGCTGCCGTCGAAGTCGAACTCAAGGCGCTGGAGTTCACCGAACTGCGGACATTGGCTGCGGTCGCCTCGGGCAAGGCACCGGGCCCTGAGTCGTCGATCCTGAAGCTCAAAGGCACGGAACTGCAACAAGCGGTTGACGAGCTATGCATGGAGGCAGCTGGCTACTATGCACTGCCGTATGTGCCCGAGCAGTACGCGGTCGACTTTCCCGTTGCAGAGCGGGTCGGCGAGGGATCCGAAACCAAGACCTCGCTGCGTTACTTCAACTATCGCAAGGCATCGATATACGGCGGGTCGAACGAGATCCAGAAGAACATCGTTGCCAAGCACGTGCTTGGCTTGTAGGGGCTGCGACAATGGATTTCTCGCTCAACGATGTGCAATCGATGCTGGCCGACACCGTCGAAAAGTTCGTCATCAATGATTATGACTTCGATACGCGGCAGAAATACGCGGCGAGTGACCGCGGTTACAGTGCCGACGTCTGGAATACATTTGCCGAACTCGGCTGGACAGCCGTGCCGTTCAGCGAGGCAGACGGCGGCTTCGACGGCGGGCCGATCGAAATGATGATCATGATGCAGCACTTCGGCCGCGGCCTGGTGGTCGAACCCTACCTCGCCAACATCGTGCTGGCCGGGGGCGTCCTGCGCCGCGAGGCCAGCGACGCACAAAAGGAACGATGGCTGCAGCCCCTCATCGGCGGCGAATTGCAGGCGGCACTTGCTTTTATCGAGCCGCAAAGCCGTTACGACAATGCGAACATTGCCACCGCAGCGGTCGCCGACGGCGACGACTGGATCCTCAATGGCACCAAGGGTGTGGTATTGAACGGCGGCAACGCCGACCTGCTGATTGTCCCGGCGCGTACCGCCGGCGGACAAACTGACAGCGACGGTATCACGCTGTTTGCGGTGGCCGGCGACACGCAGGGCATAACGAGAAACGCCTATCCCACTGTTGATGGCCACCAGGCGGCAGAAATTACATTCACCGATGTGCGCGTGACGGGCGATTCGGTGCTTGGCGAAGTCGGTGCCGGTTACCAGACGCTCTCTGCCGTCGTTGACGAGGGCACCCTGGCGGTCTGTGCCGAGGCTGTGGGCATCATGAAAATCCTGACCGACAAGACGGTCGAGTATGCGAAGAGCCGCGTGCAGTTTGGTGTACCGATAGCGAGTTTCCAGGCCCTGCAGCATCGCATGGTCGACATGTTGACGGCTTGCGAGCAAAGTTACTCGCTGCTGCTATGGGCCGCCATGGCCAACGCTGACGCCACTGCGGAAGCGCGCAAGGCGATCAGCGCGATCAAGTACCAGGTAGGCACTTCCGGCAAGAAGGTTGGCCAGGAAGCCGTGCAACTGCATGGTGGCATGGGCGTAACCTGGGAACTCGACGTGGCGCATTATTTCAAGCGCCTTACGGCAATCTGCCAGATGTTCGGCAATGCGGACTGGCACCTCGACAAACTGGCCGAGTAAAACCTGTCCAGCGGAGGCATAACCCGAATGCAGCCATCCGGCGTCATTACGATCACAACCGACTTCGGCCACAAGGGGCCGTTCGCCGCGGTGATGCAGGGTGTCATCATCTGCCGCTTCCCCGAGGCAAGGGTCATCGACCTCGCGCACGACATTCCCGCGCAGTGGCCGCCCGAGGCGGGCTTCTGGGTGAGCCGCGCGTACAAGTACTTCCCGCCTGGCAGCGTTCACGTCGCGATTGTCGACCCGGGCGTCGGCACGGAACGCGACATACTCATCGTCGATTACGACGGTCATTACTTCCTGGCTCCCGATAACGGCCTGCTCGGGCGGATGCTCGACGACACCGATGGCGCCAGGGTCTACAAGCTGGACATGGATGCGCTCGACCAATTCGGGCTGGCGACGCCAAGCGCCACGTTCCACGGCCGCGACATCTTCGCGCCGGTCGCGGCCGAGCTTGCCGCCGGGCGCACGACGCCCGCTGCCATCGGCAAGCCGACCAGTGACTGGATCCCCGCATGGCTCGAGAATCCAGACGTATCGGCGACCAGGGTTGCCGGTGTCGTTGTCACGGTCGATAGCTTCGGCAACCTGATCAGCAATATCGAAGAGCGCCACCTGCAGCAGTTCAGGGAACCCGTTGCTCACATCGGTGGCCACGAGATTCCAATGCTGCAAACTTACGGTCGCGCTCAGCCCGGTGATTACCTGGCGCTCGTCAACTCATTTGGCGTTGTCGAGATAGCGCGCGCCGAGGGCAATGCGGCCGACGGCCTCGGTGTCGATCGCGGCGCGCCGGTTACAGTGACGGACGGATTTTCGACCTAGGAGGACGCCATCGCCTGGCGTTCGATTTTTGCCCAGGAATCCCGCAGGGTGACGATACGATTGAATACCGGCGCGTGCGGCGAATCTTCCTTTGAGTCACGACAGAAATATCCAAGACGCTCGAACTGTACGGCCGTTTCCCCGTCAAGTTCGATCAGCGCGGGCTCGAGTTTGGCATTAACGGTTTCGAGAGAGTCGGGATTCAGCACATTCATGAAGTCGTCGGCCGTATTCGGATCCGGAACGGTAAACAGTCGGTCGTAGAGCCGGATGCTCGCCGGCACCGCGTGCTGCACTGAGACCCAATGGATCGTGCCCTTCACCTTCCGGTCGCTTGTGCCTGTGCCACTGCGCGTATCCGGATCGTAGCTGCAGCGCAGTTCAGTAATCTCGCCCGCTTCGTTCCTGATGACCTCGTCACAG
>Ga0224508_10001228_pt1 | contig 23272 bp, 32 predicted proteins | sample SF_Jan12_sed_USG_4_FD_170157 | JGI IMG/M metagenome (GOLD analysis project Ga0224508, IMG submission 170157) | Sediment microbial communities from San Francisco Bay, California, United States - SF_Jan12_sed_USGS_21 | ecosystem: Environmental > Aquatic > Marine > Sediment | place: USA... | reverse complement strand
ATGAACGAATTACGTAATCATCTCGGCGCTTGGCCGCCTAAAGATGTTGCGGATCTATTAGCCCGCGCCGCCCTCGAAGCCGCAGGTGTTGAAAGACTGAGAGAGGCGTTGAAATTTTATGCGACTGCATGGGGAGGTCATCCAGGTGATAGCGGTCTTGGCGGAAGTTGGCCAGCCGATCCTGAAGGGTGGCCGTCAGAAGCATTGCTTAATGATTTCGGAGCGATAGCCCGTACAGCCCTCTCCCCCTCCAAACCAGAGGATACCTAGGTTATGGACAAGTCCGGATTAGAAGGATTGCTTGAGAGGCTGGAGAAATGCGAAGGGCCGGATCGCGGGATTGATGGACTGATCGCTCGCGATATTCTTGGCTGGCTGCCGCATTTCGATTTGGAGGGCGATGATATTCTGATGTGGTATGAGTACGGCGGTCACTGGCATCAACCCGACGATCCGTGCGATGGCTATCACTCTGTCGGCGAAGACCATCCAGACCCCGATGAATTCACAAATTCCCTAGACGCTTGTATAGCTCTGGTGGAGAGGGTGTTAACGGAGCCTATTGCCTGCGGAAATAAATACGCTTGCTCGTACGGAATGGGGCCTATGAATGAAGCCCCGACACCAGCCCTCGCCTTTCTCACGGCCGCAGTCAAAATGCTAATAGCAGAGACGGAGAACAAGTGATGGGCGCCGAAGCTGACATCGAACGCAAGTGCGCGAAGATCGCGACGCGCCAGGGCATGTGGATGCCGAAATGGGCGGCGCCGGGCATCCGCGGCGTGCCCGATCGCATCCTGTTCCGGGTCAGCGGACGCATCGACTTCATCGAATTCAAGGCACCCGGCAAGAAACCGACCAGGATGCAGGAGTACACCGCTGAGACGTTGAGAGCCTTCGGGTTTAGCGCCCACGTGATCGACAGCGTCGAAGCATTCGAGGAGCTGATCGATGAGTAAAAAACTGCTAACAACTCCGGTTGAATACCTCCGTGAAGCTCTTCGTTACGAGCCGGCGACCGGGTTTTTGTATTGGCGCAAACGCCCAGTCTCGCATTTCAAATCCGCGCGTGATTGCAAAGCGTGGAACACCCGATACGCAGATATTTGTGCCGGGGCGACGCGACCTGATGGCTATGCAGCAATCAGATTAGCGGGCAAGACATATAAAGCTGCGCGATTGGCATGGGCTCTCTATACCGGCGAATGGCCTGCGGGGATTATCGATCACATAAACGGTGTTAAAGACGACGACCGGATCGAGAACCTGCGTGATGTACCGCATAAAATGAATAGCCGCAACATGACACGGTACAGGAGAAACACTAGCGGGATAACAGGTGTCTACAAGAAAAGCGAAAACTGGGTCGCACAGATTGGTTCCGGAGAAAACTATACGTATCTCGGCTATTTCAGGAACTTCGATGACGCAGTCGTAGCCCGCCGCACCGCCGAGAAAGAACGTGGCTTTACGTCACGTCACGGGACCGCGCGATGAAGCTCAGGCCTTATCAGGAACGCGGCGTGCGGTGGCTCGAGCAGCGCAAATACAGTCTCCTGCTCTTGCCAATGGGCAGTGGAAAAACCGCGATCTGCTGCAGCTGGATCGCCAAATGGAACGTGCGCGTCTTGGTTGTTGCGCCTCTCCGTGTCGCAGAAACCGTTTGGCCTCCAGAACTTGAGAAGTGGGCGCCCGGCGTAACGTGGCGCATTGTCACCGGCCATAAGCGCAAACGAGATAAGGCCCTGAGTAAGCCGGCTGATGTCACGTTGGTCAATTACGACAACCTGACCTGGTTTCTCGAAAATGCCGAGCTGGACTACGACACGATTATTTTTGATGAACTGACTGCGCTCAAGAACTGGTCGGCGAAGCGGTTCAAGGCTTTCATGAAGCGCCGCGGCCGGTTCGGTACTGTCGTCGGGCTGACCGGTACGTTCACGGGAAACGGCATCCAAGGCATTTATGGCCAGATGCGTTGCATCGACGGCGGGCGCCGACTAGGCAAGACACTAACAGCGTTTCGCTCGGTGTTCATGCTGAAGGGCTACATGGACTGGGACTGGACGCCGCGCGCCGGTGCGTTGCAGAAGATCGTCAAGCGGATCGCGGACATCGCTTTCACGGTGACAGACGAAGAGTACGCCGACCAGCTACCGCCTCTCGTTCCAAACCCCGTCGAAGCCGAGCTGCCGCCCGAGGCCCGCGAGGCTTACAACGAACTGCTGAGAGAGTTCCTCACCGAATATGATAGCGAGCTGATCTTGACCCCGACGTCGGCAGCGCAGGTCAATAAGCTGCAGCAGATCGCTGACGGTTTCGCCTACGTCATGAAGGGTGGCAAACGCGAAGTGGTATCGATCCACACGGCCAAGCTCGATGCGCTCACCGAGATCATCGAGAGTCAACAGGGCGCACCACTGATGGTGGTCTATAAGTTCCAAGAAGAGCTGGCGATGATGCGCAAACGTCACCCTGGCACGGTAATGAATGAGCATGACGCGATGACGGTCGTGAACGACTGGAACGCAGGCAAGATCCCAATTATGTATGTCCACCCACAGTCTGCCGGCCACGGCTTGAACATCCAGTTCGGCGGCAACGCCGTCGCTTGGTACGGGTTCACGTGGTCGTGGGAAGAGTACGAGCAGGTCATCGCCCGGTTGCGACGCGGCGGGCAGGAAGCCGAGGTGGTGTTCCTCCACCTGATTATCGCGAAGAACACAGTCGACGAGGATATCCTCGAGGCGCTCGAGGATCATACCGACGTCGGTGAGACGTTTATTAGCGGATTGAAGAAAGCAGCATAGGAGAGACGGATATGAGAGGTATTTTTATAGGGTTTGGGATGTTGGGGTGCGCATTGTTTTTGATGCGCGTGCTGTTTGGCGGGGGTCCGTTCAATTTTCCTGGCATACTCAACTGAGGAGAAAGCATATGACTGATCGCACATCTCCCATCGCCATGCCGGCCATCGCGTTCGAGGCCGCCAAGGAAGCGCTCGCCAAGGTCCAGACGTTCGCCACCCAGCAGCACATGGACAGCTTGATGCTGGAGATGCGCGACGCGGAGGAGCTGGACCGCTACTTCTACTCGGTTTCGTCACGCCAGCTGGCCGACTGCCTCTTGCAGCAGTCGCAATACCACAAGCAAGACATGTTCTTCACGCCGCCGGGGGTCTACAAAGAAGACCAGTTCGACCGCCGTGGCCATGACGGTACTGGCCTGGACCGCCGGCTCACCATCTGCGTCATGCATCCCGACGTATTCGACGTCCTGACCCGTTTCATTTATCAGCAGGAAAAGCTGATGCAAGAGCAGGGCGTAGCGCGTATCCGTCCTGACAAACCCGAAGGAGAAAACAAGTGAGCAACGTTGATACCGAACACAGCGGATCACTCTGGCCGACGGTCATCGGCCTCGTGGTCTTCGTCACGGTCTTCTTTTTTGTGAAGTTGGTGTTGTGATTATGAGTAACAAGAACCTGATCACGGTCGAAGAACTGCAGGAATGGTTTGGTCCGGAGATGCCGGTCGAAGCTCTGCAGCTGATCGAGAAAGGCATGGACAAAGGCTGGCCTATCGCGCGCCTGCGGTGCGAGCTGCGCGTGCTGGCCGGACTGCCTGTCATGCGCGAGGACCTCGAGCATGCTGACGTACCCGAGCTCAAGCTGACAGAGCTGTTCCCGGCGAGCGCCGCTCTTGCCCTCATCATAGTGGTTGTTACAGTGTTCCTGGTGTAAACGCTCTAGTCTGGAGGGCAAGAAGTACTGAATAAGAACTATAAGGGCGGCGGTTATAAGATATAAAAACAAGCATCAACATCGCAACTCATAGGGGTGACAATATGTCTCGCAAATCACTTAGTCAGGAAATCAAACAGCGTGCTGTAGATGCTGCTTACATGTATGGCGGTGTGCTCCCGGCCTCCAAAGCCATGGGCATCTCCAGAACTACGCTGCAGCATCAACACAACATGGCTTTGTCTGACGGCCTTACGCCGTCGTCTTGGCTCCCGAAGCCGGTCGACCGGGTCGAGCCGGAAGCACCGCCGACCGACCCTATCATCGAACGCCGGCTGCGCGACCAGCTCGGAGCCACACGGCTGCAGCTAAAGGCCTCCCAGCAGCGAGCAGTCCAGGCGGAAGACTGGCGCAGCGAGATCATGCGGCTCACCGCCGTCCCTCCGCGGCCGCAATTGGCACCGGCGATCGATAGCAAAACCGACAGGAAAGCCCGCTCTATCTTTCTGGCGCTATCCGACTGGCACCTGGGCGAAGTGGTCAACCTCGACGAGATGGCGGGGCTCAATCGCTACAACGAAGATATCGCCAAGACTCGCCTTTCTCGCATGTTCGGAATCGTCTCGTCGCTCGCAACGGAACACTGGACGGGTGATCCTCCGGATGAGATCGTGGTCTGGATAGGCGGCGACCTCATCTCGGGCGCGCTCCACCCCGAGCTGGTGGCTACCGATGACCTCACCATACCTGAGAGCGTCAAGCAGGGTGGCGAGCACATCGCTGGTGGGCTGCTCAAACTCGCGACGGCGACCGGCCTCCCGATCCGGGTCTACGACAGCCCCGGCAACCATGGCCGGGCCACCATGAAGCCACAATCAAAACTTGTGCTGCGCAACAGCTTCGACAATCTCGTGCTCGACTTTGCTGAGATGGCACTGCGGCATACCGACGCGGACGTCACGTTCTACCGCTCCAGTTCGATAGACGCCATCGTTCCGATTTACGACTGGCGGTTTCTATGCACACACGGAGACCGCATGGGCACAGGCGGCGGCCGCGGGTTCGTCGGTGCAGCTGCACCTATCGCCCGCGGGCACAAGTCGATCCTGAACGAGTACACCAAGTTCTCGAAACCGCCTCACTTTATCATGACTGGGCACTTCCATACCACGATGCGATCACCATTCGGCTGGTCAAATGGGTCGATTATCGGCTATTCAGAGTACGCTCACGGGCTACGCCTCGGCGCCGAAGGCGCGCGGCAGACCATGTTGGTGGTTGAGAAGACCCGGGGCGTGATCTCTGAGCACGACCTGTTTCTCGGCGCACCTGATGAAGGCACCCTGTACCAGGGCGCCATAACGTAGAGGAGAATATTGATGCTTCGAATTTTTGCGACACTCGCCTTGGCTCTGTTCTTGGCGGCTTTTTTGCCCGAGTGGAGTGGCGGGATCTCCGGCGACGGTGGCAGCTCCATGGCTCACGCCACGGGCAGCGGATCCGGCGGCGGCCACGGAGGCGGTGACGGTGGCGACAGCGGTGATGGCGGCTTCGGCGGTCTCGGTGGCGAAGGCAACAGCGGTGCCAATGGTGGCGGCGAGGGCGGCGGCGCCGATTGTCAAGGGCACCAATGTGGCAACATCACCGGCCAATCGGGCGGCAGTCGTCCCAAAGGCAGTATCGGTTTGGAGGCCATCAAGGCATTCCTGTCCGGGCTGTTCGACTAAATGTAGCGACCAGGGGCCGCAAGCCCACCACAGCTTGCGGCCCCAAAGTTTTTTCTAATTAGTCCTTGCAATTTGTATCTGTCATCGCCATCTTCTGAACCCTGAGCCCGCCACTGGCGGCTATAAGCGAAGACAGACACGAAGACAGAAACGGAGAGAACACCACCATGACCACCCTTCATTCCAACACCGTGGGGTCATCCAGCGCAGCGCGCGTTATCGCCTGCCCGAGGTCCTATACCCTTTCCAAAGACGTTCCAAACGAAGAGTCCGAGTATGCGGCCGAAGGTTCCATGCTGCACGAGGCGTGCGAGCGGATCCTCAACGACGAATTCGAGAACCAGGAAGACGTGATCGGCCTTGAGACCCGGTGGGGTGCGGTCACCAAGGACCTTTACCAGGAGATGATCGTGCCGGCGGTCTCCGCGTTCGACAAGCTGTTCGATGAGCGGTTCGAGTTCTTCCTTGAAAAGACGGTCAACTTCCCAGGCATCCCTGACAGCTTCGGTACTGCCGATGTCATCGGCCAGACCGACGAGTACACGGCGATCCTCGATTGGAAGTTCGGGCGCGGCGTCGAAGTCGACGCGGAGGACAACAAGCAGCTACTCTTCTGTGCGTCCGCCGCCCGCCACGACTACCCCAACATGTTCAAGCACGACAAGATTTTCGGGATCATCGTGCAGCCCGGTTTCGACCATGAGCCTAAAGTCTGGCAGTTCACACATGCGGAGGTCGACGAGTTCGAGAAGGACCTGATCGCCGCGTGGGCCTGCGTCGAGGACACCAACGTCCCGCTGCGCGAGGGCTCGCACTGTACCTTCTGCCCGGCCAAGGCACTGTGCCCGGCCAAACACGAGAAGATCCGCAAGGTCCAGATGCTGGCCAAGGAGGCCGCCGAGGGCAAACCGTCCAACGAGCACATGCCCAGCCGCGACCTGGCTGTACTGCTGCCGTTGGCTGAGGAGGCCCTTGAATGGGCCAACGCCGTTAAAAAGCTTGCGCACGCAGAGCTGGAACGGGGCACTGTCATCGCTGGCTGGAAGCTGGTACAGAAGCGCGCCACTCGCAAATGGGAAGACGAGGCTGAGGCCGCCAAGAAGCTGCGCAACATGCGCATGACCAAGGTGGACATGTACCCCGTCAAGCTCATCTCGCCGGCGCAAGCCGAGAAGTGGATGAAGGCCAACACATCTTCCAAACGGGCGAAAACAATTCGCACCGCGAAGCTTGAGGAGCTGATCACGTCGCACTCCTCTGGAACGACCCTGGTGCCTGCGGATGACCCGCGTGAGGCGGTGGGAGACACGACGTCAAAACTGGAGAAGCTGAAAGGAATCAAGGCATGAGCAACCAAGTCACACCATTCGAGGGCAAGGCCCTCGCCACCGGAGCCCTGCAGACACGACTGCAGCGCTTCAAGCAGACCCGCCCGCGGTCGTCCGACGGCTCGATCTACCTCAAGATGGCGAAAGACGGCGAGTGGTCGTATGGTGCCGAAGAGGAAGTCCCTGAAGACGACAGCACATGGGCGGCCAACCCCGCTTCGATCTCGCAGGGTTACATCTGCTGGCCCACCAACGAGGACGCCCGCGGGGGCGGCCCGCTCGACGAAGTCATGTACGACGCCGGCGCCGAGATCCCGCTCAAAGGCGAGTTGCCTCATCGCGAAGGCGGGAGCTGGGGCGATCAGCTCAGCATCGGCATGAAGTGCATGTCTGGCGAGGATGAAGGCCTCGAGGTGGTCTACAAGGTCAACTCGAAGTCGGGCGTCCGCGAGCTGAACTCGCTGATCGACGAGATCCTCGCCCAGATCGAAGCAGGCGCGGCGCCGATCCCGGTGTTCCACCTGCGCAACGACCATTACAAGCACAAGAAGTACGGCAAGATCTACACGCCTGTGTTCAAGATTGTCGATTGGCTTGATGCGGGCGGCAACAGCGCTGGCGTTGAAGATCTCGAAGACGAAGAGGTCGAAGTGATCGAGGACGGCGACGTTGGTGACGTCGTCGAAGCTGAGGTCGTGGAAGTCGAGCCGGAAGAGAAGCCCAAGCGCACGCGGCGCAAGGCTGATCCGGTTGAGAAAGCTGCCGAGGCCCCGGCTGAGGACGCTCCGAAGCGTCGGCGTCGCCGCACCGGCTAACCAACACAGGGGCGTGTAAGAACACCGCGCCTCACTCCCCGCCGGGCGGCTGTTGAGTGCCCCTCACCTGCAGCCGCCCGGTCTTCCGCCCACCGGAGAGCACCATGATAGACGTCCTTCACCTTGATTACGAGACCCTCGGCCGTGTCGACCTGATCCTGCACGGCGCCTACAATTACGCTACCAGCCTGTCGACGGGCATCCACTGTGCCGGCTGGGCCATCAACAACAACCCTGTGCAGCTCTGGGTCCCTGGCCAGCCGGTCCCCGAACCCATTATCGAGATCTTTGAACGCGGCGCGCCGCGCAGCATCCATGCGCACAACGCCCAGTTCGAACGCTTGATCACGTGGTACGTGCTGTGCCCTGAGTTCGACGTGCCTGAACCTCCGCTCGAGGCCTTCTATTGCACCGCCGCCCAAGCGCGCCGCCGGGCGCTGCCGGGCGCGCTTGAGAATTTGGGCAAGGCGCTCAAGCTGGGCACTCAGAAGTCACTCGCCGGCAAGCAGCTGATCCGCAAGCTCTGCATCCCCTGGAAGAATGGCAAGATCAACTTCGAGGAGGGCGAGTTCAACCGCGACCCCGTCCTGCTGCAGGAGCTGTACGACTACTGCGAGATCGACGTTGAGGTCGAGCGCGCGGCTGCGGAGATGTCGCCGCCACTGACTGATGAAGAGTTCGCTGACTACGTGATCTCCGAAAAGATCAACGATCGGGGGCTGCTGATCGACTTCGACCTGGCCGCCGCGGCCGCCCAGTATGCCGAGGAAGAGACCGCCGCCATCGGCGAAGAGCTAGCCGAGTTGACCGGCGGTATCATCACCCGACCGCGCCAGTTCCAGCGGCTAAAGGATTATCTCGAACCCTATGCCGCGGAAGATGACGTGCTCCGCAAGATGCTCACCCGCTACAAGACCGACCGCAAAACGAAGGAGACCACGAAGAAGCAGTCGCTCGACAAGACGGCGCGCTCCAACATCTTGTTGTCGGACCACGAGTTCGATCCCGCCGTCATTTCTCTGGTCGAGCTGATCGACGAGGCTGGGCGGTCATCGACATCGAAATTCACTGCCATGTGCATGCGCGCGGACGAGGAGGACGACCGAGTCCGCGGCGCCTATATGAAAGACGGCGCTGTCCAAACCGGACGGTTCTCATCCCTCGGGTTACAGGTCCATAATTTTACGCGCGACTGCGCTGAAGACCCCGAGGCCGTACGTGAGAATATCATCAAGGGCGAGGCATTCCACAACGTGATGGACACACTGGCCAGCATGCTGCGCCCGGCGATTATGGCCGCGCCTGATCACGAGTTCGTGTGCGGCGACTGGTCCTCGATAGAGGCGCGCGTTCTGCCGTGGCTGGCCAAGGCTGACCATATCCTCGACGAGTACCGCGAAATTGACGCCAACCCTGATCTGCCTGACATGTATGAACGCGAAGCCGCGCGCATGAGCATGGACGACCGCCAGATCGGCAAGGTCGCCATACTCAGTCTCGGTTTCCAAGGCGCACTGAGAGCGCTTCAGGCGATGGCACGCAATTACGGCATCCACATCGAAGACGAATTTGGCGACAAGGTAGTAAAACGCTGGCGTGGCGCCAACAAGTGGGCCCCGAATTTCTGGTACGCCTGCATAGGCGCGGCCAAAAAGGCGATGAAGCATCCGGGCTATGCTTACGATGCCAAACGCCTGTTCTACGTCTACGACGAAGACTGGGATACCCTGTGGTGCATTCTTCCCTCCGGCAAAGCTCTTGCATATCCGCAACCACGGTTGCAAGGTGGCGACTTGACTTGCATCAAAGCGAACTGGAAGCCGGCGGCCGGCGAGACCGAGTGGCCCCGTGTCGATCTCTACGGTGGTCTGCTGGCTGAGAACGCCACCCAAGCCGTGTCCGCCGAGATCCTCCAGGGCGGTCTGCGCTTGATGGAGGAGTATGATTGGCCAGTAGTTGGCCACACCCACGACGAGATCCTCTGTGAAGTGCTCGATGACGAGGTCGATGAATGCGAGCAGACATTGCGCTGGGTCATGTTGACAAACCCCGAATGGTCCGAAGGGCTGCCGCTCAATTGCAGCCTCTGGGCCGGCAAGAGGTATCGCAAATGACAATCACTCAAGATGAGATCGACGAGCTCTACATTGACGATCCGTGTCCGTCCTGTAACGGCCCGCTATCGAGCGACCAACTTGAATGCGTCTGCCACATATCGCCTCCGTGCCGGTATTGTGGACAAATGAAAATGCAATGCAATACATGCGGCTGGCACTACGATAACGGCGTGCCGACCGACTACAGCCATGAGGTTCTCGGTAACGCATTGGGTGCCGTATGACTGTGTCCACCGAGGAGTTCATAGCCGCCGTCTTCGATGGCGTCCCTGAGGGCGAGACCGCGCTCATTGCGAAGCAGGCAAAGCGTGGCTTCATAAATATGCCGGCCGACAACCCCCGGCTCCAACGCATGCTGGAGCGGGAGAAGTCCGCGCTCTACTTCAATATCTCCACGGTGGTGGAGCAGGACCCCTTGCGCCGGCGTTCGGAGGACTGCCGTGCGGTTCACTGCATGGTGTTGGACGACATCGGATCCAAGGTCGAGGACCCACCGGTGGAGCCCTCGTGGATCCTCGAGACGTCGCCAGGTTCGTACCAGTGGGGCTACCTGATCCAGCCGACCGAGGAGCTGGACAAGTTCGCCGCGCTTATGGACGCCATCGCTGACGCGGGATATACCGATGCTGGCGCCAAAGGTTTCAACCGCCTGATGCGTATCCCCGGCTCAGTCAACCTCAAGCCCGGGCGCGACAACTTCAAAGCTGAGCTGGTCGCGTGGTCGCCTGAGATCGTCTTCGAGACGTTGGAGGAGATCGCCGAGGCCTTCAATGTGCAGATTGGCGTGGTCCAGCCGCGCGATCGCACGAAGACGACGTCCGACTTGGTGGCGCTTGAGCTCAACGTCGAGGACCCGGTCGCCGAGTGGCTGTTCGACAACGGCACCGTTGTTGAGGACGAAGACGAATGGCTGATCATAGAATGTCCGAACTGCGACGAGCACACCACCGGCGACGACACGGCGCGCTACAGTCCGCTAGGCCGTGGCGAAGGCGATTGGAAGTACACCCGCGGGTTCAAATGTTTCCATGAACATTGCAAGGACTTCGACCTATTGGACTGGGTCAGCGGTCAGGGCGGCCCGACAGCCCGCCGGTACGATCCGCTGCCATTCATCCAGCAGCGCTACGTCTACGTCCGTGATGGCCGGAGGGTGTGCGACCTACACGCCCTGGCCGCCGGCAGCAAGTACTACGACATGGCGCTTGAAGAATTCGGCGACATGTTCGCCAGCGTTCGCATCCACATGCCTACGACAGACAACCCTAAGCGCACACTGGCGGGCAAGTCGGCATTCGTTGCGGACGAGGACACCACCAAGTGCGCTTCCTACGAGACGGTGCCGTACGCCCCCGGTGAGAGCGGGCGGGGCGGTGTCGAGCCAGTCGGCAATGACCAGTTGATAGTGAATACTTACCAGCCGCCAGCGCATACGGCTGAGCCCGCGGGGCTCGACGTGTTCCTTGAGCATATGAAATTTTTGTTACCAGACGGGGAAGACTGCATGACATTCCTCGACTGGCTGGCTTACAAGCTTCAGAACCCCCGGGCGCGGTCCTATGGCGTTGTCATGGTCGCCGACGACTCGTTCGGGATCGGGCGGTCGTGGCTCGGTGATGTTCTCCGTATCGTGTGGGGTAACTCCAACGTGGAGTTCGTCGATATCGGGGAGCTCACCGGCCACGGCCAGTCTGCTGGCTTCAACGAGTGGGCTTCGGGCAGGCAGATGGTGGTGATTGAGGAGGCGCATGACGGCTCCGATATGACGCACTATAAGGCGTACGAGCGAATCAAAACGTTCATTGATCCGCGCACCACCCACATGCAAGTCAATCGCAAGTTCGGCCGGAAGGGTATGGAGCAGATCTGGTTCAACCTGTTAGTCTTCTCCAATCACGTCGACGCGTTCAACATACCTAAGGGTGAAAGGCGCTTGGCCGTGTTTGCTAATCCTCAGGAAAAGCAGAGCGAGAGCTACTACAACCGCCTGTGGAACGTCTACAACAAGCAGGGCGCCGGGCTCGCGGCCGCGATCCACCAGTTCCTGATGGAGCGCGACGTCAGCAAGTTCAACCCTGCCGTCCCGCCTGTGACCGAGTCCAAGGACGCTATGATCGAAAGTTCGGTGGCGCCTGGCACCATCATTACAGATGCCATGGTTGCACGTGCGCAGGGGGAATTGGTCACCAAACACATGCTGTCCGATCTGTTCGAGAGCGCCGAGCGTGCTGAGCGCCTGGAGAACACGGTCACCAACAACGCTCGCCGCAGGCTGATCGACAAGCTGTGGCGCACGCTGCCGAAGCTGAAGGACGCGAAGGACGGGTTCCGTAGCCGGGCGGCGGGCGGCAACCCCGAAGAGATCCGGGCATTCCGGCGCGCGTATCACTGGAAAGAAGAGATCGTTTCAGGCGTCGACCCCGAGGTCCTGAAGGGCGAGCTTGCCCGAACGGCCCGCGGTGTCGGCTCCAAGAGCTACACCACTGATGGCATTGAGCAACTGTAGGAGAAAAGCACGATGGAAACACAGAGCGACGCGCTGATTGCAGAGCGCCACACCACGCACGGCGACTTCCACGACAATGCAGAGTTCTCGCAGCACATGAAGCGCGTGGCGCGCGCATTGATGGCGGGGTCGAGTTGGAACGACGAGATGCGCGAGGCGGTTGATATGATCTGCCTCAAGATTAGTCGCGTTGTGACCGGTCAGGCGCTGGAGCTCGACCACTGGCGGGACGTCGCGGGCTATGCGGCGCTGGCACTGAAGTCGATCCGTAAGCCGGGGTCGTCTACGGCGCTGCCCAATCTTGCTAAAAAGCTGGAGTTGCGTCTTAAGGGGCCGGATTATGCGATACGTACACGGCATTTGCCGGGAAAGTGCCTAATCGCCTTGGATGCCATCTTCACCGCGCTCTCGCTCCTCCTTGATGGCGGTCCTCAATACGAAGATCATTGGGGCTGGATTGTCGACGCCGCAAACGAGGTTGCGGATAATTACTGGGGCGAATCCAACAGCGCATAAAAAAGAGCGGGCCCGTCGTGTCAGGGCCCGCTAAGTCTGTCGAGACGGGGAGGGGTGTCTCTTGATCGGTGTGCCGGACGTGGTGGACGTCGGCGAGAGGATCTTACGAGAATGCAAGGGGGTTGTCTACGCCTAATTCGCTAGATCAGGCGCCGCCGGACCAGGCGCTGCTTTGGGGCGTGAAGCCCAGCCCGGCGGTGCAGTGGTTTCCGGAGAGAAAACACGCTACATACATTGCTGTCTTAACGTGAAATGTCAAGCCCTTAAGCCGTAACCAGCGAGATCTCTTCGCCGGGGTTCACGCGACGCACGTACTCGGTTTCGGCTGCGATCTTCTGCATTGCGATCGTCGCCGTCGCGGTGCCGGCAGGCCCGATTTGGATATGCGCCGCGGCGTCCGCGTATATGCGGATGTAGTGGGTATTCACGCTGAAAGCGGCGCTCTCAACCGCCGTGGTGAAAGTGATTTCCTGATCAGCGATAGCCGGCTCGGCCAGGACTTCGACGACCTTGCCGTTGTCAATCTGGAAGCTGTCGTATTCAGTGATCCATGCGGTAGCCATACCTGGCCCTCCTTAGGCGACGAAGGCTCCTGGAGAGGATAAACCTGCCTATACATCACCGTTTCAGCGAAAAAAGTCAAGCTTCTAGGTGGCGCCGTCGTAGAATGATATCTTGTGCCCGCCCTCAGTTCTCCGCCAATATTCGACACCGGGTTCGAGTGGTTGCATATCTGCAGTCGCTGTTGGGCTTACCCCAAATTGTACGTGTGCGGCTGCGCTTACCACTATACGGACATATCTGGTGCTGACGTCGAATGCAGCGCATTGCGTCGCAGTGGTGAAAGAGATTTTCTGGTCGACAAGCGCAGGCTCAGGAGGGACTTCCGCCGTCTCCCCGCCGTCGAACTCTAATTGCGAATACTCAGTTATCCACGCATCAACCATGTCGAACCCTCAATAGTTAAACGCCAAGCTTGCGCCGCCCTTCTTAGAACCCGATATGCAGCCTTCCAATGCGAAAGTGAGTTCTGTGACCCGAGCTAGGTGCGACCCCGGCGAGGGTTCTCAGGAGGCCCACAGCGGCTATCGTCAGCGTGTTAAGGCCCCCGGCACGCAACAAGCCATTCGAGGCCATCTCTAAGCTGTTCAAAGCCATCTTAAGTCGTCCGGGTCACTGTTGTATTCGTAGAACCATTGCCCGTGATATCCTGGTGCAACGCTGTTCCAGCATCCCGTGTTGTCGGCGTAACTGTCATTGGGTTATTAGCATCTAGTCCTTGCAGTTGCCATAGTTCTGTAAGTTCAGCCGGACTAGCAAGCCCGGCCGAATTCGAAGACCGAATGGATACTGAGTTGAGGTTTGTCACGTCAGAGATATTGTTGTTCGAGCCAGGCAAATTGACCGCATATGCGCCAGCTTCAAACGTCACGGTATAGCCATTGACAATCTCAATTTGACGGGCAAAATCAACGCCGCCTAGCGTTACCGGCGCCGTGTGTACATGAGTCGTATCAAACGGCATGCCGACCTCGCTCGCCTGAAGTGCATTCAGATCCTTGCGAAACTGATTCGTGTCCAGGCTGCGAATCTCAGGCGGCCCCGCGCTCACCAGCGTCGTGTCCGCCTTCGGCACCGTTATAACCTTGGTTGCCCAATCAATGCTTATGGCCATTTAGCTTCTCGACCGTCTTGGTAAGGGCTCTGACGCGGTCCTCCAATTCGAAGATTCGCTGTCCCGATTGCTGTTCGTCCTCGTTTGACTTGTTGATCAATTCACGCAGTATCATTTTCTGCTGTTCGAATCCCTGCTGCGCGTTCGCCAGTTGGGCTTCCATCACGGTAGCTTTGCCGCGCCAGTCGTTGCGCTCCTTCTGCATCTGATCCAGAGCCTCGTTCTGCGAAGCGCACAGTTTCTTGAGGTAATCAATCTGCGCCTTCTCCGGACGCTTATCGAACTCTGGATCAAATATGAGGGCTCTTGTAGGCTTAGGCATCGCTGTTCCTAATCGCGGCGATCGTGCCGCCGGTTGACGTGAGCTGCGCCGCGTTGGATTCGAAGGTCACGATGGGCGATGCCCCACCGTCGCGCACTCGCACGAACAGATCTCGGGTAGCCAAGAACACCGAGGTGAAGGCCTCCGAGGTCCCCGTGGACAGCTTGTCTATGTACGAGATGAACGCGTCGTTGCCGGTGGTGGCGTCCGCGTCGTCCGAGCCCTGATACGCCGCAGTCAGCGTGTAGGTCGATCCGGTGTAGCTGTCGAACGGCTGACGGGTGAAGACACCGTTGTCGTCTTCGACCCGGAGGGTTCCGGAGGTTGGCGTATCGCTAGGGATCGCCGTTGTCATCACCACAGACGCGGTTACGTTGTCTGTGAGCGTACCGTTGATGGTGTCCTGATTCTTCTCCAGGATACCCGCCGCCCGAGGTCCGACGAGCACGTAGTCCTCGCCAGACACGAGACCTGTCACGGTGAACGTCACGTTGTTTGGCGGGGTGTTGACGTCCGCGTCCAGATCCGTGATCGTGTCGCTGGCGGTCAGGTCGTCCGGATCGATGCCGAGGCCGTAGGCGCCGATATAGGAACCGGTATAGGAACCGGTGAAGATCTTTGGAACTGTCCGCGAGGTCGGAGTGAGATTGACAACGCCGTCCGCCGTCGGAGTGTCGACGGAGTAGATCGGTTGGTTGTCGCTCGGGGCGACGCCCGACTGTAGCTGGATCCAGAACGTGCCGGTACCGCCGCCGTCGTTGAGCGCCAGACAGAGCCCGGAACCGCCCTGTAGGCCGTTGTCTGCGATCGTGACGTTGATGTCCGCAGTGGTCGTCGTGGCCACCTGCGAGACCCCGGGGAACTCCGTGATCACGTCGTTGTTGAGCAGCGTGATGCCCGTGTCGTCCAGGGCGACCACGAGCGTGTCCGTGCCGTCGTCGAAGATGACTCTGCCGGAGGCGCCGTTACTGCCGATCGTCACACCGTTGCCCGGAGTGAACGGTCCGTTCGCGACATTGTCATACGTGATGGTGGTGCCCCAACCGATCTCGTCGCGCTCGGCGAAATTGACTGTCTGCCCGTCGTAGTCGATCTCGTGCGTGATGCCCAAGAAGAACTCGCCAACGATGGTGTCCACGGTCTTCGTGGAGCCGGTCCGGGTGAGATCCTTGGTGTATTCCCAGAGCGCCTTGAGACCGTCGCCCTGCGCGCCGAACGTCCACTGCGAGTAGTAGGGCTGATTGCCCGCGCCGTTGTTCAGGTCGATGAGCTGGTAGCCGCCGGTCGGCGCGTTGGCCGTGCCGCCTGAATTGAGAACGTCCGAATATGCCGTGACGGTCGCCTGCGCGGTCGTGTTCTGTCCGTCCGGGGTAGTACCGATGGCCGCCACCGACTCGCCCGTGCCGAGCTGCACGTTAAAGAAGTCGAACGTGTCTCCGATCGTGGTGACATAGTGCCGCGCCTGAACACGGACGCGCTTGTTGTCGAAATCGACGCCGTTTTCACGGGTCTTGATCAACACACGCATGAGCACACCCGCCGCCGCGTTGCCGTTGTAACCGCCAGACGACTGATCCCCCCAGAACGGTGCCGTGTCGGTCGTGGTGAACTGATAGAGATCGCCGTCCTGGATCACCATGAGCTGCGTCGCCGCCGTGTTGACGGCACCCAGAACGCGCAGGCCAGAGTATACTGTATCGCCGCCCGCCTGGGTGATCGAACCGGCATAGAGGTGCTCGGCCATCGTGTCATCGATATTGTACGGAGCGTTCAGCGAGATGATGTTGTCGGTCGACCGGACCGACGGCGTATCGGACGTGATATCGACCAGATCATTGCCAGATGCCTGTTGATCGTCCGCAAGGTCCTGCAGGAACCGGTGCAGCTCCAGCACCGTGTAGTTCGGCGTCGCGCCGCCCGTCCAGCGAATATCGCCATTGACTGCAACGCTCACATCTGTGGGGGTGATAGCCATAGTTCAATTTCCTTATTCATCAAACGATAACGCTTGCGTTATCAGTAGCCCCGTTGAGGTATTTACTACCCCTGTCAGCGATGCATCGGCAAATATCGGGGAGGCAGTTGCCTTACGTGCGACGCCGATCACCGGCTGCGCGAGCGTCCATGTCCGCGTATCTTTGATCTCGCCGCTGACATCCGTCAAGCCTTCAAGCACAACGCCGGTTGCTATGATAGTACCGGTAGCTGGAGTGGTCGGGGAACCGGTAACCGTATAATCGTAAGCGTTCGTGGTGACGTTTGTGATAGTTTTGACGCCATTGTATTCCGCCTGATCCGCACCGCGGATGACAACCTTATTGCCATTCACCAGACCATGGGCCGTATGTGCCACGCTCGCAGTAGAGCCAGATCGGGTAATCGTCACGCTATCTTCAAACGGCAAATCTCCAGTGCCATTAGCCGCCTCGAGGATCACGCGCGCGTTTTGCAAATCAGAGTTATCGCGCCCATCGAGAATGGTCACAAGCGTATCGACCGGATCAATGACAACAACCACTGTAGCGCCATCTGTCCGATATGAAAAGTTCCCAGTGCCCCCAATGACATTAATCGTGACAGTGCCAGATGTCCGTTTTACATGAAACGTGCTGTCGTTCTGACCATTGGAGGCGTTGTAGCCGGTGGCAGCCATGCCGCGAACGGTCATCGTAAGAGGCGAGGTCGTACCGAACTCAATTGCGTGATGAGCGTTGCCCCCGACGTTGAACGTCATGTCGTCCAGCTTGCCGTCCGGATCTTCGTTGATGGCCCATATTAGCGCGGATGTATTGGCAGCCACAGTGCTGTCTAAGATGGATGTGCCCGTCATGTCGGCACCGACATCGCCGGCCGCGGTGGCATCGATCACGCCCGTGTTCAGCACGACCGAGTTGGTCATGGTGCAGCCCTCGCCCAACTCCACCGTACGGAGTCCATTGAGCACCATGACATCCATGTCTAGCGTACCGGGCGCGGAGTCGGTCGTGACTATGAGATCGGGACGGTTCGTGGCCGCCGCAGGATCACCCGACGCCAACACCCCGTTGGACAGATTCACGTCATCGCCCGCGCGCGTTATGTCTATCGATAGGCCCTGGAACGTGGTAGATACCAATGGCTGATCCGGCCACGTTATAGAGAAACCGGAATCCGTGAATGTAGTGGCGTTTGTGCCGTCTCCGATCTCCAGGCGAGCGAAACAGAGATCCGCGCCGTAGAGCGATAGCAGAACGCCCTCCACGTTATTAGTCTCAAACGTACGAAAATCGTCGAAATCGCCCGCCGTACCTGTCCAGAGATATCCGGACGTTCCGTGATGGATCTCGTCAATTATCCAGTTATCGCCGGCCCCTCCGACATTTCCGATATCGATGTAGGCCCCGATATTATTGATCGACGCCTCGTTGGCGCTACCACTGGATCCCTGACTGTCAGGCGTTCGCGAGACATCTACCCAGAGAGGCACCCAACCACCGATAACGGGCACGTTCGCAGCGCCGTATTCATGGTTGTCATAGACATTAGTGCCGGATTGCAGACGAGCAGTGAACCCCGTCACGTTAGACCAGTGAAAGCAGAAGCACCAGATTTTAACGTGTTCTCCTGCGGCAGACAGATCTACCGCAGTAATTGTGGCCATGAACCCCTTATCAGAGGTGTTGTCAATGCGCCGCCCGCCTGATTGCGCGCCTTCGATGAAGACATCGGTATTGTCGCCAGCGCCACCGCCCGAGCCGATATTGGCGTAGGTGGGACTGGACTCGAACGTCTCCAGCGAAGTTAGTTGCGAAGCTACGGCCATCAGTCGACTATTTTATTCACCGTGTCTGCGTCGGGGTCACGTCGATCCGATAGGGGGTAGGTCTTGCCGTTTGCATGCTGCACGGAATACGCCGTGCACCCACTACATTTGTGCAAGACATGCGCCGCGTGCCGCTCTCTGGTTCCATCGGCCGATTGTTCGATTGAACCGTTGCAATAGGGACATCTATACACTGTATCTCTCCGCCTCCGCTGAAATCGTAATCTCGTCGAATCCCGCGGGTCCGGCAGGATCACCGTCGACGATTGAGAACCGCAACCTGATCTTGCTGTCGGGCAGCGTTCCCTGCACACGGCTAACTCGGCATATCTCACGATCCAGGGGAAATAGACTATCATCCACGCCCAGGTTGAACGTGTCGATATTTGGCTGCATCACCAACACCCGGCTCAGGGGTTGATCTGATAAACGCAGCGCCGAGAACTGGGTCAGCGGCGTGGTTACCCAATTAAGATTCTGATCCTGGGCTTCTAGCTGCGCCCCTATGAAAAAGCTCCCCAATACACCCGCAGGCAGCAAATTTGAGTAAGAAATCACGATCTTGATGCTGTTGAACACGGTGCCCGACCCATTGTCGATCTCTGGGCAAACCAGTAGATCCTTTTGGACTCCCTGCTGCAGGTTGAGGGAAGCCGCCGTGATCGTGACATTGTCAGCTAAACTAGTTACGATATTCGCCATTTGGGTGCTCCTATATGTCGCCGCCATAGCAAGACCTGCTACCGTTCCAACGACGAAAACAATGCACAGAATCACAACCAAATTTGGAGACATTGATTTCGCCGCCTAAAAGCTGGGAGCCTGCCAGGATCAGATCCATATACGATATAGCACTCCTCGGCTTGAGCAACAACACGTATCAGGTTCGTGCATCATTCCGCTGCGGTGCGCGCTTCATGCCGTGATCGGCGAGCAGCCGTTGAACTTCAAGGCTCAAATCGAGCTTGGTGGCCGCCAGCTTCCTGGCCGCGCGCCGGATATCGTCATGGGCCTTCTCCACGCTTGCGCTCTGGCGCTTCCCGATTATGAGCATGAGCAGACGCATGGCCTATCCCGCTCCCCGGTTGTCCGGGTCCTTCAGTATGGCTTCCTCGCTGTCGTCGACGTTGTCACGCGCCTCTTCGGCCTCGAGCACCAGCTCGTCGACCTCCTTGGAGCCCTTTTGCGCAGCTTCCGCCGCGCCGCCCTGGCGGGCCTGCTCAAGCTGGCCGGAGCGCTCACGTTCTTCAGCGAAGCCAAGCAACGCCTTGAAAAATCCCAGAACCGCCAACAGGGCTGACATCGTACTATCCTTTCACAGCTTTGGCGCTGTCGAGCCGGATGACATTGGACGGCGGTTCAGCGGATCGAGCTGTCTTCTCGTACAGCTCCACGAGCTCCAGCTCTGTGTTCGCCAGTTTGCTCCTCGCCTGCGCCAACTCTTCTTCGGCAACTGCCGGGGCGCTCATCGTTTTTCTGAGCGACGCGAACCAATTCGAGAGGTTCATCCCTTGTCTCCTGCCGACCGGATCTGAAGGATCTGTATCATGTGTTGCAAAGATCGGTCTACTGTACCCAAATATCGAGCGGCATCAAGGGTTGCCTTCAGCAAACGCGTTCGCTCCTTCCACTGAATGTAGTTCACGCCGATCAGAATTATGACGATCGTGTGTTGGCTCAGGAGCCACTCAGTGACTGTTTTTATTGTGTCTTCAGTCATAAGCACATGTTTCCGTTCTCTTTTTCTGCCCCCGACATGCGCATAACCAAATCGCCAAACGGTAAAAAGATGCCGGCACCCTCCGGGGGGTAGCCGGCCGCCGTGCTCAGTTGATACCCGGATCCTCGTATGATAGCTCAAATCACCGCGATCAACAGCGCTTTTATGCCGCAACCTCCTGTAATTGGTGCAATTGCTTCCATCGCTTTGTGAGGGCGCCAAACCGCCTTTTTCTCGGGCCCGTCGTACCGGTCGCCAGGCCACCCCCTCAAATAATTGTGATCGAATTGCGTCGCTTGAACTTGTGTCAGCTCGCGGAGGAACACCGCTACGGCGCCGCAAATAGGCCCGGGGAGCGCGGCCGGGCTGAACGCAAACGCATCCACCTGGCCGAGCATGGTCAGCCAGATCATGGGCAGTTCGGCCAGCAGGCTCCATTTGATGAAGAGAACCAGATGACCGAGGTTGTCCCGGGTCCATGTCTCGCGCCAGATGTTGGCGAAAGTCCATTCGTCTTCCGGATCTGTGGCCATCTCTCGCGTCCCTAGAGAGTGGCCGGCCGCCCGAAGGCGGCCGGCAGGACCGGAGCTACCCGGTAAAGAAGGTGCGGAACACCCAAGTCAAGACCATCACGGCAGAGCCGATAGCCGTAGCTGCGGCCGCCTGCACCTCAGGCGGGAGATCGATGCCGAAATAGGTGAGTATCATTGCACCGATACCGAGCATCTGTGCCCAGTTGATCTTGGATTTGGCGGGCGGGTTGATGCCTGTTCCACCAGTATCAATGTTGCTCATTAGGTTCTCCTTTCTAAGCTTCGTTTTGCGATACCCTGCCATCTGAGTTAACGACAGAGAGCGCGTCAAATCCTATCTCCGGCGGAGTATAGGAGGTCGGCACGTGATATGAAAGCACGCGGTTCAGGCCGAACGGCTTGATGGTTACCGCGTTGCCCTGGTTGCCGCCCAGCACCATCAGGTTGCCATGCTGATCACGGCCCACAACGAACCCGACGTGTCCGTAAGGCCCTTTGCGCTTCTTCCGCCAGAACACCACGATGGCGCCGACGCACGGCTCCTTCAGGACGCGGCCCCACCGCTTCCAGTGGTAGGAGCGCGCCGCGGCTGACCGTGTCGACCGGATGCCGAGCTCTTCGAGCACGCCTCCGACGAACCCAGCGCACCACGGCGTCTCGTCATCGGTGAATCCCATGCGGATCTTGACCCACCATTCGAGGATCTTCGGATTGTGTTTCGAACCGCGGTACTCTTTGAGCCCGAGATACGACATCGCGCGCTTCATCCACGGGAGATCATCGAGCTGAGCGGGTGCCGGGCGGCCCACATTCGCTCTGAACAGCGCCGCCTTGGTCAGCGGGCCAACATATGAGCGATCGAGTAACCCGATGGAGCGCTTAAACGCGCGGATGGCGTTCTCTGTCCGAGGTCCCATGAAGCCGTCGACCGGGCCCGGATTGAACCCGTGGCGGACGAGTGCTTCCTGTATACGCCGGGTTGATTCTTTCATTGTTTGCAATTCCTCTCGGAGTAGCTTGACAGAGCGGCGCTCCGCGTGATGATTTAGCAATAAGCGGCGCCGTTTACAATGTCATTGCACTTTTCGCTGACGGAAGGATATGAAAATGCTGAGAATACTACCGTTTCTCGCACTGTTTGTGTTGGCCGGGTGCTCTCATGGCCCGGTCGAGGCAGGCATAGACGCTATGGTAGCCAAGCGCCTATACTGCACTCAGTCCAAACGGATCACCTACAAATACGTCAAAGGACGTCCGGAAGTCTCGGACACCCTAGGGACGATCAATCAGATCCGGCCGAACAATGCTGCTCGCAAGGTGATCTGCGCCCCTAAGCCTGCGCCTTCTTCCGAGTAGCGGCCTTCGGCTTCAGGTTGCTGGCCGCATCGAGCGCGGCTTGTTGCTGAGCTTGTTGCTGCTGGGCTATGCGCCGCTGTTGAAGCGCGCGCATGTTGTCGCATAAGTTCTGGTGCTGCACCAGCATAGCGCATTCAAAGAGCTGATTGCCGGCTGTCCCGAACATGTCGATCATCCTGCCGTCCTCCAGAACGGCCACGCCGACAATGCAACTCAGAGTGTTATCGCGAACAGCTTCATGGATGACACCGAAGTTCGACAGAAGGCGCGCATCACCCGGATTCTCCGGGGCGGCCGGGGCTTTTTTTGCACGGGTAGTTTTGCGGGGGGCTCGTGTCATGTGTTTTCTCCTTGGTAAAAGTCAAATGAGCAAAATCGCCGCAGCTATTTGGACGTAAACAAGTGGTTAGGTCAAGCTACAGGCAAAAGAAAATCACGCGGCCGTCACCCAACATCTCTCCTGTTACGGCCCTACGATCTCTATCGCCGCGCCGCAACTGAATGCGTCGTTATCACCGCCGTCAGTCGAACAAGAAACCGTAACCGCAGTGCTGGGGATCGCTTCGGTTGCATCTAAGGCGATGCCCATAATCGTGTCCGTAATGAGCTGATCTCGATCCTCGATCATCGGCGAATCCCAACCGATCGTATCGGTGCTGAACATGGTCCAGATACCCATGATCAATGGCACCCGATAGGTGGTCGTGATCGACAATGACATGTTGTCGGCGTTGCTTGTATCGGCACTGTCCGTGTCACCAATGGGTGAGGAGGTGTCAATATTCTCGAAGTTGTAAGCGAAAGCAATCGCCGTAGCGATGGTGGCGCCGCCAAAAGTACACTCAACATCGAATGTACCGGATGGTGGATTGACGATGTAAAAAAAGGCACAGGATGACCGGGCATTGGTGCTTTCGATAAGAGCCACACTAAACGCCGTCTCATTGCCACCGCCTGGGTCGAGTGTGGCATCCACGGGAGCGTCACCGGTAGTGTCATAAGTAGCCACAGCTAACACGAGCAGCTCGGTTCCAGAATCAACAACGAAGCTGGTGATCGTGACGTCTGTGGTGCCTTGTCACGCCGGCGCCGGCATCGACCCCGAGCTGTACA
>Ga0224508_10001227_pt1 | contig 23273 bp, 20 predicted proteins | sample SF_Jan12_sed_USG_4_FD_170157 | JGI IMG/M metagenome (GOLD analysis project Ga0224508, IMG submission 170157) | Sediment microbial communities from San Francisco Bay, California, United States - SF_Jan12_sed_USGS_21 | ecosystem: Environmental > Aquatic > Marine > Sediment | place: USA... | reverse complement strand
GAGAATCTGCAAGGACTCACTTACGGTTCCTATGCGGCAATTTGGCCGGCATTTGCTATCGCCTCGTTTACCATCGCAATCAATCTGATCGTCGATGATATTTCCGCCAAGTCCGGCGGTAGCCTTGCCAAGAAAATGGTGTAGATCGATGGAAAAAGAAAAATTATTCGAAGTAAAAGACCTCAGAATCAGCGCCACCAACGACGAGGGTGTAGAAATACCTATTGTCAAAGGTGTGACCTTTGATATTCACAAAGGCGAGGTGGTTGCTCTGATCGGCGAATCCGGTTCCGGTAAAACCACTATCTCACTCGCTTCACTTGCTTATACCAAACCGGGGCTGCACTTTGCTGGTGGAGAAGCGTTGCTGAACGGTGAAGATGTCTTGACAATGGCGCCGTTGCGACAACGGGAAATACGCGGCGCGAATGTTGCCTATCTAGCTCAAAGTGCGGCGGCTACGTTTAATCCGGCTATCACTATTAACGAACAGGTTACGGAATCTGCGGTGTTGCACGGTGTACTCAATCAAGAAGAGGCAACAAAACGCGCAGTGGAGTTATATCATGCGTTGGAATTGCCCGATCCGAATCGCATTGGTTTTCGCTATCCACACCAGGTGTCGGGTGGTCAGTTGCAGCGTTTGATGGCGGCGATGGCTTTGTGTGGTAACCCGGACTTGATGGTTTTGGACGAGCCGACTACCGCATTGGATGTGACAACCCAGATCGAAGTATTAAAAGCATTTAAGAAAGTAATACGAGAAGAAAACTCGGCGGCTATCTACGTTACGCATGATTTAGCGGTTGTTGCACAGATTGCGGATCATATCGTCGTTTTGTATAGCGGCGAAATCATGGAGCAGGGTTCCGCTGATCAAATTATCAACAACCCAACCCATGCCTATACACGCCGGTTAATGGATGCAGTAAGACCCAAACCCACTTCAGGTATGGGAAGTGTTGTGGGCGCGGAACATGATCGTGATATACCGGCAATCGAGGTCGACAACATGACCGCTGGTTATGGCGGGATTGTTGATGGTGAACCGGCAGTGACAATTTTGCGCGATGTTTCCGTCAAGGTGGAAAACGCGCACGTTGTTGGTGTTATAGGCGAATCGGGTTGCGGAAAGTCTACCCTGGCTCGAGTGATGGCTGGTTTATTACCCCAGTCCAAAGGAGATATAAAGCTCGACGGTAAAGAATTGCAGGGCGCTCTTAATGACCGCAAACTGGAAGAACTGCAAAAAATCCAGTTTGTTTTTCAGATGGCGGATACCGCACTTAACCCCAAACAAGTCATTGGCGATATTCTCGGCAGGCCGTTGGAGTTTTACCACGGCCTTAAGGGTAAGGAAAAACATGCAAAGGTAGCTGAGATTCTTGAAATGGTGGAACTGCCGGCGGAGTTTGCCAGTCGTTATCCGATGGAGTTGTCCGGTGGGCAGAAGCAACGTGTCAATATGGCGCGTTCCCTTGCCGCTAATCCGGAAGTGATGTTATGCGATGAGGTAACGTCCGCGCTGGATAGTATTGTTGGCGCCAACGTCATCAAGTTACTCACGGCATTGCGTGATAAAACCGGCGTTTCGTTTGTGTTTATCAGCCATGATTTATCCACCGTGGCATCGTTCGCGGATGAAATAGTGGTGCTGTATGCGGGCCGAGTGGTTGAACAAGGACCGACGGATGAAGTGCTCGAACCCCCGTTTCATCCTTACACACGACTGTTAATCAGCTCCGTACCGGAACTTCGCATCGGTTGGCTGGAAGACACCATGCAAAAGCGTGAAATGGCGGTCGGTATCGCACGTGGTGTGGAGATCACGGCCGTTGGTTGTCCGTTTTATAATCGTTGCCCATTGGCCCTGGAGGGTACCTGTGATACTAAAAATGCGCCAACAATCAAGCTTGAAAACGGACACCAAATAGCGTGCCACTTGTCAATTGAACAGCTGAATGAAGCTGAAAAACACGCCCAACAAATCCTGCATGGCTTTGAGAAGGTCGGTAAGGATAAGCCGCTGGTAGCCACCGCAGGTTAGCCTGCCGAGAAAACCACAGAATTCAACGGAAAAGCAGATGAGTACATACAAATCCTTGACGGCAATGGGAATTCAACACCCTGAAGAAATCGCAAGATATACGCTTTACATGACGGACAATACGGACATCGTGCGTATTATTTACAATCGCAAGAAAGGATCAATCCTGCCGATTAGCAGAAGGTATCGGTTTCCTCGACTCAAAAAATCAACATTAGTCGATAGCGGTACCCGTCAGACCGAAGTTATTTTTGAAAGCTCCCTGGAGTTCAGAAACGCCCTTGCCGAGCTTGATCAACTGATGGATTCAAAAAAAGGAAAAGCGGACGTGCGCAAACTTATCGCTGAGGAAGTCAGATTGCTCGAAGAAGAGGTCGCGTTACGCATCGAATACATAAAAACTTTGGTTCAGAAGATTTAGAAAACTTTAAACAATATCGGGGTCGTGTCACCGCGAGTCCATTCGACTTCGCTCAGGACAGGCTCCGCGCGGCGACCTCGCTTTTAAGAATAGTTGTCAGCACCCAGCTTTGTGCATTCGCTTTATTAGCGGAGACTATTGTCGGTAGGAGCGAGCTTGCTCGCGAATACTATTTGTCGGCTTATCGGCAGAACACGTTCTGTTCTACCTAGATTCCTGCCCGATATTTTCTCTCCCCTTTACGTTCTGCCGAGACGAAAGACGATTGCAATCCTCCTAGGGCGGATAAGCTGCGATAGCGGCGTCATCCGCCAGTAAGAAAAATTATTACGTCCGTGCGCGCTATGCACGTAAATTATTTGACCCGGATTACACTGCGCTAATCCAGGCTATGTGAGTTTGCGTTAGTCTGCTTGCTCAAACGCGAGAGATGAAGATATATTTGCGGAAGTGGCGCCCTGGCCGCGATCTATTATTTATCACCGAATGCAAATACTCCTATCGCCGCGAGGCGCGCTTCCTACAAGTATTTTCGTAGTACGTATTAAATTGGAATACTGAAAGAAGCGAGACATCTAACCACATCCATTCGCGACCAAGCTCGCTCCTACCCGTTTTTTTCTATCCCCCTTGGCGCTCTGCCTCGCGACGACAAATTTTTATGTCGTGTGAGGTTGGCTGTTATTCGTTGTCCCAACGGATGCGAGCGAATATTTCTTGAATTTTTGCTCCACGTGCCGGATTAATTTGCTGAGCATGCGCGACGCGTCCGGCCAAATGCGCGCGGTAGTCGGAATGATTACGACGATTTTGACTTGCCGCACCGTAGCGCGAACAGTTGTGCAGCGTTGCTTTTAAGACATCATATTGTGAACGCGGCAGATTAGGCTTATCGTTTACAACAATACCCGTAACTTGTTGACGAGAACTGTCGCGCATCACGCGTGTCTTGCGGTGATTGATCGCAAATCCTTCCTCTAATGCTATTGCACCTGCCAACGACGGGAAACGATTCGCCCTGTGGCCAAGTTTCTTGTCGCCGGAGAATACAAGGTCGTCCGCGTAACGCGTATAGCGTGCGTTAAGAGTGTGTGCGGCATGTTTTAATCGCATGTCCAAACGAAATGCGCACAGATTGGCTAAAGCAGGGGAGGTTGGTGCGCCCTGTGGCAGATGCGGGCTTTGGTATTGTTGTCTTTCGCGCCAACCGGGTTTTGGAATTTCGTGGTCGTACTTTGCCGGGTTCTTTATACGAAGCACATCGTACGGTACGAGATTTGTGCACAACGCGCTGAGCGTTCGGGCGGCTTCAGCCGGGTAACCTAAAGTCCTGAACATTGCCGTTACACGACCGCCACCGACACTGAGAAAGAAATCCTGCAAGTCCATTCGAATGACTACTTGTTGGTTAACATGGAAAGCAGCATTCGAGAGTGGTGAGCGACCGGCCCTAAATCCATGTACGGCTTCATGGGTTGGAATCGGGTTAAGTATTTCTTCAAGTATTTTTCGTTGAATCGTTTTCAACCGAATCTTCGGTGATTCAATTAAACGAAATCCGTCACTTCGTTTTGGAATCCATTGATAAACGTAGTGATTAGATCGCTCATTACCCCTCTGTGCACGGCGATAGTGTGGCTGGCAAAACCAATCCAGATCTCTTGTGGTGATTTCCAGCCAATCGGCAATATCAACTGGTGTTGGCAGTTGTGGAATATCGCAGTCACGCAGCCCCTGTGGGCGCGGAATCATTTTTGGCGGCGTTAAAAAATAGTAGCGTAAGCGCAGTCTGTTTCTTCCGGAAAAGGCGTCGCAAAAGTCAGGATAGGACGTGATGGCCGCTAACATTTGTTCGCTTGAACCGGTGTGCCATGTGGCAACGAACTGATTGACAAGTCCGCGTACCAATTTACCTAACCATGGGTAATCCGTTCCCAGCGCTCGGACGCATCTTGCGTGTGCTGTCACGGTCTTCGCATCTCCAGCAAGCAACGCATTTACCAAATCATTGGCGACGTGATTTTTTGTCATCTCTAATCCGCTAAAAGAAAAAGACGGCGCGCTTCGACCTGACTGGCCGCCCGTGAACCGCTCTGCGCGACAGCGCAGGTAGGTTCATGGCACGAAATGCGTAATACTATGCTACCGTGGGGTAACTCCATAGAGGCAATCCTCAATACATCCAGGATGAATCAAAGATATACTGGCTCGAAGCGTACCGCCGTTCCAAGATAGTAAGCGCAGGGTGAATTTTTGGTCAAGGCCAGGTTTCACTTGAATGGAATTAGAATCAATTATTATGACATTTCGGATTCAGCCATTATCTGTGTGTATGAGTTAAACGATATACAATTAAGTGATGCGAATGAATTACTACAAACTACATATTACATGATTCCATTCACTAAAATAGTCCGCGGATTACCCGCGACGATCCCTTTTGTTGGGCCGGAGGCGATTGAGCGTGACGCCGGACACATGTTTAAGCTTCGTCTGGGCGCGAATGAGAGTGCCTTTGGTGTATCGCCGTTAGCGGTGCAAGCTATGCGAGAAGCGATCAGTCGAACATCGTGGTACGGCGATCCCGAGGGCTTCGACTTACGTGCAGCGCTCGCTGATCATGTTGGTGTGAACATGGATGAAATCGTTTTGGGCGCGGGTATTGATGAGTTGCTCGGTGTATTAGTTCGAATGCTGATAGAACCGGGCGCGACGGTTGTAACGTCGTTAGGAGCGTACCCGACTTTCAATTACCACGTTGTTGGTCACGGAGGACAATTACTTACCGTACCGTACAAAGATGACAAAGAAGATTTACCAGGCTTGCTCAACGCTGTGCATGCCCATTCCGTGCCGTTGGTGTATCTGGCCAATCCGGATAATCCGATGGGAACCTGGCATGATGCGCTGACAGTGCAGCAGTTTATTGACGCCTTACCCAAAAGTACGGTTCTGGTTTTGGATGAGGCATATGTTGAATTCGCACCGGACGGCACTGCGCCGAAAGTTGATACGGACGATAAACGCGTCGTTCGTATGCGAACGTTCTCCAAGGCCCATGGCATGGCCGGTGCGCGTATCGGCTACGCTATTGCTAACTGGGAAATGATCGAGGGATTCAGTAAAATCAGAAATCACTTTGGTGTCAATCGAATCGCGCAAGCGGGCGCTCTGGCTTCGTTGCAAGATGGTGCCTTTGCCAAAAGCGTTGTTGAAGAGGTTGCGCGTGGCCGTGAAGAATATGCCACCCTCGCGCAAGATTTGGGATTGTCCACCGTTGATTCGGCAACTAATTTCGTGGCTATCGATATGGGCGGTGACGGCGATAAATCGAGGGCAACTTTGCGGGCCTTGCAGCAACAAGGTGTTTTTGTTCGCATGCCAAGTGTCGCGCTATTGGATCGCTGTATCCGCGTGACGGTTGGTCAGTCTGAAGAGCGTAGTCAATTTACAGATGTTTTTACCGAAGTGGTTAATCTTAACCGGTAACTCTTGAGCTATTACGGCCAGTAATGTAGCGTATGATTTATTACCCCACCGCTTAAATTACTCTCACCATGACAACGCAAACAGCTATTTCCCATACAGAATATCAACCTGCGATTGATGCGTTACGCGCTATATTTGGCGACCGGGTGAGCACGTCCACTGCCGTGTGCGAACAGCACGGCAAAGACGAATCGTTTCATGCAAGTGTTCCACCGGATGCCGTGCTAACGCTTGACACAACGGAGGAAGTTGCGCAAGCGGTAAAAATTTGTGCGGCACACAAGACACCGCTTGTTCCCTACGGAACGGGTACGGCATTGGAGGGTCATGTGGCCGCATTGCAAGGCGGCGTTTGTTTTGATTTAAAAAGCATGGATCAGGTGTTACAAGTTAATGCGGAAGACCTGGATGTTGTCGTCCAACCCGGTGTGACACGCAAACAATTGAATGAGTATTTACGTGATACGGGCATGTTTTTTCCCATCGATCCGGGTGCGGATGCGTCGATAGGTGGCATGACGGCCACGCGTGCTTCGGGTACTAACGCGGTGCGTTACGGCACCATGCGAGAAAATGTTTTAGCGTTGACTGTTGTATTGGCTGACGGGCGCATAATCCAAACAGCCAAACGCGCGCGAAAATCATCCGCCGGTTATGACTTGACGCGTTTGTTTGTCGGTTCGGAGGGTACGCTGGGCGTCATTACCGAAATTACGTTGCGTTTGTATGGCATTCCCGAAGCGATTTCATCCGCGGTCTGTTCGTTTCCAACCCTGGACGACGCGGTTAACAGCGTTATTCTGACTATCCAAAGCGGTATACCCATCGCACGCATCGAATTACTTGATGAAGTGCAACTGGATGCGATTAATAAATATTCGCATACGGATTTTCCAGTTGCGCCGACGTTATTTCTGGAGTTTCACGGTAGCGATGCCGGCGTGCAGGAACAGGCACAGGCCGTGCAAGACATCGCACAGGAATTTGGTGCGAGTGATTTCAAATGGACAACGAATACTGAACAGCGAAACAAGATGTGGCAGGCGCGGCATGATGCCGCTTACGCGTGTAAAGCGATGCGATCGGATGGACAAATTTGGGCGACGGATGTGTGCGTGCCGATCTCACGTTTGGCGGAATGCATCAGCGAGACACAAAAAGATATTAAAGAATCCAATTTGATTGCACCAATTGTTGGTCATGTCGGTGACGGTAATTTTCATTTGGTTATGGTGGTCAATCACGACGATGCGGACGAGGTTGCCCGTGCGCAAGATTTGCACGAACGTATGGTCATGCGCGCTTTGGCAATGGATGGAACCTGCACCGGTGAACACGGTATCGGCTACGGCAAACTGGACTTTTTGATTGCCGAACACGGTGAGGCAGTCAGTGTGATGCGTTCTATAAAACAAGCCCTGGATCCCGACAATATATTCAATCCTGGTAAAGTTTTACGGGTTTAGTTCGCTCCTGATTGAGTCGAAACCTGCACGAAAACCAAAGTTTGCCGCAGCGGCGCGTGGCGGCGACGCTTGAATACGCTCCATTCCTGACCTGGGTCAATGGAAGCACCTAATAAAGCGTACAAAATGATTGCTGTGTTCGCCTCAGGAATTAAGCATGCAAGAGTCCATTGATAATCGCATCGTTACGCTCGACACCACGCAACCGGTTTGGGACCGGGTGTTCATGGTGGCGCCTTTGGTTTTGGTCGGTAGCCGGGAACAGAACGGTGGTTACGACCTGGCGCCCAAACACATGGTCATGCCAATGAGTTGGGAAAATCATCTGGGTTTTGTGTGCACGCCGCGCCACAGCACTTATCGGAATATAAAACGGGAACGTGTTTTTACCGTAAGTTATCTGCGGCCGTCGCAAGTGTTGCAAGCGAGTCTCGCTGCGGCACCACGTTGCGATGACGAGCAAAAACCGAGTGTCGATGTCATTGATCAGTTTCCGGCCACCCAAATTGACGGCATGTTTGTCAAACAAGGCTATTTATATTTCGAATGTGAGCTAAACAATATTGTCGATGATCTGGGCGTGAATAGTTTGATTATCGGGCGTATTGTTGCGGCACATGTTCACGAGGATTCGTTGCGCGGCGAGGATCAAGACGATCAAGATATTATCCACGCCGCGCCAATGCTGGCGTATTTACACCCGAGCCGGTTTGCCACTATTAACGATACCCAGTCATTCCCGTTTCCGGCCGGAATGAAAAAATAGCTGCACATGTCGACGAGTTCCGAGATTCTCGGCTATTTACGTGAGCAAGAGCAGGCGTTTATTTCTTTTCTCAAAACGTTAGCTTTATGTGAATCACCTTCCAACGTGCCGCAGACGCAAATACAAATGCGCGAAGTGTTGATCGACGCGTTCTCTGAAGTGAATTATCGACCGCTACGGCTTAATGGTCGCGACTGCGGTGGACATTTATACGCGCGGCCGACGCATCGCGTATCCAATCAACTGGTGCAACTTGTATTGGGCCACTACGACACTGTCTGGGCGGTTGGCACGCTGCGAGAGATGCCATTCGAAGTAGAGGCCAACGTCATACGCGGACCTGGCGTCTATGACATGAAAGGCGGTATCGCGCAGATCGTCTTCGCTCTTAAGGCTTTGCGTGCCGTAGGTATCGACCCGCCGGTTACACCGGTGGTGTTTTTGAACTCCGATGAAGAAATCGGTAGTCGAGAGTCGCGTAGACATATTTACCGGTTGGCGCCACGCATGGATCGTGTGTACGTACTGGAGCCGTCGTTAGGGTTACACGGCAAGCTTAAAACCGCGCGTAAAGGAGTCGGGAGATTCCATGTCGTCATAAAAGGCAAGGCCGCTCACGCCGGACTCGATCCTGAAGCGGGCGCCAGCGCGATTTTGGAAATGTCGCATGTGATTCAAAGTCTGTTCGCGCTCAATGATGCGGATGCGGGCGTCACGGTTAATGTCGGCACCGTGGATGGCGGTTTGCGGCCGAATGTGATTGCACCGGAAAGCAGGGCGGTGGTGGATGTTCGTGTATTGACCCAAGCCGATGCCGAGCGGGTGGAACAGGCAATTCTCTCATTAAGGCCCACGACGCCGGGGGTAAGTCTGGAAATTAACGGCGCAGTGGGGCGCCCACCGATGGAGCCGAACGAGGCTAATCAAGCACTATGGGAATTAGCTTATAAGCAGGGTGAGGAAATGGGACTAACATTGGAGCAGGGCACGGCGGGCGGTGGTTCGGACGGCAACCTGACGAGTCCTTTTGCGCCGACACTGGACGGCCTCGGTGCCGTGGGTGACGGCGCTCACGCTCACCATGAATTTTTGTATGTCGATAAAACCATTGAGCGTGCGGCGTTGCTCGCCTTGTTACTGGCCGCACCATCGCTAAACGACTTGTTAAATTAGATTCGAGATAGCAGGCACACTACCGTTTGTCATTGAGGAGATAAAGAGAGGAGATTAATAATGAATCAGCATAACTGCTTTTTCCCGTCCCTGACTCGCATCGCGGATCTTGAACACAAACCGTTCGAGATTGAATCGCTTGCACGCGAACACTGGGAAACCGGCGATTATGTTCAGGCGGAAGTTACCGGTGTACGCGGTCAGTCTTACATTCTTGAGTTAAATACGGGACGTATGATGGAGGCCATGCTCGGCGACAAAGTCATCGGCGCATTCGGAAAACGCAACGCGACGCTGGTGGGCGTAGGCACGTGGGAAGCAATAGAAAATGATAATTGCATGGAAGCGTTGACCAGCGCGGGTCTGTTCGGTAAATCCACATCGGTATCGCCTTTGATGCCGAAATTCATGTCACTCAAGTATTTAGGACACGTTACTCGCGCAAAAACGAAACTCAACATGCAGGATTTCGTTCAGCCGGTACAAGAGCGCAAGCTTGAGACGCCGGTCGTACTGTTGGTGGGTACTTCCATGTCCGCCGGTAAAACCACGACGGGCCGGGTGGTCATTCACGAACTCAAGCGCAGCGGATATTCCGTCGTGGGCGCGAAATTAACCGGCGCCGGACGCTATCGCGATGTGCTGAGTTTTGGCGATGCAGGGGCCGATCATATTTTCGATTTTGTCGACGCAGGGTTGCCTTCCACGGTGTGCGAGCCGGACGAGTATCGCGTTCGTTTGCGTAACCTATTATCACGCATCGCCGCTATCGATGCGGATGTGCTGGTGGCGGAGGCGGGTGCTTCGCCACTTGAGCCTTACAACGGTGCGACCGCCATTGAAGAAATCCACGATAATGTCCGTTGCACGATTCTGTGCGCGTCCGATCCTTACGCGGTCGCCGGAGTGCAGGCCGCTTTTGATTTCAAACCGGATCTGGTGTCCGGTCCGGCCGCCAACACCGATGCCGCCATATCTCTGGTTGAGAAACTTACTGGTGTCAGGGCGTTGAATTTAATGGAGCCGTCGTCGATACCCGCATTGGGTGAGCTGTTAAAGGAAAAACTTTTGGGTCGCTGACAGTTTTGTACTTAAACCACTAACATATCGGTACAAAACGACACTTTTACTTTGCCAATATCACACGCGCAGGATAGACTTTTTGCTTATCTACCATAAAAATAATTGAACACCGTGTCGACATCGAATTCTCTTTCCGAATCTTGGTCTATCCGCAAACCCGCGATTCACACGCCGCGTGGCATCGTAGTCACCCAACATGCATCGGCATCCCAGGCCGGTGCCGCCATTCTTGCCCAGGGTGGCAACGCGATCGACGCAGCAGTGGCGGCGGGTTTCGCCATCGGTACCGTCGAGCCATGGATGAGTGGAATGGGTGGTGGCGGTTACATGGTGGTTTATCTGGCGCGCGAACACCGCAGTTATGCCATCGAATTTGGTGTTAAAACTTCCGCTACCTTAGATCCGGAGAATTATCCTTTGACCGAAGGTACCGGCCCCGACTTATTTAGCTGGCCGGCGGTGCAGGATCATCGCAATATCAGAGGTCCGTATTCGGTTGCGGTGCCGGGCATGGTAGCGGGACTCGCTCAGGCACTCGACTCGTTTGGCACGCGCACCTGGCAGGACGTATTAACGCCTGCCGTAGGTCTCGCCGAACAAGGACTGCAGGTGGATTGGTATGCGACCTTGAAAATTGCTTCGGCCGCACGCGATTTAGCGAATTACCCGGGTAGCAAACAGGTATTTCTGCCCAACGGCTTTGTGCCAGTGGGCGAATGGGCCGGCCCCCTTCCACGCATTCCCTTGGGTAATCTGGCGAATACCCTAAGCCGTCTGGCGCAAGCGGGTGCGGCCGATTTCTATACCGGCGCGATAGCGAAAGATATCTTGGCGGATGCCGATGCGTTGGGAATCCAGCTTAGCGCCGATGATCTGGCGGCGTACCGGCCACATGTATCGGAGGTGGAACGCAGTCGTTATCGCGATGCCGAAATAGATATCGTGCCGGGCCTGACAGCCGGACCGACGCTTCGTTACGCATTGTCGTCGTTGAGTGAAAACCTTGCGGCCGTAGCGCACACGCCTGATCGGCAATCCTATAATGCCTATGCCAAGAGTTTATTCGATGCGTATGAACATCGATTGGCCTATGTTGGCGACGTGCCGGACACGGTTGCACCGTCGTGTACTACCCATATCAATGTAGCGGATCGCGAAGGGAATGTAGTAGCCCTCACAATTACGCTGTTATCGTTGTTTGGGTCAAAAGTTACTTTGCCACGCACGGGTATTTTGATGAACAACGGCATCATGTGGTTTGACCCGCGACCGCAACGGCCTAATTCTATCGCCCCCAATAAACGCCCGTTGTCCAATATGTGCCCCGTCGTTCTGCTTCGTGATGACGGTAAGCGGTTCGCGCTCGGCGCGGCCGGCGGGCGGCGAATCATGCCGGCGGTTTTTCAGTTGACTTCATTCCTGACCGATTATCACATGCCGTTGGATGCTGCTATCCATCAACCCCGTTTGGATGTCAGTGGAACCGACATCGTCAGCGTCGACAGTGCGCTGTCTGACGACATTATTAAGGCCTTGTCGACAACGTATTCAACCCGGATTCTGCCGAACGGAGTTTATCCGAATCCGTTTGCGTGTCCGAGCGCCGTTTGTCATGACCCCGAAAGCAAACAAAACACCGGCGCGGCATTTGTGGTATCACCACGGGCCGCAGCCTGGGCCGAACCCGAATAAATTTGCAAAAATGAATCAAACAAAATGACAACACTGTCTTCGCAGAATCGAGTGGTGCTCATATCCGGCGCCAATCGCGGTATAGGCCGTGCTATCGCGGAATGTTTGTATAACGAAGGCTATTCGCTGAGTCTGGGTGTTCGAAATCCACAATCGATGCAATCAATAATCGAACAATGGGACACCGGGCGGGTGCAGGTTCGTCAGTTCGACGCACGCGATAAACAAACCGCCGACGATTGGGTGAGCGCGGCGAACGAGCGCTTTCAACATATCGATGCGATTGTTAACAATGCAGGTATCGTTCATTCTTTCGATATCGATAGCGATCAGGATGAATCGCTGTTGGATGAGATGTGGGAAGTTAACGTCAAGGGGCCGCTACGGCTAACCCGTGCTGCTTTTCCGTATCTTAAACAAAGTGGCCATGGGCGAGTTGTAAATATCGTGTCGTTATCCGGCAAACGCGTCAAGAGTGGTCAGATTGCCGGTTATGCCATGACCAAACACGCCGCCGCGGCACTCACTCATGCAACACGACAATCCGGTTGGGAGCACGGCATTCGTGCCACCTCGATCTGTCCGGGTTATGTCGCTACAGATATGACTGCCGACGTTAATTTCTCGAGCGAGGACATGATCGGTACTGACGACATTGCCCGGTTGGTTTCCACGGTACTGGCGTTACCAAATTCGGCATCGGTAGCGGAAGTACCGGTCAATTGCACGCTTGAGTCCCAGTACTGAGAAAACCGATGCCGGGGTAAAGTGGGGCGAGTGTAACGTAGCTTGATCGGATGGATGAATCTATAGCTGAAACCTTGCGGGTCATTGCCGCCTCCAAACCGGGCGCAGTAGCGTTAAATATCGGCCCCGCGACGATTGATTACGGCGAGGCTATTTTGCAAGGTCTGGACATGTATAGCCGGCTGATTGTTAATGTCGACTCGCATCCGGATATGGATGGGCTGGAACAAAAATTTCGTACCGACATTCGCGCCGCGGTACATGCTCAGGATAGCTTCGAATTTTTGAATGACGTCCGTCATCATCGATTCGAGCTTGTGGTCATCGACTATACTGTATTGCATGATGACTTGTTCGAAGTCATTCTTAAGATGAGTCCGGTTGGTGGATTCATTGTTTTATTGGGGCGTGCCGATATAGCGAATAGTATACGGGATCAACTATCCTTAAATTGTTTTCACAGTAGTGTTCACGAAGGTTGTTTAGTCGCTACGCGTATTGCGAGTAATCATAGGCCCACGCGAAAAGGCGGAAGGCGCAGCAGCCGTTCCGGCGAAACAACTAATTAATGCCGGTCAAGACCCAGATAGGGAAAACCAAATATTCGTCACTCCCGCGAAGGCGGGAGTCCAGCAAGATTATTCCGCGCGGCAGAGTCGTGGGTTGCAAGTCCACGCAAAACTCGCACACTATTCCTGTTGCCGATGGGGAATTAACTTACTGGCCGGAATTTTTAACGGAGAGTGAGGCAGATCGGTGTTTCAGGTATCTGCACGAAAAAATCGTTTGGCATATTCCACATATCAATTTATTTGGTAAAGAGATTCAGTCGCCGCGCATGGCGGCCTGGTATGGCGATGCGGATGCAATCTATACTTATAGTGGACTCACCAACCAGCCATTGCCGTGGTTCGACGATTTATCTGAACTGAAGCAGAAAGTTGAACAAAAAACGCGACATCGATTTAACAGCGTGTTGGCCAATCTGTACCGTGACGGTAATGATAGTATGGGTTGGCATAGCGACGATGAAGCGGAACTCGGAGTACAACCCGTCATTGCATCATTGAGTCTTGGTGCTGAACGCCGTTTCGCTTTACGGCATAAGAAACGCAAAGCGCTAAAGCCAGTTGAAATTATTTTAAAGCATGGATCGTTGTTACTTATGTCCGGTAAAACGCAACATTATTGGCGGCATTGTATTTCGAAAACTCGCAAACCGGTTACGCCACGTATCAATCTAACATTTCGTTTAGTGAAGAACGCAAACTCATAGAATTCAATGTCTTCTAAAAACAATTCATCGCCAAAGATATTCGTTTTACACGAAAATCCTGAGTGGGTTGATACCTACTCCAAAGCCTTGTCAATATTAGGCGTCGAGTATGAATTCTGGGATTTAAGTGGTGGTGTCGTCGATATCGATAAACAACCGCCACTCGGAGTTTTCTACGTTCGCATGAGTGCGTCGGCGCACAGCCGTGGCAATGTGTTTGCTGCGGACTACGCACGTATGCTGGTTCGCTGGCTGGAAGCGCATGGCAGGCGAGTAATTAACGGCTCGAAAGCGTTAAATCTTGAACTTAGCAAGATGGAACAATATCTGGCATTAAAAAACGTTGGTGTGCCTGTTCCACACACCTTGTTCATAACGGATGAGGGTTCAATTGACAGTGCGATAGACAGTATCAAAAAAATGCCTGCGCCGTTGATCGTCAAACCAAACCGTGGTGGAAAAGGGGAAGGCGTGGAGTTAGTTACGGATTTCGGTTCAATTCAGGATTTACTGAGATCAAAAATGAAGTCGAGTCCCGACGGTACGATTCTGGTGCAGGAATACATTCACGCGCACGACCCGTATATTGTGCGCAACGAATTTGTTGGCAGTGAGCTTCTCTATTCAGTTAAGGTCGATACACGGGATGGTTTTGAATTGTGCCCGGCAGATTTTTGTGAAGTGGGGCAAATTGCTGATACACCAAAATTTGAAATTCTCGATGGTTTTCAACCACCACACCTTGAGCAATATCGAACGCTAGTTAAACAATACGCTATCGAAATCGCTGGTATTGAAATGATTCAAAACGCTAACGGCGAAACTTTCACCTACGATATCAACGTAAACACGAATTACAATACTTTGGCGGAGCAAACGGCGAACTACAATGATACGGAGAAGGCCGGATTAAATGCAGTTTGCAGATTTCTAAAGGCGGAACTTGAGAAACTTTAATAGATTTTAGTCGATCAAGAACTCTGATTGATAAGCAAATAGTGCTGGCGTGCCGCCAGTGTGAATCATCAAATGCTTTTCCTGCCTCGAAGATTTGTGTGCCCGCGCAAGAAATTCCGCCATAGTTTTCGCGGTGTAAACGGGATCGACCAACAGCGCTTCTTGGTATGCTACATCCTCAATGGCCTGGCGTACCACCTCACTAATCAATCCATAACCTGGTGCGAAGAACTCATCGTCGACCACAATATCGTCATCCAAGACCGGATTGTCGATTTGCAAGAGTTCGGCAATCTCCGTGCATCGTGTTTTGATACGTTCAAACTGAATTTTTGCATCGCGTCGCACGCAAACACCGGTAACTTTTATTGGTGAACTCAGCGCTCGTAATCCAAACAATAATCCGCCATGGGTATGACCGCTACCGGAAGCTACTGAAATTCGATCGAAATGCAGATCGGCAGTTTCACATTGTTCGATGAATTCCCGCGCGGCGGCAACATAACCTAACGCGCCGAGTGGCGCATGACCGGGTGCTAATGGAATAATATATGGTGCGCGCCCCTGCTCGCGTAATTTGTCCGCGATTCTATGTAACTCAGCGTCGGCGCCTGCTTCATCTTCGCCTTCCGGGTAGTGGTATACCGTCGCACCCATAATATTATTGAGTAACGCGTTGCCCGATTCGTGATAGATGTCATTTTTTCCCGGTACGCGATCTTCCAGTTGAATATGAGCGCCCATACCCAGTTTGCGCGCGGCGGCCACTGCAAGGCGAACGAAGTTGGATTGCACCGCGCCTGTGATCAATATCGTGTCAGCGGATTTGGCCTGTGCGTCACCGAGATAAAACTCGAGTTGGCGTACTTTATTGCCGCCAAAAGCGAGACCGGTACAGTCGTCTCGTTTGATGTATAGCTGCGCACCACCACATTGTTTGGTCAGATTGGGTAAAAACTCGATGGGTGTTGGCAGGTGACCCAGCTCAGCGCGAGGTAATTCGTCTAGGATACCCAAAGCGTTTGCGGAATGATTCATAAGGGAACGTCCAATTGATGTCATTCCCACGCGGGCGGGAATCCAGTAAAGAGAATCGCGTTCGAAGAACGCACCAGCGAAAGAATGACAGTGATAGCAATGAATAGCAATGGGTTGTCGGCCCCTTGCCTTGCGTCCTTAGCTCCGTTAACGGTGCGTCCCTGTACCACTTTTCGCAGGGGCAGGTTTAGTCGCATATTATTTTGACTTGATGTCGGAACAAATCCGGCATGACAGACGAGGTTTTTTTCTTGGTCACGCTACTGTTTCAAATATACCGGACAGTGTCGTTTCGTCGCAGGAGTGACAAATAGTGAGTTAATCAAAGTTTCCTTCGTATTGGGGTTTGTTCCATATAGGTTAAGCGTTACGCCGAATGTGTACGGCTTTATCGAGATGTTCGCCTTCCAGCCTGTAAGCCTGGCCAAATCCCTTCACGAATGTACCTTGTTCTGGTGTAAGACAGAATAATTTGAAGTCGGATAATGCGCGTAAGGTTGAAACAATTCCACCAAATCGCTCGTGAAACTGTTTGAGAATCGATTCCCACTTGTCATCGTCCCGCGCGATAAAATTTGCTTTGCATTCATAAATACCCCGGGTACGTGCAAAAATCTGTTTCGAAATCTGCTCGTCTTCTATCAACATGACGCTGACATGCGGTTGCATTTCAAGATGTTTTGTATGACTCGCGAGATCACTGATAAAAATATACAAGTCATTGTTGATACGCACAAATGGCGTATAACTGATATGGGGTTGGTTATCGTCATTTAGTGTCGACATCATTAACGATTTGCAACCGTCTATCAAATCATTGCACTCCTGAATGATTTGTGCGTTCTCGTCGTTCATGCTGTTTTTTGTGTGGCGAGGTTTAAGCGTTCAAATCCCGAAGCAAGATCGTCTTTCAGGTCGTCGATGTTTTCCAGACCGGCATGAAGTCGCAGCAACGGCCCGGAGTCATCCCAGGTTTTATGCTCACGAAATTTTTCCGGATACATCGGTAAAATCAGGCTTTCAAAACCGCCCCAACTGGCGCCCAGACTGAACAGCGACATGTCGTTAAGCATGGCCGATACCGCATGTTTGGGTGCATCTCTTAAGACAACACCAAACAATCCGCACGAGCCGAGAAAATCGCGTTTCCACAATGCATGACCAGGATGGCTTTCCAGACCCGGGTGCAAAACATTACTGACCTCCGGTTGCGCCTCCAGCCATGTTGCCAATTCCAGCGCCTGTTGTTCGTGTTGCTTCAATCGTAAGGGCATGGTGCGTAAGCCACGCAAGGCGAGGGCGACATCATCGGGTCCGGCGCATTGCCCAAGACGTGATGCGCTCATTTTTATCGTGTCAAAATATTTTTCATTGGCACTGACCATGCCCAACAAGGCATCGGCATGCCCGACTATGTATTTAGTTGCAGCGTGTATGGAAACATCTACACCGTGATCGAATGACTTAAAGAACACCGGTGTGCCCCAGGTATTGTCGAGCAATGTGACTATATTTTTTTGTCTCGCAATAGCGGCGATGGTTGAAACATCCTGGATCTCAAATGTCAACGAACCCGGCGATTCCAGGTAGATCAGCCGTGTGTTGGGCTGAATGAGCGATGCGATGTCTGCCCCGATTGTTGGACTATAATAAGTTGTGCTGACACCGAGGCGTGCCAGGGTTTCCGAGCAAAATGTTCGTGTCGGATAATACACACTATCCGCTACTAATATGTGATCACCGTTTTCGACGAATGCCAGCATGGCGGTTGCGATGGCAGCCAGGCCCGAGCAAACTGAAACAGCATCATGTCCACCTTCCATCTCCGCTATGGCACGATCCAGCGCGAGTCCCTGTGGCGTACCAAACGTGCCGTAAGCAATCCGGCCATGCTTGAACTTGGTAGTCTGCGCTTCTTCAAATGCTTCTACTGAGGGCTGAATGATCGTAGAACCGCGATATGTTGGCGGATTGACAAAGCCGCGCTGGTCTTGAGGGTTGCGGCCAAGATGCACGGCTTGGGTTTCCGGGTTTTTCGAATTCTTCGTCATATTAAGAAACGTTTTGCAATCGCATTGTGTTATATAGGTATTGTAGTATTTATCGATCAACTCAAACCGTGTACCTTTCCCCGTATTGTACTTGGAGTTTCCGGTTAGTCTAATGCCCTGTTCAAATTTACTTAGTAAACCCACAACACACGGACTTTTGTGGCAAGAATATAAACTGATAAATTCTTATTTCATCATCATTTTTGTGGTGGCGTTCAGCGTGTTTGTGGCGAGCGGACCCGTTTGGGCGCAATCAACTGACGGCGCTACCAGCGAGATTAGTGTCGAGCGGCTTGAAGCTCTTATTTCCGAGCTGGAGGCGGACGACAAGACCGCAGATTCGGAAAGTCAAGTAAGAATTATCGACATTTACAAAACCGCGTTAGATCGACTTAAAGCTGCTGATGAGGAAACCGAGACAGCGGCACAATTTAAAAATATTGCTGAAACAGGATCCGAACAGCTGGAGGATCTGCAATCGCAAATTGACCGGCTGCAGACCAGCGATACAACGGTGGTTGAAGCGGCAGGATCAACGCGTGAGTTGGAGTCGCAATTAATCGCAGAGCAGTCGGCGTTATTGGAATTGCGTAATCGGCTTTCAAAATCAAAAGACAAATTGGGTGAATTGACTAACCGCCCGCGAATGGCTCGGCAGGAAGCAACCGATGCCAGGAAGATGCTCGAAGAATTACATAGATCGTTGGATTCAGTTGCAGTGGATGGCCAAGATCAAATTGAACAGGTCAAACGAATCTTGCTAGAGACTCGAAAAAGGTTCAGAACAGCGCAGGTAAATCGCCTGGAGCAGGAGTTGTTGAGCCATGATTTGCAAACGCAACTTGTGCAAAATAATATCGAATTACTTGATCGCAAAGTTGATTTCGCCACAAAAAAAGCGGTGGCTCTAAACAACAGTCTGCAAGCTAAACGGAAAAGTGAGGCTGAGCAAGCGACACAAGAAGCCGCACGGGTCGAGCAGGAACTGAGTGACAAGCATCCTGTATTGCAGCAAATCGCGGAACAAAATGCTCAATACAGCAAAGAGTTGGCGGCGCTTGTTACCCAGCAAAGTGATATTGCCAGGGATTTAGAAATCATACGGGCGCGAGCGGAGCAGATTTCGGCGGATGCAATACTTGCACAAACGCGATTAGAGAATGCCCAGGTCAGTGAAGCATTGGGGCAGGTATTGCGTGAGCAACGCCGCCGTTTACCTGAAACGAAAGCATACCGACGGGATGCCAAAGAACGTCAGGATGCTATCGCAAACATAGCAGCCGGACAGTTTCAGGTTGAGCAGCAGCTAAACCTGTTGGATGACGTAAATGATGCAGCCACCGGAATGATGGATGTCGAGGTCAGTCCTGATACTACAGTCATAGACAGAGCGCAAATTGAGAGTGGACTGCGCGATCTGCTTTCCGTGCAAAAGGAGACATTAGACAAACTATCGAAGACGTACACTGAAAACCTGCGCGGATTGGCCGATCTGGATTTCGAGCATAAACTGCTTGTCGATGAAGCGGCTTCCTATGCCGCATTACTCGATGAACGGCTATTGTGGATTCCCAGCGCGCCTGCGTTGGGTATGGCGACTCTTACAGACTTGCCAAACGCGTTTGCATGGCAACTGTCGCCGGTGAATTGGAAAACGCTGGCTTTAAGCATGATTAGCGATGCGCGGAACGAGCCGGTTATTAATTTGCTGGCTTTGATTTTATTTGGAGCCATTATGCGCTACCGCATAGTTTTTCGAAATAGTCTTGTCCAACTGGCGAAAGAAGTGAAAAAGATTTATTCGGATAAATTTTCCCACACCATTTGCGCTTTCGGAATGACGCTGTTACTAGCGCTACCACTTCCGATTTTGACCGGATTTATATCATGGCGCCTGCTCGGCGATCACACTGCCGATGTGTTTGTAAAATCCGTTGGATCCGCGCTGGCGCTAATTGCCATTAACCTTTTTTTACTGCGGTTCTTGTATCATTTGTGCCGGCCCCAGGGAGTAGCACAGACGCATTTTCATTGGCGCGAGAGCACGTTAAGACTCCTGCGATTTAATTTACCCTGGTTTACCGTTGTTTTCTCCATTGCGACTTTAGTTGCAATCCTGGATTGGCATCGACTCCACACCGATTTACATAGTCTTACCCGTTTGGCATTTATATTAGTCACTCTAGCCCTGGCGGTCTTCAGTAAGCGTGTATTTGAGCCTGCAAGCGGTATTTTTGCCGCGGTGATTACGCGTAATCCGAACGGTTGGTTATCCCGTTTACGCGTGATTTGGTATCCGGCCATTGTCTGCATTCCTTTGATTCTGGCAATACTCGCGGGATTCGGCTATCTGGATACCGCGGCCGAACTACAACGGCGGGTGATTGGTACCGTTTGGTTGATCGTCGCGGCGGTGATTATCCATAACTTGATCGAACGTTGGTTAATCGTCGCGCAGCGCAGGTTGGCTATCAAGAAAGCGAAAGAGCGGCGCGAAGCCGCGCGAAGTGAAGAAGCCAAGGGCATTGAAAGCTCCGCCGAAGGCGACCGCGTGTTACTCGATACCTCAGAGATGGATATTTCCACTATCAATTTACAAACACGTCACTTGATGAAAACTATCCTGGGGTGGTCGGTGGTCATTGGAACCTGGCGGATTTGGGCCGGAGTTTTACCTGCCCTGGGTGTGCTGGACAATTTAACGCTGTGGCAACATGACACTGTGGTTGAAGGTGAAGTGGTGTCAAGCGCGATTACATTAACGACATTGTTGTGGGCATTCGTGGTGGGGGCCATTGTCGCGGCAGCTGCGCGTAATCTTCCAGGTGTGCTGGAGATATTAATACTGCAGCGTTTGCCGTTCAATTTTGGCAGTCGTTACGCGATTACCAAGCTTTCCCAGTACATCATTATTGCTATTGGTATTGTCATTATTTTTGGCACTATCGGTGTTAATTGGGCGGAAGTGCAATGGCTGGTCGCGGCTCTGGGTGTCGGTCTTGGGTTTGGGTTACAGGAAATATTCGCAAATTTCATGTCCGGTCTCATCATATTGTTTGAACGACCGGTACGTATTGGCGATACCGTTACCATCGGTGATCTCAGCGGTACGGTTTCACGCATGCGTATGCGTGCGACCACTATTACCGATTGGGACAACAAAGAAATTATTGTCCCCAACAAGATGTTTATCACGGAGCGGCTTATTAATTGGACCTTATCTGATCCCATCACGCGAGTGATGATCCCCATCGGCATCGCCTACGGATCGGATACCAATCTTGCTTATCGACTAATTCGCGAAACCGCCGAGCAAAATCCTTTGGTTCTGCAAGAACCGCAGATACAAGTGTTTTTTCTTGGTTTTGGCGATAGTTCGCTCAACTTCGAGTTGCGTGTATTTGTACGAGATTTGGCGGATCGACTAAAAGTGCAACATGAGTTGCACATGGTCTTAAACAGGATATTCGCCGAAAATGATATCGAAGTACCATTTCCACAACGCGATTTACATGTGCGTTCCTGGGTGGAACCGCAAGGTCACGGGCTGGACCAGCCGAACCCATCTACAGCATAACTGGATAATTTGTGATCGTCTTGCGCGAACTATTCCTGTTCATTCGTACTGTGGTGCAACCAGAAATCGATGTCACGGATGACATGTTCCCATGAGCGATAACCATTGCTGATTGCCACCAGTTCGTTATTCGCGTGACCGATAAGGCAAGGGAACCCATTAATACCCATTTTACGCGAAGTGACAAAGTCATTCGTTGTCGCTTTCTTTGTTGCATCCGACAGCAATACATGCGCAAATTCTTCCCGATTAAATCCGAATTCCTGGGCGAGATCAGATAGCGTTTCATTGTCGGTGATGTCCCGATTTTCACGATAGAACGCGCCATGCAAGTACTCCAAAAAGTCCATGGTACGGAAGGGGTCGATTTGCCTGGCGGTAACGACCGCACGTGACGGTGGTTCGGTATCGTAAACAAAGTTTTCGCGCTCAAAAAATTCGAAGTCGAATGGTTGGCTGGTCGCTTCATGCACGTGATCCCAATGTTCGCGAATCGATGCTTTCGTAGAATCGTTCAGGGGTGTAGTTTCTCCTGGTGCCAGGCCACCGACAATAACCCAGGTCGGTAATTTATTACCGTATTGTTTGGTGATTGACCGTATGACCGGAGCAAACCCCCAGCACCACGAGCACATTGGGTCGGCAATGTATAGCAGCCCATTAGCTTTAGCTGTTTTCACACGTGAATCGCTTTAGAGTCCTTATCAGTTTCCTTTGAAAGCGTCGTTATTATGTAACGGATAGCCGTCGAGTTTTTAAGTCTGGCGACGAAATAAAAACTACACAGGCACCACTCGCCAACTTCGAATCTGATCTCGTGCTGCATCAAGCAATCGTTCCAGTTCTGATTTTGAAAGTCCACCACGTGCGGCAATGTTAAGACCTAGGACAAGGCTAACTAACAAGTCGGTGCGACTTTCAATTCCCGCATCCGTCGTTCCCCCTTCGGCGCATGACTGCAGCAATGCATCGTGAAACGCCGTACGAACACGATCTCGATAGTTGCGCGTACGTTTGGTAATGGCTTTGGTTTCACCACCGTCTTCCGCCATCATGTTGATGAGCATACAACCTCGGCGGCCCTTGTGTGTAACCCAGTGATACAAGGTAATAAAAAATGTTTCTATCGCGGCCAACCCCTCATCGGATTGTTCAAGTGGTCGTAAGAGCGTTTTATCGGTCAGGGCTTCGTAGCGGTCTAACGCTGCGTCCAATAAACCACGTTTGGAACCAAATGTGTTGTAGATGCTCGATTGTTTGAGTCCCAGTTCGGATTCCAATTCGCGCGTTGTGGTTGCGTAGTAACCGTGCCGCCAAAATAACTCAAGCGCTTTGTCCAGCACGTCTTCGGTGTTGAAATTTTTTGGTCTTCCCGGTGGCCGTCGGAATGTTTGTACGTCTAGTGCCATATCCGTCCTGATCGTCATGTAATCCCCACCAGTATCATGATTGACTATTTTGGAGCGTATGCTATATTTAATTTTATTGCA
>Ga0224508_10001226_pt1 | contig 23278 bp, 24 predicted proteins | sample SF_Jan12_sed_USG_4_FD_170157 | JGI IMG/M metagenome (GOLD analysis project Ga0224508, IMG submission 170157) | Sediment microbial communities from San Francisco Bay, California, United States - SF_Jan12_sed_USGS_21 | ecosystem: Environmental > Aquatic > Marine > Sediment | place: USA... | reverse complement strand
AACGCGCTCGCCGCTACGGAGGAAGGTGGACGAATCGGCGTCCGCACCTTCCGGCGAGACAACCGCGCGGTCTTGATCGTCGAAGACGACGGTTCGGGCATCGAGCCCGAATATCTCCCGCGCGTGTTCGATCCATTCTTTACCGTCAAAGATGGCGGGACAGGTCTCGGTCTCTCGGTCGTCCATCGGATCGTCGAACGCCACGATGGAAGGATCAGCCTGGACAGTCAGCCCGGTCTGGGCACACGGGTTACGGTGGAAATTCCCACCCAGGCGTTCGAACGGGAAAACACATGAGCACACGAATCCTTGTCGTCGACGACGAACCGCAGATGGCGCTCGCCATCAGTCGAGTCTTGACGCGCAAGAACTTCGAGGTCGACATTTGCGTTGAAGCGGTCCAGGCGCTGTCCCGCCTGGCCGAACGTGAGTACGCGGTGGTGATCAGCGATCTACGGATGCCGCACATGAACGGTCACGAGCTCCTGCAACGCGTTCAAACGCTGCGCGCCGGAACGCCCGTCATCGTCGTGACCGCGCATGGAACCGTGGAGTCGGCCGTCGAGTGCGTGCGCGACGGAGCGGTGAACTACCTGCTCAAGCCGTTCGACCCCGAGACGCTCGAGTGCGCCGTCCGGCAGGCCCTGAGCCTCCGGGAATCCGCCGCACACCACGGAGAAACCGCGGACTTCGTGGCCCAGGATCCTGCCACGTTAGCCGCCGTCGATCTGGCCCGCCGCGCCGCCAAGGTCGACGCAACGGTTCTGCTCGAAGCCGAATCCGGGGCGGGTAAGGAAATTTTTGCGCGTTTGATCCATGAGAAGAGTCCGCGAGCCGCGGGCCCTTTTGTCGCCATCAATTGCGCTGCAATGCCGAAGGACCTTCTGGAAGCCGAATTGTTCGGTCATGTGAAAGGCGCTTTTACCGGCGCGCTTCGCGAACGCAGGGGTCACTTTCAAGCTGCGGACGGAGGAACCTTGTTTCTCGACGAAATCGGCGAGATGAGTGCCGATCTCCAATCGCGCCTGCTGCGTGTCCTTCAAGATCACGTCGTCCAGTCCGTCGGGTCGGAACAACAGATCCGCGTGGATGTCCGTGTCGTGGCCGCAACGCATCGCAATCTACGGGAAGAAGTGCGTGCCGGTCGTTTTCGAGAGGACCTCTACTACCGTCTGAGAGTTCTTCCCTTACCCATCCCGCCGCTGCGAGACCGGCCCGGCGACATCGAACCACTGGCCCGCCGCTTTGCGGTGCGTTACGGAGGACCGGGTGCGCGACTCGAACCGGCGGCGCTCGAACGCTTCCGCCGGCACAGCTGGCCGGGGAATGTTCGCGAGCTCGAAAACGTGATCCAGCGCGCGGCGATTCATACTTCGAACGGGACGATCGAGGCCGCGCACATCGATCTCGAACCGGCGCTGTTTCAGGACACCCGCACGGCAACAGTCTCGCTGGCTGCCGCCGAACGCCAGACCATCGGTCGTGCGCTGCGTGAGAATCGCGGAAACCGTGCCGCGACGGCGGAGGCGCTGGGAATCTCCCCGAGAACGCTGCGCCACAAACTCAAACAATACCGTGATGCCGGCCAGCCGGTGCCGGTGCCGGAATCCGCCTGATGAAAAAGACCGCGACACGTTCCTGCCGCTCAGCGGCAAGATCTTGCCGCCGCCGGCGCGGTCAGGAGCGCACCGACGGCCCTCCGGCTCCCGGAACGCGTCTTGCTTTCGCGTTGGGGCATGGATCGACTAAACGGAGAGGGGAAAGATGAACGATCAAAGTCTGGACATGACGGTCGACGCCCTAAGAACCGCTCTCGGGCGGGAGTCCCGTCGCGCGGACGTCGTGGCCTCCAACCTGGCCAACGTGGACACACCGGAATACCGGGCGCTTGCCGTTCGGTTCGATGACTTTCTTTCATCGAACCCGAATTTCGAGCCGCATCGAACCAACCCCATGCATCTTTCCGGTTTTGCAGCCGCAAACGGGAAGGGCACCCTCTTCGAGGCACCCATCACGCGCATGCGTGACGACGGGAACACGGTCGATGTCGATCTTGAAATGACCAAGCTGGCGATGGCCCAGGGGAGGTACCGGACCTCCGCAGAAATACTCCGCAAGCGTTTTGCATTGCTGGTCTATTCCGCAACTGATGGAAGAGGTGGCGCATGAGTTTGGAGCGAGCATTAGGGATTGGTGCGACGGGTCTGACCGCCCAACGAACCCGTATGGAGGTGGTCAGTTCCAACCTGGCCAATTCTCACACCACGCGGACACCGGACGGCGGGCCATACCGCCGCAAACAACCGATCTTCGAGGCCCAGGCCATCGACCTCTTTCCCAGCGATGCGCTCGGTCGGAGCGTACGTGCGGTTCGGGTGGTCCAGGTCGTGGACGACCCGAGCGATTTCATGGTGCGACACGAGCCGGGCCACCCCGATGCCGACGAACGCGGGTTCGTGGAGTACCCGAACGTGGATCCGATACGCGAAATGGTCGACATGCTCTCCGCCACGCGTTCTTACGAAGCCAACGTGACGTTGGTACGGAGCGTGCGCGAAATGATGCAAAGTGCGCTTCAGATCCTGGCGTAGGGGAAGTTGAGATGGACACGACACTCAAAATTGATTCAGCCGCGGGCCCCGACTCCCTTCTCCTGGACCGTGCAAAGGGTTCGCGCGAAACCGGATCCGATTTCGCCGCCAACCTCAAACAGGCGATCGATGCCGTCGACGAGCTACAGCACGAGAGCGAGTCAATCCAGGTGGCCTACGCACGCAACGAGGATGTCGAATTGCACGACGTCCTGATCAAGATCGAGGAAGCGGAAGTCGCTTTCAAGACGATGATGCAAATCCGAAACAAGTTGGTTGACGCCTACCGCGAAGTCATGCGGATGGGCTCCTGACACCCGTCCGCGTTAGGGAGAAACACGACAACCCATGGCCGAAACATTCGAGAATCTGAAAGCCATCTTGGATCGCCTGACGCCGGCGCAAAAACTGAGGATCGTCCTCGCGCTCGTCGCCACGGTTGGATTGATCTGGGGTGTGTCCGCCTACGCCACGCGTATCCACTACGAGGTCCTCTTCACGGGAATCGATCCCGACGAGTCGTCGTTGATCGTCGAGGAACTCAAGAGTCGCAACGTGTCGTACAAGATTTCGGCCGGGGGCCGGATCATCGAAGTCCCCAGTGGGCGGATCGACGAGTTGCGGATGGACCTGGCCGGCGAGGGTCTCCCGCGAGGCGGTGGCGTTGGCTTCGAAATCTTCGACAAGCCGTCGTTCGGCCTTTCGGATTTCGTCCAGAACGTCAACTACCGTCGCGCGCTGGAGCGCGAGCTTGGGCGCAGCATTCAGAACCTGGACAACGTGGATGCGGCCCGTGTTCACCTCGCGCTGCCTCCAAAGAGCGTATTCGCCGGGGACCACACAGAACCAAGTGCCTCCGTCGTGGTCAAACTCCGTGGTCACACCATGCTGGCCGCCGATCGTGTTCGTGCGATCACGAATCTGGTCGCCAGCGGCGTCGAAGGGCTCGATTCTTCCCGCGTGAGCGTCGTCGATGCGGAAGGTCGGATGTTGACCCATGGAGATGACGACGGTGAATCCTTGAGCGCGACACAAGTCGAAGCCAAACAGGCGATGGAGACGCGAATCGAAGGCATTCTTCTTGCCATCCTCGAGCCCGTCGTCGGTGTCGGAAACGTGCGCGCGCAGGCGACGGTCGAACTCGAGACCGCACGCGTCGAACGAGTCGAGGAGCGTTATGACCCCGATGGAGCGGTGGTCCGTAGCGAACAAAAGAACAAGATGAAGGCCGGTGGCAGTTCCGGGGGTGGCGTTCCCGGCGCCTCGTCCAACGTACCCGGAGGCTCGCCCCGTGGGACGCAATCGGGAAACAGCCAGGACAGCCAGCAAAGCATGATCAATTTCGAGATCAACAAGACAATTTCCACGATCGCTGAACCGCGAGGGACCTTGCTACGCAAGTCCGTCGCCGTCGTCGTGAACAACATCACGAGGAAGCCCGAGCAGAACGACGACGGCGATCAAGCGGCGGAGGTGGAGTCGGTTCCGCGAACGCCCGAGGAGATGCGCAAGATCACGGATCTCGTACGGGCCGCCGTGGGGATCGACGAGAATCGCGGGGATGTGTTGATGGTCCAGAACTTCCCGTTCGACGAAGACCTCAACGACCCGGATACCGACCTCGGAGGCGGGTTCGACTGGGTTTCGCTGTTCGCCTTGATCTTACGTTACCTGACGGTTCCACTGGCCGTCGGGTTCATCGTACTGTTCGTCGTCCGGCCGGGGATCGCCGCCTTTCGCTCGCTGCGCACGCAGGACGTGTCGGCGGGTGGTCCAATGACGGTCGCTCAAATGCAAGCGAGGTTGGGCGAAACGGGTTCGCTCGTCGAAGGCGGGGGTTCCGTGTTGCGTCAGAAACTGATTGAAGCCGCCAACCAGGACCCTGCTTCCGCTGCCCAGGTCGTCGCGGGATGGTTGAACCGCGAACCCGCGGAATAACTCCCAATGCACGCACCCGATCAAATCAGCCCGACGCGCAAAGCGGCCATCCTGATGGTCTTGCTGGGCGCCGATGCCGCCGGTCGCCTGCTCAGCAACCTGCCGCGCGAAACCGTCGGTCGGATCACCGCCGAGGTCTCGAACCTCGAAGAGATACCCGACGAACTCGCGCAATCGATTTTGGAAGAGTATTTCGTCGAAGCGCTGCGCCCCGAGACACATCGCGGGGGGGTGGACGCGGCGCGTGAGATGCTCGCCAACACCCCGATACCCGAATCGGAACAGCGAAGGTGGTTACCCACCGAACCCGAGGGTGAGGAGGCGTCGACCGTTTTTGCGCCGCTCCTGGAGGCGGCGCCCGAAACTCTGTCCGGCGCGCTTGCCGATGAGCATCCTCAAACCGTCGCGCTCGTCCTACTCAACCTGGAGCCACACAAGGCGGCGCTTGTTCTCGGATTGATGTCCGAGGAACAACGCAGCGACGCCGTGCAACGGATGACCGCGCTTCAACCCGTCGACGGCGGGATCCTCGATGAGGTCGCCGCATCTCTCCAAGATCGGCTGCAGGATCCCGCCGCGATCGTCGAGACCGACGCGGAGGACGGGATGACCAAGACGGCAGCCGTGCTTCAGGAGATGCAGCGATCCGATGTTCGCACGATGCTCGCCGAAGTCGAAAAGGTCGACCCTGAAAAGGCCGAGGAGTTGCGGTCGATGGTCAACACGTTCGACATGCTCTTGCTGGTCAACGACCGTGGCATTCAGGAACTCCTACGGGGGGTCGAGACAAAAACGTTGGTCCTCGCGCTCAAGGATGAAGAAGCGGCATTGCTGGAAAAATTTCTTTCCAATCTCTCCGAACGCGCAGCCGGCATGTTCAGGGAAGAGATGGAGTACCTGTCCGATGTTCGCGACGACGATAAAAAGGCCGCACAAAACGAAATCATGACCATCGCGCTCGAACTCGAGAAAGACGACAAACTCATTTTTCAGGAACGGAACGCGGCATGAGCCGCGGGAACCGCCCCGCCCGCCTTCTCGCCGACGAGCCGTCCGGGCTCGGCCGGCCGTTCGAGGCCGCGGCGGACGACCCGGTAATCGAAGAAAACACCACCGAGCCACCCGACCCGGCCGTCGAAGAGGCGCTCATGCGTGGCTACAACGAGGGCCTGACTCGGGCGCAACAAGAACTCTCGGCCGACATCGAGGCGTTCAGGAACGAGGTCAGGGCTTCGCTCGCTCGAATCGCCGAATATGAAAAGACGTTCGCCGAGCAGCATGAAGCTCAACTGCTCGAACTCACACTCGATACCGCGTCAAGGATCGTCAGAGAGCGTATCGACAATGGCGACGAAGTCGGCGTCCGCGCGTTTCGCGAGGCGCTCCAGGCGCTGCCGGCGGGCGCTCGCGTACGCGCCCGGCTTCACCCGGATGACGCCGCGACGATCCCGGCGGGCGATACGGAAGTTGTGGGCGGACGCATCGAAATCGTCGCCGACGACACGCTGTCCCGAGGAGGCGCGGTCCTGGAGAGCGATCTCGGTAGCGTCGATGCGACGATCGAAACGGCCGAACGCACCGCTCGCGAGGCCGTTCTGGGCACGGAAAAAACTCCATGAACGGCAGGCCCCAATTGGCGACGGCTCTGGAGCGCGTCAAGACTGCCCAGGTGTTTCGCTCCGAAGGGACGGTGACCCGGGTTGCCGGGCTCGCCGTCGAATCCAATGGTCCATCCTGTACGGTCGGGGAGGAGTGCCTGTTGCTCTCGTCCTCGGGTGAGGTGCTGTCCCGTGCACAGGTGGTCGGATTTTCCGGCGGCCGTGTCTTGACGATGCCCGTCGACCACGTGCGCGGCCTCTCGGTAAGCGCTCGTGTGGTTGCTCTCGCGCGTCAACCCGGTATCGACGTCGGACCGCATCTATTGGGTCAGGTCGTCGATGCCGATGCCCGACCGCTCGACGGAAGCGAAACTCCGCATGGAGAGGCGTTCTACCCGTTGAACGCAACGGCTCCCAACGCGCTCCGTCGCCGTAGGATCGAAAATCCCTTCATCACGGGTGTCCGTTCGATCGATAGCATGTTGACGCTCGGGCGTGGGCAACGGCTCGGCATCTTCGCCGGAAGCGGCGTGGGGAAGAGTACGTTGCTGGGGATGATCGCCCGGCATTCGGAGTCCGACGTCAACGTCATCGCGCTCGTCGGCGAGCGCGGTCGCGAAGTCCGGGACTTCATCGAACAAGAACTCGGGGACGAAGGCATGCGCCGATCGGTGATCTTCGTCGCGACATCCGACGAGCCGCCGCTGCGTAGGATCCGAGCCGCACTCGCCGCGACATCGGCGGCAGAGTATTTTCGAGACCAGGGAAAGAACGTCGTCCTGATGATGGATTCGATCACTCGTGTCGCCATGGCGCAACGCGAGGTCGGCCTATCGGTCGGCGAACCGCCATCCACCAAGGGGTACCCACCTTCGGTGCTGTCCATGTTGCCGCAGATCCTGGAACGCGCGGGCGGGATAATGGGCGGCGGTTGTATCACCGGGATTTACTCGGTCTACACCGAAGGGGACGATCTCAACGACCCGATCGCCGACGCGGCCCGCAGTTTGCTGGACGGTCATGCCATCCTCAGCCGCGACCTCACCGGCCGTGGGCACTGGCCCGCGGTCGATGTACTCGAAAGTCTCAGCCGCTTGATGCCCCAGGTCGCCGTCGAGGAGCATCGCGATCTGGCACGGACGTTGCGATCACGTCTCGCCGCGCTGCGCGACGCCGAAGACCTCGTGATGCTGGGGGCCTATCAGTCGGGCTCGAATCCCGACATCGACGCCGCGCTCGCCGCGCGAGACATGACACGGGCGCTGCTCGTCCAGGAACGGGATGACGGCGCGACGCTCGAGACGACCCTCGAACTCATGCGTCGTGCGGTCCAGGCCGGAGACGAGACGACATGAAGCCCTTCGTGTTCAGGTTGGAGCGCGTTCAGCGACTCCGTTACCTCGCCAAACGTGAGGCCGAGGCGACGCTCGCCCTTGCGCTGGCCGCTGTGCGGGACCTTCGCATCGATATCGAAGATCTGCAACGGCGCGCCGAACACGCTTCCCGCGAACTGCACGAGACGATCCAGACGGGAGAAGCCGTGGAGGGGGATTGGATCGGTCAGGCGGCCGACCGGATCACGGCGCTCCATCAGAAGGAGCATAGCCAACGCGACGCCCTCACGATCGCGCAGGAAGAAGTCGCGTCATGCGAACGCAAATGCGTCGATGCGCTGAGCGCTTACAACGTCCTGGAAAAACTTCGAGACAAAAAGAGACGCGCGTGGATCGTCGACTTCGAGCGAGAACAACAAAAATCTCTCGACGAACTCCATCGCTCACGCGCCCACGAGAATCGTGAAGAAACGAGGTTGTCATGAAGGCTCTGTCCGATTGGATGAACGAGGGTGTCCTCAAAGCTCTGTCTCGTTGGAACGACTCTGTCCTGAAGGCCCTGTCCAGTTGGAAGAGGGAGATCGTCACGAGGATTCCCGCCCGCTGGATGCTCGTCGGCATCTTGGTTGCCAACAGTTTGATTGCGGCGTTCCTGATCGGGGGCATCACCTCGTGGCCGGTCCACGCCGAGGCTCGTCCGGCGACCGGAGCGGTGACCGAGGGTACGGATCCGGCGCGTGAAGCCCTGCTCGTGCTGGGTCGCGAGCTTGCGGAGCGCATCGAGCAACAGGACCAACGGGAGGCCGAATTCGAGGAACTCAAGCGCGGGGAGGAAGTCCGGCTGCGCGCGCGGTTGACCAAGCCGGAACCGAAAACGGTCCCGGAAGAGGCGAGCCCTCCAGCCGAGAAACCCGAGACGCCGCAGGATCCGGCCTTCGCCAGACTCAGCAAGGCTTACGAGAACATGGAGCCGGACTCGGCGGCACTGGCACTCAACGAACTGGCCGGGCTGGACTCGAACGCCGTGGTGCAACTTCTCGTGGGTTGGCCGCCTCGAACTTCCGGAGCGATCCTCGACTCCTTGACGCAGTCCAATCCGGAACTCGCCGCGAAACTTTCCTACGAGATTTGGAAGCGCAGCGGCAAGGGTGCGCCGTAAGCGGCAAGAACCGACCGCTGAATGCTGCGGTCCGCCGCTACTCACAGGTCTTCGAGTTGGCACGCAAGATGCTCTGCTTCCAGGCTGGAAGTGAAGCTCATGCTGTTCGACTTGACACTGCTATCGTTTTTTTGGTCGGCCGTCGAGGGCGAAGCGACGCCCGGACCGGCCCCTTCACCGGCGGACGACTTTAGCGCGCTGCTGGAGAGTCTGACACCGGATTCGACTGCGCAGCAAGTCTTTCCCGACACGCCGTCGGAACCGACCCCCGCGACAAACTTCGAAGCCTCCGTGTCAGGCCCCCTCGAGCCGAATCTCGGATCGCACGCACGCGCGACCGCCGACTTCACCGAGCTCCCGCTCGTTGTGCAACCCACCGCGCGCGAGGGAAGATCGGTCGTTACGAGCGGCGAGTCGATCCCGATCGAGCCGGCGCGTGGCACTCCCTCCGGCATCCCGGCGGATTCTCCGCCGACCGTGCCCCTCGAGACCGCGATTCATCCGGCGCCTCCCGAGCGATCGGTTGATTCCTTACCCGCCGAGCCGGGTTCCGTGAAAGCCGTGTCGCATCCGGCGCCTCCCGAGCGATCGGGTGATTCTTTACCCGCCGAGCCGGGTTCCGTGAAAGCCGTGTCGCAGCCGGCGCCTCCCGAGCGATCGGGCGCCGAGCCGGGTCCCGTTAAACCTGCGACGCCTCCGGCGCTTCCTTCCGCGGAAGCAAAGATCGAACCGGCGCCGCCCCACGGACGACCGATCGATTCGCAACCGGCTGAGCCGGGCCCCGCGAAATACAATTCGCCGCCCGTCGGCACCACGGTCACCCCAACACACCACGGACGATCGAACGATTCTCCGGCTCCTCCACAACCGGTCGAGCCCATGACCCCGATTCATCCCACCACGGAGGTCAACGCACCGGTATCGGTGGATGCCACGCCCGAGACGGTCGAACTCATCCCCAACATCGATCGACCCGCAAGGGTCGACCAGCCCGCACCGGTCGTCGTCAACAAGGACGTCGCGAGTCTCACGACTCGGCCCGAGGCGAAACCTTCGACCGCTCAGACCATCGAGACGAACTTCGCCCGTTCGCCGCTCTCGATCCCCACCACCGATCTGGGGTCGAAGGTAGTCTCTCCCCCGAGCCTTCCGTCGGGTTCAAGCGCATCGTTCGATCCTTCGAAAGCCGTACCACCGGATACCGTTTCGTTCGAGACCGATCCCGCCATCGACGGCAAACGCATCCTCGGGCGGGTTCCACCGGCGCAACCATCCGCGACCAATCCGCATGAGACCGAACCGAACATTTCGATGACCGCCGCTCGCTCCGGCGTTCCGGCGATGGCCAGAAGCATGCTGCGCGGCGGACGGGAAATGAATACGACCCGGCCACGACCTGCGATCCAAGCCGGGCAATTCCACGCGTCGATAGATCCGCCGGCCGACGTGAATCCGACGATGCAACGCAACGTCCAGGAAGTGCTCGGCCGCGCTACTCTCGTCGATCGTGGGGCGTCGCGCTGGACGGCTGCCGAGTCTCCGCAGCCCGATCTACCCGAGGTTCAATCGATCGAGCGTGACTTCGCTCATCCGTTGCGCAAGTCGAGCGACCTCCAAACCGATTCACCGCGGACTCCGGAGAGAGTCTCCCCGATCCCGGAATCTCGGATATCCGAAGCGAGTCCGGCTGATTCGAACCCCCTTCCGCCGGCAGCGATTCGCGCCGCCCCTCCGGCTACGCCCGTTCGCACCGAACTTCTAGCCCAGACCGTGCTCGCCGAGGCCCGTCAGCTACCACCCAACACGCCGGTCGAACTTCGTTTCGCACTTCAGCCGGAAGATCTCGGCACGGTTCGTGTGCGGATCTTGGCAGCGGGCGAACAACTCCACGTCAAACTCATTACCGACAGCAGCGCCGCCAGCGGCGCGCTCAATGCCGGAGTTCCCCGCCTCATGCACCATCTTCAGGATGCCGGCTTTCGCGATGCGGAAGTCACATTGACCCTGGAGACGTCTACCGATTCGACGCCGCAGCAACGCCACGGGGACCGCGAAACCGCACGTGATCCGAAACCGGCCCCCACGGTCCACCAGCATCCGGCCTTGGAATCGAAGAACGATCGACGCGAACCTCTCGCGGGCAGCGCACTCGACCGGATGGCCTAGGTGGTCGCATCTTGCCGCAGGCGGCAAATACGCGCCGCACGCTCCACTGCAACGAGCCAAACTTGCGGGACTTTGAAGTGGCACGACCCGTGCAATACACCACGGCGAACTAGACACGGAGATGAATCATGGAAGCACTGAGTTTCGATCCGATCGGCGACATTGTCGCGGCACGTGATGCGCAAGCGCAGGAAGAGGCTCTTCCCGCCGGTCTGGGTCGTGATGAGTTTCTCAAACTGCTCGTCGCCCAGCTGGAAAATCAGGACCCACTCGAGCCCGCGAAGGATACCGAGTTTGTCGCGCAGCTCGCGACGTTCTCGAGTCTCGAGCAATTGATTTCCGCCAACGACAATCTGAACGTGCTGGCGGCGGGCCAATCGAACTTGATCAACTCCCAGGCTCTTGGACTGATCGGAAAAGAGGCCCTGGTCGAGGCCGGCCACGAAATACGAGTCGCCAAGGGCATCCCCGATCAACTCGTCTACGCGTTGCCGCAACAGGCAAGTAACGCGACCCTGACGATTTACGACAACGACGGGACACCTCTGCGGGTATTCGATCTCGAAACGACGCCGGATGGCCGCATCTCGCTGAACTGGGACGGTACCGACGAAGACGGCAACGCCGTCGAGGACGGTTCTTACCGTTTCGAAGTTCACGCCACCGACTCCGAGAACGAACCTCTCGAGCTGGCGCTGTTCCAATCCTTACCCATCGACGGAGTGAACTTCGGTTCCGAGGGCGTCTCTCTCGTTTCCGGCGATCAGGCGATTCCTTTTGCAACCATTCTCGAAATCCGCGCGGGACGATAGCCGCGCGAGGAGGTAGTTATGTCGTTCGGATCTTTTTACGCAGGCCTGTCGGGGCTCCAAGCCAACTCCGGGCGGCTCAGCGTCATCGGTAACAACCTGTCCAACCTGAATACGGTTGGATTCAAGACCAGCCGTGTGACGTTCGAGGACATCTTCAGCCAACCCGGCGGTGGGGCCGGGGTCAACGGCGCGGGCAACCCCCAGCAGGTCGGGCTGGGCGTCCAGACGGCCGGAATCCAGCAAGTATTCAGCCAGGGGTCCATGCAAACGACTTCGCTCGTGAGCGACCTGGCGATCCAGGGGAACGGCTTCTTCGTGCTCCAGGACTCGTCCGGGGCTCAGCGATTCACGCGTGCGGGTAGCTTCACGTTCGACAAGGATGGCTTCATGGTCAACCCCGCGGGTCACTTCGTGCAGGGTTACACCCAGGTCGACGACAACGGTGACGTTGTCGCTTCCGGTTCGATCGGGAACGTCCAGATCCCCGCCGGGATGAGCGCACCGCCGCAGCCGACGACGTTCTTCTCGAGCGCTATCAATCTGGCCAGCGATGCCATGGTCGACGACCCGGCCACGACGCTCGATGAGGCCGAGGAATTCTCTACCAGTCTGACGGTACTCGATGCACGCGGCGACCGTCACACGGTCACGCTGACCTTCCGTCCGCAAGACACGAGCGCGCCGGCGAACGGGAACGTCGACCAATGGGCCTACGAGGTCACGGTGCCGGGTGCTGATATCACCGGAGGAACCCCGGGCACACCGACCATACTCAACTCCGGTGTGATTACGTTCGATGGCGAGGGCAAGTTGAGTGCCCCCACCGGGAACGTCACGTTGAGCATCCCGAGTTGGGCCAACGGCGCTGCCGCTCAAGACATCGAGTGGAATCTGTTCGACCAGAACAACGTCGGGATCGTTACCGGTTATGCCGGTACCTCCGCCGTGTCGGCATCCAACCAGGACGGTTTTTCCGTCGGGCAGCTACGCACGCTCATCGTCGATCAGGACGGACTCGCGTCGGGTGTGTTCACCAACGGCGTGACGATTCAACTGGCGCGTTTTGCGATGGCCAACTTCAACAACCAGAACGGGCTGCTCGGAAGCGGGCAGAGCACCTATGTCGGAACCAACGCCTCGGGGCCGGCGACAATCGGTGGCGCGAATTCCGGTGGACGCGGGCTGGTTCGCTCCAACGCTCTCGAGTTGTCCAACGTGGACATCACCCAGGAGTTCACCGACCTGATCATCAGCGAGCGGGGCTACCAGGCGAACAGCCGGATCATCACCACGACCGACAGCGTGATCCAGGAAGCCTTGAACCTGAAACGTTAATCCGGTTCCTTCCAAGCCGGTGGCCGGGCGCTCTTCCATGTTGGGCGTCCGGCCATTCAAGTTTTGGCCCGTCGGGCCGATAGTCGTTCCATCCACCTTCGGAGGGCCGATTGTCTTGCGCGTGATCCTTGCAATGCGTCGTAACGAGCCAAACGCGCCCGCGCCGCATGACGACGCGGTCACGGATGAGCGGGAGTGGGCCACTCGCTGGTTCCAACCCGGTCGACGCGATGTGGCACTGGCCACGCTAAGCGCCGCCAAGAAGGAGACCGGCGGGCGTCTGAGCGAAGCCGAGCGGGATTTCCGTGGGATCCAACTCGTGGGCCAGGACCTGTCCGGTCTCGATCTCTCCGGCGCAGATCTGTCGCTCGCCAATCTCTCGCAGTCCGACCTGAGTGGGTCGCGTCTCGCCGGTGTTCGATTGAGCGGAGCGAATCTCTACGGCGCCAACCTGTCCGAGTGCGAGTTTCTCGGGGCCGATCTCCGCGAAGCGGATCTATCGGAGAGTACGGCCTGCCGCGCCGGTTTCGGGAAAGCCGATCTCAGCGAAGCCAATCTCTTCAACGCGAATTTCTCGGATGCAACGTTTACCCAGGCGAGTCTTCGTGGCACCGACGCACGCGCGGCGACGTTGACGCAAGCCCGTCTGCGCGACTCGGATCTCACCAATGCGGATTTCACGCGGGCGGTGATGAACGGGGTCGACCTCGGCGGAAGCCGCGTCAGCGGAACGTCATTCTCGGAAGTCGATTTGCGCGAGGCGAGATTCTCCGGTATCGAAGGCCACGATGCGGCTAACTGGATCGGCGCCGATATCGGGAACGTGGACTTCTGCGGCGCTTACCTGGTGCGGCGGACGATTGAGGATCAGAACTATCTGCACGAGTTCCGTACGCAAAGCACGGCCAGCCATCTGCTCTACTGGGTCTGGTGGGTCACGTCGGATTGTGGGCGAAGCTTCTTCCGTTGGGGTCTGTGGACCGTGCTCATCGTGGCCCTGTTCGCGGGTCTCTACGAGACCGTCGAGGTCGATTATGGCGACTACCGGACATCCATTTCTTCGTTTTACTACAGCGTCGTGACACTGACCACGCTGGGCTACGGCGACGTTCTCCCGGCCTCGACGATGGCCCAGGTCGTGGCGATCTGCCAGGTCACGATCGGCTACGTGATGTTGGGTGGCCTGCTCAGCATCTTTTCGAACAAAATGTCCCGTCGGGCCTCCTGAGCACCGCGATGCTGAGTCTCTTCAAGAAAAAAAAGGCCAATCCGAAGGATGAAATCCGCGCGGTGCTGGGCGACGTGGAACTCCCGACGTTCCCGGGCACCGTGGCCAAGGTCCTGGAACGTATTCGCGACGAGGACGTCAGTTTCGTCGAGATTTCCGATCTACTGGCCGGTGATCCGGGTTTGACCGTGCGCCTGCTGGGGACCGTAAACTCGGCCGCGTTCGCCCTGCGACAGACGGTGAAGAGTGTCCACCACGCCGTCTCGCTGCTCGGTCGCAGTCAACTGGAATCGATGTTGATTTCGGTCGGCGTCGGCCAGGTCATCCCCGATCCTTCCGCGCGCGGATTCGAATCCCGGCGCTTCTGGGCTACATCGGCTCGCCGCGCCGTCGCCGCGCGCAACTTCGCCGAATTGATCGACCCGTCGACTCGCTCCGAGAGTTTCACCGCGAGCCTGTTGCAGGATCTCGCGGTGCCGTTCCTGTCCCAGCACAGGGGCGACCCCTACGCCGACGTGCTGGAAGAGTGGCATCGCGGCGAACAGGATCTCGCGCAACTCGAACGCAACGCCTTCGACTGGGATCACGCGACGATCGCCGGTTGGTTCTGCGTCGATTGGGGGGTGCCGGAGCGCATCACCGACGCGATCGTGAACCATCACGCGCACGAGCCGGGTCAAACCGCGCCTTTGCCCGCAGTCGAGCTCGTGGGTTATCTGCGTGAAGTGAACGAGGAGTACGGCTTCCAGCAGCTCGTCGAAGCCGCCCACGCGAGGTTCGGGATCCCGGAGGATGTCAGTGTCGAACTCCTTCGCGGGGCAGAGGAGCCGGCGGAGGAAATTGCTCGCCAGTTCGCGTGATCCGCGCCTCCCGGCACCTCGCGCGAGCGTCGGGAAACCGCTGAGGTTCCTGTCGGCCCACCGGCACCGACCCCGTCCGCTTCAACAAGAAATCCACTAAGCCGTTTATTTACAACAGGTTGACGGGATAAGCCCCCATGGCATGTCCATTGCTTTTCTCCGAGGCGGAGGTCTCGTTGGAATGAGCACGGAAGCCAAACCCAGACAACGCGAGCGCTATCGAGGATTCGAGGAGATTGGCGTCCCGATCGTCGTCCGCGTCGGCGGGCTACGCATGACGTTCGGGGATCTGTCCGAACTGGCCGGGGGCACCGTCCTGACACTGGACGCGAGAGTCGGTTCCCCGTTCGAGTTGCTGGCCGGCGGCGACCCGATAGCACGCGTCGACCCGGTTGCATCCGACTCCAACGAGGGGATCGCACTCAAGCTGGTCGCGGATTCGGAAGGGGAGTCCAACGATGACGCCGCTTCCTGATGCGTTTGCCGACCCCGGGGTTGCTCCCTCCATGCTGGGAGCGGTGCTTCGCGTGTCGGCGGCCCTGGTGCTGCTCGCCGCCGCTGCCTGGGCGTTTCTTCGTTGGCGCGGTCGTGGAGTCTTGAGCAAGCGTGAGATCAAAGTGGTCGATCGCTGTGCACTGGCCCGTGGCGCCGGGCTCGCCGTAGTCACGGTCTCGAATCAGAAACTCCTGCTCAGCGTCTCGAGCGACGGGGCGCGGCTGATCACCACGCTCGACGAGACGAACCCACGCGCCTTCGACGACTTTCTCGACGAAAGCGTCCCGAACGATGCGGAGCTCGCGCGATGACGGCGCTGCTGGCGGCGCTGCCGTCCTTGACCGTCGACCTCGGTGGACTCGATCAACCCGAGGGTTTCTCGACCGTCGTGAAAATAGCTCTTCTGATGACGGTGCTGGCGCTCCTGCCGTCGGTCTTGATGTTGTTCACGTCCTTTGTTCGTTTCATCATCGTGTTTCACTTCCTGCGCCAGGCCCTCGGAACCCAATCGTTCCCACCGAATCAGGTGTTGGCCGGTCTTTCGTTGTTGTTGACCCTTGTCGTGATGACACCGGTCGCCGACAACATTTACAGCAATTCCGTTTTGCCTTACCAGAACGGTCAGATAGACGGCGAACAGGCGTGGGATATCGGTAGCGGTGAAATCAAGAGTTGGATGATCCGCAACACCCGTGAGAACGACCTGCTGCTGTTCGCCGAACTTACGAACCTCGCTCAACCCAAAACCGAAGCCGACATTCCGCTTCGCGTTGCGATGCCGGCGTTCCTGATCTCCGAGCTCAAGGCCGGCTTCCAGATCGGGTTTCTCTTGTTCATCCCGTTTCTCGTCATCGACCTCATCGTGTCATCCGTGTTGCTCGGGATGGGAATGATGATGCTCCCGCCCGTGATCATTTCTTTGCCCTTCAAGATTCTCTTGTTCGTTCTCGTTGACGGATGGCACCTGCTGGTGCTTTCGCTGATGAGTTCGTTCCGTTGACGGAGACGGTGAATGACTGAAGCAAACGTGATCGAAATTGGACGCCAGGCACTGCAAGTGTCGCTGATGATCTCGGCACCATTGCTCATTGCGAGTCTCTTGATAGGGCTGATCGTCAGTCTGTTCCAGGTGGCCACCTCGATCCAGGACATCACGTTGACGTTCGTCCCCAAGATCGTCGGCGTCGCACTATTGCTGATGATCTTCGGACCCTGGATGATCCGATCCCTCGTAGATTTCGCGTACAAGATGATCACGGCGATTCCAGGAGCCGTCGGATGATCGAGTTTCTGGCCACCATCGACATCCCGGCCGAGGCCACGCGTTTCGTTCTGGTACTGACACGAACGTCCGGTCTGATGGTGTTCTGTCCGATCCTGAGTTCCCATCTCGTTCCGGTGCGCATGCGCATCCTCACCGGCTTCGCTCTCGCGATCGTGCTTCTTCCTTTGACTCCGACACCGGAGGGCCTGGGCACCGGGGTTTCGGTGTGGCTCCTCGGCGCCGCCCGTGAGTTGTCCGTCGGTCTCGCGCTTGGCCTCGCCGCGCGTGTGTTGTTCGACGGCATCGAGGGCGCCGCCCGGCTGATCGCCGGTCAATCGGGCTTCTCGTTTGCCTCGATGGTCGACCCGATCACCGGGGCGCAGTCCGTCGCGCCCGCTCTGTTTCAGGGCTTGCTGGCAACCGCGTTGTTCTTGAGCGCGGATCTTCACCACCTGTTCCTTCGAGGACTCCTTCGTTCGTACGAACTATTCCCACCAGGGCCCGGGTGGATTGGTGTGGACGGAGTCGTCTCGCTGGTCACCGTGCTCGGCGGTCGCATGTTCACACTCGCCGTCGAATTGGCCGCACCCGGGTTGATCGTGACATTCGCGGTCGATCTTGTGCTGGTCCTGGTCGGTAAAGCGCTGCCGCAAGCGCCGACCCTGATCGTCGGCTATCCGCTGAAGATCGCCAGCGGGATCATCGCCCTTGTGTTTGTCGCCATGGCCACGGGATCGGCCATCGGGTGGATCGGAAAGACGTTCGCCACGGACGGCGCGGCCCTGATTGCCGCGTTCGCTTCGAAATAAGGGGCTGCCGTGGCCGGTCACGAACACAAGTCTCAGAAAACAGAACAGCCGACCGCGAGACGGCTGAAGAAAGCTCGTGACAAGGGACAAGTTGCACGCAGCAAGGAAGTCCCGGCGGTCCTGAACCTAGTCGCGTTTCTTGTGTTCGCACATTTCGCGGGTCCGCGTTGGCTCGACCGGTTGCAAGAATTCATGATCGCGTTCTTTTCGGCTCCGGGACCCGACGACTTCAATCCGGATAGCGTGAGAGACCTCTTGGAGTCCGCCGTGGTCTCGACCGGATCGCTGCTGGCGTTACCGCTCGGCATGCTGGTTAGCGCCGGTCTCGTGGGCAACCTGATCCAAGGCCCGCCCGCGTTTACGTTTGAACCGCTAAAACCGACCTGGGACCGACTCAACCCGGTCAAGGGAATCAAAAAGGTCGTCGCCCTCAAGCAATGGATCGAGGTCATCAAGGGCGTGCTCAAGATGACCCTGTATGCAGCGGTGGCCTACAGCGCCGTGCTCGATGTGTTGGTCAACAACCGTGCGAGTTCACCCGGGATAGAAGGCGTGTTGTCGACGCTGTTCACACTTGCCGGCACGGTCATCCTGCGCGTATCCGTCGTTGCCGGCGCGCTCGCGATCCTCGACTGGTTGTTCCGCATCTACGACCACCAACGTGGCCTCAAGATGTCCAAGCGCGAAATCAAGGACGAGCACAAGGAGACCCAGGGCGACCCCGTAATCCGCGCTCGAATCCGCCAGAAACAAATGGCTCTTGCTCGCAGTCGCATGATGGCCGATGTCGCCAATGCGACGATCGTGATCACCAACCCGACGCACTACGCGGTCGCTCTGCGTTACGCGCCGGGAGAACTGTCCGCACCCCAGTTGCTGGCCAAGGGCCGCGCCAAGGTCGCGGCGCGTATCCGGGAGATCGCTCAGCAACACGGCATCCCGATTGTTTCGGATCCGCCACTCGCCAGGATGCTCTACAAAGACGTCCCGATCGGGACCGAAATTCCTTTCGCATTGTTCCGTGCGGTCGCCGAGGTGCTCGCTCTCGTGTTGCATCGCAAGGGCGCGCCTCGCGGTAACGACGGTCCCGGAGCCACCCCATGAACGCGCCCCACCAGCTCCCGAGTTCCTGGCAAGTAAAGGCGCAGTGGCTACTTCCGATCGGGATCATCAGCCTGGTCGGTGTGATGGTCGTCCCGCTTCCGCCGCTGATCCTCGACCTGTTGCTCAGTCTCGACATCGCGCTCAGCATCGTCGTGCTGCTGTCGGCAGTCAGCGTTTCGACACCGCAAGCGTTTTCCGGATTCCCATCGGCACTGTTGCTGCTGACCGTGTTCCGGCTGGGCCTGAACATCGCGACCACACGTCGCATCCTGTTGCACGGGCCCGACGGCCCGGACGCCGCGGGCAATGTGATTCAGGCTTTCGGTCAGTTCGTTGTCGGGGGCAACTTCGTCGTGGGCCTGGTGATCTTCCTGGTCCTCCTCGCCGTGCAGTTCCTGGTCATCAACCACGGCGCGACCAGGATCAGTGAGGTCACGGCGCGTTTCACGTTGGACGCCATGCCCGGCAAACAGATGGCCATCGACGCGGACCTGAATGCGGGACTCATCGACGACGGGGAGGCTCGGCAACGGCGCAAGGAGATCGCCGACGAGGCCGACTTCTTCGGTTCGATGGACGGCGCGACACGCTTTACCCAACGAGACGCCGTGGCTTCCCTGATCATCGTGTCGGTCAACCTGATTGCGGGCATCACCATCGGCATCCTGCAGTCGGGCATGCCGGTCGTCGAGGCGATGAAGACGTACTCGATCCTGACCGTCGGCGACGGGCTGGTTTCGGCCATCCCCGCGTTGTTGATCTCGGTGGCCGGCGCGCTGTTGACGACGAGGTCGGCGACAGGCGAAGACCTGGGGATCGAGATCGCGACGCAGACGTTCGCCAACCCCAAACCACTGGGGGTTGCCGGCGGGGCGCTGTGCACGATGTCCCTGATTCCCGGCCTGCCCACACTCGCATTCCTCGTGCTCGGGGGAAGTGTGGCCGGTCTGGCCTGGATGCTGAAGCAGAACCAGGCCAAGCCCACGGAAGAGCCGGAGGTCGAGGCGACTCCCACGGTCGAAGAGGCGATCGAGCCCATGCTGATCGTCGACCCGCTGAGTATCGAGGTTGGCTACGACCTCGTGGAACTGGCCGGTTCGGAACACTCCGGCGGATTGCTCGATCGCATCCGGGAAATCCGTCGGCAGATTGCGCTGGAACTCGGGCTCATCGTCCCGCCGGTTCGTGTGCGGGACAACCTGCGCCTGGCCCCCGACGAATATCAAATTCTCCTTCGCGGGGCCGAATTCGCACGGTCGCGGCTCAAGACCGGCCGCGTTCTGGCGATCGATCCCGGCGAGGTGATCGAACCGGTGGAGGGCGAGAAGACGCTCGACCCCGCGTTCGGCATCGAAGCGTTGTGGATCCGCGAGGAACTGGCGGAGCACGCGAGAAGCGTCGGTTACACCGTCATCGACCGCACCTCCGTCCTGGCGACGCACATCAGTCAACTAATTCGGCGCCATGCGCCCTCGCTCCTGGGCCGGCAGGAAACGCAGAAATTGTTGGATGCGCTGGCCAAGACCTCTCCCAAACTCGTCGAGGAATTGGTTCCCGAACGCTTCACACTCGGCCAGGTTCAGAAGGTGCTCCAGGCCTTGCTGCGGGAGTCGGTCTCGATCCGGGACTTGAACACCATCGGCGAGACGATGGCGGATTGCGCACTCGAGAACGTGACCGGCGTCCAGATGCTGAGTCAGGTTCGCCGTGCGCTCGGAAGGGCGCTTGTGCAGCCGTTGCTCGACAACGGTTCGCTGAAGGTTCTGACCATCCCACCCGAGTTGGAGAGGGAGATTGTCGATCGAAACTCCGGCAACGAAGGTGTGGAACTCGCCACGCTCGATCCGTCCGACGGACGCTCGCTGGCCCACCGTATCGCCCAGGCGGTGCGCCTCGCCCCCGCCGGAGGGCAACCCGTCGTGTTGTGCAACTCGGCCGGAGTCCGCACCTCGATACGTCAAGTGACCGAATCGATCCTCCCCACCGTTCCGATCCTTGCTGCCGCCGAGATCCCGTCGGGGATCCAAATCAAAGCGGTCGGCCAGGTTCAATAACGGAGAATCGCGATGTTACTCAAGACCTTCCGAGGACCCGATCTGGCCAGCACGTTGCGGCAAGTCCGTAACGAACTGGGGCCGGATGCCCTTGTTCTCGGAACCTCGGAACGGAAAAAGCGCTTCGGTCTCTCGATCGTCGAGGTCACCGTGGCCGCTCCGCGCGCCGGGGAAGAATCGACGAACACCGACAAGACAGTTAGCAGTCTGGCCGCGGAGATTGCCGAACTTCGCGATGCTCTCGGACAGTGGACCCAGCCGCCGCCGCCCAAGGTCACGCCGCGGCCGGAGCAACGACCGACGTTCCACCATTCCACCGTCGAACAGCTGGTGTCGGTCGGTCTGGACCCCGACCTTGCCGAGCGCTTCGGGCGCATCAGCGCGCACACCGGCGCGAGCGATGTCAGGGCCGTCACCGCGGCAATGACCCGTGAATTGCAATCTGTGTTGACCTTCGCACCCATACCCGTTCGTACAAAGTGCCTGTTCATCGTCGGACCGCCGGGATCCGGCAAGACCACCACCGTTGCCAAAATTGCCGCCCGGACGTGCTCCGCCAGTCGCCCGGTGGTGTTCGGTGTGGCCGACGGCGAGCGCATCGGGAGTTTCGAACAGGCCGAAATTTACTCCAACTACATCGGAGCGCGGACCGCACGCGTTGCCGATCCCGGCGACCTCGAGCAAGCGATCGAGACCGTCGGGGAAAAAGGGCTCGTACTCGTCGACACCTGCGGGGTCAGTGCTTCCGATCGCGACCGCAGCGCCGCGTTGCGGGCGCTTCGACAGAGCGTGGATGCAGCGGAGGTTGCGGTGTTGTTACCCGCCGGACTCCACCACGCCGAGGCACTACGTGTGCTCGATCGCTTCGCGGATCTCGAGCCAACGTGCGCGGGGTTGTCTCGGATCGACGACAGCGAACGGCCTGGAGAACTCGTCACCGCGCTCGCCGGCCGGAGCATCCCGCTCTCGTTCCTCACAACGGGTCACGCCGTACCCGACGATCTCGAACCCGCCTCGCCTCAGAGCGTCGCCGCAATGCTGCTTCGCTCCAACGGGGCCCAACCAAACACCACGGAGGTTTCCGCATGACCCTGGCCACAGATCAATCCCCTTGGGCCTCCGACCGCACGATCGCGGTCACCGGAAGCAAGGGCGGTGTCGGGAAGAGCAATCTCGTGGTGAACCTCGCCATCGCGCTCGGCCGCATGGGCCGCCGGGTCGTGGTCGTCGACGGAGATTTTGGGCTGGCCAACCTCGACGTCCTACTCGGATTGACGCCCGGAAGAACGATCGAACATCTGTTGCAGGGGAGTGCCACTCCCGAGGATTTGATGATCGAGGGTCCGGCAGGCATCCGTATCCTTCCCGCCGCCTCGGGCGTCCCGCAGTTGACACGCCTGACCGCCGACCAACGCGCGACGCTGTATCGAGCGCTCGAGCGCATCGCGCATTCCGCGGACGACGTCCTGATCGACACCGGCGCCGGCCTCGGTGAGGCGACACTCTCACTTCAGTTGTGCGCCTCTCGCGTCGTCGTCGTCACGACCCCCGAACCGACGTCTCTCGTCGATGCCTACGCGTCGATCAAGGTTCTCTGGGATGCGGATCCGGACAAAAACATCGACCTCGTGGTCAACAGCGCATCGACCGACCGTGAGGCCGAAAAAATTCACGCGCAGATCTCACGCGCATGCCGCCACTTCCTGGCGCGCGAACCGGGATGGATCGGACCGGTCTACTACGACCCGGAAATCGGGGGGGCGGTCAAACGTCAGAAGGCCGTGCTCGAAATGCGACCCCACAGCCGCGCCGCGCGCTGTTACGAGCGCATCGCAGTGCGGTTATTGGAAAGAAACACGCGCCTCTGCGACCCGCCGGTTACGCCGCACCCCGTGATCGAAGAGAGGCACCATTGAAAACTCCGAACCCACTGATCGAATGGTCCAGTGCCGTGCGCGTCGAGGGATCGATTGAGCGCGACAGGTTCATCGAGTCCAACGTCGATCTCGTTCGTTACCTGGCGCTGCGAATCGCACCGCGACTTCCCGCCAGTGTGGATGTCGAGGATCTTGTCCATGACGGGATTATCGGATTGCTCGATGCCGTGAACAAATTTTCCCCGACCCACGGCGTAAAGTTTCGTACGTATGCCGAACGTCGTGTTCGCGGAGCAATCGTCGACGGGCTGAGAAAAAAGGATTGGCGACCGCGAGCGATCCGCCGCCACCGGCGAGAACTCGACACCACCCGTGCTCGTCTCTCGACACTTCACGGTCGCGAGCCGAGCGAAGAAGAGCTGAGTGAGGCCATGGGGCTGAAACTCGACCAACTTCACCAACTTCTCTCCGAAGTTTCCACCGGTTCGATCATCGCGCTCGAGGACTATACCGAGGAGACCGTGGCGGCCCCCGAGGGCGACGGCGCACCGCATGCCGCACTGGAGCGAAAACAACTCGCGGATGCTTTGGCCGAGGCGGTCACTCAACTACCGGAGAGGGAATTGAAGGTGCTGGAACTTTACTATCACGAAG
>Ga0224508_10001225_pt1 | contig 23285 bp, 17 predicted proteins | sample SF_Jan12_sed_USG_4_FD_170157 | JGI IMG/M metagenome (GOLD analysis project Ga0224508, IMG submission 170157) | Sediment microbial communities from San Francisco Bay, California, United States - SF_Jan12_sed_USGS_21 | ecosystem: Environmental > Aquatic > Marine > Sediment | place: USA... | reverse complement strand
CGCGATCCGTCTCGGATGAGTCGAGGTCGACGAGCACCGAGAACGCGGCTTGGTAGTCGGTCATGGCGGTGGACGTGCGAAACTGCTCGACCGCCAGGTCAATCGTGTCGGGCTCTTCGAGCGCCACCAGGTAGCGCAGCGCGCGGTTCTTGAGGCGTCGGCGATCGATCTGGGCCTTGTCGACGGCGTCGGTGCCCTGGCTGTGCTGGGCGTATGCGCTCATCCAATCTTCGCGAAGGGCCGCGCCGAGCTCGCGAACGACGAATTCGCGCGCGCGATGCACGGCATCCGGATCGACCTGGCTCAGCTCCTGAGACAGGAGCTCTTCGGAAGGAAGCGTAAGCGTCAGCGCCTTGATCGACCCGTCGAGGCTCGCGTCGGACAAGATCCTGCGAAACGCGTGTACCAGTGCAGGGTCCATCTCAAGCGCCTCGCCTTTGACCGCCCGTTCCACCAGCCCGAGCAAGACGTCCTTGGCAAACGTTTGGACTGCCTCCCACCGGCTGAACGGATCGGAGTCGTTCGCCATCAAGAACGCGAGATCCTCTCGGCTGCGCTCCATTTCGAGCTTGATCGGCGCGGAGAAACCACGAGCGATCGAGGCCACCGGCCGCTCTCGGACGTTCTCGAAGAGGAAGGTCTGCTCGTCTTCGAAGAGCTCGAGAGTGCGTGCCGTGTCCGGAATGTCCTTGCCGTCTGCGCCCAGCAGTCCGACGCGAATCGGAATCGGGAGCGGTCGAGGCTTCGCTTCGTCGGGAAAGACGCGCTGCGACTGAGTGAGTGTCAGGGCGTATGAACCCGCTGACTCGTCCCAGACGCCGTTCGCGAGAACCACCGGGGTGCCCGCCTGGAAGTACCAGCGTTCGAACTGGCCGAGGTCCACATCATTTGCGTCGGCCATCGCCTGGCGAAAGTCGTCACAGGTCACGGCGCAGCCGTCGTGCTTTTCGAGATAGTGCCGAAGCCCCTTTCGAAAGCCTTCGCGACCGAGAAGCGCCTGGTACAGGCGCACCACCTCCGCGCCCTTTTCGTACACCGTGGCGGTGTAGAAGTTGTTCATCTCGATATAGGACTCCGGCCGAATCGGATGCGCGAGAGGGCCGGCGTCCTCGGCGAACTGGGCGGTCCGAAGCCGCGTCACATCCTTGATGCGCTGCACTGCGGGCGACGTCATGTCCGCAGAGAACTCTTGATCGCGAAAGACCGTGAGCCCCTCCTTGAGCGTCAGCTGGAACCAATCACGGCAGGTGACCCGATTCCCCGTCCAGTTGTGGAAGTACTCGTGGGCGACGACGCCCTCGATCCCTTCGTAGTCATCGTCGGTCGCGGTCGATGGCTTGGCGAGCACGAACTTGGAGTTGAAGACATTCAGGCCCTTGTTCTCCATCGCGCCCATGTTGAAGTCGTCGACCGCGACAATCATGTAAACGTCGAGGTCGTACTCGAGCCCGTAGCGCTCCTCGTCCCAGCGCATGGCGGCTTGAAGCGATGCGAGCGCGTGCTCGCACTTGTCGGCATTGGCCGGCTCCACCCAGATTTCGAGCGCGACTTCCCGGCCCGATGCGGTCGTGAACATCCCCTCGTGAGAGACGAGATCGCCCGCGACCAATGCGAACAGGTAGCTCGGCTTTGGAAACGGGTCCTCCCACTGAACCCAGTGGCGGCCGTCTGAAAGCTCGCCTTCCGCGACACGGTTCCCGTTGGACAGCAAGACCGGATATCTCTCGCGGTCCGCTTCGATGCGCGTGGTGAACTGCGCCATCACGTCGGGCCGATCCAGGTAATACGTAATGCGGCGAAACCCCTCCGCCTCACACTGGGTACAAAAGGTGCCGCTCGATGTGTAAAGGCCCATGAGCTTGGTGTTCTCGGCCGGGTGGATCGCCACTTCCGTCGCGAGCTCGAAGCGCTCGGGGACATCGTGGATTCGCAGGCTCTGCGAGTCGGCTTCGAACCTGCTGCCGTCGAGCCTCACGCCGTCGAGACTAAGCGCGCGGAGCTCGAGCCCATCGCCGTGCAACAAGAGGGGCCCAGCCTCCGCTTGGACCTCCGGATTCCTGCGAAGCTGCATCTGCGCTTTGACGATGGTCTCGGACGGACCCAGCTCGAAAACGAGGTCGATGGTGTCGACCAGGAACTCGGAAGGCCGGTAATCCTTTCGGTAGATCCGCTCGTGCATGCCGCGCCAGCGAACCTAGGGGAAGACCTCTGGAATGCAAATCGCATCTCCCCTTGCCTCTCCGCGCCCGGTATTGGAGGGTATGCGGCAAATGAAGCTCGACGCACTACTGCCGCTGCCACCTCCAGGCTTCGACGTCACGAGCCATTATCGGCTCAAGCCGAGGCCGAAGAGAGCATTTCACACCATTCTCGACGCGAACAAATTGCTAGTGCCGGGGTCCAAGGGCAGCTTGACGTTTCGCAACCTCGACGGCGAACGCGTCGAGCTCGCCACCAAATACGAAGTCTCGGCCGGAACGATCGAGGAAAGCTTCGTCATGCGAAAGACGCCGGCTGGCCTGGAAAGCGAGCGCTTGGTTCGCACGATGCTCGACGCCGAGGGGCAGCAGGCGCGCAACGAAGAAGTGAATTTCGACGCCAACCTCGGCGTCGCGCCCAACACCTACCCAGAGGTCTTGCTCCCGCTGATGCTCGGCTGGCCTTCGCCCCAGCGCACCCGCGCGTTCTACTCTTGGATCAACGACCGCTTCGTGTCGCGCGTGTATGTCGAAACCAAAGGCCGCACCACGGTGGACCTCCCGCGCGGGACGAGAAGCGCCATCGAGCTCGTCCTCTACCCCGACCTCAATGATTTCGTTCGTGTAGGCTCGACGGTCGCCCGGCTCGCCAAGCCTTTGATGCCCCAGTACCACCTCTGGTTCGAACCCGAATCGCCCAACCGTGTGCTGCGCTTCGAGGGCCCCTATGGACCACCCGGCGCGCCCGAGCTGATCATGGAGCTCGACCAGTAGCGCCCACCGCTCCATGGAGGTCCGCGTAGCAACGCTATTGGACGAGCGCCTCGCATCCTGTGCCCTGGAGCAAACCGTCAACCGCCGTACGGTCCGAAATCGAGAGCTTCCTGTGTTCGTCTCGTACCCACGCTAGGCATTTGCCTTGGTAGGGAAAGGGATCTTGCACCCAAGTCGTACCGTCGACTTCGGTTCGAACTTCGACGTGTCCAGCATTGATGGCTTTCTCGTTGGCGAGCATGACAGGGACATAGGTGCGACCCATTTCAGCCAGCAGCGCCAGGAGGGTCTCAGGGATCGCATCGCGTTCGACCCAATCGTCTTCGGTGCACGCCGCGCCGCAGAGGTCTTCGGCGTGTTCAACCCATGCGAAGACACGGGGAGCGTGCGCTAGCGTGAGAGCCATGGGCGTCGGGTCAAACTGCGTGAGCTGCGTGAGTTGGCCGAATACAGCGAAGTCGGATGCGCCAGGCCGGGCGCCCATCAGGAATGCGTTGCCTTCGAGGTGCGCGCTGAACAACTTCAAGAACCGCACGTAGCTCGACTCGATGACCTTCCTCGTGGTTTCGTTGGAGCCCACGACATGGAGACGGCCCGTCTGCCGTTTCGTAATCATCTTCGTGAACAGCTCCGCAGCTTGAGGGGCAAGCTGGGTGTCCAGCGCCAAGGGCAGAATCGCGCCGGCCTTCTCGATGTCTTCTGGATGGTACCAACGGAAGTGCATCACCGATTTGGTCAGCCATTCGTCCGCGTACTCTTCGAGCAGGTAGTCGAGGAAGGCCAGCACAGGGTCGCTCGGAAGCACGCTTCTTCCGGCGTGCTCGCGCTCGAGTCGCCGAATGATTGGCGTAGAGTCCACGGAAGCCGTGAGGGTCCCGCTCGCATCCGGCCAGTAGAAGGTAGGCGCCAAGCCGACGTTCGCCGCTGGCAGCCCATCGCGCCGGAACGCCGGCATGCCCATCGACGCCCCCAAGCCCGCAGCTTCCGGCACACCGATTAGGAACTCGTAAGCAATGCGTCGGTACCGCAGCAGCGCCAGCATCTTTCGCGTGTAAGGGGAGTTTGGGACTCCCTGCAAGAGGACAGGTGACGTCATGATCCTACCGAATGGGTTCTCATGGCTTGCGTTCCTACACTATTGGCAGTATACGCGCCAATACTATGAGATTGAAGCGACTTGACTTCCTTTGCTCCGTGGCCCTTCTGGCCTCGACGACGGCCTGCGGCAGCACCGAAGGAGGCACGACAGTGGCGGTACCCGGGTTCGAGGACTCTGCCCTCGATGTCTACGAAATCGAAGCGCTCCCCGATTTCAGCGCGCTTCAGACCCTGACGGACCGACTCGACGACCGATTCGTGATGGTGAACATGCTGGTGTTCAAAGACATGGCCACCGGCGAGGGCTTCGAGGGGCTGACGGGGCGCGAAGCGTACGGGCTGTACGCAGAGGGCCTGAGGGAAGCCCAGATGGCGATCGATTCGCGTCTCATCTGGGTGGGCGATGTGCAAGCGCAGGTCGTTGGGAGCAGCGACCCGGTGTTCCAGTCGATGGCGCTGCTGGAGTATGCAAGTCCGACAGCTTTCCTCGGATTCGCGACTCAACCGGGGGACAATCCCGAGGCCCGATCGGCTGGGCTAGAAGGCCAGTGGTTGGTCCCTTCGACGACGCTGGCCGGGGGCGGCGCAGGCTCCGGGCCCTCGGGTAGCGCCCCGGAGGAACTGCCCGACATGGATACCCTCGTCCAAACGACCGGCTTGTCCGAGGAACAGATCGGGCGGGTCCGCGATGGGCCCTTGGACGAACCCGTATTCATCGTCGAGCTCCTTCGATTCGCCGACGGCGATCGCTCCACCTATGCCCAATACGAGGTCGGCATCGCCCCGGTGCTGGAAGACCGCGGCGCACGCTTGGTCTGGCGCGGCTCATACGACGGATTCGTTCTCGGGGCCGCAGAGCCCAGCTTCGACGAACAAACGGTGACGGAGTACCCGAACCGGACTGCCTACCTTCTGACGCTGAGCGACCCACGCGTGGCCGCGGTTTCTCGGTTCCGCTCAGATGGCCTCGCGACGCACTGGATCTACGCCGCTGGCGAGGCGGAGATAGACTTAGGATTCTAGCGCATGGTATTGGCAGCATGATGCGTTGGGTCCTAGCTGCCGTGTTGCTGTTGCTCGCCGTGTTCTTCGTCGGTCAACGAGTTCCGTTCGTTCAGAACCGCGTGATGGACAAGGCGATCACGGTGCAATTGACCAATCGCGGCCATGAGCTTCTAGAACAAGACGCGCTTCGCGCGCTGCTCTGTGGCACGGCCTCTCCGCTGCCGCATCCGACGCGCGCCAAAGCCTGTGTCGCGGTGTATGCAGGCGGCAAGTTCTGGATTGTGGACACGGGCCCGGGCTCCTGGAACCGCCTTGCACTGACGGGCATCGACCCGTCGCGCATCGGGGGCATCTTCCTCACGCACTTTCACTCGGATCACATCGGTGATTTGGGTGAGTTCAACTTGCAAACCTGGGCCGGCGGTCGCCCGGAGCCCTTGCGCGTCTTCGGCCCGACGGGCGTCGAGCGTGTCGTCAACGGCTTTCAAGAGGCGTATGCGTTGGACACCGGGTACCGGACCGCGCATCACAGCGCCGAATTCATGCCTCCTGACACAGCCAAGATGCTGCCGGTCGTGATGGAAGACATGCAGGACGGGGAACATACGGTGGTCTTGGAAGAAGACGGCCTTCGCGTCCTTGCGTTCAACGTCGATCATTCGCCCGTGAAGCCCGCCGTCGGCTACCGCTTCGAGTATCTCGGTCGATCCGTCGTCATCAGCGGCGACACCGCCAAGTCGTCGTCGCTCGTCGCGGCCGCCAAGGGGGCCGACGTGCTGATTCACGAGGCGCAGGCCAACCACATCATCTCGCGAATCGGCGACCTCGCCCGAGAGAACGATCGACCGCGAGCCGCGACCATCATGAAAGACATCGTCGACTATCACACGACGCCGGAGCAAGCTGCGCAAAGCGCGAATGAAGCCGGCGTCGAGCTGCTCGTCATGTACCATTTGATCCCGCCGCCGCCCGTTCGGATGATGGAGCGCGTGTTCGTGCGGGGTGTCGACGAGATCCGCGACGATGGTTGGCTGCTTGCGGACGACGGCTTGCTGATCACCCTCCCGGCGGGGTCGGACGAAATCGAGATATCGTCTCGCTGAGGGACAGCACGGCGAGGCGCATCGTGCAAGTCGCGAGATCCTGTGGCACAGTGACTGTCAAATGTTGATTTCCGACGAAAAGCAACCGCCACCCGCGACCGATGGACGCGTCCGGCGTAGCGAGCGAAGCAGGGCCGCCATCGTCCATGCGTTGTTCGAGCTAATCGGCGAGGGGGTCACGGCGCCCACGGCGGACGAAGTCGCCGACCGTGCATCCATCGGCATTCGAACCGTCTTTCGGCAGTTCAAAGACATGGACACGCTCTTCGGAGCCCTCGACGTTCTGCTCTACGAGCGGTTCGAGCCACTTTTTCTCGTGCCCGTGCCCGACGGTTCCATCGACGAGCGCATCGATGAGTTCGTCGCCCGCCGGACCAAAGGTTACGAGGGGATTGCCCCCTACAAACGTGCGGCCAACATCAAGCGTGCACGCTCGGAGTTCCTACAGGAACGGCATGAGACGCTCGTACGGAGGATGAGCAAAGACCTGCGGCGCTGGTTCCCGGAGCTGAAGAACATGAATGCTCCCACGGCACATGCGCTCGAGCTCGTCACGTCGTTCGAGGCCTGGGATCGACTTCGCATCGATCAACGCCTCGGCAAGCAGCGGGCGTCCGAGGCCATGAAGCAAGCGATGTCTGCGCTTCTGGAGTGAACGAGTTCTACTCGACCACGACTTCGTAGCGTGCTCGCAGCTCTTCCATGGCGGTAGCGAGGCGTTTTTGTCGTTGGCTCGATTTGTACACGGCCGCCACGCGGGCACGGATTTCTGAAAGCGGCGGTGTCTGCGGCTGCGTGCGCTCTTGGACGAGCAGGAGGTGAGCTCCGAACGGAGTTTCGATCGGGTCGGACCACTGCCTCTCGGGAAGGCTCTCGGCCGCCTTGGCGAATTCTGCGCCAAAGCGGGACGCAAGCTGGCGGGCGAGCTTCCCGTCGAAGTGGGCTCCCGAAGGAGACACGTCGCCCAGCCCAACTGCTTGTTGGGGTTCTAGCGCCTCCGCGTCGAGCTCAGCTTTGGCCGCGCGGGCGGCTGCCATGGCGGACGACTGCCGGAGGTCTTTCGAGAAGAAGACATGCCATCCCGTAATTCGAGCCGGACGCGCAAACCGCGAGCGCTCGCGTTCGTAGTACGCTTCGACTTCCGCGTCCGTCAGCTCCTGCTCCCCTTTTGTCGATAGGAGCAAGCGCATGTTGTGGACGAGCATGTTGCGGATCACCGCGTCGTCTGAATCGAGGCCCAGCGCTCGGGCCTGGCGCTCGAGCTCTTCATCCGAGTGCTCTTGGTCTGACACGAACGCCATCTTCTGGCGGAGCCTGAGATCGATGGCCTGGTTGTCCTCCGTCAGCCCCCAGCGTTGGGCTTCACGGCACAGCATTTCTTCCTCGGCAAAGCGCTGAATGAGCTCGGCGCGAACCTCGTCGGTGGCCACCATGCCGCTCGTCGCCTCGTACTGGTTGACCAACGCGGCAAGCTGTGACTCGGAAATGACGATGCGAGTATCGGGCGCTCGTTCAGTCCGCTCGCTTGGAAAAAGCCACCGGGCGCCGACGAACAGGACGAGCCCGAGCAGCGCAAAGTGTACGATAGGCGACTTCATGAGCTTAGGGAGCTTCAAAGCGTTTCAGGTCGGTACCAGATCGGCGAGCTCCACGCGCGCTCTTTGATCACCCTCTGATCCGCGATGACCGGCGAGCAACACTCGACGAAGTCGGCGGGAACGTTGTCGATGTCGGCACAGTCGACCTCGAGCTCGTTGCAGAGCATCGTGCTCCAGCGGCAAACCGGGTTCTCGAAGATTCGGGCGTAGTAGAAGGCGCGTTGTCCCGGGACGAACTCCGGGTCGGTCCAGACTGTGCAGAGCGAGGCGTACCCTTCGCCGGACGTCTCACAGGTGTTGACGTCGACATCGGCCGCGCGATCGCCCCCGGCCACGTTGAAGACCTTCTCCTGGGCGTCGCCTTGGGCGTCGACCCACCCCTTGATGATTTGAATTCGCTCGAGCGGCGTCCCCGGCTCATCCTCGGGCCCAGGGTCTTGTTGCGCCGAGATGAAGAACTGCGGGCCGCCGCTCGCCCTGTCCGGAGGCGCTGGCAACGTGCCGCCCATCGGCACGCCGTTTTGATCTGCGATTTCGACCGCGTTCTGTGAATCACACGCGGTTCCGGGGATGTCCCAACCCCCAAAGAAGCGTAGCGTCGGACGCGTTCCGCTCGTGGCGTAGACCTCGCGGCGCTTCAACGCATCGAAGATCGCGTCACGGCTGTTCTCTTCCGCCCAGACGATCGCCAGGCCCCCGCCGTTGGACTCCATGCCGCTGGCAGCCAGGAAGAAGAGCAAGCGTCGGGGCTCCCAATCAAGCGAGCCGATGTGGCCGGTGTTGCGGTAGTCGGCTTCGTGCGTGGCGCCCGCAGTGGCGTTGTGGGTATCGGATGCGCCAACGAAGCCAAACTCAAAAGGGTTGGCGCCAACGGCCTCGTCCTGTAGGAGCCCTTCTTTGAGCCCGTTTCGCGCGAACGACAGCGGCGGCACGAAAATGCCCGGCCTGGGGATGGCGATAATGAAGATCTTCTCATAGGTCTCGAAGCCGCAGTCTTCGTCGTTCGTTAGCACGTCCAGTTTGCACTCCGAGTTGCCCTTGTGCTGATGGATCTCAACGAGCGGCTCGATCGACGCGCGAAACTCGGCGTCTTCTTTCGACAGTGGCGAACCATCCGCGTTCGTTGGCTCAAACATCAAGCCCTGACTGAAGTTGGAGCTATGGGGAATCGAGATCACGTCGCAGCCCGGCAAGCCACCGAGGCATTGTGAATCGAGCGCGCTCCAAAGTTGCTGAGGTTTGGAGGCTTCGATGTAGGACGTCGGCAACTCGGGTACCACGTCGTTTCTAAAGATCACATTGCGATGGATGTTCGCACCGCCGGGGTTGCCGGTCCACTCGTAGGCTGCAAACGTCGTGAACGTGCAGCGGTCGTAAAACTCTTCGGCGGCCGCCTGCTCGTCTTGCCAGACCATCGACGTTTCAGCGATGCAGTCTTCATCGTCGGTACCGCAGAGCGGGAAGCGCGTCGGAGCCGGTTCAGTCAGTTTCAGCGCGATGTCGAGGAACACCTGAGGCAGCGGGCTACCGGGCGGTCGACCACGGTCGGCGTCTTGCGCAACTTCGATCTGCTCGCGGTAACGTACACAAAAGTCGGAGTCGAAGCCTTCGTAGCCCGGGATCGTGCAGACGCGAAACTCACCAAAGAACTCCGCATGATCGGTCGCTGCGGCAAAGTCCAAGGGGCGCCGCAGCTGAGTGGTGCGCTGGGCCGACTCGGGCGCGAAGGGAGGCAGCGGGATACTTTCGCCCTGGGCAAAGCGGTACATGTCACGCGGACTGGCCGTCACGCCCGCCTGGATCGAGTCGAACGAATAGGCCGTGTGCACATGAAGCTCGCCAACATACGGGTTGCGCAATGGATTACGGTCGGGGCAGGGCTCCGGCGGCACGACGCACTCCGAACCTTGGCAGGAGCCGGAACTCGGTGAGTCGTCACACCCGAGCAGCGCTATCGAAAAGGCCAATGCCATCCATGGGCTTGCCGCGGTTACGAAGGAGCGAACTGTCATTCCAATACCTGACACGGGGATAAGATTATTGTCGGCAACATTAGCACCGCAGTTGGTCCGAGGTCGATCAAGCCAATGCCCTGGCGAAAACCCAGTAGAACGCGAGCGATCCAATGACATAGGCGCTGGCAATTCGAAACGGTCGCGTCCACGACTCGGACGCGGAGACCAGTGCCACCGGAACGAGCGCAAGCGCAATAAAGGCGAGCTGACCGACTTCGATTCCGACGTTGAACGAAAACAACGAAAGCGGAATCGCCCCTTGGGGTAGACCGAGCTCGCGAAGTGCGCCTGCAAAGCCGAGGCCATGCAACAGGCCGAAGGTCGCCGCCATCATCACCGGGAGCCTCGTGAAGCTCGTTCGTTCGGCATTGGCAAAGCGGACGACTTCCCACGCCACCACCCCGATGCTCAGGGCGATCAAGATTTCGACAGGACCTTGCTGAACGCGGACGACGTCCAATGCAGATAACGCAAGCGTGATGCTATGGCCGACGGTGAACGCCGTCACGACCCAAAGAAGCCGTCGCAAACTGACCAGGAGCATCAGCCCAAACAACAACGAGAGGTGATCGAATCCAGAAATGATGTGTTCGAACCCCAGCCGTGCGTAGTTTTTGAACACATCCCGGTTGTTTTGAGTTTCGGGCACGCTCCAGCGTGGTTCGTCAGCTGTGAGGATGGAACGGTAGGTGCGACCATCGAGGAGCTCCAGGTGCACGACGACATCCGTTCTCGATTCGGCGATGCCGTCTGCCCCGATCGATGCAGTCGAAAAGCCACGTTCACCGCAGTCTATGCGCCAGGTGTAAATACGTGCCCTTCCTCGTTCGTGGAGTTTCGGTTCCGATAGCGGTTTGCAGTGATCAGGAAGGACAGGGTTGAGCTTGCTGCCCGGGACGTTGCGCTTTGGGGTCTTCCATGTGACGTCGGCCTGGCTGGGCGCGTATTCCTTGATGCGTATCAGCGACGGCGCCAACGGGTGCGCGAATGCCGTCGACACGCAAGACAAAATTGCGATTAGGCCGCAAGTGAGGATTGCGGGTTCGCGCCACGAGTCAGCGTAGAGACCTCCCATTGGGTCGCGTATGGATACGACGAAGCGCCTTGCACGCGCAACCACCATCGCGAAGAGTCACGGCAGTGTTCATGCCACTAGCGGAGGCGCCCTGAAATACACGATCTGGGGCTCGGTTCTTTCACCCTTCTCGCTCAAGGTGCGCGCGATGTGCGATTTTGCACGCGTCGACTACCGATGGCTGCCCGCCGACGGCACCCTCATTCAAGGCCTTCGGTTCAATCGTCGCGTCCAGCGCCTGAAGGCCGGTCGCTTGCCGCTGACGTACCCGCCGCGCGACGAGCTGGACGAGTACCCGCTCGTACCCTTCCTCTTTGGCGACGACGGCAGCAACATCTACGATTCGACCGCCATCGCCGAATGGCTCGATGCCCATCACGGTACGGAGGCGCGACGACTGATTCCGAAGCATCCGGCTTGCGAGCTCGTCGCCCGATTGATCGACGACCACTTCGACGAGTTCGGGCTCTACGTCGGGCACCACCATCGCTGGGTGACGTCAGCAAAGGACAACGATGCCGGCGAGCGAGTGGCGAATGAAATGGTTCGCGCGCTGCCCGCCCTGGGTCGCCGTCAATTCGCGCAATGGTTCGCTCGGCGGCAGGTGCGGCGCCTTCCCTATCTGTTCAGCGTCGCGCCCGAGGGCTACCGCGTCGAGGGATTGCCCCCGGCCTTGACGCCGCCAAGCCGTCTAGACTTCCCTGAAACCCACACACTCCTCGACGACGCGTTCACTCGTTCGCTCGATCTCGTGGAGAACGTGCTGCGGGAGCGGCCGTTTCTATTCGGCAACCGCTTCACGCTAGCCGATGCGAGCGTCTACGGTGAGCTGGGTATGAACACGAGCGATCCCGCTGCAGAGCGAATCATCGCAGAGCGCGCACCCACGCTGCGCGCCTGGCTCGAGCGTCTGCATGAGAGAGGCGCAAGCAAGTTCGAAGACGGTGAAGAGCCCGCAGAGGCTCACCTCGACGCCTTGGCGCCGCTGCTCGACGAAATCGTCCAGATTCATGTGCCTTTGATGGAGCAGAACGAGCGAGCCTACGAGCGTCACAAAGCCGAGGGGCAAACTCGCTTCAATGAAGCTGCCTTCCAACGCAACGAAGCACTCTACGATGGTGAGCTGCTCGGCCAACCGTTTCGAGCGGTCGCCAAGACGTTCCAGGTCAAGGGATGGCGGAACCTGAAGGCTCGCTATCGAGACCTCGAGCCGGCGCATCGATCCGCGCTACCGGTCGACGTCCGCAACGCCTTGGACGACGCGGTCACTTCCCGATGACGGACCAGAACGTGGTGCCCGCCCAAAGCCGAGCCGCCAGATCGACACCGGATCGACCCTGCCCGAAGCCGATACCCGGCCCAACTTCGATCAGAACGAAGGGCGCGGTCTTCTTGCTGGCCTTGATCTCCACGCCCAAGCGCACCATCAGCGGGATCACACCGCCGAAGCCCGTTCCCTCGACCCATCCGAGGTCGATGGGGATGACGCCGCCGGTGACCACGCTCAGCTTGGGATTGACGTCCACACTGACGGGCACGGCGAGCTCGATCCGCGAGACCACGGTCGCGGTCTTGTATGCGGCCGACCCCATCATGAGCCCGGGTGTGAGTCGAAACCCGAGGTCGGTCTTAGATCCGGGTCGCTTGTGCTCCCAGAGGTGGAAGCGCAGCGGCGCGTAGACGGCAAAGGCGATTCGCGGATCGTCCCAGGCGCCCGACCATGGGCCGTAGACGAGCTCTCCGCCCAGTGCCCAATCTAGCTTGCGCTTCCCCTTGTTCCACCACTCGTACGAGGTGCTCGGCCAACCGGTTGCCACCTTGTGGGCTGTGTCGGTCTCCAGGCGGGCTCCCCCGATGGTCGACTGCGGGCCTGCCAAAGCGGTACTGGCCAAGCCGAGCACCAACAGAAACGTGAGAATGAATCTCATGGCGATCTCCCTTCCAACTCTCGCGAGCGTCGGACCTTACCGAACCGGGCCTGGTCGAACAAACCGACGTCCTCGATGGTCCACAGAAATCGATACCAGTATCATCCACCACTCCATCAACGGACACGAGATCGCGATAATAGTTCCCGTTTTCCTGATGATTTCCCTTTTCCGAATGGAACGAGGCGGCGCGTCGGATGGAATGGCGCGTAGGCCGCGGACTTTTCACCTGGATCGCATGAGGCTAGACTCCGCGTTTGGGGGCGATGTCAGCGGGTGGCTGCCCGGACCCCCGAACCTCGTTGCCATGCTGTTTCTCACGGCGGTTGGGGCCATCACGGGCCTCACATTCATCCTTGCTACCGCGTTGGTACTGGCCAACAAGCGGCTGTACGTCTACGAAGATCCGCGAATCGACGTCGTGGAGGAGATGCTCCCTCACGCCAACTGCGGTGCCTGTGGCTTCGTCGGATGTCGTCCTTTCGCCGAAGCGCTGACCAGGGGCGAGGCCCTGCCGGGCAAATGCACGGTGAGCTCCGGCGAGGAGAGAGCGGTCATCGCAAGCTTCCTCGGGGTCGACGTGGGAGCCGAGGAAAAACTCGTGGCGCGACTCGCCTGCGCCGGCGGCACCAATGTGGCCCGCAACCACGCGCGATACCACGGAGAGCAGACCTGTCGCGCCGCTGCGAAGGTCGCGGGCGGTGGAAAAGGCTGCTTTTGGGGATGCCTGGGCCTCGGCGACTGCGACGTCGCCTGCGACTTCGACGCCATCCACATGAACGCGCACAAGCTCCCGATAGTCGACGAGGCGCTGTGCACCGCCTGCGGCGACTGCGTCGAGGTCTGCCCCAAGGACTTGTTCTCCCTTCACAAAGAAAGCCATCGGCTCTGGGTCGCCTGCAGCTCCCAGGAGGCCGGCGACGAAATTCTCGAGGACTGCGAGGTCGCGTGCACCGGCTGCGCCCGCTGCGAGATGGACGCCCCCAAAGGCCTCATCAGCATGAAGCTGAGCCTTCCGGTGGTGGACTACAGCAGGCCCCACAAAACGAAGACTCCCATTGAACGGTGCCCGACAGGGGCTATCGTCTGGATCGATCCCAAGGCCGGGCCGCTGAAGGGGCCGGCAGCGAAAAAAATCATTCGAAAGGGCACGCTCCGCGATGCCCCAACGTAGAACCAAGGGCCAAAGCCCGACAGGTGGTTTCGATGTCCGCGCGATTCTTCGGTAGAATGAACAAGGGCCAAGCGAGAGACGGGAACGGCGAGTTCAAATACCCGGGTTCTCGCGCCGCGTTGGACGGCAACAGCGCGGTGATCATGTGTGAACGCGAGTCGAGCGATGCTGCCGGCGCTTACCCGATTACACCCTCGACTCAGATGGGCGAGTACTGGGCGGAAGCCGCTGCCCACGGGCACATCAACGTTTCGGGGCGTCCTCTGATCTTCATCGAGCCCGAAGGCGAGCACGCGGCGGCCGCAGTCACAGCCGGCATGTCGATGACCGGCATGCGTTCGGCAAACTTCTCCTCCGGCCAGGGCATCGCGTACATGCACGAGTCGCTCTACGCGGCGGTGGGCAAGAGGCTCACTTACGTGTTGAACGTCGGCGCACGGGCGATGACCAAGTCGACCCTGAACGTGCACGCCGGACACGATGATTATCACTGCGTCGACGACACGGGCTTTTTCCAGATGTTCGCCAAGGACGCACAGTCTGCGGCGGACTTGAACATCATCTCCCACAAGATCGCCGAGTTGTCCCTCACGCCCGGGATCATCGCTCAGGATGGTTTCCTGACGACGCATCTCATCGAGTCGATGATGGTGCCGGAGCGGGAGCTCATCGCCGAGTACTTGGGTCTACCCGACGACATCATCGAGACGCCCACGCCGGCGCAGAAGATCATCTATGGCGAAACCCGTCGGCGCATCCCGCTGCTCTGGGACGTGGACAACCCGGTGATGTCCGGCCTGGTTGAAAACCAAGATTCGTACATGCAGAGCGTGGCCGCCCAGCGGCCATTCTTCTTCGATCACATTCAGGCTCTGAGCGAACAAGCGTTCGAAGAGTTCTACGCGCTCACAGGTCGTCACTACAGCCGGGTGATGACGTACCGGGCCGATGACGCCGAATACTTGATCTTGGGGCAGGGCAGCATGATCCCCTCTGCTGAAGCCGTCGTGGACTACCTACGAGAATCCCGAGGTCTCAAGGTCGGTGTGGTGGACATGCTGATGTTCCGTCCGTTCCCCGGTGATCTCATCGGGCAGATCGTCCACGGCAAGAAGGGTATTGCCGTGCTGGAGCGGCTCGATCAGCCGCTGGCGGTCGACTTGCCTCTGATGCGAGAGATCCGCGCGACGATCAGCAAATGCCTCGAAAACGGGAAAGACCCGAAGCATCCCGCCTACCCTGAGCTGGCAACGTACAAGTCCCTGAACGACGCGCCGGCGCTCTACTCTGGCTCATTCGGCATGGGCAGCCGCGACCTGCAGCCCGAGGGCATCGTTGGCGCAGTCGAGAACATGCTCGACAACGGGGCGAAGAAGAAGCTGTTCTACCTCTCGATCGATTTCCTGCGGGACGAGGCGATTACGCCAAAGCAGGAGATGTACCAGCAGACCATTGAAGAGGCGTATCCCGACGTCAAGGAGCTCGCGGTTCGGGGCTCCGAAAACCCCAACCTGATGCCCAAGGACAGCATCACCGTTCGGTTTCACTCGATCGGCGGCTGGGGCGCGATCACCACCGGCAAGAACCTGGCGATGACGCTGTTCGACCTCTTGGGCTACCACATGAAGGCCAACCCCAAGTACGGCTCGGAGAAAAAGGGCCAGCCGACGACCTATTATCTATCGGCAGCGCCGGAGCCGATCAAGATCAACTGCGAGTACTTCTACGTCGACGTCGTGCTGTCGCCCGACCCGAACGTCTTCGGGCACACCAACGCGCTGGCCGGCCTGAAAGAGGGCGGCGTCTTCATCATCCAGAGTGACGAGGCTTCGCCCGAAGAGCTTTGGAAGAGCATTCCGCCGATCTACCAGAAGATCATCATCGACAAGAAGATCAAGGTCTACTACCTGGACGCGTTTCAGATCGCCCGCGACGAGGCGACCGACCCCGAGCTGCAGCTCCGGATGCAGGGCATCGCATTCCAAGGTGCGTTCTTCGCTGCCTCGCCGGTGATGGCGCAGGCGGGTTTCACCGAAGAGAAGCTACTCGACGCCATCCACGACCAGCTTCAGGAGAAGTTTGGCTCAAAGGGACGCAGGGTCGTCGAAGACAACGTGCGCGTGGTGAAGCGCGGTTTCGAGGAGATCCGCGAGCTGGTCCCGGGCCCGATCACCGAAGTCGGCAGCAAGGAAACCAACGGCAAGCGCAAGCTCCCGATGATGGTGAAGCCGCTTCCCCAGAGCAAAGCGCCCATGAGCGACATCCACCGCTTCTGGGAGCAGACGGGCAGCTTCTACGCACGCGGCATGGGCAATGACAACCTCACCGATCCGTTCATCGGGTTGGGGGTCATGCCGCCCTCCACGGCGCTGTTCCGGGACATGACCGGAATTCGTTTCGATCACCCCGAGTGGGTGCCCGAAAACTGCACCGCCTGTGGCAGCTGTTACACCGTCTGCCCCGATACGGCCATTCCTGGACTGGTGAACGAAGTGGGCCAGGTGTTCGACACCCTAGTGAACCGGGTGCGCAAGAACGGACATGGCGCGAAAATCAAACACCTGCCGAAAGCGGCCAAAGTCATGGAGCGCAATCTGCACGGCATTTTCAAGGCGTCGCAGGAGACGGACTCGGTCGCGGAGCTGATGGACCAAGCCATGGCGCAGACTGTCGCGCAAAGCGATCTCGAGGGCAGCGAGAAGCAAAAGCTCCAGGAGGAGCTCGAGCTCTTCAAAGAAGAGCTCAATGGATTCCAGTTTGCACTGACCCGGCCCCACTACACGCTCCCGGAAAAGGACCAGCCCGGCAGTGGCGGCCTTCTCTCGATCACCGTGAACCCGTACACCTGCAAGGGCTGCATGGAGTGTGTGGAAGTCTGCGACGACGACGCGCTTCGCCCGATCAAGCAGACAGCGGACTCGGTGCAGCTTCTCCGCGACAACTGGGACTTTTGGAGCGACCTGCCCAGCACTCCGAAAAAGTACATCCGGGTCGATGATTTGGAAGAAGGCATTGGCTCGCTCGAGACCATCCTCTTGGACAAGTCGAACTACTTGCCGTTAACCAGTGGTGACGGTGCGTGCCTCGGTTGCTCGGAGAAGACCTCGCTTCACCTCTTCACCGCGACCGTGGAAGCGTTGATGCAACCGCGGATCGCCAAGCACCTCGCCCACGTCACCGAGCTCATCGGCCGGCTCAAGAAACACATCCAGCTCCGGCTCGCCGGGGAGATCAACGTGAGTGACCCGGACGTCATGGCGAAGGTGGTCGATGACATCGGCGACCACGACGTCACGCTCGCAGGAATCGCGGCACGTATGGAAACGATCGAGGGCAGTCATCCCATCGACCAGGACTGGCTCCGGCGGATGACCAAGCTGGTTGCAAAGCTCGAAGACCTCAATGGAAGTACGTCGAGGGCACCACGGGCCGGGGCCGCACCAGCATGGGGATGATCAACAGCACGGGGTGCACTTCGGTTTGGGGCAGCACCTACCCGTTCAACCCCTACCCGTTCCCATGGGCCAACCACCTCTTCCAGGACTCCCCGTCGATGGCGATGGGCATCTTCGAAGGGCACATGGCCAAAATGGCGGAAGGCTTCAGAGCCATCCGCACGGTCGAGCTCGAGCTGGAGGACAAGTACAACCCCGCCGAGCACGACGATTTCCTCACCTATTTCAATTGGCGCCAGTTCACCGATGAGGAGTGGGAGCTCTGTCCACCGGTGGTCGCGGTGGGCGGCGACGGCGCGATGTACGACATCGGCTTTCAAAACCTCTCCCGGGTCATGGCGTCGGGCATGCCGATCAAGGTTGTGGTGGTGGACACCCAAGTCTATTCCAACACCGGCGGCCAGGCCTGCACGTCCGGGTTCATCGGCCAGGTTTCGGACATGGCGCAGTTCGGAAAAGCCATCCAGGGCAAGCAGGAGCCTCGCAAGGAGATCGGCCTGATCGGCATGGCGCACCGCAACACGTACGTGATGCAGAGCACCATTTCGCACCCGAATCACATGATCGAAGGCTTCATTCAGGGTTTGAAGGCGCGCCGGCCCGCCCTCTTCAACATCTACAGCACCTGTCAGCCGGAGCACGGCATCGGCGATGACATGAGTGCAGCTCAGTCGAAGCTGGCGGTCGAATCACGAGCGTATCCTCTTTTTCGGTACAACCCCGACCTGGGCAAGACGCCGGAGGAGTGTTTTGATCTCGAGGGCAATCCGCAGATGGATCAAGACTGGCCGAGCTACACGATCAAGTACCAAGACGACGGTGTTGAAAAGGAGATGGAGCTGCCGCTGACCTTTGCAGACTTTGCCATCACCGAAGGACGGTTTCGCAAGCAGTTCCGGGTGGCGCCGCGTGACACCTGGAACGAGAACATGATGCCCCTAGCCGAGTTCTTGGAACTTGACGAGGACGACCGCGAGGGCGTCTTCCCCTACGTCTGGATGGTCGACAAGAAAGAACAGCTCATGCGACTGCTGGTCGCTCAGCCCATCGTGGAGTCCTGCGAGGATCGGCGTGATTTCTGGACCATGCTCCGTTCGCTTGCCGGCGAGGATCGGCCCTCGACGGATTCTCTCGTCGAAGACGTGCGTCAAGACGTGGTGGGCAAGATCATGTCCGGGCTGATGCAGATCGCCGCTGGGTCCGGTGAGGGATTGGCGGCGCTCGCGTCGGCCGGCGCGCCAATGGCGCCGTCCACCGCTGGCACCGGGGCCGGAGCAGCACCGGCACCAACGCCGGCGGCGGCCGGGGGCGATTACCTTGCGCCTTGGATCGACACTGCCGAATGCACGGCCTGCGACGAGTGCACCCAGCTCAACTCCAAGATCTTCGAATACAACGCGGACAAGAAGGCCGTGATCAAGAACGCCGAGGCGGGTCCCTACAAGGACCTGGTGAAGGCTGCGGAGCGATGCACCGCCCGGGTCATTCACCCTGGCTTGCCCAGGAACCGAAGCGAAAAGGGCATCGAGAAGTGGATCAAGCGCGGCGAGAAGTACAACTGAGGCACGAGCTGGCATGCGACCGATGAGACTTCTCGGGCTCAAGACGTTCCGGCACGGTGTGCACCCGCCGGAGTCGAAGGATGAGACGAGTGGCTTGCCGATTCGTCAGTTTCCCTTCGCGCCGCTCCTCATCGTTCCACTGGTCCAGCACATGGGGGCGCCCTCGATACCTGTGGTCGAAGAGGGGCAGGAAGTTCAACGGGGGCAGCGGATCGCGCGCCCCGACGGTTTCATGTCGGTCTCGATGCACGCACCGGCTTCCGGCCTCGTGCGCCGGGTCGCGCTGGCGCCGAGCATCAGCGGCCGGATGGTGCCGGCGGTGTACCTGGAGCCGTTTCCTGGGTCCACACAGGAGATCGAGGACGGGACGCCTTGCCCACTCGAGGCGACGCCCGAGGAGATCATCGCGGCGATTCAAGATGCAGGCGTGGTCGGCCTCGGGGGCGCGGCGTTTCCGACCCACGTCAAGCTCAAGATACCCGAGGGCAAGTTCGTCGACACCCTGATCATCAATGGTGTGGAGTGCGAGCCCTTCCTGACCACCGATCACCGGGTAATGCTGGAAGAGAGTCGCGACATCTTCACGGGGATTCGCTACCTGCTCAAAGTCACCGGCGCAGAGAACGTCATCATCGCCGTCGAGGCCAACAAAGCGGACGCCGCGGAGCACCTGCGCGAGACCTTCCCGAGCGATCTGAACGGGTCGGTGGAGGTGCTTCAGGTGAAGTACCCTCAGGGAGCGGAGAAGATGTTGTTCTCTGCCCTGCTCGGCCGGGAGGTGCCGTCGCGGGGGCTGCCCTTGGATATCCATGCGCTCTGCTGCAATGTCGCCACCACCGCACAGGTCGGCCAGCTCTTGCCTCGAGGCCGAGGCATTCAGGAACGGGTCATCACCGTAACCGGGCCCGCAGTGAAGAGAAAGGGGAACTACCGCATCCCCATCGGCACACCTTTGCGCTTCCTGCTCGAGCACGTAGGCGTTGCGGACGACGTGAACCGCGTCTTTCTCGGTGGTCCGATGATGGGCGCCGCTGCCCCGAGCCTGGAGATCTCGATCACGAAAGGCACGTCGGGCGTCACTGCCTTCACCGACACGGCGGCGGAGCGGACGCATAGCCCGGTCTACCCTTGCATCCGATGCGGCTACTGCGTCGATGCCTGCCCGATCTTTCTCGATCCTGCTTTGCTCGGGAAGTTGGCTGCTACCGAGCAGTTCTCGACCATGACGGACGAACACCATCTCATGGACTGCTTCGAGTGCGGCTCCTGCTCCTTCGTCTGCCCCTCGCACATCCCACTGGTGCAACGGTTCCGTGCCGCCAAGGCTGCGGTGCGCAAATCCAAAGCGGGGGCGGCCTGATGGCAAACGGCGGCAAGACGCTCGAGATTCGCACCTCGCCGCACATCCTCAGCGGCTACAGCGTGGACACCATCATGTTCAACGTCGTGCTGGCCTTGCTGCCGGTCACGGGGTTTGCCGTGTTCGCGTTTGGGCTCGCAGGCCTGCTGACGCTGTCGGTGGCCCTCGCATCTTGTGTCCTCACCGAGCACCTGATCTGCCGCGCGGCGGGCAAGCCCTCCACGATTGGAGATTGGTCGGTGACGATCACCGGCCTCCTCTACGGCCTCACCCTTCCCCCGAGCCTGCCGCTCTGGATGGTGGCGGCGGGCGGCGTGATTGGCGTCGCCTTGGGCAAAGCGCTGTTCGGCGGCCTCGGGTACAACACGTTCAACCCCGCTCTGGTGGGCAGGGCCGTGCTTCAGGCCGCCTTCCCGGTTGCGATGACCAGCTGGATCCCCGGTTTCGGCGCGGGGCGTTTCTCGTCCTTGCCCTTGTCCACGCTGACCCTGCCTTTCACCGCACCGGAGTACGACGCGATCACGAGCGCCACCCCGCTCGCGCTCTGGAAGTTCAGCCGCGAGGCGACGGCGACCAGCGATCTGGCCATGGGCTTCATCAGCGGCTCGGCGGGCGAAACCTCGAGTGTGCTCATCCTTCTCGGCGGCGTCTATCTCATCGCCCGCAACATGATGAACTGGCGCATCCCTGCGTCGATCTTTGCAACCGTGTTCGTGTTTAGCGGCGCGCTGCACCTCGTGGACCCGACGCGCTACGCCTCACCGGTCTTCATGCTCTTCTCAGGTGGTTTGATGCTCGGTGCGATGTTCATGGCCACCGACATGGTCGGCTCGCCGATGACTGCGCGGGGCTGTTACCTCTACGGCGCGCTCATCGCTGTGGTCACGATCGTGATTCGTACCTGGGGCGGCCTGCCCGAAGGGGTGATGTACGCCATCCTCCTCGGAAACGCGGTCACCCCGCATCTCGATCGCTGGACTCGGCCGACGGTCTACGGCGCCAAAGGAAAGGAGGCGGCGACGTGAGTCACAGCGAGCTGGCCAGCGCCCCTGCCCCGCCGAGCATCTGGCACATGTACCGCGCCATGGTCGGCGTCGGCGTGTTCTGTGGCCTGCTCATCGTCAGCGTGTTCCAAGTGACGCTTCCCGTCATCGAGCGCAACAAAGCCGAGGCGTTACAGAAGGCCATCTTTCACGTCCTCCCGAACGCGAACACGAGCGCCACCTATTACTTGGACGACGCCGGCGGCTTCAGGCTCCTCGAAGGCGACGGTGTCGGCGAGCAGCTCGTCTATGCAGGTTACGACGACGCGCAGCAACTAGTCGGCGTTGCGGTGGAAGCGCAGGGCATGGGCTACCAAGATGTCATCGCGCTCATCTACGGCTATTCGTTCACCGAGCAGGCGATCATCGGGATTCAGGTCCTCGAAAGCAAGGAGACGCCGGGGCTCGGAGACAAGATTGAAACCGACCCGGCCTTCCTCGAAAACTTCAAGAGCCTAGACGTCTCGGTGCGAGGGGACGGTTCGGCGCTGGCCAATTCCGTCGTGCCGGTCAAGCACGGGGAGAAGACCAGGCCCTGGGAAGTCGACGGCATCACGGGTGCCACGATCTCGTCGGTAGCCATCGCCAACCTGCTGGACCGGAGCGCGCAGTACTGGGTGCCTCGAATCCGGCGCAACCTGCGCGACTTCCAAGGAGAAGAGTGAGAGATGGCTTCTTCCATGAGCAGCACCGACGAGTTCATCAAGGGGCTTTGGAACGAGAATCCTGTCTTCGTTCAGGTGCTGGGCATGTGCCCGGTGCTCGCGGTTTCGAACACGGCAATGAATGCGCTCGCGATGGGTTTGGCGACGGCGTTCGTGCTGATCATGTCCAACATCGTGGTTTCGTCCCTGCGGAGCTTCATTCCGAAGCAGGTTCGCATCGCCACGTACATCTTGATCATCGCTACATTCGTGACGGTGGTGGACTACGTCATCCAGGCGGTCAGCCTCGATCTCTACAAGGCGCTCGGCGCGTTCATCTCCCTCATCGTGGTCAACTGCCTGATCCTGGGGCGGGCCGAAGCGTTTGCGTCCAAGAACACGGTCGCGCGGTCGACGATGGACGGCCTTGGCATGGGTATAGGGTTCGCGTTTGCCCTCTTTTGTCTGGGGGCGGTTCGAGAGATTCTAGGCAACGGGTCGCTGTTCGGCGCTTCGTTGTTCCACGATTCTTTCGAGAAGTGGGTCGTCATGATCTTGCCCAGCGGCGGCTTCTTCACTCTGGCCGGCTGGTTGCTGCTATTCAACTGGCTCAAGCAACGCAAGGCTAAGAGAGAAGCGACGACCTCGCTGGGTCTCCGGAAGGAGGTTGCGTGATGGTCGACGATTCTCTTTGGACGATCTTCATCAACGCCAGCCTGGTCAACAACTTCGTCTTGGCGTACTTCCTCGGGATCTGTCCGTTCCTCGGTGTGTCGTCGAAGCTCGAAACCGCCTCCCGCATGGGCGGGGCGGTGACCTTCGTCATGCTCGTCAGCTCGATCTGCGCCTTCGGAATCCAGGCATTGCTGGTGGCCATCGACGCGCCCTACCTCAAGCTCATCGCCTTCATCGCGGTCATCGCCTCGACCGTGCAATTGGTGGAGATGTTCATCAAGAAGGTCAGCCCGGCGCTCTTCCGGTCGCTGGGTATCTTCCTGCCACTGATCACCACCAACTGCGCCATCTTGGGCTTGGCGCTCTTTCAAACCAACAAGGGTTACAGCTTCGTCCAGTGCATCGTCTACGCCCTCGGCGCCGGGGCGGGATTCACGCTGGCCCTCGTGCTGATGGCGGGTCTGCGCGAGAAGCTCGAGCTGGCCGAGGTGCCGGACGTGACGAAAGGAACTGCTATGGCACTGATGATCGCCGGGCTGCTTTCGGTGACGTTCATGGGTTTCGGCGGGTTGGGAGGC
>Ga0224508_10001224_pt1 | contig 23316 bp, 19 predicted proteins | sample SF_Jan12_sed_USG_4_FD_170157 | JGI IMG/M metagenome (GOLD analysis project Ga0224508, IMG submission 170157) | Sediment microbial communities from San Francisco Bay, California, United States - SF_Jan12_sed_USGS_21 | ecosystem: Environmental > Aquatic > Marine > Sediment | place: USA... | reverse complement strand
TGGTTCCGACCATGGGGAGTGGCGCGGCAGCGTTACTCGAACTGCCGGAATTGGCGTCGCTGAGCGGTACACACGCTGTAGTGTTCCGCGGCGTAGGCGGCAAGGAGGAGCTGGCCAGACAACTCACCGCGCGTGGCGCGCGGGTACGCTACGCCGAAGTCTACCGGCGCGTGCGCCCTGCAGCCCGATTGACGGAAAAACAGCTGGCCGGGGTCGATATCGTCGTTACTTCCAGTCGCGAGGGTCTGGATAACCTCTACGCACTGGCCGATGGCGAAGCCGGCGAGCTGTTGCGGCAACTTCCGCTGCTCGTCAGCAGCGCGGAAGCGGCGCGCAGCGCACGTGCCCACGGACAACAGTTTTCGCCTATCATTAGTCCCCTGGTAAGCAACGAACGAGTACTGGAAGAGCTGGCACTATGGAGGAACAGAACAAACCGCAAAGCGACGCACGGCAAAACGACAAGCTGAGCGCCGGCGATAAACCTGCGCCCGGTCAGGAAAAAGCGGCCGCGCCGGGCAAGCTCGCGGAGAAATCGACGGCCAGTAAGAACGCGGCGCCACCGCCTCCGCCGCGCGAAGTTCAAAAAAAGCCAGCGGAAGAACCGCGCAAGCCGGCGCACCGGCGGCGGACTCCGATTCTGCTGGCAGGCGTGGCGCTGTTCGTGGCGCTGGCGGCGCTGGGCGGCGCTGGCTGGCTTTATCAGCAGAACAACGAACTGGCGGCACGCGTCGGCGATGTAGATCGCGGCGCGCAATCGCGCTATGAGCAACTAGGATCCCACGAGGCGATCAAAGGGCTGGACGAGCGCACACGACTGCTCGCCGAGCGGGTAGCGGCCCGCTTTGCGAAAATCGACGAGTCGTTGCAGCGAGCTGACGAGGCGCTGCGTAATGCCGCCCAGGAACAGATTCGGGACGAACGTGGCTGGCGGCTCGCAGAGATCGACTATGTTTTGCGTATTGGCGCACATCGGTTACTGCTGCTGCAGGACATTGATGGAGCTATCGCCGCCCTGCAGACGGCCGACCGGCAATTGCATCAACTGGGCAGTCCGGTGTTCATTCCCCTGCGCGAGCGACTGGACGCCGACATGCGCGCGCTGCGCTCGGTACAGCGACCCGATATACCTGGCGTGTCGATCAAGATCGACGGTTTGATGGATGTGGTCTACGAATTACCGCCGCGCACGGTGACGGGTGATTTCCAAACAGCAGCGGCCGAAGTGGACGCGCCGCTCGATGGGGTATGGGAGTTCGTGTCTCGATTCGTCACAGTCAAGCACAACCAGGAGCCAGTACGCACTCCACCAGTCAACTACGCGCCGGAAAACCACGCGCGCACGCTGGTGGCGACCCTGAGGGCCGCGCAGACAGCCGCTTTGCGGGCGGACAGTGGCGAATATGTGCGCCTGATGGCGGTCGCGGCCGCGACATTGCGTGAACATTTCGATCCACAGTCGCATTTGGTTACGGACACGCTGCGCGAGGTCGAAACCCTGGCCGGGGCCTCGCTGACCGCGGAGCTGCCGGACATCACTGGATCATTTGAGCTGCTGGACGAACTGCGTGCGGGCAGCGACGAGACGGAGGTAGCAGCGCCGTGAGGATACTTGCAATAATTATTGTTTTCGTCGCCCTGGCGGTCGCTGCCGGGATGTTTCTGCGCGAAGATCCCGGGTATGTGTTTCTAGGCTATGGGCAGTGGAGCGTGGAAACCAGTCTCGCGGTTTTTGCCGTCGTTGCGCTGCTGTTGTTCGCGCTCCTGTATCTGGCATTGCGGACGTTGAGGGGGCTGTGGCGTTTGCCGCGGCGTCTCGGCCTGGCGACTCAGCAGCGCGCCAAACAGCGCGCCGCCCGCGGCCTCACGCAGGGACTGATCGACCTCGCTGAGGGGCGTTGGGAGCGCGCCGAGCGGGCGCTGATGCGAGACGCCTCTGGCAGCGAAAATGCGCTGCTGCACTATCTGGGTGCGGCGCGGGCGGCGCAGCAGCAGGGCGCGCATGAAAGGCGCGATGCGTATCTGAAACGCGCGATTGAAAGCAATCCGCAGGCCGATATCGCGGTCAGCCTCACACAGGCGGAGCTGCAGCTTTCACATCGTCAGACCGAGCGCGCCCTGGCGTCGCTGTCGCGGCTGCGCAATCTGGCACCCAAACACGATTATGTACTGCGTTTGCTGGCCAAGTTGTATCGCGACGTCGAGGACTGGGAGCATCTGCTGGAATTGCTGCCGGAAATCGCCAGAAAACACTTGTTCGACGACGAGGCGCTGCAGTCCATGCGGCTCGCGACGTGGCGCGGGATACTTCGGGCCGGCGATAAGCACAACGCCGAAGAACTCCACAACGCCTGGGATGCGTTGCCGAAACAGGCCAGGGAACACGAAGACATACTGCACGCCTACACCGAGCGGTTGATCTATTTCAATGCAGAGAAGCGTGTCGAACCACTGCTGCGGGCCGCGTTGAACCGCCGCTGGAGCGGCAAGCTGGCGCGCTTGTATGGTCTGGTACAGACTGACGATGCCGCGCAGCAACTGGATTCGGCCGAGATCTGGATGAAAAATCACGGGCGCGACCCACTCCTGCTGTTGACCCTGGGGCGCTTGTGTAAGAGGCGTAGCCTGTGGGGCAAAGCGCGAATTTATCTGGAATCCAGCCTGGGCTTGAACGCGCTGGCCGAAACCCACCTCGAGCTTGCCGAACTGCTGGAGTCGCTGGGTGAAAAAGACGGCGCGATGCAACACTACCGAGAGGGCCTGTCGCTGGCCGTTGCCGCGCCAAGGCGGCGCACCGGGATCGTCAAACCGCTGCCTATCAGGCCCCGGGAAACGCTCGAAGAAACACCCGGCGAGGTGCGCGATAGCGGCGTTTCGCTACCCGTCGCGTAACGCGTCCTCGGCGTAATCGAACGCGTCGAAGTGCAGGTTTTCGCGCGCCAGTCCGGCGGCAACGAAATCCGGGCGTGCCGCATTGATCATCGCCGGTGGACCGCTCATATACACTTCGCGGGCGTCCAGACGAGGAAACCGGGCCAGCACGGCCTCGTGTACCCATCCCGTTGCGCCCCGCCAGGAACCGGCCACCGCGTTTGACAACACCGGGGTATAGCCGAGTACGCCGGCCGCCTGCCAGCCGCAGGCAAGATCGTGCAGGTATAAATCCTCCCGCGCACGCGCGCCCCAGAACAGATACAGCTCGCGCTGACCGCCCGCGGCGATATGCTGCTCGACAATCGCTTTCAGGGGTGCAAAACCGGTGCCCCCGGCGATCAGTATCGCCGGCAGGGGAGAATCGCGCAGAAAAAATGTGCCCAGTGGACCTTCGATACGCAGCAGATCACGCACCCGCAAGGCCTCGAACACGTAGCCGGTGAAGCGACCGCCCGGGCAGAGCCGGATATGCAGCTCCAGCAGGCAGTCGGATTGTGGTGCGCTGGCGATCGAAAAGCTGCGCCGGCGTCCATCACGCAGTACCACGTCCAGATACTGGCCGGCGAGAATATCCATGCGCTCGTGCGGCGGCAGGCGCAGCCACAGACCTTTCACATCGGCTGCCAGATCTTCGATGCGCTCCACCCGCGCCGGCATCACGCGCACTGTTTGCGTGCGGGTCTGAGTGATCTCTTCCGCGCGCACGACCAGATCACTTAGTGGCCGCGCCTGGCAGAATACCGCCAGCCGTGCAGCCTCGTCCGCGTCGCTCAATACCGGCGGGCGGCCGTTGGGGTAGCCGACCTTGCCTTTCAGAAGCTCACCGAAGCAGGCGCCGCACGAGCCGTTGCGGCAACTGTAGGGGAAACCGAAGCCGGCGCGCAGTGCAGCTTCGAGAACCGCTTCGTCGCTGCCTACTTCAATCGTGAGATCGGCGGGCAGTAAGCGTACCGTGTGGTTCACCGTTATTTACCGCTGCAATGCAATGGGGTGCCCGCGCGAGGATACAAGTCACGATCAGTCAAACGATACCCGCCACCGGCCGCGGCGGATGCGGCATCGCCGGTGCTTAAACGCGGCTGCGCTTGCTGCGCAGGTACGACAGCAGCGGAGCCCACTGTTCGCGGTCTACGGCGGTTGCGTAAGGAGCCATTTCGAACACACCGATGCCCCGTTCCGCAGCCCGCACGTAGTTCATGCTGTCACGCAGGGTGGCGGCCACCGGTACCCGCTGGCGCTTCAGAAACGTCTCGAGTTCGTGATAGATATTCGTGTATTGGCGTACCTTGTTCGCTACCAGGGCGATTTTTACCTGCTTGTTGCTGACTCGGCTGTTGTGTTTCAGCCAGCCGACGAAATCGGCGGCCGCGCGCATATCGATAGGCGACGGCAACACAGGTATGAGAAACGTCTCTGCCTTGCGCAGCAGAGCGGTCAAGTCCTTACCGTGCGCGGCGGCCGGTGAGTCGTAGATGACCACGTCCGTGCCGCGCGCCGGACGCGCCGCGCCGGTACGCCAGGCGGCTATTCCGCGGATGGGCGGACGACCGGCCGGGCGGGCTTGCAGCCAGGCCAGCGAAGAGCCCTGGTGATCCAGGTCGGCGAGAACCACATCCAATCCTTCTGATGCGTAGTAGCTGGCCAGATTTGTCGCCAGCGTACTTTTGCCGGAGCCGCCCTTAGGGTTCAATACCATTATCGACCGCATGTCCTACTCCTCTTGTTGTGCTCCCCCGACCTGTCCCGGGGCACCGGCCGCGCCTACTTTCTCAAATTAGCCACCAAGAGCCAAGCTTCGCGGTCAAAATTCGTGCACTCGCACAGCTTCACAGAGATCATATTCCCAGCTGTTCCCACATCGCATCGACTGCAGATTTCACTTCATCGCTCATGCGGACCGGCCTGCCCCACTCACGAGTCGTCTCACCCGGCAGTTTATTGGTGGCATCGAGACCCATTTTCGAGCCGAGACCGGGCATAGGCGACGCGAAATCGAGATAGTCGATCGGGGTTGTGTCGACGAACAGAGTATCGCGCTTTGGATCCATGCGCGTGGTGATCGCCCAGATTACGTCCTGCCAGTTGCGCACATCGATGTCGTCGTCCACCACGACGATGAACTTGGTGTAGGCGAACTGGCGCAGGTACGCCCAGATTCCCATCATTATGCGGCGCGCGTGGCCCGGGTACTGTTTGTTGATACTGACCACCGCCAGGCGGTAGGAACAGCCTTCGGGCGGCAGGTGGAAATCGCGGATTTCGGGAAACTGCTTACGCAGCATGGGTACGAAAACTTCGTTCAATGCCATGCCCAGGATGGCGGGTTCATCCGGCGGGCGACCCGTGTAGGTGGAATGATAGAGCGGCTCGTCGCGGTACCAGATGCACCGAATCGTCAACACAGGAAAACGCGCGATCTCGTTGTAGTAACCGGTGTGGTCACCAAACGGTCCCTCGTCTGCGAAATCCCCGGGCATTATTTCTCCTTCCAGCACAAACTCGGCACGTGCCGGCACCAGCAGTTGTGAATCTCTGCAGCGTACCAACTCGGTGCGGGCGCCGCGCAGCAGTCCCGCGAAAGCGTGCTCGGAGAGCGTGTCCGGAACCGGTGTCACGGCGGCCAGCAAGGTCGCGGGGTCGGCACCAAGGGCGACGGCCACGGGAAATGGCTCCGCAGGATGTTGGCGCTGCCACGCGGCAAAATCCAGTGCGCCACCGCGGTGCGCAAGCCAACGCATGATCACCCGGTTCGAGTCGATGACCTGCTGGCGATAAATACCCATGTTCTGACGCTCGTGCTGTGGCCCGCGGGTGACCACCAGACCCCAGGTGATCAACGGACCCGCGTCGTCGGGCCAGCACGTCTGTACGGGCAGGTCCTGCAACGCCACACGAGGTCCGTCGTTTCTGTTTGCATGGCACAACGCCTTGCGGACCGTCTTGGGCGCCATATCCAGGACTTTCTTGTACTTCGGCAGAGTGCTCAAGGCCCCGGCCAGATTGGCCGGCGGTTCCGGCGCGCGCAGAAAAGCCAGTAGTTCGCCGACCCCGCGTAAAGCCTCGATGCTTTCCTCGCCCATACCCAACGCGACGCGGCGTGTAGTACCGAACAGGTTGCCCAGCACCGGCACGCGGTATCCTGTGGGTTTTTCGAACAACAGTGCCGGACCCTCGGCACGCAGAGTGCGGTCGCAGACTTCGGTCATCTGTAAACGCGGGTCTACGGGGTGCGCAACCCGTCGCAACTCACCCAGCGTTTCCAGCTGAGTAATGAAATCACGCAGATCGCGGTATTTCATGCACGTGCCGTTGTTCGATAAGCCTCGCAGTTGGGGAAGCTGTATCGCAGGTGACTACCAGACGCGGTAGCCACCATGCTGCCTGCGGATGTGTAGATCCAGCGCTTTGTATCCCAGGAACATACCCACCAGCAGCAGGCCGAGGCCCACCAGAGACAGCTGCGCAAAAAAATTAATGCGTCTGCCCGTCCCATCTGCTTGGGTGGCGGCGTGTACAAGCTGTGGTTGCTGCACTACCGGTTCCGGCGGTGGTACTGGCGGCGGCGGTGTCGTCTCCGGCGGGGTTGTTCGTTCGGCGGCCACGGCCCGCTGCTCGGCCGCCTCAGCCTGCGCCTGCGCCACCGCGACCGCGTCTCTGGCAAGAACCAGTTCCTGCTGCAACGTTTTACTTTGCTGGTCCAGCGTCTGCAGGCGTGCGGTCTGTTCCGACAGACGGTTTTCCAACTCCAGGTTACGCGCCCGCAACACCACCGGCTCGTCGCCGTTTTCACGCAGGGTCTGTAGCTGAGCTTCGAGTTCGTCGACTCGCAATATCGCTGGCGGCTCGCTGACGAGGTACTGGGACTTCACCCAGCCTTCATCTCCCTCCTCGGTGATTACCTTTGAGTAACGCCCGACGCGCTCTGTGACTTCCAGCTGCGCACCGCTGCGCACGATGCGGATCTGCTCCCCGCTGCCTTCGCTGTTGGCGTACACACCGAGAATGAGCTTGTCGGTCACGTACAAGGTCTCGGCCCTGCTACTCGAGCACACCGCAAACAGTGCGAGAAGCAGCGCCATCGCTGTTCCTGTTCGACGCATTTATACTAACAAATTGATTTGATTGATTATTTTCAAATATCTATGTTGCTCGCAGAAAGTGCATTCTGCTCGATAAACTCGCGCCGTGGGTCAACCTGGTCACCCATCAACGTGCTGAAAATCTGATCGGCGGCCACCGTGTCCTCGATATTCACCTGCAGCAACCGACGCGTCTCGGGATTCATGGTGGTCTCCCACAACTGATCGGGGTTCATCTCTCCCAGTCCCTTGTAACGCTGCAGCGACTGCCCTTTGCGCGCCTCCTGCATCAGCCAGCTCATCGCCTCGCCGAAAGCCGTCACCGGGAATTCCTTTTCGCCTCTGCGCAACAGCGCACCGGGACCCAGCAGCAATTGCAGACTGTCGCTGAGCTTAGCCAGTGCCGCATATTCCGGCGACTGGAAGAATTCCGGCGTCAGCAGCTGATGGTACGCGTTGCCGTGCACCGAGCGCGAAACGTCCACAGCATACCCCGTCTCGTGCTTTTGCAAGGTTACGTCGTAGCTGGCGCCATTGCTGTTCGCGTGCCGCAGAGCTTCGCAAAGCTGATTCGCCCACACCTGCATCAAATCACGATTGGCCACCCGCTGTTCATCGACCGGTGGAACGTTCAGCAGCTGTTCGAGCAATGCTCGGTCGTACCGGCGGCTCAGACGGTCGATCAAGCGCAACACGGTAAAATAATTGGACGCCAGTTCCTGCAGGGCAGTGGCAGATATCGGCGCCGCCGCTTCTTCGGGCACCAGCAACGCACCGTCCAGCGCGATTGCCAGCAGCAGGTCGCTGAGTTCTTTTTCGTCTTTGACGTAACTTTCCTGTTTGCCCTTTTTCACTTTGTACAGCGGTGGCTGAGCGATGTAGACGTAACCGCGTTCCACCAGTTCCGGCATCTGTCGATAGAAAAACGTCAGTAGTAACGTGCGGATATGCGAACCGTCGACGTCCGCGTCCGTCATGATCACGATACGGTGATAGCGCAGTTTATCGACGTCGAACTCGTCGCGGCCGATGCCGCAGCCGAGTGCCGTTATCAGCGTACCCACTTCCTGAGATGCGAGCATTTTGTCGAAACGTGCTTTCTCGACGTTGAGAATCTTGCCCTTGAGCGGCAGAACCGCCTGGTTGCGCCGGTCCCGCCCCTGTTTTGCCGAACCTCCCGCCGAGTCGCCCTCGACCAGAAACAACTCCGAAAGCCCCGGGTCCTTCTCCTGGCAGTCGGCCAGTTTACCGGGCAGCCCGGCAACGTCCAGGGCCCCCTTGCGGCGTGTCATCTCGCGCGCTTTGCGAGCCGCCTCGCGTGCCATAGCGGCTTCCACGATCTTGCTGGTTATCTGTTTCGCTTCCTGCGGATGCTCCAGCAGAAATGCCTGCAACGACTCGCTGATTACCGATTCCACCACGCCTTTTACTTCCGATGAAACTAACTTGTCCTTGGTTTGCGAAGAAAATTTAGGGTCGCTGATCTTCACCGACAGCACCGCAGTCAGACCTTCCCGAGCGTCGTCGCCAGTGGTATTTATCTTGGCGCGTTTGGTGATGCCTTCGGACTCCATGTACTGATTCAGGGTGCGTGTCAGTGCTGCTCGCAGCCCAGCCAGGTGCGTTCCACCGTCTTTCTGCGGGATGTTATTGGTAAAGCAGAAGATATTTTCCTGGAACGAATCGTTCCATTGCAGCGCAACCTCCACCCCAGTGTCGTCGCGGTCCGTTGACGAATAGAAGACCGTCTGGTGCAGTGGAGTCTTGTTACGGTTCAAATGCCCTACGAACGCGCGAATGCCGCCCTTGTACTCGAACTCGTCGCTTTTGGCGCTGCGTTCGTCCTTGAGCACGATCCGTACACCGGAGTTCAGAAACGACAGTTCTCGCAGGCGTTTAGCCAGGATGTCGTAATGAAACTCTATATTGTTGAATATCGCCTCGCTCGGCTTGAAATGGATTTCGGTACCCGTGCGCTCAGTCTCGCCGAGTGCCTGCAAGGCGGCCACCGGCTTGCTGTCCACGTAATCCTGTCGATACACCTGTGCATCGCGGTAAATCGTCATGCGCAGCGTCTCCGACAGCGCATTCACGACCGACACTCCAACACCGTGCAGTCCCCCGGAAACTTTGTAAGAGTTGTCGTCGAACTTACCGCCGGCATGCAACACCGTCATAATCACTTCGGCGGCGGAACGGCCTTCCTCGGGGTGGATATCGACGGGAATACCCCGTCCATTGTCGGCGACGGTAATGGATTCATCGGCGTGGATCGTGACGACGATCTCCGAGCAAAACCCCGCCAGGGCCTCGTCGATGGCGTTATCCACCACCTCGAAAACCATGTGGTGCAATCCTGTCCCGTCATCGGTGTCGCCGATGTACATGCCAGGACGCTTGCGAACCGCATCGAGTCCTTTCAGTACTTTGATATTCGAGGAGTCGTAAGCCATAAGGCGATGTGACCTAACCTTTTTCCAAACAACGTAATTATACCAATTCTGACACTGCGCCTTGTTCCACGTGGAACACTTTCAACGCTAGGCCGTCCAGCAGCGAGTCCAGTTGCCCGCGCTCGATGGCGGTCATGAAAATCTGGCCCGCAATCTGGCGCAGGGCATCGAAAACCCGGGTGCGTGACCGCCAGTCCAGTTCCGATGGCAGATCGTCGAGCAACAGCAGGGTGCGGCGTTGCCGCGTCTGCCATAAATGCTCAATCTGCGCGAGTTTCAGCGCGTAAACCAACAGTTTCTGTTGACCGCGCGACGCGCATACCCGCGCCTCGTGCCCAGCATATCGGATTCGTAATTCCGCACGGTGCGGACCTACGCTGGTGGTCACCGCCCGCCGGTCCCGTTCGAACGATCTGCCGAGGGCTTCGTGCAACGAAAACTCGCCCGCCCAACCGCGATGAATCTGCAGCTCAACAGTCTCGTTCGAAAACAACTTGCCCGCAAATGCGTGAACGTAAGGCCCCAACTGCTCCACGTAGTTATCCCGATACTGCGCGATCCGCTCACCGGCACGCGCGAGGACGTGATCCCAAGGCGACAGCTCGGCGACACTACCTACGCTACGCAACGCGGCATTGCGCTGACTGAGCGCACGCTGGTATTCACGCCAGCAATTCATGAAATCGTGTTCCACGTGGAACACGCCCCAATCCACGAAACGCCGCCGGTGGGTCGGCCCGCCTATCACTAGCGCGTTACTTTGTGGGTAAATAACCTGCACGGGTACCCGTTCAGCAAGCGTGGCAAATCCGTCGACCTTGACACCATCGAGGTGTATGACCGGCGCGGCACCTATCGCGCGTTCCACACCCAACACACTTTCGCGTCCCGCCTCTTCGATCTTCGCTACTACCTGCAGCGCCGCCGCGCCACGGCGGACGACGTTTTCCAACTGCGCATTGATGAACGAGCGCCCCGAACCCAGTATATAGAGCGCCTCCAGCACACTCGTCTTACCGCTGCCGTTCTCCCCGACCAGCAGGTTGATCTCCGCGGCCGGCGCAAAACCTGCTTCCCGAACCGCTCGCACGTTGCGGGTCTCGAACCATGTCACCGACACCTGGTGTCCTATCCCGTAAACAAACTTCATTCAAAGGATCGTTACGGTTTCACCGCGAGGCGCGGTTCGCCGCCAATGGCTTACCTGCCAATGGCTTACGCCTCTCAAAGAGTGCAACACCGCCGTGAGATCCAGTCCGCATGGTTCACCGAGGACTTGCGCCACGGTCCCACCTGCCACGCTCTGCGATCCCGATCTTCTACAACCGCATGGGCATTACAACATACTGACCCAGTGCCTCGTCCCGCGCATCCTCCACCAGGCAACTGCTGTTGGTATCCTTGAAAGTCAACTGCACCCGTTCGCCTTCTATGGTTGCCAGGATGTCTAGCAGATACGTCACGTTGAAGCCGATCTCCAGCGGATCGCCGCGATATTCGACTTCGAATTCTTCCTCCGCCTCTTCCTGATCGGGGTTGTGCGTCTGAATTTTCAGCTCCTCTCCCCCCATCACCATGCGTATGCCCTTGTACTTCTCGTTGGACAGGATAGATGCACGCTGAAGCGCCTGGCGCAGCCCCTCGCGATCAGCGAGCATATACTTATCGCCCCCCTGTGGCATGACGCGCTGGTAATCGGGAAACCGGCCGTCGATCAGTTTCGAGGTAAACCGCAATCCAGGCAGGAGCACGCGCACGTGATTCGCGGTCAACTGAATATCCACTTCGCTGTCGTTGTCATCGAGCAGTCGCTGCAATTCGTGAACGCCCTTGCGCGGCACGATCACTTGCATCACCTCATCTACTGCCAGATTTTCCCTGATCTCGTGCATCGCAAGCCGGTGCCCGTCGGTCGCCACAAGTCGCGCCACATCCCCGTGCACCTCGAACAACAAGCCGTTGAGATAGTAGCGTACATCCTGTTGTGCCATCGAAAAGGCGGTCTTCTCCAGCGCGTGCTTGAGCGCTGCCGACGTTATTTTAAAAGTCACCCCGCCTTGTATGTCATCGAGCGCCGGAAACTCTGCGGCCGGCAACGTCGCCAGGGAGAAGCGGCTCCTGGTCGCACGCACCGTTGCCCGTCCTTCGCTGCAGTCCAAACTTATTTCCGCACCCTCGGCCAATGTGCGGCAGATATCCAGCAGCTTACGCGCGGGTAATGTAATCTCGCCCGCTGCTTCCACGGTGGCTTCGTTCTCGGCCAGCAGTTCCAACTCCAGATCAGTCGCCGTTATTGCAACGCTGTTATCAGTGCGCGCTACCACCAGTACGTTGGCTAGTGCCGGCAACGTCTGACGTTTCTCCACGGCTCCGATAACGCGCTGCAGCGGCACCAGCAGATCTTCGCGCTTGATACGAAGTTTCATTAACTAATCCTTTATTAAAGAATAATTATTAAGATTATTAAGCCGTCTCGGGTTCGTGGATAAACGGATTTTATTAACTACATTCAATATGTTATGCGAATAATATGCGGGCAGAATAGCTGTCGTTATCCGGTTTGCCGCTTGTGGATAGAATGTTGATGATATTTACGGTCACACATCGTTCACACTTTTCGTCTGGTTTATCCACAGGGAACACTCAGTTGCTCAGGGTACGCAAAAGATTGCCATAGTCTTCACTTATACGTGCGTCGCTTTCCCGCAGCTCGCGGATTTTACGGCATGCGTGAATGACGGTTGTGTGGTCACGTCCGCCGAACGCATCCCCGATCTCCGGCAGACTGTAGTTGGTCAGTTCCTTGGCCAGTGCCATTGCAACCTGCCTTGGTCTGGCGATTGACCGGTTACGGCGTTTCGAGAGCACGTCAGCGATACGGATCTTGTAATACTCCGCAACCGTTTTCTGGATGTTGTCGATGGTAACCAGTTTGTCCTGCAGCGCCAGAAGATCTCGCAGCGCGTCGCGCGCGAAATCCAGCGTAATCGGCTGCCCGGTAAAGTTCGAGTTGGCGACCACCCGGCGCAGCGCGCCTTCCAGCTCGCGTACATTTGAGCGTATCCGTTTGGCGACAAAAAACGCCACTTCGCTGGGCAACCTGGCGCCCGCAAGTTCCGCTTTGCTTTGTAGAATCGCCACCCGAGTTTCTAGTTCCGGGGGTTCTATGGCAACGGTGAGTCCCCAGCCGAAACGTGACTTCAAGCGTTCCTCCAAACCGTCCACTTCCTTGGGGTAACGATCGCACGTAAGGATTACCTGCTGGCGACCCTCCAGCAGCGCATTGAAGGTATGGAAGAACTCCTCCTGCGAACGCTCCTTGCCGGCAAAAAACTGGATATCGTCAATTAGCAGCGCGTCCAGCGAGCGGTAGTAGCGTTTAAAGTCGTCGATGGCGTTGCGCTGCAGCGCTTTCACCATATCGGCAACGAAACGTTCGGAATGCAGATAGACGATCCGGGTCGCGGGATTCAATGCCAGCAGCGCATTGCCAACGGCGTGCATCAGATGGGTTTTCCCGAGGCCGACGCCGCCGTAGATGAACAGTGGATTGTACGCCCCTCCAGGATTATTGCCGACCTGCAGCGACGCGGCACGCGCCAGTTGGTTTGATTTGCCGACTACGAAGCTGTCGAACGTGAAACCAGTGTTGAGATTGTTGCGTACCGCCGGTCGTGGTCCGCTTATTTCGAAACTGCGGCGCTCCGGTTCGACGTGTTTATCTACGTGCTGCTTTACCCGCGCTGGCCTCGCATCGCCAATTTCCAGCACCACCTTGTGCGATGGCATGTCGTCGAAGTTGCTGACGATGTTGTCGATACGCGCGAAAAAATTGTCCTTCACCCAGTCGAGCACGAAGCGGTTGGGTGCCAGGAGATGCAACACACCGCGGTCAACGTTGGCCTGCAGCGGCCGTATCCATGTGTTTAGCTGTTGTTCCGATAGTTCGGCTTCGAGTTGCGAGAGGCAACGGTTCCACAACGGCGCACCCACGGGCACATCCTCCCAAGAAAAGCGGTAGGCTTTCGTTATATTTAAAGCTTGCTGGAGAGGGTCACCGGCCGCGGTATTTCGTCCGCTGAGCTACACCTGACTGGGCGATGACTCTGGCTTGGAAGTCTATACTCGTTTGCATAAGTTATCCACAAGTCTGAAGCCGCGGTTCGTTACTCTTCCACCGCTGTTGACTTGGGCGCGACGCACAGGGTAAATTCGCCCGTTTTCTTGCCCCGGCCGGCGCCAAGGTTAACCATGAAACGTACTTTTCAGCCTAGCAATATAAAACGCAAGCGCAACCATGGTTTTCGCGCGCGGATGCGTACCCGTGGCGGACGGGCCGTAATAAGAGCACGGCGGGCCAAGGGCCGAAAGCGGCTCAGCGCCTGAGTCTCGCCCGGAGGGCGGTGTGGACCACCGCTTTGCGCGTAATCGACGACTCGCAAAGGCAGCCGAATATCGGTCGGTTTTCGATTCTGGGCAGGCGTGCTCTAGCGAGTACTTCACGCTCCTAGGAAACATAAACGAACAAAGCGCCGGCAGAATAGGGCTAGCGATAGCCAAGCGCCGCATAGCACGAGCCACGCGGCGCAACGCCATCAAACGTATCGTGCGGGAAAGTTTCCGCCACCATCAACATGAGCTGGCCGCACTGGATATAGTCGTGATTGCCAACACTGCTGCAGATACGGCCGACCTCAAGCGCGTACGCAGATCCCTGGATGCACAGTGGGCGAAACTGGCGACGCGGGTACGCCGCAAGCACAACGCGAGTGGGCCCAGCGATGGATAACCAGCGACTTTTTCTCTACGCAGGTCTGCTGTTTCTCGGTTTGCTCATCTGGCAGCAATGGGAACTGGACTACGGGTTGCCACCCGAGCCGGCCACAACACCTGCTGCCGGCAAGCCAGCCGCTAGCGACCAGCCGGACAGTGGAGACGAGCGGGAAATCCCGGACGCACCACCCCCGACCGCCATTGTTAGTGAAGAGCCTGCCGACAAGCAGGAAGCGGCCGCGCGCGACAGCAGTGGCGAAATCACGGTAACCACAGACTTGCTGCGTGCGCGCATAGACCTCAAGGGCGGCGGGTTCAGCCGGGTGGAGTTGCTGAATTACCCCGTGTTGCTGGATCAGCCGGACAATCCGATTGCCTTGCTGGACAACAGCAAACGGCACTGGTTTATTGCGCAGTCCGGCCTGCAGTCTTCTGCGGGGCCCGCACCAACCCATCACGCCGTTTACCAGGCCGACCGCGACAGTTACGACCTGCCGGCCGACGCCGATACGATGGTCGTGCCGCTCAGCTGGGAACAGGACGGCGTGCGCGTCAGTAAACGGTTTACTTTCACGCGTGACAGCTTTGTGGTGCAAGTCGACCACCAACTCGATAACAACAGCGGTGCGCAGTGGAGCGGGCGTCAGTACCGGCAACTGCAGCGCAAAGCGGTCTCTGACGATGAGACGCAACAGTTCATTTATACGTTCATCGGCGGTGTGATTCTCGACGAGGAGAATAAATACGAAAAAATCGACTTCGAGGATTTCGGCGACGAGGAGGAGCGGGAACTGACCAATAGCTGGATAGCGATCATCCAGCACTATTTCCTAGCCGCCTGGGTCCCGGCAGCGGAAGAAATCAACACCCTGTATACCAAAGTATTGAGCGGCAGCCCGACGCGTTACATCATCGGCATTTATTCGCCCACCCTCGCAGTGCCGGCAGGCTCGAGTGAAACATTTTCCAGCAGCCTGTTCGTGGGCCCGAAAATTCAGGATCGCCTCAAGCAGCTGGCGGACAAACTGCACCTCACCGTCGACTACGGTTACCTGACCGTTCTTGCCGAACCGCTGTTCTGGCTGCTGAGAAAAATTCACGACTACGTGGGCAACTGGGGGCTCGCCATCATCGTCGTTACCATCCTCATCAAGCTGGTGTTCTACAAGCTTTCCGAACTCAGCTACAGATCGATGGCGCGCATGCGCAAACTCCAGCCCAAACTGCAATCGCTCAAGGAACGGTTCGGCGATGACCGGCAGAAGCTTGGGCAAGCGACGATGGACCTGTACCGCAAGGAGAAAATCAATCCTCTCGGGGGCTGTCTGCCGATGATTGTGCAGATACCCGTATTCATCGCGCTCTACTGGGTGCTGCTGGAGAGCGTCGAGCTGCGCCAGGCGCCGTTCTTCCTGTGGATAGACGATCTGTCGGTGCGCGATCCGTTTTTCGTGTTGCCGTTGATCATGGGTGTGACCATGTTCGTGCAGCAGAAACTCAATCCCACACCGGTGGATCCGGTGCAGGCCAAGATATTCATGATGCTGCCGTTCATCTTTACGGCGTTTTTCGCTTTTTTCCCCTCGGGCCTGGTGTTGTACTGGGCCTGTAACAACGTGTTATCGATAGCGCAGCAGTACTACATCACGCGCCACGTGCTGGCGGAAAAATAGCCATAAGCCCGACCGATCTAACCTGTGTGTTGCACGAAGGGCGTTGCACAAACATCGAAGTTCAACCCGGAAAGCGGGGAACGATCGTGGCCGAACTCGACACTATCGCCGCTATCGCCACGCCAGCTGGTGTCGGTGGCATTGGCATCGTACGGATTTCCGGTACCCGCGTACCGGAAATCGCCCAGCAGGTGCTCGCCCGTCCGGCGGCGGCGCGCCAGGCCGTTCTGACGAACTTCCTCGACAGCCACGGTAACGCCATCGACCAGGGGCTGGCGTTGTATTTTCCGGCGCCTGCCTCGTATACCGGGGAACATGTCCTGGAGCTGCACGGACATGGCGGTCCGGTGGTGTTGGACCTGCTGCTGGCGATGGTCCTGAAACACGGTGCACGACTCGCGAGGCCGGGTGAGTTCTCGGAACGTGCGTTCCTCAACGACAAGCTGGATCTGGCACAAGCGGAGGCCGTGGCAGATCTCATCGAAAGCGGCAGTCGTGAGGCGGCGCGTGCTGCGATGCGCTCATTGCGGGGCGAGTTTTCCGAGCGCATCCGATCGCTGAGCCAGGCGCTAATCGAAATGCGGGTGCAGGTCGAGGCAGCTTTGGATTTCGCCGACGAAGACATCGACTTTCTGGATGATGAAACGCTGGTGCACCGTTGTGCGCAGGTGCATGCGCGAGTCAGCGAGTGTTTCGCAAGCGCTCAGCAGGGCGTGCTGCTGAGCGAAGGCATGACGGTGGTTATCACCGGAGCACCCAATGTCGGTAAATCCAGCCTGATCAACTGTCTGGCCGGCTTCGACACGGCCATCGTTACCGATGTGCCGGGCACTACGCGCGATGTGTTACGCGAACGCATTCATGTTGACGGCATGCCATTGCATATCGTCGATACTGCCGGATTACAGGAAACCGCTGACCTGGTGGAACAAGAAGGAATCAAACGTGCCTGGGCGCAAATCGAGCAGGCCGACCTGATTCTGTTGGTAACGGATGCAACGCGCCCGGTCGATAACCTGCACGCGGAAATACAGGCGCGTCTGCCGGCGGGTGTGCCTTGCGACATCGTGCGCAATAAAATTGATCTGTGTGACGAGTTGCCCGGCGTATACGATGCCGGTGCCGAAACTGTCATTTCGATTTCCGCGAAATACGGCACCGGCATCGAGCTGTTACGCGAGCGCATGCTGGAATGCATGGGTTACCGGCACAACGATGCCGACACTCTGATCGCCCGGCGACGCCACCTGCAGGCGTTGCAGCACACCGAAGAACATCTCGCTTCGGCGCAGACACAGATGCAGGCGCGTGCCGACGCCGGGCTGATCGCCGAGGAGTTACGGTTGGCTCAGCGATACCTGGGTGAAATCCTGGGCGAATTCACCACTGACGACCTGCTGGGGCGGATCTTCTCCACCTTCTGCATCGGAAAATGAAAATACCGCGGCCAGACTCCAGTCGTCGATATCTTCCCTGAATTTGACGCCTGTATAGTCTGGGTCGCGATGCGGGTGAGCTACACTTCCTTCACTTCTGCGATTTCGATCGTGCCGTGTTCGAGGTGCGGGCATCCCTTGGCCATTTCGAGGGCAGCGTTCATGCTGTCGGCTTTCAGGATAGAGAACCCTGACAGGGGGTTCGGCCCGCCGCCGTCTGAGATACCGCTGGAGCTCAGCGTCTTGGACTTTCCCAAGGGCATGCCGGGGTTGACCACGACATGACCAAGGCCGCAGACCCAGGCCTTCCATTTCGCCACGTATTTGGCTCCCTCTTCAGGGCTTCGTGGCGTCTTTCCTCCGTGATAGGCAAAGACGTAGTTTGACATGCGATTTCCTTCTGTTTCTCGACCTGCGTAACAATAGTTGTAGTAACAACATGTTCGAGAAATCGGCGGTCCATCCGGCTTAGCTGCTCCTTTTCGACATTATTACGAAGCGCCAACCAAGTTCCCCAGTTTATTCGTTATTGGGCATGAAATGCTAGATCTGGTACAGCCCGTTACTACGGGGCGGCCATCGTTCTCTGAGTAGCAGTAAGGTACCTTTGGCTCCCTTTTGCTGATCATGTCAGGCCACTCGATGAGGCTTCGGCCTGCGCATCACTCGATACTGAGCGGTCAAGCTCCGTCTCTTCTACAACCCGCGCTCAGCCTGTAACATTCCCACGCTATGCTTTATCCACAGAAGTTCGATGTCGTGGTGGTCGGCGGCGGCCACGCCGGTACCGAAGCCGCGCTGGCGTCGGCGCGTATGGGCGCACGCACGCTGCTGCTCAGCCACAATATCGAAACGCTCGGGCAGATGAGCTGCAATCCGGCGATCGGCGGTATCGGTAAAGGTCATCTGGTCAAGGAAATCGACGCGCTGGGCGGCTGCATGGCACTGGCTATCGATGAGGCGGGCATTCATTTCCGTACACTGAACAGGCGCAAGGGACCGGCTGTTCGCGCGACCCGGGCCCAGGCCGACCGTGCGCTGTACCGCCGTGCGATCCGCGGGCACCTGGAGCACCAGGAGAATCTCACGCTGCTGCAGCAGGCGGTGGACGATGTGGAGATGCGCAACGGCCGCGTGATCGGTGTACGCACGCAACTGGGTCTGCGCATCGCCGCGGAGTGCGTGGTGCTGACGGTCGGCACGTTTCTCGGCGGGTTGGTGCACGTCGGTGAAGCGAGTCATGCCGCAGGGCGCGCGGGCGATCCGCCGGCCAACACGCTGGCTGCCCGCCTACGGGGACTTAATTTGCGCACCGGGCGGTTGAAAACCGGTACCCCGCCGCGCATCGATGGCAATACCATCGACTACAGCCGCCTGCAGGAGCAGCCCGGCGACACACCGGTGCCGGTGTTCTCGTCTCTGGGCGATGCGCAAAAGCATCCCCCGCAGGTAAGCTGCCACATCACCCGCACCAATGCGGCTACCCACGACATCATTCGCGCGGCCCTGCACCGCTCCCCTATATACAGCGGCGTGATCGAGGGTACCGGGCCGCGCTACTGTCCGTCCATTGAAGATAAAATCGTGCGCTTCGCCGAGCGCGACAGTCATCAGATCTTCATCGAGCCGGAAGGCCTGCATACCACTGAGATCTATCCAAATGGCATATCCACCAGTCTGCCGTTCGATACCCAGTACCAACTGGTGCACAGCATCGAAGGTTTCGAGAAGGCTCACATAACGCGTCCCGGTTACGCGATAGAGTACGATTATTTCGATCCGCGCGACCTGCACCCGACCCTGGCGGTGAAGACTTTGCCGGGAATGTTTTTCGCCGGGCAGATCAACGGCACCACGGGCTACGAAGAAGCCGCAGCACAGGGGCTGCTGGCGGGCGTCAATGCGGCGTTGCAGGTGCACGGGCGTGAACCCTGGTGGCCGCGCCGCGACGAAGCGTATCTCGGCGTGCTGGTCGACGACCTGATCACGCGCGGCACCAGCGAGCCTTACCGAATGTTCACCAGCCGTGCCGAGTATCGGTTGCTGCTGCGTGAGGACAACGCTGATCAGCGGCTCACGGAAACGGCCCACAAGCTGGGATTGATCGACGAAACACGCTGGACGTCGTTCTGCGAAAAGCGCGAGGCGTTGGAGAAAGAGACGGCGCGTCTGAGCGCCATTTGGGTGCAGCCTGGTTCGGCCCACGCGCTAGCATTGCAGCGCCGTACCGGGGTCGAGCTGAAACGCGAGCACAACGCGATGGATCTGCTGAAACGCCCCGAATTGGAATACGCGGACGTCGCAGTACTGCACGATGGTGAAGCGCTTGGCCGGGGCCTCGGCGAACAATTGGAGATAGGCGCTAAATATGCCGGTTATCTGGAGCGCCAGCGCCAGGAGATCGAGAAAGCCACGCACCAGGAACGCACCTCGCTGCCGGACGACATGAACTACGCCAGCGTGGTCGGTCTGTCCAACGAGGTGATGCAGAAGTTGACCGAACAGCGTCCGGCGACTATCGGGCAGGCGTCGCGAATCCCGGGTATCACGCCGGCCGCCATCTCGCTACTGCTGGTGCATCTGAAAAAACGCAGCACGCCTTTGCGGCGTTCAGCCTGAACCGCCTAGCCGCGGTATTGAAGCAGCTGTTGTCGATGCCTGAATCGGCGTGCCAGGCTCACGCGTGCGGGATCGAACCCCGCGCGGTGTTGCAGCAAGGTTGTCAGCAGCTTGAATTGGGATTGCGCGCATCGCAGCTCGATGACCTGATGAAATACGCAAACGCGCTGATCAAGTGGCGGCGCGTCTACAACCTGATCGGGGCCAGGAGTCTCGGCGAGGTGATTACCCGTCATCTGCTGGACAGCCTGTCCGTCGTAAGTGCGGTTTCCGGGCACCGGTTGCTGGATATGGGCAGCGGCGCCGGTCTGCCGGGTGTGCCGGTTGCAATCGCTTTGCCCGATATACACGTCGTGCTGTTGGACGCGAACGCCAAACGAACACGTTTTCTCGAGCACGCGGTACATACGCTGCAGTTGAATAACATCGAGGTCGTACGCGAGCGGGCGGAAAACTATAATCCGCCGCAACGGTTCGATTGCATAGTGTCGCGCGCGCTCTGTGGATGGGCGCGGTTTGCGGCATTGGCGGAACCGCACTTGAGCGAAACAGGACAGCTACTGGCGATGAAGGGTCGTTTTGAAGAGCAAACGGGGGAGGTCGAACACGGTGTGAAAATTGTCGCTGTCACCACGCTCAGCGTGCCGGGTATTCCAGGCAAGCGCTGCCTGGTGCGCGGTGTGCGCCGGGGGTGACGTCCATGAGCTGTCGTGTCATTGCAGTGGCGAACCAAAAAGGCGGGGTGGGTAAAACCACGACCTGCGTCAACCTGGCGGCTTCCCTGGCCGCTACCAATCGCCGTGTGTTGCTGGTGGACATAGATCCTCAAGGCAATGCGACCATGGGCAGCGGGATCGACAAATATCACCTCAGTGTGTCCATTTACGATGTGCTGCTGGGCCAGGCGAAGGTTGCGGACGCAGCAATCGAGGTGCAGAAAGCCGGTTACTGGCTGTTGCCCGCCGAAGCCGATTTGACGGCCGCGGAAGTCAAGCTCATGGATCAGATGGCGCGCGAACAGCGTCTGCGCCGTGCCCTGCAGCCGGAACGCGACAATTACGACTACATCCTTATCGACTGCCCGCCCGCCTTGAACATTCTCACGCTGAACGCGCTGGTCGCGGCCGACGGTGTGATGATACCCATGCAGTGTGAATATTACGCGCTGGAGGGTCTGACCGCGCTGCTGCGGACCATCGAAGATGTGCGCATCTCGGTAAATCAAGAGCTGGTGGTAGAAGGCCTCGTGCGCACCATGTTCGATGCCCGTAACAATCTTGGTATTGACGTGTCCGAGCAACTCACCGAGCATTTCGGTGATCAGGTCTACCGTACGGTGATTCCGCGCAACATCCGTTTGGCGGAAGCGCCCAGTCACGGTTGTGCGGTTCTGCATTACGATAAAACCTCGCGTGGCGCGCTCGCATACCTGGCGTTGGCGGGTGAAATGATCCGCAAGGAAGCGCGTGCGCGCACCGCGGAGACAGGACACTAGTTACCGGAGAATCAGGAGACAACATGTCGCGACGAAGAGGATTGGGACGCGGTCTGGACGCCCTGTTGGGCGGTACGGAGTTGCTCGAGGAGCACAGTACCGGCGATGCCGGTGTGGAAACTATTGCAGTGGACCGGATCCAGCGCGGTAAATACCAGCCGCGGCGCAGTTTTCCCGAAGCCGGCTTGCGCGAGCTGGCCGACTCGCTGCGCGCGCAAGGCATGGTGCAGCCGGTGGTGGTACGCCCCGCAGGCGACGGCTACGAGCTGGTGGCCGGCGAGCGTCGCTGGCGGGCGGCACAGCTGGCAGGGCTGCATGAGATTCCCGCGGTGGTACGCCAGTTGGACGACCGCGCAAGTGCCGCGGTGGGGCTGATCGAGAATATTCAGCGCGAAGAACTGAACGCCCTCGAGGAAGCCCAGGCACTGGCGCGCCTGACCGGAGAATTCGAGCTCACCCACCAGGAGGTCGCCGAGGCGGTGGGCCGGTCCCGGGTGGCGGTGAGTAACCTGCTGAGACTGTTGGATCTGCACGACGATCTGAAAGACCTGCTGATGGAGGGCAAGCTGGATATGGGCCACGCGCGTGCGTTACTCGGCGCCCCCGTGGCGAAGCAGCCGGGGCTCGCCGCCAAAGTGGTGTCGGCCGGGCTGAACGTTCGCCAGACCGAAACGCTGGTGAGGGGCAGTGACGAGCCGGCGCCGAGCGCCTCCGCGAGCCGGCGGGATCCCGATATCACGGCGCTTGAACAGAAGCTCGGCGAACAGCTTGGCGCGGTCGTCAGCTTGACGCATCGAGCCAACGGCAGCGGCCGCCTGACAGTGAAATATCACAGTCTGGACGAGCTCGAGGGCATCCTCGAACACATTCGCTGAAACGGCCCGCTGGGTCTGCGTCTTGACTCGTTCAAAGGCCGAAACTATAGTCCGCGCCCGTTGCTCAGGCGATTGCCGTTAACGTGCGGCCGCCAATGTGGCGCTATGCACTGGTCAAGCAGGTCATCCTGGTATTAATATGCGCTGTTTTGTTCTTCGCAGCGCGGGGTGCGGAGAGCGCCTGGGCGGCGCTTTTCGGTGGCGTGGTTGCGCTGCTCAACGTACAGTTGCTGCGCTGGCGCAGGGACCAGGTAAAAACAAGGCGCGGTCTTACCGCGCGCGCCAGCCTGGTTACTTTCTTCGCCAGCGCCGTGGAGCGCTTCGCGCTGGTGGTCGGGCTGCTGGCGTTCGGCCTGGGCTGGATGAAGTTACAACCTTTGGCACTATTGATCGGCTTCGCCGTGGGTCAAGCTGCGGTGTTGTTGCTTTGGTCCGAAAACAACGCCCTGAGAGATCGAAGTAAAAATGGCTGAAACAATTACCACGGGCGAATATATAAAGCACCATCTCACCAATATGACGTTCGGCAAATTGCCGGACGGCAGTTGGGGGCTGGCGCATTCGACCGCAGAAGCCGCGCAGATGGGATTCTGGGCAATCCACGTGGATACCATGTTCTGGTCGCTGTTTCTCGGCGGCTCGTTCGTGCTGCTGTTCAGCAAAGCGTCGCGCAACGCCACCGCCGGTGTCCCGGGCGGCTGGCAGAATTTCGTTGAGTGGGTGATAGACTTCATCAACGAAAACGTGCGCGGCTCATTCACGGCTAGAAACGACATCGTCGCACCCATGGCGCTGACCATCTTCATCTGGGTGTTCCTGATGAATCTGATGGATCTGGTGCCGGTGGATCTGATTCCCGTTTTCGCCGGCTGGCTGGGCCAGTTGCTGTTCGACGTCGATCCGCATCACGTCTACTGGAAGGTGGTACCGACCACCGATCCCAACGCCACCTTCGGCATGTCGATCGGGGTATTCCTTC
>Ga0224508_10001223_pt1 | contig 23317 bp, 18 predicted proteins | sample SF_Jan12_sed_USG_4_FD_170157 | JGI IMG/M metagenome (GOLD analysis project Ga0224508, IMG submission 170157) | Sediment microbial communities from San Francisco Bay, California, United States - SF_Jan12_sed_USGS_21 | ecosystem: Environmental > Aquatic > Marine > Sediment | place: USA... | reverse complement strand
ATTCGGTCAGAAACGGACCTTTAGACCGCGATCGACCTAGGTCCGGTTTGTGTCTGCGCACAGCCGACATCGATCCGTCGAACGATTTCGCCCTCGCAGCAAAGATCAGCTTTGAGCCCAATCTACCGGATGCTGCGCTGCATTCGAATGGCGGCTTTTGGGCGGTGACCGGACGCCCTGTCAGCGTGCGCTATGCGTATTCCTGACCCGAAGTGGACCATTATCACTCGGTCCCTGATGAGCAGAAAATACCTCCAATCGAAGAACTGAGAATGTCGTTCGGACAGCCGAAGAAATTGCTGACCGTTTTGAGGCGAGGTTCAGGGGGCGTGGTTGGGTTCAGCAAAACCACACCGCATTTTTGAGCGCATCGCCCAATAAACCTCTCTCAGCGACGCGTGACAAACCTTTGGCTGCTCTGCGGGACAGAGTTGTAAATTCGTTCGATTTGGCCAAGAGATCTGCGAATCCTCGGTGCGGCTTGGAGATTTGCAGATGCGCAGGTCCCTAGTCTAGATTGTCCAGAGGCACCAGCCATGGCCCTTCGACGGCGAGCCAAGTCTCGAGTCAACGGTTGGAAAGGCTGGAATCGGGGGGATTCCTGATGCCACTGAATTCGATAAGACGATTGCGCGCAGACAAGAGTGCGAATGGGCTGCTTGCGTCTTGCATTGTAGGCGCGATGATCCTGTCTGGCTGCACGACCGTCTTGGCCCGTAAATCTGTTCCCGCAGAATTCGCTGGGGATCTCCAACAGGTCGCGCCCTACGGGATCGACCGCGGGCTGGTCAGGTTCTGGGGCGATGACTTGACCACCTCGGACGTCGAGGCGGTGCTCCAGGACAGCCGCGAGCGGTTGCGAGTGGACCCGGCGGTTCTGCCGGAGTTCCAGAAGATCGACCATGCCGATTGGCTGATCCTGTCGGGCGGCGGCCCAGATGGGGCATATGGCGCCGGTCTGCTCGCGGGCTGGTCAGAGCGGGGTGACCGGCCGGATTTCCGCCTTGTGACGGGGGTCAGCACCGGGGCCATCGTCGCGCTTTTCGCGTTCCTAGGCCCGCAATATGACGACACCCTGAAGACGCTCTACACCTCGCACACCACCGATGACATCGCGAGCCGAACCATTTTCTCGGGTCTAACCGGCGGCACGGCCTTGCTGGATACGCGCGGCTATCGGACCCTGATCGACGGTTATGTCAGCGACGCGATGGTCGCCGAATTGGCGGACAAGCACCGGCGCGGCTACACGCTTCTGATCGGCACCACGAACCTTGATGCGTCGCGGCCGGTGATCTGGAACATCTCGGCAATTGCGGCGAGTGAGCATCCGATGGCGAAGGTGCTGATCCGCGACGTCATCCAGGCGTCTTCGGCCATCCCGGTTGCCTTCCCGCCGGTCTTGATTCCGGCCTTCGTTGGTGGTGAGAGATATGACGAGATGCATGTCGATGGGGGAGCCACGCAGCAATTGATGCTGTTCAGCCCAAAGCTGTCTTTGCGTGCGCTCGACGAAGCGCTTGGCCGAGACATCAACCGCACAGTCTATATCGTGATCAACAACAAGCTGAAAAAACCCTACAATCCTATACGCCCGCGGATCTCCTCGATTGCGGGCGCCGCTGTCAGCAGCTTGATCAGCGGTTCGGGCACCGGAGACATCTATAAGGTCTACGCGATCGCGGCGCGCGATGGCGAAGATGTCCGTATCAATTGGATTCCGCGGGACTTCGATGTGGAGAGCGCGGAACTGTTCGATCCGGTCTATATGACAGCGCTTTACGAGCTTGGATTTGCTGCCGGCCGGTCGGGCATAGATTGGAGAAATCATCCGCCGGACTTTCTACCGGAATAGCCCGGTCGATCCGGCGGTGGACGGATCTTTTGCAAGGTGACCGATTGCGAAGATTATGAAACACAAAGGTCTTTGAATGTGTCTGGCCGCCCGATAGGCTCGCCGTAATGAATGGGGGAAAGCTATGATCGATCAGAGATTAACACGCCGGCTTCCGACGCTTGGATTTATCGGCCTGATGATGGCCGTGCTGGCTGGATGCGAATCTTCATCGACGACCACGGTGGGCGATAGCGTCCGGTCGACCGGATTCCTGTCCGATTACAGTCGGCTACGCCGCGGGGAAGAAGGCCAAGCGATTTCAGTTTATTGGAACGACACGGTCGATTTCGCGCCCTACACCAAGATGCTGATCGAACCGGTCACGATCTGGGCCACGCCCGAGACCGAGCTGATCGAAGTTCCGGCAGATGAGCGCCAAGAGCTGGCAAATGCCTTTCATGAAGCGCTGGTGGTGGCGCTGAAAGACGACTTTGAAATTGTTTCCGTCCGTGGCCCGAATACGATCCGCCTTCGCGTCGCGCTAACTGAGGCCGTGGCCTCCAATCCGGTGCTTGACACGGTTTCAACCTATGTGCCGCAGGCGCGGTTGGTGAGCACCGTTTTGACGCTCGGATCTGAGACCAAGGCGTTTGTCGGTCAGGCGCGCGCCGAAGGCGAAGCCCGCGATGCGCTGACCGGCAAGCTGTTGGCTGCCGGTATCGATCAACGCGCAGGAACTAAGGCATTGGGCGATGACACGTTCGACTCGTGGGGGGATGTCAAAAAGGCCTTCACAACCTGGGCCGAGCGGTTCCGCGACAATCTTCGCGCGCGCAGATCGAAATGATCCGGGTTTAGTGTTTGGGAAACGTTGTCCCGCGTCAGCGCTTATGGGCCGCATTGAGGTGATTGGCTAACGGAGGATTTTTGGCTCATCGTAACCATCATGGAGTGGAGATGAGACAGAAATCCGGGAAGCAGCGAGCGACGGTCGAGCGGGTCGTCAAAGACATCCGCCGCCGGACGCGCGTTATGCGTATCTGTGACCCATTCGCGACATGGGCTTCGAGCAATTTACCGGATCTTGCCGCCCAAATTTAATGTCGTGGTCGCCGTGATTGAGGTCGGTGTGCGAGGCGACTGCGAAGCATTCGTTGAGTGGCGTACTGGTCAAGAGTTCTGGCGTGCCATAATCGCCAGTTCGTCTCATAAGAGTTTCCCATGGATGCCAGCCTGCACCTTACTTCGGTCATGCAATTCCTTCCCATCGAAAACCCTCAGAATCTCACGGTCAGTCCCATTACCGGGCCGTAGGTATCGAGGTCGACATCCGCCGCGCTGGCCTCGTAGTCGATCGAGATGTAGCGGAAACCGGCTACTGCGCTCACCCGATCACTGATCGCGTAGTCGATGCCACCGAAGATTTCCCAGGTAAACTCGGAGCCGGTGCCGAAGCCTCCGATGTCGACGAATCCGGCGGCCGACAATTTGTCGGTTACGGGCACCCGCCCTCGCACCCCGACGACCGGATCCCACCAGTCGACATCGATGCTCGCGGCGGCTGACACGCCGATTGGACCGCCGCCCGAAATCTGAACATCGGTCTCGATATTGACATAGCGCGCGCCGGCGAATGGGGCGACGAGGTAGCCATCCTGTTCGTATACCTTGTAACTGAGCGCCGTGGTCGACAGGAGCATCGTCGTGTCGACTTCGACATTTGCCGACAACGGCCCCGATAGCGAACCATCGTTGCCCAGGTCCGCATAGACCGTGTCGTGAATCAGACCGATCCGGCCATAATGAACTTCGCCCGCGGCCATGAACGCGAATTTAAGTGCCTCCAAGACGTCCCCGGCGCTGATCGAGGTCTCAGCAGAGCCGCCACCGCTTCGAGATGTCACCTCAGCGTCGATCCAAGGCAGCCAGCCATAAACGGTCACCGACCCGCTGAGCTCTTCAGAGCGCGCTGCGTCCGGGCCGAGGGTGGCGGCCAAGACGACGCCGGTGGCATAGCGCAACAGATGCCTCCGGATTGTCGGCGCATTCCGGATATCACTCGTCATTCTCTCCCCCATTCTTATGTTACAGAAACAAGCCGGTCGGGTTACAGCCGGATGAAAGACCTGATTTGGAGCGGTCACGAATGCACGTTATGACCCAAAGCGGTCATTCTCCTACTGGTCATTCGGTGAATTAAGGCGATCTAGAAGAAATTTGAGGACATGGCCTTGGGAAGCCAACGCCTCCAGGTCAAGGAAATCTGCAAGGGCGGCACGGTCACCTCAGTGTTCATTCAGGCTGCTTGTAAATCCACCACGCCAAGGGAATAATCGCGAACTCCAACGCGGCGTAGAAAACTAGCAGAGGCGAAGGGAGACCATCAAGGGCGAAGCTCAGCAGCCGTCCCACGACCAGTCCGCCCGCGAACACAATTGTCGTCAGGATCGCAGTATTCTTGTGCCGATCCTTCAGGGCGCAGAACAGCCAAAAAGCCCCGAGCGCCAGATAAAGACACATCACGGCTCTCAAGATGTGGGCGAAGTTTACGCTCAGATCTGTGACACCCAGCAGGGTTCTGGCAAACCACGAAGGATCGATACCGTACAGAAGTGCGATCACCGAAACCATGGCGAAAGCCAAAATTAGGAAGCTTCTCTTTAAGTCCATCATTTAACCTCGCATACCGAGCGAAGGGCTCTTTAGTCCGCTATTTACAGTTTTGGCTCAAAGCCGTCATTGCCGAAACGCGGCAGGTGTCCGGAAACTGAGCCCTCGCCGAATAACCCGCTCTTGAATGCGTTAGTCGTCAAGGGATTGATCAAGCTGCAGGAGCATTAAACTCGTCGGGTTCGCGTCCAATGCAGTGCTCAGAGCATCCCGGGCGCCATTGGCATCTCCGACGGCATCGCGGATTCGTACGATCATCGCCCAGGCATCAGTGAGCTGAGGGTCGAGCTGGACGGCCTCGCGGAAAGCAGCTTCCGCCGCGCGCAGATTGCGCAGCGTCAGCGCGACGCCGCCGATGACCAGATGGGTCTCCGGATAGTCGGTCTTCGCAAGGAGCGTTGCGCGCCACTCGGCGGAAGCCGACCGCAGCATACGTTCGGTGGCGGGCGGCAGGTGGGCGATCGGCGCTCCAGTGAACTCGCGCGCGGCAGCGATGCGGACGGTGCGGACCGGATCCGCCAGAAGCGGGATCAGGCGCTGGACACGGTCGATCGGCTGGGCGCCGCGTTGGACGCCGACCGCGGCGGAGCGGATGAGCGGATCGGGATGATCGAGGAGTGCCGCTGCGCGCCTGGCAATCTCCGGGGTAGCAACCCCACGCAGCATCGACAGCGAGGTGGCGCGCACGATGTTGGCGGCCTCGGTGCTTTCTGCGGTCTCCATCAGGGCTAGGCTGGCCGCTTCCGGGTTGACGCGGAAGGCGGCGTAGGTCTGCGAGAAGTGCGGGCCGCGCCGGGGGCTGTTGGGAAAGCGTGCCGCGATTTCTGCCGCTGCCCAAGCGTTGTCGCGGCCAGCGTGGCAGTCAACGCAGGCGTTCGGTGCACCCGTCTCGTCCGAAAGGTCGGGGCGCGGGATGCGAAAGCTGTGATCGCGCCGCTTATCGACACCCATATAGGTGCGCTCGATCATATGACAGGACGTGCAGGCGGCCCCATCGGAACCCAAGGGGTGGAAATGGTGCATCGGATCGTCGTACATGGCAGCGCGGAGCGACGGGAAGCGCGAATTTCCGAGGGGCGAATGGCACTGGGTGCAGACTGCGTTCGCGTCTGCCACCGAACGAGCATCATGCGGATTGTGGCAATCAGTGCATCGCACGCCCTTTTGATACATCTTCGACTGCAGGAATGAGCCATAGACGTAGACCTCGTCCTTTATCGCTCCGTCGGCATGGTAGAGATCGGGACGCAGAAGCGCGAGGCTGTAGGAATCGTGGAATAGCGTGCCGGGCAGGGGGCTGTCGCCGCCGAGCGGCTCGCGCCGTGCATGGCAGCCGGCACATTGCTGTATCTCCGCCTCGGGGTCGCTCTCCAAGAAAGCAAGGACGAGGCCAATTTCAGTATGGCCGGACGCATCGACGGACTTGCCATCCGCCCAGTCGACATGGGCGGAGCCCGGGCCGTGGCACGCCTCGCAACCAACCCCAATCTCAGCCTCGCGGCTGTCATAGCGCCGCGCTTCAGGATCGAACCGCTTCTCATACCCCGTGGCATGGCACACGCCGCAGCGAGCGTTCCAATTCTTATAGGGTCCCGTCCAATGCAGCCCATCGCCGGCCTTCAGCCCTGAGTCCGGATAGAGATGATACCAGCGGTGGCGTTCGATATCCCAGGCGATATCCAGCGCCTGCTGCCGGCCCGGTCCGGTTTCGACCAGGTATTGCTGCAGCGGCTCGACGCCCGCGACGCCACTAACAATGTACGTCTCTAACTGGCCCGCCGGCCCGTCGGCTTCGACCTGGAAAGCGGTCCCGTTGCGGAAGAACCGGGTGGTGGTGCCATCATGCTGGAACTCAGTGTCGTCAAAATCGCCCAACACCGTCTGATCGGTGGGCAACGTCCAGGCGAGAGCGTGATGCGAATCCCGCCATGCACGGGCCTGATCCACATGGCACTGGCTGCACTTTGCAGAGCCGACATAGATGGGGGCAACGGGATCCTCGGCCAAAGCGCTGCCCAACCCCAAGACCAAGGAAAGGCTCAGGAAAAGGGCGCCCGTACGAAACGGGCGCCCAAGGAAATCGAGGGTCAGTGTCAGTTGCTGCCCGTTCCGCCGGTCTGGAGCTGCCGCAGCACCTGGTCGATCGAGAAGCTGCCGGGTTCTTGACGCGGCGGATACTCCACAAACGTTTTCAGGAACTTACCGACAATCGCCTGGGCCGGCACCAACACGTAGGTCCGGTCGATGCGCCACCGTGGATAGCCGATCGATTCGTGATCCGCCCGCTCGAACGGATCGGCCCGCAGATCGAAGATCTTCGGCAGGCGCAATTGCACAAAAGGCTCCTGCCAAACTTCAAAGCCCTCGGCACGCTGTTCGGCGAAGACGATCTTCCACTTATCGTAGCGCAGGTTCAGAAGATTGCCGGTGTCCGAGAAGTAGAAGAACTCCTTGCGTGGGCCCTCGTCGACCTCGCCTTTCCAACGGGGCAGGAAGTTGTACCCGTCGAGGTGAACCTTGGTGTTGTCATTGCCGAAGACCGGTCCTTGTTTCATCCGATCTTTCAGGTCGGTGTCGCCAAGTGCGGCCGCGATAGTCGGGAACCAGTCGAGGTGGCTGATGATGTCGTTCGAGACCGAGCCCGGCTCGATTACGCCCGGCCATTTGACGGCCAAAGGTACACGGAAGCCGCCCTCCCAGTTATCATTCTTCTCGCCGCGGAACGGGATGGTGCCGCCATCTGGCCAGGAAAAAACCTCTGCGCCATTGTCAGTCGTGTACATCACGACCGTGTTGTCGGCGATGCCAAGATCGTCGAGCTTATCAAGGAGCTGGCCAACATGGCCGTCATGCTCGACCATGCCGTCGGCATAGACGCCATAACCCGTGGCACCCTGGCTTTCTTCCTTTAGCCTCGTCCAGATGTGCATCCGCGTTGCGTTCCACCAGAGGAAAAACGGCGTGTTCGCAGCGACCGAGCGCTCCATGAAGTCGATGGCCCCGGCCAGGGTTTCCTCGTCGACAGTCTCCATGCGCTTCTTGTTCAGCGGTCCAGTGTCCTCGATCCGCCCGTCGGCGAAGGACCGAATGACACCACGCGGTCCAAAGGCTTCTTTGAAGGTCCGGCCGTCAGAAAGGACAACGTCGCTTGGATAGTCCTCGTTTTCTGGCTCCTCCTCGGCGTTCAGGTGGTAGAGATTGCCGAAAAACTCTTCGAAACCGTGATTGGTTGGCAGGTGCTCGTCGAGATCGCCGAAATGGTTCTTACCGTACTGCGCGGTGGCGTAACCCTTGGACTTCAGATACTCAGCGATTGTCGGATCTTCCTTCTGGGTCCCTTCCTTGGCGCCCGGCAGCCCGACCTTTAGGAGACCGGTGCGGAATCCGCTCTGTCCGAACAGGAATGAAGCCCGACCGGCGGTGCAGGACTGTTCGCCATAGGCATCCGTGAACAGCATCCCATCCTTGAAAATCCGGTCGATATTGGGCGTGTGGTAGCCCATCATGCCTTGATTGTAGGCGCTGATGTTCCAATAGCCGATATCGTCTCCCCAGATCATCAGGAAGTTAAGTGGCTTGTCAGTCTGGGCCCAGGCCGTGGACGTCAGTGCCACCGTTGTGGCGACAAGTGCCAACCCCAAGGTTTTTGAAAATCCAGCAACAGTATTTGCGATACGTGAACTGACCATCGAATCCTCCTCCTACATCCGAGAACCCTATCAAGGGGCCTTTGGAACGCAAGCTCATCGACGGAGGGACAAATCCCTCATAATGCCTGGAGATCTCCCGCGCCCGAAGCCATCGTCCTCTTCAAGTCCGCGATAGCCTGGGCGAAGTCGGCTCCTGGCACAGGACCGACGCCGTTAAGTCGACGCGACAACGTCCGCCTTGGACCCAAAATATGCACCCACCGATCCCACGCGCAAGGTCAGTCATGCGGACAGAACCGTCATCTTATCAATCAAGTCAGGTGACCGATGTGTCCCCAAACAAGGCGTTACGTCGGCGGGTCATCAACGCTCTCGGCTCTGACTGCGGCCACCCTCCAATATTTAATGATCATGGCATGATCGTCGAACAGCACAGTTGTTATTCGACTAGTGACGGAAGAAGGTAGTCGGGTGAAATTGAGGGAGCCTGCCCGATGCACCGTCTAATCTTCGGCGTTGCCTTACTGCTACTCATTGTATTCCTGAGCCCCGTCAATTCGTTGGCGCAGATGTCGGTGACGGAGGCGGCGACGGAGACCCCTGTAACGCTGCCGGACCCGCTGACGCCCGAGGCAGTGCGCGAGCTAGTTTCGCGGCTCTCAGATGCCGAGGTGCGCGCACTATTGCTCCAGCGCCTCGACGCCGTCGCGGCGGAGGCCGAGGACGCAGCCCGGGACGGCGGGCTGGTGGATTTCGCGCAGAAGGCAACGATCGGCATTATCGACTCGGTGCGGGATGCGTTCAGCCGGCTCCCGCTAATCTGGGAGACCCAGAGCCATAGCCTTTCGACGTTTTGGGAGAGGGTCGGGAGCGAGGGGCTCTGGATCATGGCCGCGGTCCTGATCGGCGGCGTCGTCGGCGGCTTGGCCGCCGAGTGGGTCTTCGGCCGCGCGACACGGCGCTGGCACGCACCCTCTGCCACCGGCGGGCCCGAGACGCTGGGCCAATCGCTGCGCTTCCTGCTCGGCCGGTTCGTCGCCGAGATCCTGGGCGTTGTCGTCTTCTTCTACGTTGCGCGCTGGGTCGGCATGCAGATCGGTTTCGGCCTCTTCAGCGACCGGCCGGTGATCCACAAGCTCGGCGGATATCTTGGCCTAATATGGATCAACCTGATCGTCATTCCGCGCTTTGCGGCGGCGTTCTCACGCTTCCTTCTGGCGCCCTATAAGCCCGAGTTCCGGATGGTTCATGCCGATGACGCAACGGCGCGGCTGATCCATCGCAATTGGATCGGGCTGGTGCTGCTGGTTAGCTTCAACTCCGCACTGTTCACCTTCACCACGTTTAACGGCGTCGGCCTGGGTGAGGCACGGCTTGGCTTTTGGCTAAACCTAGCCATGCACCTCTACATTATCCTGATCGCGCTGTGGGCGAAGGACGGGCTGGTCCGGATGATGCGTGGATCGGATCCGGACTTGACGGCGACGGAGGAGCGTGTTGCGAGGGCCTATCCCTGGTTCATAATTGGCGTCTCGGTCGGTACCTGGTGGCTAGTCGAGCTCATCGTCGCTTACGGACGGTTCGACCTACTGCGCACCAACCCGCATTTCTGGATGATGGTGGTGCTGATCGTCGGGCCGCTCATGGACATGATGGTGCGGGGGCTAGTGCGCCACCTGGTGCCGCCGATGACGGGCGAGGGCGCGCTCGCAGAGAAGGCTTACCACGCCACCAAGCGCAGCTACATTCGGATCGGCCGCGTGCTGGTCTTTGCCGCCGTGATCGTCGTGATCACCTGGATCTGGCCGGTCGACTTCCACGACATTGCGGGGGGCGGCATCGGCGTATTGCTGGCCGCACGGCTGATCGAGATCCTGATGATCCTCGCCGTCGGCTACCTGTTGTGGGAGGTCTTCTCACTCTGGGTCAACCGCAAGCTGGCGGCGGAGGTCACGGCGGCGGCCACCGACGCGACCGAGGAGGAACCCGGCGGCGGTGAGGGAGGGGGCGCTGGCGCCACGCGCCTCTCGACCGTGCTGCCGTTGCTGCTAGGTGTCGCCAAGGTCGCGTTCGCGGTGATCTTCGGACTAATTGCGCTGGGCCAGATTGGCATCGACATCACACCGTTACTGGCTGGTGCCGGGATCGTAGGGCTGGCGATCGGCTTCGGCGCGCAGAAGCTGGTGACGGATGTCGTGTCAGGCATCTTCTTTTTGGTCGACGACGCGTTCCGGGTGGGCGAGTTCGTCGATGTCGAGGGCACTGTCGGCACAGTCGAAAAGATCTCGGTACGCTCCATGCAACTGCGCCACCACAAGGGCCCGGTCCACACGATCCCCTACGGCGAGATCCCCAAGCTTACTAACTACTCGCGGGACTGGGTGATCATGAAGCTGAAGTTCACGGTGCCCTTCGAGACCGACCCGAACAAGGTAAAGAAGCTATTCAAGCAGATCGGCAAGGAAATGATGGAGGTGCCGGAGTTCGCAGCCGACCTATTACAGCCCTTCAAGAGCCAGGGCGTCTTCGACTTCGACGATGTCGGCATGATCATCCGCGGCAAGTTCATGGCCAAGCCAGGCCGACAATTCGTGCTGCGCAAGGAGATCTACAACCGCGTCAAGAGAGCCTTCGAGGAGAACGGCATTCCGTTCGCTCGCCGCGAGGTCCGCGTCGCCCTGCCGGAAGGGACTGCCCCTTCCGACCTCACCGAAGAGCAGAAGGCGGCGATCACAGCCGCCGCGGCAGATACCACCCGCAAGGAAGATCCGCCACCCGGGGCTTCCTGATGACTGGGGGCAGACCACCAGGCTCTGGCGGGTCTGGATTAAGACTTGCCGAGTGACGGCTTGAGGTGTTGGTAGTTCGCGCGCGGTAAATCAGACGTAACCGTAATGAGCATGCGCGTCCGCTGTGGGCTCGAAGCGAGCTTTCGCTGCGAAGGCGAAGCGTTTCGATGAGCCGATGTCGGCTAGGCGGACGAAGACACCGACCGAAAGAGCATCTACTGTTCGGTCAGCTTGAGTTGCCGCAGTCAACGCCTTCTGTAGAACAGAACCGCAGATCGCGAAGCCACTTTCCGCAAAATGCGCTATCTACAGTCAGTTTGACGTCTGCCCCGCGGCGTAGCCTCGCTGATAGGCAGCCTCCTTGTCCTTCTCGACTTTGTCGACGACAAGGCCGCCTACAAGACCAGCACCCGCACCGATGGCCAATCCGAGGCCGGTATTCCCCGCTATGGCACCAATCGCAGCGCCGCCAGCAGCGCCGATCGCAGTTCCAGATACGGCGCGTTGCTCCGTGTCGCTCATTCCAGCGCATCCGCTAAGCGTGGCCACAACTAAGATAGGGAATACAAATTTCATCGACACTTCCTCCAATCGAATGAGTGTCACTGACATGGATACGTCTGGCGCGCAAACTCGAGCAAGCCTTCGCGAGCCGACATCGAGGCCATTGCAGGATTGGCGCCCACCCAGCCGACATATGCCGAGGCAGCGCTATCGCGCGTGACCGATCCATCTTCAGGCACACAATAGACACGCCGATCTGCCGCTTCAGACACTGCTTGGTGCATGTGGTGCACACCAACTAGGTAGCCTTGGCACATGTGGATAGCCGCTGCGTCCGTGGTGCTAGCGCAGAGATTTGCCAATTCCCCGGCGGTTTGAAGTTGGAAATCGCCTTCGCTCGCAGATTGCGACGCTTCGACGGCGGTGAGCAAAAATACGGCACTCAGAACTGCGAACCTCATTCGTCTTATTCCTCCCACTTTGTGTCTTCACTTCGCGACAGGATCACGTCCCGAAAAGCTGCCGGTGGCCTTGGGCCGCCACCGATGAGTGATCTTGGGTGCAGCCGCAAATAAACGCAACGCGCTATTTTCTCGACCTGCGCACTGAGGTGAATTTACGGGAACCTAGACAGGCCATTCTAATCGAACCAGAAGCGTTCCCAAAATCTTTCAACAAGTAAGCCTGACTGCGTTACTCCTTCGTATCGCCATTCAGCACTCGCCTGCGAGCGGCAAGATCATCAGTTCCCGGAAGCATCCGTCGACTTGGGCTCAAACCCTACAATCGCTGCGATGCGAGCGGCGGTCGGCATTTGGCACGAGGCCGACATAGCCCCAACGGCAGCAATCGGGATCAAACCGGACCTTAACAATTCGACGGAAACGGCAGCTTCGTCCCGCGTAGCTGTCGTTGGGTGCAATCGAAGTCAATGTCGGCATCGGGTCAGGAACCGACGCTTAGCGGCGCCTGATACGGTGTCGGCATTCCGCCCCAAAACAGACCCTCAATCCTAACATTCAGAGCGTCGCGGGTCGTCAGGCGGGTTAAAATACCAAACGCCTGTTGAAACAGGCGGTTAACAGGTGAGCCCCTATTCCTGAGACACAGGGGTAACTTGGTTCAATCCACGCATCGAACTTTGGCTGATTGGTGATATAGTGGTGACACAAAAAACGAAAGGCCGAGGTGTTTCCACCTAAGCCTTTGATTTATCTGGTGAGCCCGACAGGATTCGAACCTGTGACCCACTGATTAAAAGTCAGTTGCTCTACCAACTGAGCTACGGGCCCACTCGGGCGCGGAAACTAGGGGGCGCGAGGCGGGGGGTCAAGATGCCTCGGCGTTCGGCCCATAGCCCTCGAAGGCGGTCTGCGCCCTGGCGATTTCAGCGTCCGATAGCAGGACCGGACCGCCGATCTGAAGCGCCAGAACGTATTGCCGGGCCAGGGCTTCCAATTCCACCGCTAGCCGCATCGCGTGATCCAGAGATCGGCCCGCGGCCAACATGCCGTGATTTGCCATCAGGCAGCCCCTTCTCCCGTTCATCGCTGCCAGAACGTTGCGCGACAGCTCGGCGGTGCCGAAGGTGGCGTAGTCGGCCACCCGGATATCCGCGCCACCGAAGGCCGCGATCATGTAGTGGACCGCCGGAATCGGCTTGCGCGCGATCGCCAGGGCCGTGGCATGGGGCGCATGGGCGTGGACGATTGCGCCGATCTCGGGTCGGGCGCGCATCAGATCCAGATGGAACCGCCACTCGCTCGAGGGCCGCACCGGCCCCTCCCAGCTGCCGTCCTCGGCCGCCAAGGGCATCGCCGCGACCATCTCAGACGTCAGCGCGTCATAGGCCACGGCCGAGGGTGTGATCAGCATCCGCTGGCCGCAGCGCGCCGAGATGTTGCCGGATGTGCCCTGATTGAGGCCGGCCGCGTTCATCTGGCGGCAGCGGTCGACGATCTCCTGGCGCAGCGAGGTGTCGGATGCCATGGACCTACTTTTCGGTAAGCTCGATCTCGCCGCCGGACTCGCCCGCCAGCAGCCGGCTCAGATGGAACATGGTCAAGGGATCCTCGTCGTATTGGCCGACCAGCGCGGCGAAGGCCTGCCGCGCCTTCGGGTCGTCCGCCTCCAGCAAGGCAAAGGCGTCGCGATAGCCCGAAGTCTGGTCGCTGGCCGCCTGCACCTCGGTTAGCGGTTCGTAGCAGCGCACCGCCTGGCTCTTGCCCTTCAGAAGCACCGTGCCAATCGCGCGGCCTCGGAAATCCGGGATCTGTTCGACCACTCTCTCGCCCACGCAGATCCGCGTGCCGACGGTCTTGTTGGCCTGTTCCAGGCGGGCGGCGATGTTCACGGCATCCCCATAAGCGGTGTAGTCGAAGAAATGCTCGCCGCCGAAATTACCGATGATCGCCGAGCCGGAATTCACCCCGATCCGGGTCGGACCCAGCGGGATCCCGGCGGCGTTTTTCTGGGCTTGGAACGCACAGGCGAAGGCGTCGAGCGCCAGGGCGCAATCGACCGCCTTGCGCGCGTGGTCATCGGTCGCGACGGGCGCGCCGAAGATCGCGTGGACCGCGTCGCCGACGATTTTCATCACCGTGCCGCCATGGGCGAATATCACGTCGGTCATCCCGTCCAGATAACCGTTCAAGAGCTCGATGATCACGTCGGAGTTCGAGCTTTCGACCAGTGGCGTGAAATCGGCGAGATCGGTGAACAGGAAGCTGGCCGAGCGCCGTTCGCCACCAGGCGTCATGCAATCCGGATTCTGGCTGAGCGTCTCGACGACATTGGGCGAGAAATAGCGCGACAATGTCGCATGCGCCTGTTCCGCCCGGGCCCGGTCGTCCTGCAGTTGGCGGAACAGGGCCAAATGCTCCAATGTCTTGGCGATCGTGGTCTCCAGATCCTCGAATTCGATCGGCTTGGTCACGAAATCGAAGGCGCCGCGGTTCATCGCCGTGCGGATATTGCCCATGTCCCCATAGGCCGAGACGATCACGGTCTTCAGGTGGCCGTGCAGTTCGTTCAGCCGGTCCAACAGCGCCAGCCCGTCCATCCGCGGCATATTTATATCGCTCAGCACCATGTCGACGTCCGACGTGTTGCCCAGCATCTCCAATGCCTGCTCGCCGTCCTGCGCGAACAGGAAGTCGAACTCTCCGGTGCGCATCTGGCGGCGGAAACGCTGGGTCAGCAGCATCTCGACGTCAGGTTCGTCGTCGACCACCAAGATGCGGGCGGGGCTCATGCGGGCGCTCCCGTCATCGCGGACAGATCATTCTTCAACCGGTCGAAATCCACCGGTTTGGTCAGGAAACGCACCGCGCCCAGGTCGTGCGCCTTCTCCTCGGTCGCCGCGTCGCCATAGGCGGTGATCATGAAAACCTGCACATTCGGCCAGCCTTCGCGGATCCGCGCCAGCAATTCGATGCCGGTCATGCCGGGCATGTTGATATCCGAGAGCACCAAGACGATCTCAGGCTCCCGCGCCCGCAGGCGCTGCAGGGCTTCCTCGCCGGACAGAGCGAAGTCGAAGGTGTAGCTTCCCTTGCGGATCTCACGCCGGAACTTCTGGCGGAACAGCTCTTGCGCGTCCGGTTCGTCGTCGACCATCAGGATTGCCACGCTCATGCCGTTGCTCCTTGGGGCAGGGTGACCCGAAAGGCGGTGTGGGATCCGGGTTCGCTGTCGACGCTCAATTCGCCGCCGTGCTGCTTGACCACGATATCATAGCTCAGCGACAGCCCCAGCCCAGTTCCTTCGCCAGCCGGCTTGGTGGTGAAGAATGGCATGAAGATCCGGTCGCGCATCTCTGGGTCAATTCCTCTACCGTTGTCGCGCACCTCGATCTCGACCGCGTCGTCCAAATTACGACTGCTGACCGCTATGGTGGGCGAGAAACCGTTTCCTTCCTCGATCGCGCGCTTGTTGGCGGCATACATACCGTTGGTGATCAGGTTCAGGAACACCCGCATCAGATCTTGGGGGAAACAGACAACCTCATCCGGATTGGCGTTCAGTTTCTTGGCCATCTCGATGTTGAATTTGGGATTTTCGGCCCGTGCACCATGATAGGCAAGGTTCAGCGCTTCCTCGGCGATCGCATTGATCCGGGCTGGCTGGCGTTCGCTGGGCCCTTCGCGGGAATGCAGCAGCATATTCTTGACGATCGAGTCAGCGCGCTTTCCGTGCTCGTTGATCTTTCCCATGTTCTCGCGGACGGTGCGCAGCAGATCCTCCGCATCGTCCCGCGTTTCGTCGTCCAGCGATTTGATCGGCGCTTCCAGGGTGTCCGACAACTCGTCCAGCAGCTCGTCGGAGAGCTTGGCGAAGTTGTTGACGAAGTTCAGCGGGTTCTTGATCTCGTGCGCGATGCCGGCGGTCAGTTGGCCCAGACTGGCCATCTTCTCGGCCTGGATCAGTCGCTGCTGAGCCTTGCGCAGACCGGCCAGCGCCGCTTCGGCTTCGTCTCGCGCCTTGGTGATCTCGGCTTCGCGGTTCTTCAACTCGGTGATGTCGAAATAGGTCAGCATCCGGCCGCCGTCGGGCAGCGCAATACATTGGTAGCTCAACACCTTGCCATCGGCGCGGTGAAAGTCACCTGGCGGAATATCGCCCTTCGTGATCTGTTTGACCCGGTCGTCGATCCAAGCGTCCCAATCTTCCGGGGTCACGTCGTAAACCCCGGTATTGCGATTATATTCGATCAACTCGCGCATGGTTGGGCGTTGATCGATGAACTCCTGAGAAATGCCCCAAATCTCGCCGAATGCACGGTTGATGATCCTTGCACGCAGATCCGGCCCCATGAACAGAACCCCGTAATCGATGCTGTCGATCACTGCGTCGAATTCCTCGAGCGCCGCCTTCAGCGCCTCCTCCGCCTGCTTGCGTTCGGTGATGTCCGTGTAGGTGGCGACCAGGCCGCCACCCTCGATCGGGTTGCCGACGATTTCCAGGATCGTGCCGTCCGGCCGGGCGCGCTCGAACTTGTGGGGAAGGAACTTCTTGGCCAGTTCCACCCGCTCGCGCACCTGTTCCTCGACATCACCAGGTCCGTATTCGCCGCGTTCGGCATTGTAACGGAACGCCTCCTCCATGGTGAAGCCCAGCTTGAACCGTTCCTCGGGCCAATCCATCAGTTCGAAGAACTTGCGGTTGAAGGCCACGGTCTTCAGGTCCTTGTCGACCATGGTGATGCCCTGACCCATATTCTCCAGCGTCGCCTCCAGGATCGCCGATTGCTTGCGGATTTCCTGCTCGCTCGTTTTCAGTTCAGTGACGTCCGTGTAGATCGAGACCATCCCGCCATCCTTGGTGCGATGATCCCTGATCTGCAGCCACAAGCCGTCGCTTAGTATATTCTCGCGGATCTGGCCGACACCCTTGGCGCGTTTTTCCAGCAGCGCATCGAGGAAGCCCTCCGGGTCCTCCTTGGCGCCCGGAAACAGCCCGCGCTTGATAGTTGCTGCCAGCATATCGCGGAACGGCACACCGGGCGTGAAGACATCCGATACCTCGGAAAAATAGTCCCGGAACCGCGAGTTCCACAGCACCAGCCGGTCCTCGGCGTCGAACAGCGCGAAACCGGACGAGATCGCCTCGATCGCCTCCTCGAAACGCTGGCGCGCCGCCTGGGCTTGCTGTTCGCTGGTCTTCAACTCCGAGACATCCGTGTAGATCGACACCAGACCGCCATCCTTGGTGCGGTGGTCGCGAATTTGCAGCCAAAGCCCGTCCGAAAGGCGGTTTTCGCGAACCTTGCCGATGCCGCGAGCCCGCTCGGCCAGGAGACTCTCCAGGAACTCTTCCTTGTTGCCCTCAGCCGCTGGCAACAATCCGCGCTCGATCGAAGCCGCGAGCATTTCCCTGAAGGTCGTCCCCGGCACGAACACATCGGCCATTCGGGCGAAGTAGTCGCGGAAGCGCGAGTTCCAGATTACCAAGCGATCATCCGCGTCGAACAGCGCGAAGCCCGATGAGATCGCCTCGATTGCTTCCTCAAAACGCTGGCGCGCCGCAAGCGCCTCTTCTTCACGATGCTTGATTTCAGTGATGTCCGTATAGACCGCCACCTTGCCGCCATCGGGTGTATCGCGTTTGGAAATCCGAACCCATGTGTCGCCGAACGTCCGCTCGTCGACGGATTGTGGGACATCCCGATGCCGGGCGACCCGCTCTTCGACCCATTCCTCGACCGGCTGGCCTTCGAGTTGCGCGAGGTTCGACTTCGCCTGAGCGGCTAATATTTCGCTCAATTCCACGCCGGGCTGCACAATCGGCGCTATCTCCCCAAGCATCTCGCGGTATTTGCTGTTAGCCAGCCGTACCCTTGTGTCCTCATCATAGAGGACGAAACCGTCCGAGATCGTCTCGATGGCTGTCGCGACCATGTTGTGCTGGCGCTCTGCCTCGGCCTCGAGGCGCTCGCGCTCAATCGCGTTCTCGCGAAAGGCGCGCAGGGTGCGCGCCATTGCGCCGAACTCGTGATCGCCATCCGCCGGCAATTCGACGTCGTAGCGCCCTCGCGCGAAACCGGCCACCGCCGCGTTCAGCCGCCGCAGCGGTTGCACGATCGAGCGGAACACAATCCCCGTAAGGCCCAACCCAACGAGCGTCAGAACCGCAACGATCATCAGCGCGGTATTGGCCGAGTCTTCGGCGCGAGCGACGACGCGTTCACGTTCGGCGACCGCGGCTGCATGGAATTCCCCGACCAACCCGTCCAAAGCTGCGTCGACCGCTGTGCTGTGGCCTCGTGCCTGGGCGAGTAATGTGTTGCCGATCACGCGATTTCCGTCTGCATAGGCGTCCGCCGCCTCGATCGCCTTCGAAACGTAAGCGTCGACCTCGGCCCTAATTCGCGCGATCTCCTCTGGCCGGGCATCGGCGAGGTGGTCCAATTGCGGCTCGAGCCGGGCGCGGGCGGCATCGGCGCTCCGCTCCGAGGTGACCAACAGGCTGACCGACAGGTCGGTCAGCCAGTAGCGCAGTTCGCCGAAGGTGACGTGTGCCTCGGCCGCCGCCGCGGCCGCGTCATGAAGGCCCTGCATCTGTGTCGTTCGCTCGGCGGTCTGATTTAGCGCCGAGGAGAGGAACAACGACGAGCCGATCAGGCTGATCAGACCGGCCGCTGTCAGAAGCGCTAAGCGCGCCCAAATCGGCAGGGAGCCAAAACGGCTCCATCCTGATCGCGGTGTCTCCTCGCGATCGCCCTCGCTTGGACCATCGGAGCTCGAGCTCATTTAAAGATGACGATGCTGATCACGCCACCGAGGTCGCCGATCTTGCCGCCCTCCTTGGGATAACCGGTGATATCGGTCTCACCCTGGGGCCCGCCATGGCAGGAAAGGCACGACTCGCGGTAGTATTCGGGCAGCAGCATCCGAAAGGCCGGGCGTCCCTCATATTCGGCGGTCTCGGTATAAGGCTCGCCCTTCGGCCAGTCGCCGGACAGGAATTTCTGTTCGACAACCTCGCGCTCCCACGCATCCGGCCGGGCCTTGCGGTTACGTACTAGGTTCATCGGTGCGGTGACCCGGATCAGCGCTTCCTTGCCGGCGATCTGGGCGAATTCCTCGTTGGCGAGGCGCGCGAAGACGGCGGGAATGAAGCCTTTGAAGCCCAGCCCCTTGCGATTGATTTCCGCTTGGTGGGAATCGACGATGCGCTGCATGGCCAGCATCTGCGCTTCCAGCAGGCGCCGGTCGCGCTCAGACATGTCGCCGCCAAGCGGGGACGCGCCGGTGCTCTTGGCGTAAAGCGCTTTTGCCTCGTCGATCAGCCGTTCGCCGGAAAATCCCTTATCGCCGAGCTCCGGATCGTTGATCAGCGGTTGGCTCGACGATACCACAGTGCGCCCGGCGCGCAGAAGATCGGCCAAGGCATTCCCCAACCGGATATCCGCTTCGATATCAGCGGCAGCGGGCGCCGCGCTGACGCATAGGCCCACCGCCAGGGCGAGAACGACCATGCGCTCGAAAAAAGCGGCCAGCAAACTTCTTTTCATAACGGCACCAGTGGCAAAGCGCTCTCCCAGAGGTTGAGTATGGCGCCAATCCCATATTCCCGCAACGGGACCGAGCCCCGTGCCCTTAGATGATCGCCTTCTCCAGGAAGGGGCGGCCTTCTGCGATGCGTTCATAGCCCAGCTCACTCATGTCGAGGCTGCGGAATTCGCCATGGGCAATCAGCTCGCCGACACCACGTCCCATGGCGGGCGATTGCTGGAAACCATGGCCGGAAAATCCATTAACGAATATGAAATTTTTCACATCGGTGTGCGGACCGATCACCGCGTTCTGATCCAGCGTGTTGAAGGCGTAGTGCCCGATCCAGGAATTGATCACCTTGACCGCCTCGAAGGCAGGCACCCGGGTCGCGATCACCGGCCAGAGCTTTTCCTCCCAGACCTCGTGATCCATGTCGAAATCGTCGAATGCGGCGGCTGGATCCTCGTCCGGCGGACAACCGCAGAGGTAGTAGCGCCCGTCCGTGCGCATATGGATGCCCGAAGGGTCGATGGTCAGCGGCAGGTCGCGGTCCAAGGGTTCAGCCGCGTCGAAGATGAAGGTGTAGCGCCGCCGGGGCTCGACCGGGATCTCCATCCCCGCCATCGCGGCGGTTACCGCGGCGCGGGGGCCGGAGGCGTTGACGATGGTTCCGGCATTGACCACCTCGCCTGACTTCAACGTCACGCTCTCCACGCGGTCGCCCGTGCGGCCGATCCCGACTATCTCGTTGGTGATGTATTCGACCCCGCCCTGGCGCGCCTTCCGCTTCCACCAGTCAAAGAGGGTCGATCCCTCGAAATACCCCTCATCCACCGGGTTGTGACTGCCGAGCACGATGCCGTCGAGATTGTAAAAAGGATACTCCGCCGCGATCTGGTCCGGGGTCATGATCCGCGTATGGGCGCCCAGCGCCGTCTGGATCTTCTGGTTCGCGCGCAGCACTTCGGCGAACGCCTCGTTATCCGCCAGGTAGAGATAGCCGTAGCTGTGTAGCGGCACCTCCGGCACTTCCGGGTCATTGCCCATAAACTTCCGGAAATTCTTCACGAAGTGGGCGCCGAACTGCGAGATGCGGATATTGACCTCGGCCGAGAACTGCTGGCGGATGCAGCTATTGGTTCGTGCGGTCGAGGAGAATTCGTAAGTCGGGTCGCGCTCGACGACCAGGACGCTGCCGTTGAAGTCGGGATTCTCCGTTAGCCACCAGGCGACGGATGAGCCCATCATCGCGCCGCCGATGATGACCACGTCGTAAGAGGCATGGTTAGGTGTCTCGGTGATCGGCTTCAACTCTTCCCCCCATAGTCCCGGTCGGCGGCGTCCGCGCTGACATAACCGCGCTCGATGTCGCGCTCCAGGGCCTCCGGATCACGCTCGCCGGGGCTGCCGTAGCCGGCGCCCCCTGGAAGCGCCAGCATCACCCGCCGCCCGTAGGGGATGTCCTGGCGGCCCTTGCCGCGCATGACGGTGCCATCATCGAGTTCGAACCGGGTCTTGCCGCCCGGATCGCCGCCTTCGCGCCCGCGCGCCGGATGATGCACCCGGTCGAACATGGCCGAGAAAGCGAATTCGTACCCCTCGGTCGCGCCGATCTCCATGTATTGACCCAGGCCGCCGCGCTGGCGCCCGGCGCCGCCTGAATCAGGGCGCAGCTCCTTGCGCCAGATGATCACCGGGCCGGTATGCTCGGTCGCCTCGACGGGCATGGTCATGACGCCGGAGGGGAAGGCGGTCGCATTCATGCCGTCAAGCGCTGGCCTGGCGCCCGAGCCGCCGCAATTGAACATCAGCACCTCGGCGCGCCGCGCATCGGGCGGGGCGTTGCCCCCGCGCCGCGGCTGGAAGCTGAGCTGGAAATTGCAAAGCGAGCCACAGCCTTCGGCCGGCACCATCCCCGGCACCGCCTTGTCGAGCGCCCCCAGCACCGTGTCCGGGATCATGTGCCCGATCACATGGCGCAGCGCCACGGGTGCCGGGTGCGGCGCGTTCAGGATGCAGCCCTCGGGCGCCGAAACCTCGAAGGGCGCCAGCGAGGCGGCATTGTTCGGGATCTCCGGCGCGATGGCGCATTTCAGCCCGTAGCAGGCATAGGCCTTGGTATAGACCAGCGGCACGTTGATGCCCTTGGGGTCCACCGGCGAGGTGCCAGTGAAGTCGGCGACGATCCGGTCCGCCTCGATGTCCAGCCGCACCGCCAGGCGGATTGGGGTCGCATAGCCGTCGATGGTCATCTCGTTGATGACCGTTTCGCCCGATATTTCATTGCGCAGGGCTGCGATCCGCTCGATTGTTGCGCGGCGCGAGTTTTCCAGGATGAAGGCTGAGATTTCCTCCAGCCCCGCCAGCCCGAACTCGTCCAGCATATCCACCAGCCGCCGGTGGCCGGTCTCGTTGCAGGCGGCAAGGGCATATATGTCGCCCACCACCTGATCCGCCTCGCGCACATTGTTGCGGACGATGTTCACCAGATCCAAGTTCACTTGACCTTCGCGAGCGAAGCGCATGATTGGGATACATAATCCCTCTTCATAGACCGAGTTCGCGTCAGCTCCGAAACCGCGCCCGCCGATGTCGACCACATGGGCGGTGCAGGCGAAGTAGCCCACGTGCTGGCCTTTGTGGAACGAGGGCGTGACCACGGTGATGTCGTGCAGGTGTCCGGTCCCCATCCAGGGATCGTTGGTGATGTAGACATCGCCCTCGCGCATCGCCTCGGTCCCGATCTCGCGCATGAAATGGGCGACTGATTCCGCCATCGCGTTGACGTGACCCGGCGTGCCGGTCACCGCCTGGGCCAGCATCCGGCCTTGCAGGTCATAGACCCCGGCCGAGAGATCCCCCGCCTCGCGCACCGAGGTCGAGAAGGCCGTGCGCACCAGCGCCATCGCCTGTTCCTCGACCACCGAGATCAACCGGTTCCACATGACCTGAAGGGTGACGGGAGAGAGATCAGTCATTCCGCCGCCTCCTGCATTCGCCTGTCGCGCGTCACTTCGATCGTCCCGTCCGCCCGCATCGCTGCGTTGAAGCCCGCGGGCACCACGACGGTGGTCTCGCGCTCGGTGATCATCGCCGGGCCCGTGATGCGCTGGCCGGGAACGACTGCCTCGCGTGCGGCAGTCGCCGCCGCGACCACCTCGCCCAGTCCGGGGTCGAAGACCTCGCGCGCGGCGCTCTCGGGCATCGCGCCTGCATCAACGTATGCCGCGACGCGGTCAACCTGGGGCAGGGGCGTTGCGGCCTTCACGGCCCAACTGGTCACCTCGACATCGACCCCATCGACGATCCGGCCGAAGAGCGCGCTGTAGGCCGCTTCAAACAGGGCCAGACAGCGCTTGCGGGTCGGTTCGGCCGCGTCCTCCGGCCCGAAATCCACCGGGATTTCCCATCCCTGGCCCACATAGCGCATATAGGCCCGCGCCTCGTGGGCAATCTGGGCCGCCGGAGCGCAGCCACGCACGAAGGTGGTCGCCTCGTCGGCCAGTTCCGTCAGCACTTGCTTCGCGGCGGACGCACTGTGATCCGAGAGCCGCATGTAGCTCGATCGCGTCGCCTCGAAGCTGAACGGCGCGCGCAGGAAGCCGATGGCCGAGCCGACGCCCGCGCCGGGCGGCACCAGGAAACGCTCGACGCCGAGCTTCTGCGCGAGCCGACCGGCGTGCAGCGGCGCCGCACCGCCGAAGGCGATCATGGTGAAGCCAGCCAGATCCTCGCCGTTCTCAACCGCGTGGACCCGGGCGGCATTGGCCATGTTCTCGTCCACCATCTCGGACACGCCAAAAGCCGCCGTCATCCGGTCGAGCCCCAGTGGCGCGCCCACATGCGCCTCCACCGCCGCTCCTGCTGCCT
>Ga0224508_10001221_pt1 | contig 23330 bp, 23 predicted proteins | sample SF_Jan12_sed_USG_4_FD_170157 | JGI IMG/M metagenome (GOLD analysis project Ga0224508, IMG submission 170157) | Sediment microbial communities from San Francisco Bay, California, United States - SF_Jan12_sed_USGS_21 | ecosystem: Environmental > Aquatic > Marine > Sediment | place: USA... | reverse complement strand
TCGGCCGTGGAGGCAATGAAGCTCGGGGCGGTTGACTACATTGCCAAGCCGTTTGATCATGATGAACTGTTAATGTTGATTGAGCGCACTATTTCTCGGCGCCGTCTCACACGACAAAACGAAGCGCTTAAGTCGGATGTGCAGCGTGAATACCCGGTATCCGGCATTATTGGATTCTGCCCCACCATGCGAGAAGTCTTTAGCCGCATCCAGAAGGTGGCGCCGACCGCGACCACTGTACTTGTCGTCGGTGAGTCGGGCACGGGTAAGGAGCTCGTTGCGCGGGCGCTGCACGCACAAAGCGAGCGCGACAATGGTCCCATGATCGCAGTCAATTGCGCCGCCATACCGGACAACCTTATCGAATCCGAGCTGTTTGGACATGAAAAGGGATCTTTCACCGGTGCCGTCGACACCCATCGAGGTTTGGTCGAAGCGGCCGATGGGGGCACGCTGTTTCTGGACGAAGTCGGCGAACTGCCGTTGGCGGCCCAGGCGCGTTTGTTACGAGTCTTGCAAGACGGTGAAATCCGGCGCATCGGGGCATCACAACCGTGGCGTGTCGATGTTCGTTTAATCGCCGCTACGCATAGGGATCTCAGACAGCTGGTTGAGGAAAAGCGGTTCCGCGACGATCTGTATTTCCGTCTACGCGTAATGGAGATTCGTCTGCCACCGTTGCGTGAGCGTGACGGCGACGTGGTTGAACTTGCCAATTACTTGCTAGACAGGGTGTGCAAGCGCCTGCACCGGTCGAGTATGACGTTTGCGCCTGAGGCAATTGCGGTGATCGAAGCATATTCATGGCCGGGCAACGTGCGTGAACTAGAGAACGCGATCGAGCGAGCGGTGATACTTTGTGATGGTAAATCCATTACAAGTGACCTGCTGGCGATCGAAACATATGACCACGGTGGTGGCCACTCCCTAACCCCGACTGGCGATACGAACGCCTCGCTCGATAACTACATTCGGAAGTTTGTGCTCGAGAACCAGAATACACTCACCGAAACTGAACTCGCGCGGCGTCTCGGCATCAGCCGCAAAACGCTCTGGGAAAAGCGACAACGCCTTGGTATACCGCGCGGAAGGAGAAAAAAACCGCTGCGCGAAGATACGGTTCTAGGGGGTCCCTGACGTAGCGCCGTCGTCGATCACTACGCTTGTGCCGTGCTGTTGGGTGCGATCAGCCTGGCCCCGAGGAGTTTCGTGATTGATCCCCTTCGAGGTGCGCCTTAATGGCTTCAAGCCACTCGTGCAGCTGTGCTCCGAGCTGCGCCTCGACCTGCGCCTCATGGGCGCGGGTTACCTGCCGCGGCCGCGCGTCGGTGTCTCCAAGGATGCTGGCGGCAAGGTCGGTCAACAAACCCACTAGCCCTTTGCGCTCAACTCGTGGAGGGCGTGGTGGGTTGGTGTCAAACCACTCTTCCTGTGTCAGGCGCGTCCCGCCGGGCGTTGGCTCGACACTAACGCGTACACTGAAGGGAGGATCGGTGTCCGAGACGGTTTCCGTAGCCCGCACTGCTTCGAAGGCGACACAGCGACTGCGGTAGTCGATCACCCGCCCGCCGTGCCGCAAGACAAAACGGAACGCCGTGCCCGCGCCCACCGGTCCGGGTGTCTCTTGTTCCACTCGAATGGCCTCGGCACCGGGGTTGAGACGAGCCTTGCGTGCCACGTCCGTCACCAGCGCGAACACCCTATCGGCATCGGCCCGGATTACGATTGAGCGGTGGAAGCGAACCATCCACGTGCCTGCCGGTTGTAACTGGACTGACCTAGCATGACGACACCCGGCGACCAGCGTTTACCTCGCATTGATCGGCGCACGGCCGGCCTCGCCGGCGCGGCTGCGGGTGACGCCGAGAGGCGCTGCGTACCTTATCAGTATGTTCTAATTCTCTGAAAGAGATATAGCACTCAAGGGAATTGACATACGCCATCTAGAGGCGGAGTATTTTACCGTTCACATTGACGGGTTTTCCAACGTCCTGTTGCTGCCGGCCAGAGAGCAATACACCGGCGGCGCTGCAGGAAACCGCTAACTCACCAAACCGTGGAGTACTCAGCATGACAAACGGCAAAGAAGAGATTCACCAGGAGTCATTACTCGGTGAGCCCGAACCGTGGGAGTCCTGGGAAACAAAGCTCGTGTTGTACAGTCTAGTCATCGGCGCTGTCGGGCTGGTGGTCCTGGGCGCCCTGGTCAACGCGTTTATCCTGCCGTAGTAGCGTAGGACTCGGCTACACGGCAGGCAGACCACAGGCGATGCGACCCGATGTGCAGGTCAGGCTGATGCACGACGGCACGCACTGGATTGCCGAGAACGAGATCCTCCACGCCAAGGGCGCTACGTTCGAGGAACTCGATGTGAGTCTCGCGCATCTGCTGCGCGAGCACGGTACTTTCCCAGCGGGATCGAAGGTAAGGGTGTTCATGGGCTTTGACTACGACACCATCCCCACCTGGATACGTCAGTACGCGGCGCACTATTTCAACCGCTACATCACGCTGAGCCTGTAGTCTGCTCTCGTAGACACACTACTCGGAAGGGGGAAAGTAACAATGGCTCAAGTAAATCGAAAATGGACCGACGGTATGCTCACCACCGAAGACTGGTGGGCCTGTTGGGTGGGCCTGCTGATGTTCGCGGCCGCTACGCTCACCATCTGGGGGGTCGAAATCGTCGGCTGGCAGGCGAAACCCGGTACCTGGGCATGGGGAGATTTCTCCTGGGCGAAGGCGATCAAGCCCGCGGGTAAGGCATGGAAAGGGCTTGGCCCGATCGGATCGCTCATCACCACCTACGTGGTGTGGACCATCGTGATGTGTATCGGCGCCTACTCTATGAAGCTGGATGTTAGAAAGTTCTTCATCGGCTGGACCATCATCTTTGTCATCACCTGGGCCGTGTGGATCATCGGCCGCGAGGCGCATCTGGCGGCGACCACCAATAAGTGGGACAAATACGGCATCACCTGGGGTTTGTCTCTAGGCGGCGGTGCCTCGTTCATCATGGCGCTGGCGGTAGGCTTGATCATCGGCAACGTCTTCAAAGGACTGGCCGCCTTTCTCCGGGATGCAGCCAAGCCCGAGTGGTACATCAAGACCGCCATCGTCTACCTCGGCATTAAGCTCGGTCTGATCTCGATGAAGTCCGCCGGATATGCCGTTGATCTGCTGATAGCTGGCATGGCAGCGACGTTTGTCGCCTACATGTTCTTCTGGCCGATCGTCTATGCCCTCGCTCGCAAGGCCTTCAGGCTGCGTCGCGACGTCAGCGCAATACTGGGCTCGGGCATCTCGATCTGCGGGGTGTCGGCGTCGATGGCGACGGCGGGGGCCATACGCGCGAGGCCGTTCATTCCGGTGGCGGTATCCATGCTGATCGTCATCTTCGCCATGATCGAGCTCATCGTTCTGCCGATCTTCTACGCCAACGTGGCCCCGAACCAGCCGATCGTCAACGGTGCGGCCATGGGCATGACGGTGAAGACGGACGGCGCGGATGCTGCCGCCGGCGCTATCCTGGAAGAGCTCATGCGCGCCGCCCACGAGTCGAGAACCGGGGAGAAATGGGGCGAGGGCATCCTCGTGGCCGCGATCGTGACCAAGATCTGGATCGACGTCTTCATCGGCGTGTGGGCCTTCGTACTGGCCTTGATCTGGGTCTATAAGGTCGAGAAAAGACCCGGCGAGGCGGCCGTGGGGGCGATGGAGATCTGGTTCCGCTTCCCCAAGTTTGTGATCGGTTACTTCATCGCCTGGTTCTTTTATCTAGGGCTTGCTTTTCTAGCTCCCGCGGCCATCAAGGCCGCCAGCGTCGGTGCCGGCATCGTGCAGAGTTCCAGCTCCATGCGCGGCATGATGTTCATGTTGACGTTTACGGCGATCGGCATTATCACCGACTTCAGTAAACTCAAGGGCATGGGCAAGCTGGCGCTGCTTTACGGCATTGCGCTGTTCGTCGTCATCGCACCCATTGCCTATGTCGTCGCCTGGATCTTCCACCGCGGCATGATGCCGCTGCCCGGCTAGGCACACACGGGCTTGCCAGGTATTCGCCGAGAGGCCACCCCCTGCGGGTGGCCTCCTTTTTATAGCGGGGCAGACTTGCTTGCCTGTGCGCCATCGACCCGTTACTTTTGCTTGGTTCGCTGAGACGATGACCTGCGGGGGACCGACCTTGACAGATACGCAGCTGGGGGTGTTGCTGATGCTCGCGGGTAGCTGCCTGTTCGTGATCAAGAACTGGATCGCCGGCAGGGGCACGGAGATCTACAGCCGTTTTGGCTTCGACGTCACCAAGGAGCAGTACGCCAAGCAGGTGCAGCTCGTAGCGATCGCACTCTTTGTGCTGGGGCTGATGGTCATGTGGTAAGCTCGTCGGGAATGCAGCAGCCAAGAGCGCGTTAACAATGGAACGTGCTGTGAGTGGCCTGGGTCACAACAGGATTCGACTCATCTGGCGTGTCGCCACCGGCATGCTGGCGGTGCTCGCGTTCGCACTCGCCGTGCTGCGGATCTACGTCCTCATGGTGCAGGGACCGCCGCCCGACAGCGGCGACCTGGGCCTTGCGTTCAGTGTCCTGTTCCCGCTCTCCGTGGCGTTGTTATTCGGTTACTTCGCGTTTGTCGGCAAGATACCCGGGAAGGAGAACAAGGATTCATGACCGGCCGCAACGGCATCTTGCTCGGCGAGAATACCCCTAACGCGACTGAACTCGCCCGGCGTCTCGGCATAAGCCGAAAAACGCTCTGGGAAAAACGACAACGCCTTGGTATACCGCGCAAATCCCGAAACAAAGGCGCATCAGAAAATTCCATCATTCAAGGCCCTTAGATTGAGGGCGGTTTGATGACGCGAGCGCAACCACCCGTGCAGATGGGAGACGCGAACACCATACCTCGTGAACGACCAGGCATCTCCCGTACCGCCGCCTTTAGCGAGGTTGTAAGGGACCACATGGATTGGCCGCCGCCGCTGATGCCTGTCGGTACCGCTTGCGGCGAAGTAGTGCAGGCTATGCGCGATCGGTGCGTTTCCAGCGTCTTGGTCACGACCGCAGATCGTCACCTCAGAGGAATTATTACCGAACAGGACGTCGCACGTCATGTCGCGTACCAGGCCCAGAGTTCGACCCGTGTCGAAGAGATCATGAGCAGCCCGGTACTCACGATTCGTGAGGGTGACTACTTGTTCCACGCCATTGCGACCATGCGACGCCGTGACCTACGGCATATGCCCGTGGTTGACGATCGCGGCCAGGTCGTCGGGATGCTGCACCTACATGTCGCGCTGGCTAAAGCCTCGACCACATTGATGGAGCAAATCGATCGTCTGACCCATGAAGAGACCGTGGACGGGCTACATCATGTCAAAAGTGCACAGGTCGAAGTGGCCGAAACCCTGTTCGCGGAAAACGTACCGGTCCCGGAAATTCAAGGGTTGCTCACCCGGATCAACAACGACATCTACCGGCGGATTATTGAGCTCTTTCTGAAAGGGATGGAGGAGGAAGGATGGGGTAAGCCGCCGGTGCGCTTTTCTGTGATTGTCATGGGTTCCGGTGGACGCGGCGAAAGCTTCTTGTTTCCGGATCAGGACAATGGATTCATCTTCGAAGAGTATTCGGATGCTCAGCATAGTGCCGTCGATACGTTTTTTATCGAGCTGGCCGAGCGCATGACGCGGACACTCAACCAGGTTGGTATCACGCTCTGTCGGGGACACGTCATGGCCACCAATCCATTATGGCGTAAAACGCTCCCGCAATGGGACGAACAGATCCGCGGTTGGTTACGCCACCCAAATACACTGACACTTCGTCTGACGGACATCTTTTTTGATTTTCAGTCTGTTTTTGGAGAGCGCGAGTTGGCGGAGAGCTTGCGCGATCATGTGACGCAGACCGTCAAAGGGCAGCACGCGTTTCTGCGGGAAATGCAGAGCGTGCAGGCCGATCACGGCGTGGCGCTCGGACTTTTCGGCAAGCTCATCACGGACCAGAGTTCAGGTCTGCATCAGGGCAAACTCAATTTGAAATATCACGGCTTGCTGCCGCTGGTCGAGTCGATACGCCTGCTGGCCTTAAGGGAAGGCATCCCGGATACGGGCACGCTTAGTCGGATTTCCGCCTTGCATGTGAAGGGCGTGCTCAATGCAAATGAACAGGATTATCTCTCAGGCGGATTCCACCATCTGACGCGGTTGGTGTTACGCCAGCAGATTGAAGATTTCAAGGCGGGTCGTAGTGTCAGCGCCTACGTTCCACCAAAGGCGCTGTCAAAACGAGAAAAGGACATGCTAAGGGATGCCTTGCGTGCTATAGACGCGTTGCGAAGCCGCGTCAAAACTGAATTGACCGCTAATATCTTTTAGTTGCGGTTAGTTGCGCGCACGTAAGCTCGCACAGTTAGGGCTCGCGGCTGACAATCAATGGTTACGGCTGGAAGCAGCGCGCGCAGCTATCGTTTGTAGAGCTGGCAAGAGGAAAAGAAACTTAGATCCCTGGCCCAGCGTGCTTTCAACCCAGATCTTCCCACCGTGGTGTTCGACGATGAGTTTTGTTATGGCCAGGCCCAGACCGGTTCCTCGGGGTTTGCTCATCTGTTGATCCGCCACCTGGTGAAACTTTTCGAAGATATGTTTCGCCTGGTCCGACGGAATCCCGGGGCCGTTATCGACCACCGCCACCCGTAGTTTGTCTTGATTGGCGACAAGGCTTACCTCAACCCGGCCTAGTTTTGGCTCACAGAATTTGGCAGCATTAGACAAGAGGTTGATGACCACCTGTATCATGCGGTCGCGGTCGGCGTTTACGATGGCGGCCACAGGCGGGAGCTGAGACTTTAGCGCGACCTTGCGCTCGTTAAACAGTTGGCTGACGGCGGCGACGGCATCCTCGATGATTTGGCGCAAGTCAACATCCTCCATATGCCATTCCACGTGTCTAGCCTCAATCTTGGCCAGATCCAGCACCTGATTGATGAGTCTCGTTAGCCGTTCAGTTTCTTTGACTACGATTTCGAGAAACTCCTGACGCTTATGCTTTGGCAAGTCTGGATCGCTGCGGAGGATCTCCGAGAAGGCGCGAATGGAGGTTAATGGCGTCCGCAGCTCATGGCTCACGGTTGACACGAACTCGTCCTTCATGCGATCCAACTCTTGCAGGCGCTTATTGGCGGCCCGCAGTTCGGCCGTCGCCGCTTCCAGCTCGCGGGATTTCTGCTCGAGTTGGCGGCTGTACTCCATCACCTGTGATGTTTCATCCAGGATCTGCATGACGCCCTCGATGCTGAGCGCTTCACCTTTGACCACGGACGAGACCATCACCCGGGCCGACGCGGCGCCAATGGCGCCGGCCAAGACACGTTCGGCGAAATTAACCAGGCCGGGATCGGCGCTCCCTTGCTCGTCGAGATCGACGCCGCGGCGACGGGCATACGTGGCAAACTCCGCGTTTGCCCTTGCCGCACCCATGAAGCGCCCGACCAGGCCTTTCAGGTCCGAGACGGTGGTGCTGCCGTGCCAGAAGCGTGCCTGGCCCTCTTGATTGGAAGTACGGAAGGCATCAACGAAGAATGCAGCCTGGATCTGCTCGATAGCCGATTGGCGGCTGAACAATGACACCCCAATCAACAATCCTACATTGACAAGCATGCTCCAGAACACGGCGTGGGCAATGGGATCGAGACCCGTAAGACCAAATAGCGCATACGGCTTGAGCAGCTCGATCCCGAACAGGCCTTGCTCGACGAAATCTACCGGCAGCCACCCAGATTTGGCGAACCCGGGCAGCAGCAGGGTGTAGGCCCAGACAACGAAACCGGTGCTTAGGCCCGCCATCGCGCCCCGGCGGCTCGCGCCTTTCCAGAAAATGCCGAGAAGGATCGCGGGCGCGAACTGGGCCGCGGCGGCAAACGAGACCAGACCGATAGTTACCAGCGCATAGGATTCACCAATCAGGCGAAAATAGAGATACCCGAGCAGCAGCACGACAATAATCGTCCCGCGCCGGATACCAAGCAGCAGGCTGCTCACGTCTTTGCGCTCCGTCAGAGCCAGCGCCTTTATCCGCAGCAATACGGGCATGACCAGGTCGTTACACACCATGGTCGACAACGCGATGGTGGCGACAATCACCATGCCGGTGGCGGCTGACAGGCCGCCCAAAAAAACAAACAAGGTCAAACCTTCTTGCCGCTCAGCCATGGGTACGGTGAGCACATAGGTATCGGGGTCAACACTAAAGGTGTGCGAGGGAAATAATAAGTGCCCGCCCAGTGCGATGGGCAGTACGAACAGGTTGATGATCAGCAGGTACAGCGGAAACAGCCAGGCCGCCTTTCTGATATGGTCTTCGTTCACGTTTTCCACCACCGCCACCTGGAACTGGCGTGGAAGAAACATGATCGCCATCATCGACAGGAAGGTCAGCGATAACCAACTCGCATAGCCACCGGACATACCCTCAAAACTCATCAACGATGCCAACTCGGGGACCGCGGCAGCTCGGGTAAAGAGATCGGCCGGTCCGCTAAACAGACCGAAGGTCACGAAGACACCGACGGCGAGAAACGCGAGTAGTTTGACCAGCGACTCGAAGGCGATCGCCGCCACCATCCCTTCGTGTCGCTCGGTGGCATCGATATGCCGTGTACCAAACAATATCGTGAAGGCCGCGAGTAATAACGCGACATACAAGGTGGTATCCTCCCACAACGCAGACGCGCTGGACTCGTAAGGCATGACCAGATCCGGATAATTCTGCAATACGATATAGCTGGTCGATATGGCCTTAAGTTGCAATGAAATGTAGGGCATGATGCCGACGACAGCGATAACGGCGACGAGGCCGCCAAGCATCGCGCTTTTGCCATAACGTGAACCGATAAAGTCGGCGATAGATGTAATACGCTGCGTTTTGGCGATGCGGATGATCTTACGCAGTAGAAACCACCATAGTGCGGCCATTAGGGTTGGTCCGAGATAGATAGGCAGAAATCCAACCCCCGAGTTGGCGGCGCGACCAACGCTGCCGTAAAACGTCCAGGCGGTGCAGTAGACGGCAATCGATAGGGTAAAGATATAGGGATTGCTGATGATACTGCGGTGGGCATCGGCGCGCTTGTCCCCGAAGTAAGCAATCCCGAACAACACGCCCAGGTAAGCGAATCCGACAAGCAGGATGACGCTATCCCTGAGCATCGCGCTCCGTGGTGTCTGTCAGCGTAGTGGGCAGCGCAGGCGCCTCCGCCTCATCGATGTCCTCGGCCTCGATCATCAATCCGGCAACTGCAATGAATCCGGCCCAGAAGAGAAACAGATAGAGGTAGAGCACGGGAATCCCGAACAACAAGGCGCCACTCGCGAAGATGGATAGCAATGGATAGTTCAGGGCCAACACGCCCACGAGGACCAGGCCCATAATCCGCTCATTACGTCGTTTTATTGCCCGCACCCGGATTATCTCTAAGTTATGAAGATATTCCTCTTACTCGTATCTTGTCATTTGTATGCTGTTACGGCTAGTCAAAACTGGGCCTGTTGCTTACGCACTTTGATCATTTTGTACGACGCTTCTATCGCCTCGCCTAACGTGGAGATCCCGGTTTCCCCTAGTAGATCCAGTAACCGCACAAAGATTTCGGCCGTCACCAGGGCGTCGCCGAGGGCGCTATGACGCCCGGTGACCTCTACCCCGAGGCGTTCGGCCATGGCGTCTAGCGAGTGGTCTTGCGCGTAGTCGTGCAGATACACAGAAAGCAGCAATACGTCTAAGACAGGATTATCGAATTTGACACCGATCTCAGTCTCCTTGAGCTGCAAGAACTTCATATCAAAGGCAGCGTTGTGAGCAACGAACACGGCATCGCCGACAAACTCCTTGAACTGCGGCAGGACCACCTGGATCGGAGGCTTGTCTTTCACTTGATCGTCGGTAATCCCATGAAATCGAATAGAGGCCTTCGGGATGCGTCGGCGCGGATTGACGAGCCGTTCAAACGTTTCGCCAGCGAGGATACGCTGGTTCACGATCCGAACTCCGGCGATGGCAACAATTTCATCGCCGAGTGACGGCCTCAGCCCTGTGGTCTCGGTGTCAAACACCACATAATCCAGCTCCGATAACGGGCGCTTCATCAGCGATGCCGATTGCAGTGGCAGTTCGGCCAATTCGAAATCATAGAACTCCGGGCGCGCCGGCAGTTTGTGGCGCCGCATCTGCCATTGCATGTGGGAGGCTGGCAACGGGATGCGCAGCAGGGCATAACCAGGGCGCCGGTGTCTTTGGCCCCAGATATCGCCGCCGTGTTTTTCTAGAACGTCGCGCACGGTTGGCGAGCCGACGGCCTCGTGCAGTGTCTCGTTCAACCAAGAGTCGAGCTCTGCCGCCGGGATCGGCGCCCCCTTCCAGACGAGATCGAGATACACTCGCCGGTCGCCCATCAACGGCTCGATATCGAACTCGGTAATGCCATTATGGTCCCGTATACGACGGACGAAGTAATCGAACAATATCGCCACCGCATGACTATCGGCGCGCAGCCACAGCGGCACACCGGTCATGGTTAAAGCAGGCCCGCCTTGCTGCTGCAGGCGGCGAATGATGCTGTTGACAAGGTCGGCGGAATGGATATCGGCCATTACCCATTCGCCGCCAATAAGATGACGGCTTTCGCGCGCTAATGCATTAAGCCGAGTACTTAGTACCTTGCTCTCTTCTGCGATCACGCAATCGAAGGAGCGACGCTCGTCGGCTTTCATATCGGGATAGGCCTCAAGGTTCTCTGCCGCCGCGCGCAGATTGGCCAATGGACGGCGCAAGTCTTGCAACGCACCTTGCAGCAAGTCGTCACGCTTGCTGACTGCTTCGATCTGGCTGGTGACGTCCTCGAAGGTCAACACAAACCCTGGGTCTGAACTCGATTCGGTCGTTGACGCCGCCGGCAGCAGGCTAATGCGGCACCGGAGTAGGGTACCTGCTTCTACCGTGCCGCAGATAAATTTCGCTACCGCTCGCTCGCTTTTGTCCTCTTGTGTCCGGTTGCGCAGAAGTTCGGTGGCATGTTTGATGGGGGCGCGGGCGAGCAGGTTGTAAATCGATCGGCCGAGCCCCAATGCCTCAGTTGTCCCTAGGATGCGCAATGTCGCTGGGTTATAAAGTAGGATCCTTGCGTGTCCGTCACAAACAAAGACACCTTCGTTGAGTTCTTTGAGGACGGTTTCCAGGCGAGCTTTTTGTTCTTGTTCGCGGGCCGCGCCCGTCTGCAGGGCGAGGCCGATCTCGCGTTTCGCTTTATCCAGCCCGGCGCCGATAGAATGAATAGCTTCAGGGAGTTTACCCAGAAGATGAAATGAGGGTACCTCAAGCGTGTGGGCGGCGTTGGTGCGTGCAATAATCTCCGCCCCGCGGCGAATTGCGCTAATGCCCCTTAATAACGCCACATCGATGAAGGTCCACACGAGCACGAGTGCGGCAGTGACGATAAATACGGCGCCACCCAGCAAGAGCACAGCGCGTCCACGAGCAGCCGGGTCTTCCGTCTCGCTGGCCACCACCCAGCTCGCCACCCCGAAGGCCAATAGCTCGAGCAAAACGATGACGCCGAGCAGCGCCCAGATCTTGACGCGTGTACTCATCTCATCAATGCTTGTTGTTTGATGGCCGTGCCGGCTTGGTTACGTGTCGTCGCCGAGCATGGCCCGCACCTTATCAACCACCTCCTGGGTGGCAAACGGTTTCGTGACGTAGTCATCAGCGCCGAGCGCCAGCCCCTTTTCATATTCCACGTCGCGCCCTTTAGCGGTGAGCATGATAATCCGAATATCGTTCCACTCTGGGTTGGCGCGAATGGTCTGGCACACGTTAAAGCCATCGCGCTTCGGTAGGCTTACGTCCAACAGTATCAGGTCGGGACGCTGTTGTTTTACGGCCTCGAGGGCGGCGTCACCGTCCGCGGCTATCTGAACACCGTAGCCGACCCGTTTCATTAGAAACTCCAACGACAGCACGATGTTGGGTTCATCGTCGACCAGTAGAATATTCTTTGCCATGTCAGAATCCCCCGCCACAATTGCATGTGCAAGACTAATGCTCGGCCGCTTGCGGTGGCAAGGCGCCGCCGGCTAGATAGGATACCCGGTGTGTTACCAGACACCACACCCGGTGTTACCAAACGTAACACGTGAGCAAATCGAGATCCCTGTTTTTTAGTTAACTGATTGATTTAGTTCAGATTTTCTGCTGGGCACGGATTTCGCAAGTCTGATTGACGGCGAACTCCGTTGGGAGTACACATGCGCCGTGTCCGCCGGCAGCGGTAGCGGCGGGTGTGTGGAGGATGGTACGGCTAGGGATAGCACAGGTTTAACAATAACCCAATCAAAAGGGGGCTTCTATGGAAGCAAAAATAGTATGGCTCTTTATATTTGTAATTCTGTACTGGGCGTATTGCATCTTCTGGGGTATCAAAGGTGCATTGTCGGCTCGCACCGCCAGTGATTACTTTATCGCCGGTCGCAAACTTTCGCTCTGGGTATTCGTACTTGCGGCGACCGCGACATCGTTCTCTGGTTGGACCTTCATGGGTCACCCGGGACTGCTTTACCGGGATGGCTTTCAGTACGCGTACGCTTCGTTTTACGCCATCACGATCCCGTTCACCGGCGTCATGTTCCTCAAGCGTCAGTGGATCCTGGGCAAACGCTACGGTTTCGTCACACCCGGCGAGATGCTGTCGACCTATTTTCAGGGTGACACCATTCGCTTGTTGACAGTGTTAGTGGCGTTATGCTTTTCGATCCCCTACCTGGGATTACAGCTGCGCGCATCCGGCTTTTTGTTCAACGTGTTGACGGATGGAGCGTTGGGCGTTGAGGTCGGTATGTGGTTGCTATCGGCGATCGTGTTCATCTACGTGGCGTCGGGTGGATTACGCGCGGTGGCCTACGTGGATACGCTGCAATGCGTGTTGCTGATGATCGGTATTACGGCCATCGGTATTATTGCGGTGACCTACGTCGGCGGTTGGGCCAAGCTGAACGAAGGTATTGCAGCCCTCGCGCAGTTGGATACCAAACGAACGCCGGATGGTTATAGCCATTACATCGCTATCCCGGGCGTCATTCAATGGGTGTCTACTGGACCCAAAGCGGTCGGCGGCGCCTGGACCGGCATTATGGTTCTGACGTACATGTTCGCGCTGATGGGTATTCATTCTTCACCGGCATTTTCTATGTGGGCATTCTCCAACAACAACCCCAAACCGTTTGCACCACAGCAGGTGTGGGCGTCATCGTTCGGTATCGGCTTGATCCTGTTCTTCTTCACAGCGATGCAGGGCATGGGTGGGCATCTGTTGGGTGCCGACCTGAAGATGCTGGAGGCGCATCCAGACCTGGTGAATAACGTGATGGGTGCAGGTCTCGCCGGTAAGGATTTGATGGAGTCCGCCGGCAAGCAAGGTATGCTTGTGCCGCAGTTGATTGGGCTGATGGCCGAGGCCGCACCGGCCTTAGTAGGTCTGCTCGCGGTTTGTGCGTTGGCCGCCATGCAATCGACCGGTGCTGCCTATATGTCGACCGCGGGCGGCATGCTCACGCGTGACCTACTCAAGCACTATATGATGCCGAATGCCAGTCATAGCCAGCAGAAGTTCTTTGGCCGGGTTGGCGTGTTGATCATCGTGCTTGCGGCCCTCGTCGTGGCCACCACCTCCAAGGACGCGCTGGTGTTGTTGGGCGGTCTGGCGGTGGCGTTTGGCTTCCAGATGTGGCCGTCGTTGTTGGCTGTCTGCTACTTTCCGTGGTTTACCCGTCAGGGGATCACCTTGGGTCTGGCCGCGGGCATGATTGCAGTGGCTATGACGGAAACCATCGGCCAGCAGCTTGGTATCACCGCCTGGGGACGCTGGCCGCTGACGATCCACTCGGCCGGTTGGGGCATTATCTTCAATCTGGGTATCGCGATTATCGTTTCGGCTATGACCCAGAATGATAACGACCTTAAACATCGAATGACCTACCACAACTTCCTGCGGGAGCATGCCGGGGTACCGGCGGCCAAGCGTGGCCTGGTGCCGGCGGCGTGGATAATCACGCTGGTGTGGTTCTTCTTCGGTATTGGCCCCGGGGCCGTGATCGGTAACACCATCTTCGGTAACCCCAATGATATGGCCACTTGGGTATTCGGCATGCCGTCGATTTGGGCCTGGCAGATCCTATGGTGGGCCTTAGGCGTGTTTATGATGTGGTTCCTGGCCTACAAGATGGAGTTTTCTACCGTACCTGATAGGGAAATCATCGCGCTTCAGGAAGACATCGGCGACATACGTCTGGATACGGACCAACCGTAATCTGGGGTGCGCTAATAGACCTGATGAGGGGAGGGCCTGGCCCTCCCCTTTTTTTGCTGCACAAGGTCGCTGGATTCGAGCGCCGCGCCTTCAATCGACCGTCAGGACGTGCAAAAATGGGGCACAAGATAGCGTAAATCTGCTGCGAGGATAGGGTACTGTATGGCGGTTGCTTCCCTATATTTCATGGCTTGGGTGCTGGTACTTGCACTGCTGCTATTTTTTCCCGTCAGCAAGTTGATCTGGGTGTTGAGCGTGCGTCGACTGGAGCGCAAGCGGCAGCGCAAGCTCTCGGAGCAAGAAATCCAGGGTCAGCTCCAGCGCGCCCGCGTGCTGGCAGTAGTGGTTGTGCTGATATTCTCGTTTCTGTTTAACGCCAAGCTCATTGGCGTACCCGGCAATGGATGATCGGCTCTATCAGTTTCTGAAGGTAACCGCGATAGCGATGACGCTTGTGTGGCTCGGCTGGGCCGTGTTTGACAATTTCTTTAGGGACCAGGAGCCGGGCGAACATGCGTATCATGCTGCCAATAAGCTGTTCAACGACGGCCACTATGAACGCGCGTTACAGGCTTACGACGAGGCCTTGCAGAATCAGCCTGATGATATCCATGCCTTGCGCGGTCGCGCCCGCAGCTTGATGCAGCTAGGGCGCAGCGAGGATGCGTTGTCGGCCTTCAACCAGGCCATACGATGGCAGCCGGAATTTGCCGGCACCTATGCCAACCGCGGCATCCTATACGATCGCATGGGTCGGTATCAAAAGGCGATTGCGGACTATGAGCGCGCAGTGCAACTTGATTCGGAAGTCGCCGAGGGACCGCACTGGTTGACACGCTTCCTGCGTTTGCAACCGGAGAAGCCGCCGACAGTGGCGGACCGCGCTCGTTATCTCCGCGCGGAGCTCGCTAAGCCAGAATCGGAACGTATATTGCAGCAGCCAGAGCTAGATTCGGCCCAGCGATCTTATAAACAATAGGATTTACCACACCTTGAGAATGTCCACGAATATCACGCGCACACAGAATAGCAACGCGATACAGCCAAACAAGAGATGGCCAAAGTCTGAATCGCCGTGTTCATCACGGTAGGTGAGCCCGTGGTAGGCGATGGCCCCGGTGATGATGACGAACGCGTAATCAAGCACCTTGACCTTCCTCCTCTCAATCTAGCTACTACATCATACCGGATAGAACAACGGTTTGTCGCTGCCGCGACTTGGTGGTTAGTCAATAACAAGGCGGGAACATACAGTAGGCGTATGTAAGTATCAGGTCGCGCGAAAGATAGGCCAGCATGAACAAGGCACCCAGGATCATCACCAACATAACGCTATAGCGTATGCCTTGCGATACCATTTTTGCATCTGCCGGCTGTCGTTGTACGCCAAACGCGTCCGGATCAAGCTCATCCTCGTCCCTAAGCCGCAACGCCATCCTCGTGAATTGACGTACCCACGGTGGCACCGCAGAGTTGAACATATACCTAACGAAGATCGGCTCGATCTCAGCCTCCGTCGATGCTTCCCCATGCCACCAGTCGTACGCTAGCCGAAATACCTCGAACTCCTTGATGTCTAGCGCCGCGGCAACGTCTAGAACCTCCTCGACATCAATCGGCAGGTCCTCGTCAAAGTGTTTGTGCGTCTGAAAACCGCGCATTTTGTCTCGAAGGTTATTCATTTGCTTGCGCGGTCAGATGGGCGTGGGTTTGCGCGGTGGCTCATATATCAATAGACAGCATCATACCGAAAAATTTCATGTCTCGAACGCTGAATTCATCGGCATACTAGCAGCCGCTGACCCGCGCCGAGTTTCGTTGGCGTTAGCGACAGCTATTCAAGTGTCCCTTGGCCTCATGTTACGATGTGTAACAAATGCGTCGAGGGGGATCCCAAGGACCACGTAATTCATTGATAATAAGGCCTTTTTGGGTGTTGGGTGAGGCCCGATTTTTGCATTATGCTAAAGTATGGCGCTGTAGTTATTCGCAACGAGGCAGGGTCTAAAGAGCGATAACAAAGGAGGAGAATCCATGTGTAGTGATAAGGTCTACGACGTTCCCAAAGAGGTCGCCGCCCGCGCGCATATTACCGATGACAAGTACAAAGAGATGTATGCCCGTTCGGTCTCTGATCCCGACGGGTTTTGGGGTGAGCAGGCTGAAAAATTTATTTCCTGGTTCAAGAAGTGGGATAAGGTCCAGGAGTGGGACTTTAAGGCCGGTGCCATCCGCTTCTTTGAAGGGGGGAAGCTAAACGCGAGCTACAATTGCATCGACCGTCACCTCGAGACCCGCGGCGATCAGGTCGCGATTCTATGGGAGAGTGATGACCCCTCGGTGCACAACGCCATTACCTTTCGCGAGCTACACGAACAGGTATCGAAGTTTGCCAACGGACTGAAGTCGCGCGGGGTTACGAAAGGTGATCGGGTGTGCATCTACATGCCCATGATCCCAGAAGTGGCCATAGCCATGCTCGCCTGCGCGCGCATCGGTGCCGTTCATTCCGTGGTGTTTGGCGGCTTTTCCCCCGAGTCCCTGAAAGACCGCATCCTCGACTCGGACTGTCGTGTTGTCATCACCGCCGACGAAGGGCCAAGAGGCGGCAAACCGGTTCCGCTCAAAGCCAATACGGATACAGCCCTTAAGGCCTGTCCCAACGTGAGCACGGTTGTAGCAGTGAAACATACCGGCGGCGACATCGCCTGGATCGACGGACGTGATGTTTGGTACCACGATCTAATGGCCGAGGCCTCGGCGGATTGCCCGCCGGAAGAGATGGATGCCGAGGACCCGCTATTTATTCTCTATACGTCGGGTTCAACCGGTAAGCCAAAAGGGGTGTTGCATACAACTGGCGGATATATGGTGTACACCGCCATTACCCACAAATATGTATTCGACTACCACGACGGCGACGTCTATTGGTGTACGGCCGATGTCGGTTGGGTGACAGGTCATTCGTATATTGTTTACGGTCCGCTCGCTAATGGCGCCACCACCGTGATGTTTGAGGGTATTCCCACTTATCCTTCGGCATCGCGGTTCTGGGAAGTCGTGGACAAGCACCAGATCAACATCTTCTATACTGCGCCGACGGCGCTGCGCGCGTTGATGGGTCAAGGCGACGAGCCGGTCAAAAGGACCAGCCGCAAGAGTATCCGACTCTTAGGCACCGTTGGTGAGCCCATAAACCCGGAAGCGTGGGAGTGGTACTACCATGTCGTCGGTGCCGAGCGTTGCCCGATTGTCGACACCTGGTGGCAAACCGAAACCGGTGGCATATTGATTACGCCACTACCGGGGGCAACCAAGTTGAAGCCTGGTTCGGCCACTACCCCGTTCTTCGGGATAGTTCCCGAGTTGGTTGATGCAGAGGGCAAGGTGTTAGAGGGCGCGGCCTCTGGAAATTTAGTAATCACACGACCGTGGCCGGGGATAATGCGCACCGTTTATGGTGACCATCAACGCTTTATCGATACTTACTTTAAGGCCTACCCGGGTAAATATTTCACCGGTGACGGTGCGCGCCGAGACGAGGACGGTTATTGGTGGATCACCGGGCGTGTCGACGATGTCATTAATGTTTCTGGACACCGTATGGGAACGGCTGAAGTCGAAAGCGCGCTAGTGCTGCACGAGGCGGTGGCGGAGGCGGCGGTGGTCGGGTATCCCCATGATATAAAGGGTCAAGGCATTTATGCCTATGTGACATTGATGAATGGTGTGAAACCGTCTGAGGAATTGCGCAAGGAATTAGTGCAGCAGGTGCGAAAGGAAATCGGACCCATCGCTGCCCCTGACGTAATTCAATGGGCGCCTGGCTTGCCCAAGACGCGTTCTGGCAAGATCATGCGCCGGATCTTACGTAAGATCGCCGCCGAGGAACTCGATAGCTTGGGTGACACGACAACCTTGGCCGATCCATCGGTTGTCGATCACCTGGTAGAAAACCGGCCCTCTGCTTAAGGGCATGACTGTAAGACCGGTCGCCTTTAGGCGACCGGTTTTTTGTTGACCTCCAATCCTCAATCCAATAGCAGTTACAGGACGATCGGTGTGAGCGAATCCGATTTAAGCGTGGTAGTCAGTTGTTATGCCGGCTACCGCTCGGAACAAACGCCAACCGAATTCTTACTTGGCGAGCGGAAGATTCGCGTCATAGAGGTTGTGGACCGTTGGTTGGCTACCGACCATAGGTATTTTAAAGTACGCGGCGATGACACTGGTGTCTATATCCTGCGTCACGATGTGACGGCGGAACGCTGGGAATTAACGATGTTTTCTAAATAGCAAGGCGTCGAAGGAGATGGACAGCATTGCATTTATCGTAGTCGCTGTGTGTATCCTTGGCTTCGGTCTCGTTTCGGGCCGACTACAGAACAGCGTTATTACCCCGCCTATAGTATTTGTGCTATTCGGACTGCTGGTAAGCCCACGCGCTCTCGGGTGGGTCGAATTCGAGGTCGATAGCGGTGTCATTCATACCCTAGCGGAACTCACTTTGATATTGGTGCTGTTTACCGATGCGGCGCGAATCGATCTACGCTTGTTGCGTCGTGAGCACGATTTGCCAGTACGCTTGTTAGTGATAGGGTTACCGCTGACCATCGTCGCCGGCGCCCTGGTTGCGGCCGTGATGCTGGACACGCTGACGTTTTGGGAGGCGGCGGTGCTAGCGGCGATTCTAGCCCCGACCGACGCGGCGCTTGGACAAGCGGTTGTCAGTAGTGAACGGGTGCCGATACGGATACGACAGGCGCTGAACGTGGAAAGTGGTCTTAATGACGGCATTGCACTACCTGTCATACTCATCCTATTGTCGATCGCAGGTGCGGCCGAGCACAGTCACAGTGCCGCCTATTGGGTTCAGTTTGCGGCGCTACAGGTCATTCTGGGCCCACTGGTTGGGATTGGGGTCGGTTATTTGGGCGGCAAGCTCATCGAACGTGCCGCCCGCATCGGCTGGATCAACCACGCGTTTCAAGACCTCTCGGCCCTCGGTCTTTCCCTGCTGGCGTTTGCCGGGGCTGAACTAATAGGTGGCAACGGCTTCATCGCTGCCTTTTGTGCCGGCCTCACCCTCGGGAATTGCTCACGCGCCATTTGTACCTGCCTGTATGAATTCGCCGAGGCAGAAGGGCAGCTACTGACGCTTCTAATCTTCATGGTGTTCGGTGCCCTGATGTTGCCGATGACCCTCGATCACTTTAGCTGGACAATACTCGCTTATGGCGTATTGAGTTTGACGCTGATCAGAATCGTACCGGTGGTGATCAGCCTTATGGGAGCGGGTTTGCGTTGGCAGACGGTATCGTTCTTGGGTTGGTTTGGACCACGTGGCATCGCTTCAATTCTGTTTGCACTACTAGTGGTCGAGGAATCACAGCTGCCAGGGCGTGAGCAAATTCTTATTGTCGTTATGGCTGCGGTGGTGTTGAGCGTGTTCGCGCACGGTGTAACGGCCTATCCCGGTGCCAAATGGTACGAACGGCAAGTTGCAAAAATAAAGCATGAAAAAGATGTGGCCGAACATCGACACGTGACCGAAATGCCAGTGCGTTTGCCGCACGCTGAAAAGTGATGTCGATCTTTTCGTTTGAAGAGTTTTATCTTGTTGTTTTAGAAGCATAAAAGTTCGCCGGATCGAACCACTCGGTCGGGAAAAGTAGAAGATGTTGATTTGCCTTTCTGGCGTCGGTTGATATCTAATAGGCGTCGGCCTAACCGCGGATTCAAGCAAACGGCTTGCGGCGCGGTGCATAAACCTAAATAAACCCAAAAACCACCAAAGGAGCGAGGTAGTATGAAAAAACGTGACTTCCTCAAAGGTGCCGTAGGCGGTGCTGTTGTAACGGCAACTGGGCTAGCTGTCACTAGTTGTAGTGAAGAAGCCGGCAAAGCCGAACTTGAACGCCAATTAGCAGACGCGCAAGAAAAGATCAAGGAGCTTGAAGGTGCGCCTGCTGTCAGTACGGATAAGAAGACCGCCATCAAGTGGCGGTTGCAAACCTACGCTGGCGGTCCCCTGGCCGAACATGTTATCAAACCATCTATCGATGCCTTTAACAAAGTTGCCAACGGGGAGATGGTCATCGAATTGTATACCGCCGATCAGTTGGTACCCACCGGCGAGCTGTTCAGAGCCATGCAAAAAGGCACCATCGATGCCGTACAGAGTGACGATGATTCCATTGCCGCGCCGGTCGATGTCTCAGTATTTGGCGGTTACTTCCCGTTTGCATCCCGCTATAGCCTGGACGTACCCGTTCTGTTTAACCAATATGGCCTGAAAGAAATCTGGGAAGAAGCCTATGGAGAAGTAGAAGGTGTCACCTGGCTCAGCGCCGGCGCCTGGGATCCCTGTCACTTCAATACGGTTAATCCTATTCGCAGCCTTAAAGATCTCAAAGGCCTGCGCGTGTTTACCTTCCCGACGGCGGGTAAGTTCCTGTCGCGCTTTGGCGTTGTCCCGGTAACCCTGCCGTGGGAGGATATCGAGGTCGCGGTGCAAACGGGAGAACTGGATGGTATTGCTTGGTCCGGCATCACCGAGGACTATACGGTCGGCTGGGCCGATGTGACCAACTACTTCCTGACCAACAACATCTCTGGCGCCTGGATCGGATCCTATTTTGCCAATACCAATTCGTGGAACGCCGTACCGCCGCATCTGCAGGAACTGTTCCGTCTTTCTATGGATAATTCGCACTATTACCGCCAGTATTGGTACTGGGGCGGTGAAGCGCACCTGCGTACAAAAGGCAAGAAACTGAAGCTCACATCTATCCCCGATAATGAATGGAAGCAAGTGGAAGATGAAGCTAAAAAGTTCTGGGATGAGATTGCCAAGACAAGTAAAAGGGCTGCCAAGGTAGTCGGTATATTCAAAGAATACGCGACAGTCATGGAAAAAGCCGGCCGTCCCTACCGATACGGATAACCGCGGACCGAGTATCTCGTAGACATAGAGGCCTTCCCCAGCTTTAGCGCAAAGTCGGGGAGGGTATCCTCTATTCTCCGATCTAAGTTGGCCTCTCACACGCCGACTCCACGTGTCTAGAGGAAAGGAGTCTTGTGCCTAAAGCAGTAAAGCTTTACGTGCGATATGTTGACGCAGTGAACCGTACGGTAGGGCGGTTCACCATGTATATGATCTTCGCCATGATGGGCGTGCTGCTGTATTCGTCCATATCCAGAACCTTCTTCGATGTTCCTCTCATATGGGTAGTGGAGGTGGCGCAGATGACGATGGCCGCCTATTACCTGCTTGGTGGCGGATACTCCATGCAGCTTGACTCGCATGTCAGGATGGATTTGCTGTACGGTCGGTGGTCGATAAAGCGACGGGCGTTCACGGATTCTATTACTGCTTTCGGTCTCGTCTTTTACCTCGTATTCCTCCTTGTCGGCGGCATTTCAAGTACGGAATACGCTATTGAATACAATCAAAAGAATTATTCTGTATGGGCACCACCGATGGCGCCCATCAAGGTGATTATGACAATCGGTATCGCAATGATGCTGTTGCAGGCTACATCTATGTTCTTCAAAGATTTGGCAAGGGCCAGAGGGAAGGAGATATAGCGTGGGTCCCGAGCTGATTGCGCTGCTGATGTTCGCCGCGATGATGTTGATGTTACTCACCGGGCAACGTGTCTTCGGTGCGATCGGTTTCGTCGCTACTGTTTCCGCGCTGCTGCTATGGGGGGAGGGCGGTTATGAAATGCCATTCAGCGCAGCGTTTAAACTCTTTAACTGGTATCCCCTCTTGACCCTGCCGCTATTCATTTATATGGGATACATGCTGTCCGAGTCCGGCATAGCGAGTGACCTCTACCGCGCGTTCCACGTTTGGTTCGGTCCACTCAAAGGCGGATTGGCGGTAGGCACGATTGGTTTGATGGTCGTCATATCAGCCATGAACGGGCTAAGTGTAGCGGGTATGGCGATAGGGGCGAGCATCGCCTTGCCCGAAATGCTGCGGCGCGGCTATGACAAGATCATGATAACCGGCGTGATCCAGGCCGGCAGCTCCCTCGGTATATTAGTCCCCCCCAGCGTGGTGCTTGTGCTTTATGGAATGATTGCCCGCCAACCAATTGGCCAGCTATGGCTGGCCGGTGTCTTTCCTGGTCTTTTGTTGGCCGGGCTGTTCATGCTTTACATCATCATCCGATGCAGAATTCAGCCGCAGCTGGGGCCGCCGTTACCGGCCGAAGAGCGGCAAATACCTATGAGGGAAAAACTAAAGCTGCTCAGAGCCGGCATTACACCTTTGTTGATTTTCTTTTCTATGACCGGGCTGTTCCTCATGGGGATCACCAGTCTGGTGGAAAGCTCAGCCGTGGGTGCAACTGGAGCCACGCTTGCCGCGCTGTTTAAGGGCCGGTTAAGCCGGCAAGTGATGGAAGACACGCTACGTAAGTCTGTAGGCGTTAGTTGCATGTTTATGTGGGTTATTCTGTCGGCACTTTGCTTTGGTGCCGTGTTTGATGGTCTCGGCGCGGTGAAGGCGATTGAGTCTCTATTTATCGAAAGGTGGGGACTCAGTCCGTGGGGCATACTGGTCATGATGCAGCTTTCTTATCTATTAATGGGTACGTTTCTCGACGATACCGCCATGCTCGTCATCGTGGCGCCGCTTTATGTTCCCTTGGTAATTAGTCTGGGGTTTGACCCGATTTGGTATGGGGTTCTCTATACCATCACCTGCCAGGTTGCATACATGACGCCACCGTTTGGCTATAACCTGTTTCTTATGCGGGCGATGGCGCCGCCAGAGATATCGCTATTGGATATCTATCGCTCTATCATACCCTTTGTGATGGTCATGATCGTTGGTCTGGCCCTTGTCACGTTGTTTCCGCAAATAGCCCTGTGGTTACCCAATCAATATTATGGAAAGTGAAGTCATTGGGCCTGATAGGCCATCGATTGGGAAGCGAGTAAACAGGCCTAGTGT
>Ga0224508_10001220_pt1 | contig 23334 bp, 18 predicted proteins | sample SF_Jan12_sed_USG_4_FD_170157 | JGI IMG/M metagenome (GOLD analysis project Ga0224508, IMG submission 170157) | Sediment microbial communities from San Francisco Bay, California, United States - SF_Jan12_sed_USGS_21 | ecosystem: Environmental > Aquatic > Marine > Sediment | place: USA... | reverse complement strand
GCGTACGATTGGGGCGTTCGGGGATCGTCGAGCGACCCCAGTCCGGCGGTAGCCGTAATCGCTATCGACGACGCCAGCATCGCGAACTTGGGCCGTTGGCCCTGGCCGCGTGACCTTCACGCCGCGATGATCGAAATATTGCGTGCCGGGGGCGCCAAGTCGGTCGGCTACACCGTCATGTTTCTCGAACCACAGCTCGATCCTGGCCTGCAGTTCATACGCGGCATCAGCGAATACTTCCGCGCCTCCAGCCTGGCCCGGATCGCGGATTCAATCGCTGACCCGACGCTGAAAGAGCGTGTTTTTAACGACGTGGCCGAGGTGGACGCGCAACTTCGCGAAGCCAGCTTGCAACTCGACACCGACGCCATTCTAGCGGAAAGCATCCGCGCAGCCGGCAACGTGGTCATGGCGATGCCGTTTCTGATCGGCAACCCGGTGGGCAAACCCGATCACCCACTGCCCGATTTCGTGCTTGCCAACGGCATTACGAACTTCGTCGACAATATCGGGGCGTTGCAGCAAGGCGCGCTGCCCCTGCCAACCTACGACGCTTTAGCGCCAATCGAAAATCTCGGCCGCCACGCCAATGCCATCGGCCACATGAACGTGTACCCGGACGTCGACGGTAGTATTCGCTCCGAACCACTGGTACTGAACCACTTCGATCACCTGTACCCGTCCATGGCGTTGCAACTGGCCGCCAAGAATCTGAATCTGACTATCGACGACATTAGCGTCAAGCTTGGTGAGGGCGTGGAGCTCGGCGGACTGACCATCGACACCGATGGCAGCTTGCAGATGCGCACCTTTTTCTACGCGGACACCGGCGGCGTACCGGCATTCCAGCAGGACTCGTTCTACGATGTGTTCAGCGGCAAGATCCCGGCTGAAAAATACCGCAACAAACTCGTCCTGATCGGCGCTACCGCGGCCGGTGTCGGCGACTCGCAAGTCACGCCGATAAACCCGAACATGCCGCCCGTGCTGACCCTCGCGCACTCGGTGTCGAGCATCCTCAACGAGGACTTCTTCACCGAGCCGACCTGGAGCCTGTTCGTAAAACTGGGCGCCATGCTGGCCCTGATGCTATACATCATGTTCGCCGTACCGCGGTTGAAAGCCGGGTCTGCCGCGACGATCACCATCGTGCTGCTGGCGCTGTTGCTGGGTACGCACTACATGCTCATGACGACACAGTCGCTGTGGCTGCAGCTCATGGCGCCCGCGACCCTGCTGGTGCTGGGACACCTGACGATTACCACCAAACGTTTCCTGGTCACAGAACGCGGCAAGGAACGCTCAGACATCGAATCGGCCGAGAGCAACAAGATGCTGGGCCTGTCGTTCCAGAGTCAGGGACAACTGGACATGGCGTTCGAAAAATTCCGCAAAGTGCCGCTTGAGGACGCATTCTTGGAAACGCTGTACAACCTGGCACTGGATTTCGAGCGCAAACGCCAGTTCAACAAAGCAGGATCGGTATACAGCCACATGGCCTCACACAACGCCAAATTCAAGGATATCGGCGACCGGATTCAGCGCGCCAAGGCGATGGAAGAGACTGTGATACTGGGTGGCGCGGGCGCCTCCTCACCCGGCGGCACCATGGTGCTGGAAGGCTCCGGCGTGGAAAAACCCAAGCTGGGCCGCTACGAAGTAGACAAAGAACTCGGCAAAGGTGCAATGGGTGTCGTGTACCTCGGCAAGGACCCGAAAATCAGCCGTGTGGTGGCAATCAAGACCATGGCACTTTCGCAGGAGTTCGAGGCCGACGAACTGGAAGATGTCAAAGAACGGTTTTTCCGTGAGGCGGAAACGGCCGGCAGGTTAAGTCATCCCAATATCGTGACCATATTCGATGCCGGTGAAGAGCACGATCTCGCCTACATCGCGATGGAATTCCTGAAGGGCGAGGACCTCGCCAGATTCACCAAAACCGAAGGCTTGCTGCCCCTGCGCCAGGTGTTGAGCATTATCGAGCGGTCTGCCGATGCACTGAATTACGCGCACCAGCACAATGTCGTACACCGCGACATCAAACCGGCAAATATCATGTACGAGTCCGAGTCTGACGACCTCAAGATCACTGATTTCGGCATCGCACGCATCACCGACTCGAGCAAGACCAAGACCGGCATGGTACTCGGCACGCCGTCGTACATGTCCCCGGAGCAGATCGCCGGGAAACGCGTCGACGGGCGTTCCGACCTCTTCTCGCTGGGCGTCATGCTTTATCAGATGAGCACCGGGCAGCTGCCGTTTACGGCCGATTCGATGGCCACTCTGATGTACAAGATCGCCAACGAGCCACACGACGACCCCACTATGGTCAACCTCGATTTGCCGCCCTGTGTAAGCGAAATCATCGATCGGTCGCTGCACAAGGACGTCGACAGCAGATATCAAACCGGCGGCGAGATGGCTCAGGACATTCGCCGCTGTCGAGCGTCACTGGGAGAAGCGGTCTGACACCGACGGCACAAGCAATGGATCTCACGGGGAAAATAGAGATCGTGGGCCAGAGCCATACCGGTCTCAAGCGCTCCCACAACGAAGACTGCATCGGCACCGATCTGACTGCGGGCCTGGTCGCTCTGGCCGATGGCATGGGAGGCTACAAGGCCGGCGAAGTGGCCAGTGCGCTCGCCATCAACACGCTGGTGGTCGACATCACCGATCGCCTCGCCGCGATCGACCACCGGGAAGACGACGTCCAGGAATTTACCCCCGAAAGCCTGCTAGCGCGTGAAATCGTGGAGAAGTCCAACGATATCATTTACCAGACCGCGCTCGCGCAGCCGCAGTACAAAGGCATGGGGACCACCCTGGTGATGGCGCTGTTCTACGACAACCGGGTCACCGTGGCCCACGTCGGAGACTCTCGAATGTACCGCTTTCGAAGTGGCACTCTCGAGCAGATCACCGTGGATCACACGTTGATGCAGGAACTCATCGAACGGGGATTCTATACTCGCGAAGAAGCACGAAACTCCATGAACAAGAACCTGGTTACCCGCGCTTTGGGTATAGATCCGGAGGTTCAGGTCGATATCCAAGAGGATCTAGTGCTCAAAAACGACATTTTCCTGCTATGCTCCGACGGCCTGAATGATATGGTAGAAGACGAAGAAATTCGCTTAACTATCAATGAGAATGCTGATAATCTTGAAGAGGCTGCGAAGAAGTTGATCCAGCAGGCAAACGACAATGGAGGGAACGACAACGTTTCCGTAATCCTGGTGAAATCTCTGGAATCGTTTCCAGCCAAACAAAGCTGGATACGTAAATTTGTGGACTGGTTCTGAATCGCAACACGGTAGAGACGAACGGTGACTGCTAAGCTCATACTAACGCACGACGGCAATACCATTGGCGAGTTCGAGCTCAACAAGGAACAGATGACGATCGGTCGCAAGCCCGAAAATGACGTGCAGATAGATAATCTGGCGGTCAGCGGGCAGCACGCGAAGATCATAACGATTCTCAACGATTCGTTTCTTGAAGACATGAACAGCACGAACGGCACGTATGTAAATGGGAGCCTGGTCAAGAAACACGCCCTGCAGGACGGTGACACGGTCACTATCGGTAAACACCAGTTGCGTTACATCAACAAAGAAGCGTCGACGGGCAGCGACGACTTCGAAAAGACCATGATCATCCGACCCGACGCGGCCGGGATGCCCGCTTCCGCCGGCAGCCCGACGGTCGAGCGCCAGATGGCCGAGGTCAACAAAAAAATCGAAGAGCAGATTGGCAAACCGGCGGCTGACCAGCCGGCGGATGGGAATGGCAGCGCCACGGCCAGACTGCAGGTGCTGAGCGGAGCCAACAGCGGCAAAGAGCTGGCTCTGACCAAGGCTCTCACGACCATCGGCCGGCCGGGCCAGCAGGTCGCCGCCATCACACGGCGCCCGCAAGGCTATTTCATTATTCATGTGGAAGGCGGGGACGGCAGCTTCCCCACCATCAACGGACAACAGATCGGTACGCAGGCGCAAGCGCTGAACGATCACGATATCATCGAAGTGGCCGGGGTAAAAATGGAGTTTTTCCTGGGCTGATCCCGAAAACACGGTAGTTGATTACAGGGAGGAGCGAAGCGGCTACGTTATAGAACCCGGTGGATGTGCCGGGTTGTCTGTACAGCGACGTTAGTTCGAACAGGGAAGTGGGTTCGCTATTGCCAGAGTTGCGGGTCGGGGCGCGCAGTTGTTGCGCATGTTTGCTGTCACCCACGTCAAATGCAACGTTGTCGTTCAAACAACCGCTGCAACAACCATCTCCCGCTGCGAGAATTCCCCCTTGCCTACTGCCTAGCTACAGGCCCGCTGAGCCAATGCGCCCGAGATGAAAGATCGGCACAGAATCAGCCGATTGATGGCTGTTGTAAATGAACTGAAGGTCCGCAACGCAGAACTGGAGCAGGCGCTTCGTTCTGCCCAACGGCCAAGCGAATCCACGTCGGCACATCTCGCCAGTGTAAGTCATGAGATTCGCACACCGCTCAACGTGATACTTGGTTTGGCCGAATTGCTGGCGCGCGCGAGCGGTGATCCGCTGCAACTCGACTACATGGACACTATTAAAAGTTCTGCCCACAGCCTGCTCCGGCTGATGAACGGCCTCCTCGATCCAGCTCGTGTCGAATCAGGCCCTATGCAACTGGAACTCACCCGCGTCGATATAAACACGGTACTCAACAACATTCACTCGCTGTTTGCGCCGGGCGCCTATGCGCGAGGCATCGAGTTCCATACCTCGCTTGTCGCTCAGCGATATGCCCGGGTTGTGACGGATCCACTGCGTTTGCGCCAGATATTAATCAATCTGGCCGACAACGCGGTCAAATTCACCCGCAGCGGTCACGTGCTGATGAGCGCTCAGGTAATGCAAAGCACCGATCGCCGGTGCAGGGTGCGGTTCACCGTTCAGGACACGGGCGCAGGCATACCTCACAAAACACAAGCCACTATGTTCCGGGTGTCCGTGCCCGCTGATATCGGCTACCACAACAAAATACCAAGATCCGGATTGGGCCTGCAAATCGTCACGCAGATCGTCATGCTGATGCAGGGCGAGGTCGCGGTGCACAGCGAGCCCGGAAAGGGTTCATCGTTCTTCGTTACCCTGCCATTGACGTTAGACGAACCGCCTGCTCACCGACCGGTCGGTGAGCAATTGCCCGCGTTGCTGGTCCCTGATTACCCGGCGCTCTCGCACCATCAGCGGCGTTTTTTGGAACGGGCAGGCCTGATCCTGGTGGAACGTCCGCAGCAGCGCCCGGGCGTCGTGCTTGTCGAGCTTGCCGCTGCAACATTGCGCGCGCGCAAACGTTCACCACCATGCAAGGCTGCTGACCGAGGTGATTGGCCGCGCATCGCGTATTGCTCTTCCTGGGATCCTGCGATCGTGCAGCACCTGGAACAGGCAGATTATGCCGGCGTCATCGTCAAAACCAGCTGCCCGCGCCGGTTCCGCGCCAGACTCGACAATATTCTAGGCGACAATCGAGCTGCAGTACGGCGGCATGCCTCCGCCCGCCTGCCCCCACGGGCGCTCGGTGTCAGGAAACGCCTGCTTGTACTCGATGATCACGCGGTCAATCTGAAGCTGATGCAACGCTATTGTACTGAACTGGGTGTCGGGGTGGATTGTGAATCCTCGCCCGCCCGCGCGCTGCGACTGATGCGCAAGAGAAAATACCACCTGATCTTCCTCGATATACACATGCCGGAGATCGATGGCCACGAGTTCGCCAGGCAGGTGCGATCCGGCACCGGCCAAAACCGCGATACGCCGATCGTGGCGTTGACAGCCGATGCCACCCAGGAACGAGCGAAACTGATCGAAAGCGGCATGCACGAACTGCTGGTAAAACCAGTCTCGCCGGAAACGTTTCGCGCAACCGTCAGGCGCTGGAGGCGACGGCCGGTACGAACCATGTCGCGAGTCGCGGAACTGCGGCAGGTTCTACGCCAACGACTCCCCGGAGATCGCGCCGCGCTGGTGTCGCTGGAGCGAGGCCGGGATTATTCGCAGCTTGTCCTCGCCGCTCACAAATTGTATGGCGCCAGTCTGTACTGCGAATTGCCCAAACTCTCATTGGCCGTGCGACGCCTCGAGGATGCGGCTCGCACTGCCGAGCCGGCAATGGTACGCGATGCGCTCGCTGAAGCACTGACAGCTATTGACGAGTCCTTGAGTCCTCAGCGACCAGTCTGAACCTTGTCCCGCTACTTTTCCGGCGTGTATTTTGCTGTAAAAATAATACGTTAGACGTCCAACATAACGTAAAATCCATTATCGTCACGCCACGAGACGAGTACTTTGCAGCTGCAGCGCATCATAAGAATCGTATTGAGCCTGGGTATCGTCGCGGTTTTCGTGCTCTACACCGGGGGCAAGGTACCCATCCAGTTGTTCGATCGCCTGGAAAACCTTTCATACGATTTCCGCCTGCGCCTCACGCTGCCCAATACCGTCGACGAAAAGATCGTCATTCTCGACATTGATGAGCGCAGTCTGGCGGAAGTCGGCCGCTGGCCGTGGCCGCGCGACGTGCTCGCCAGGATTGTCGACAACCTGTTCGACACGTACGGTGCCAAGGCGGTCGGCTTCGATATCGTGTTTGCCGAGCGCGACGAGTCTTCCGGGCTGAATGTGCTGAATGACCTCGCCCAGGGACCGTTGCGTACCGATCAAGCGTTCCTGGACCAATACCAGGCGTTGAAACCGCAGCTGGAAAACGATCGCATCTTCGCCGAGAGCCTCGCCGATCGGCGGGTTGTCATGGGATTCGCTTTTTTGCGCACGCGCGAGGAAGCCGAAGCGAATCGCATCGGGTCCCTGCCGGAGAAAGTCGGTGATATCGAACAGTACTGGACAGACCGCATCCCGTTGTTCGAGAACATCGACTACACAGCCAACCTGGAAGTCCTGCAAGCCGCCGCGTATTCCGGCGGATTCTTCGACAACCCCAGCGTCGACGAAGACGGCATATTCCGGCGCGTGCCGCTACTGCAGGTGTACGATGGAAAACTGTACCAGTCACTGGCGATGGCGATGGTGCGCGCGGGTTCGGAATCACCGGACGTAACCATCGAGGTATGGGACGATTCGCGCTCCGGGTACTACGCGGTAGAGGGCGTGCGCCTGGGCGATTATTCGATTCCCGTGGATGGCACCAGCGCCATACTCGTGCCTTACCGGGGCACCCGCAAACATTTTCCTTACGTGTCCATGATCGACGTCCTCAACGGCAACGCGGACCCGGCGGTGCTCAAGGACCGTCTGATCCTGGTCGGCACCACGGCGGCCGGACTTCTGGACCTGCGGTCGACCCCGGTAGAGGAAGTGTTTCCTGGCGTCGAGGTTCACGCCAACATTATTTCCGGCATCCTGGAACAGCGCATCAAACATCGCCCGCAGTATGCCATCGGTTTCGAACTGGTCGTGGAACTGCTGGTCGGCCTGGTGATGAGTTTTCTTTTGCCGTTCATTTCACCGCTGCTGACGTTATTGGTTACGGTTTTGGCATTCGCCGGCATCATCGGTATAACCCTGTTCGCATGGGTTACCTGGGATCTGGTACTGCCGACGGCAGCGTTGCTGCTGCTGACGCTGTCGATTTTCGTGTTCCATATGTCATATGGGTTTTTCGTCGAGTCGCGCGGGAAACGGCAGCTCGCGCACTTGTTCGGACAGTACGTGCCACCTGAACTGGTCGACGAAATGAGCCAGCACCCCCAGGAGGTGACGCTCGAAGGCCAGAGCCGTGAAATGACGGTGTTGTTCTCCGATGTGCGCGGATTCACCGGTATTTCCGAAGGTCTGGACCCCAGGGAACTCACCCAGCTCATGAACGCTTTTCTTACGCCCATGACACAAATCATCCACAAGCACCGCGGTACTATCGACAAGTACATGGGCGATGCAATCATGTCGTTTTGGGGAGCGCCTCTGGACGATCCCATGCATGCGCGAAACGCGCTGCTCGCGGCGTTCGAGATGAACGCCAAGCTGATCGAGCTGCAGCCCGAATTCAAACGTAAGAACTGGCCCGAGATCCGCATTGGAATCGGCTTGAACACTGGCGTGATGAACGTCGGCAATATGGGGTCGGAATTCCGCATGGCCTACACCTGCCTCGGTGATGCGGTGAACCTCGGCTCACGCCTGGAGGGTTTGACAAAACAATACGGGGTAACGCTGATCGTCAGCGAATCCACCAAACACTCCGTCCCCGAGTTCGAGTATCGAGAGTTGGACGTGGTACGCGTAAAAGGTAAAGACAAACCGGTAACGATTTACGAGCCCGTCGGTCCGGTGGAAGATATCGCCAAGTCGTTGAGATCGGAGTTACGGCGCTTCCACAAGGCGCTCGTCGCGTTCCGCAGCCAGGAGTGGGACATTGCCGAGCGTGAAGTCTTTTCGCTGTCGCAGGAAAACAAGGTCTGCGCCGTGTACGGGCTCTATCTCGATCGCATCATGCACTACCGAAACAATCCGCCCGGATCCGATTGGGACGGTGTATTTACACACGAAACAAAGTAACTGGGCACGTGAACTCCGCGCTTAGTACACGTCGCGTGTAGCCAGCAGCGTCGCCGTGGCGCAAACTGAACACAATCTGCAACGTATGCTGCGTGGCGTTGCGCTGCGATTGGCCATAGCCCAGATCATCGCCTGGGCCGGCACGTTGTACATCTTTCCCGCCCTGCTCCCTACCTGGGAAGCAGTGTTCCACTGGTCCAAAGCACAAATTTCCGGCGCGTTTACCGTGGCGCTGCTGCTCTCGGCCTGTTCCGCACCGGTCGCCGGGCGTCTGATCGACATGGGGCTCGGCCGCAGCGTATTTCTCGGCAGTTACCTGCTCGCCGGTGCCGGATTGTTCGCCTTGTCGGCAGTAGAGTCGTTGTGGCAGTTCTACGCGGTGTGGGCGCTGCTGGGCGTGACGATGGCTGGAACCCTCTACGAAGCCTGCTTCGCGGTGATTACCCGCTATTTCGGCGTCTACGCCAAGCGCGCGATCACCATCGTAACGCTGGTCGCTGGCTTCGCCGGCAGCGTGTCGTTTCCGACCGCACAGTTGATTACCCGGTATACAAACTGGCGCGCGGCAGTCGCGTTCTTCGCTGTCGCATTGCTGTGCATAGCATTACCTCTGGCGTGGCAAGCCAGTTCCCGCGCCATGCGCCACTCGAGCGGCGTGAGTAAGGCAGTCAGCCGACACGCCGAGCAGAACATCAGGCAGACAATTGCGTCACCGTTATTCTGGCTGCTGGGATTTGCATTCCTTTGCATTGCGTTGGAACACGGACTGCTGCTGACCCATTTACTGCCGTTGTTGTACGAGTATGGGCTGAGCGCGGACAGTGCAATCATCGCCGCGGCGACGATCGGCCCCATGCAGGTTTTTGGCCGCATACTCATGATCAGCGTGGAAAGCCACCTGGACGCGGCGAAAATCGCGGCCATTTCATTTGCCTTCATGGCATTGGCCGCCCTAGCCTTGCTGGGCGTCAGCGCCGTACCTGCCCTGATCGTCGTGTTCGTGATGTTGCATGGATCGGGATATGGAGTTACCAGCGTCACCAGGCCTGTGGTAACGGCAGAGTTTCTCGGGCGGGAAAATTTTGGCGCGATATCAGGCATGCTGGCAACGTTGTTCATGGCCGCGTTTGCCTGCGCGCCCACGATCGCCGCCTTCGTGTGGGAACTGGGAGGCTACGACCTGGTCGTCGTCGTTGCCCTGGCTATAGCATTGTGCGGAATGTCGCTGTTCAGCATTGCCATGCAGTTACACAGACGCAGGCTCGGCTAACCTGCGCAAAGCACTTATTGCCGGTTACCCGACTCGAGACGCAAGCGAACACGCAAACGCCGTAGCGCATCCGCATTAACCGCCGTTGGAAATATCGCAATGCTGAAGCGTTTCCCTGAAGGGACACTGTCAAAGTTGAGAAGCGTAATGCACGGCGTCGCCAGCGACTCGGCCGCTAGGCGTGCGATCACGTACTGGCCGTTGCGAGCCCACAACAACCAGCTGCCATCTCCACGCCAGGATATTCTGTGGAAATACCGCAGTCGAAACACGACGAGGTAAGCGCTGGCGAACACTATCGCGAGCGTTGCGCAGATCAAGGAAGCAGGCAGGGAGGATAACAGCAGGGCAATACCGGCCAACACGTGCACAACGAATGCGGCCACTGCCGGATAGACCGGTTGTGCTAACTCAATGGTCAGCGGCGTCGCGTATTTCTTTGACGAGATCGACAACTGACGGGTCGTCCATGACCTTGGTGCCAAGCAGCAACTGTAGCAAATCCGGGTCCGGCAGTTCCAGCAACCGTTGAAACGTCTTTTGTTGTGTTACCGAGGCGTCTGCATAGCGACGCTGCAGATACGTGGTCAATAACATGTCCAGTTCCTTGGCACCGCGCCGGCAACGCCAGTGCAACTGTCCAGTCTGAATCGCCAAGAGTTACCTTAACCTCGGCGCTGCACCAGCAGCTTTTTGATTTCGGCAATCGCTTTCGCCGGGTTGAGACTCTTCGGACACGCTTTTGTGCAATTCATTATCGTGTGGCAGCGATAGAGCTTGAATGGATCCTGCAATTCGTCAAGACGCTCGCCGGTCGCTTCGTCGCGGCTGTCGGCAATCCATCTGTAGGCCGCCAGCAATGCTGCGGGCCCCAGGTAACGATCCGAGTTCCACCAGTAACTCGGGCAACTGGTTGAACAGCACGCGCACATGATGCACTCGTAAAGACCGTCGAGCACGCCGCGTTCCCCCTTGGACTGCAGCCGTTCACGATCGGGCGGCGTAGCTGTGGCGGTTTTTATCCACGGTTCGATAGACGCGTGCTGGGCGTAGAAGTTTGTCAGGTCCGGTACCAAATCCTTGACGATCGGCATGTGCGGCAACGGAAAAATGCGTATATCGCCTTTGATATCGTCCAGCGCCTTGGTGCAGGCCAGCGTATTGGTACCATCGATGTTCATTGCGCAGGAACCGCAAATCCCTTCCCTGCACGAGCGTCGAAACGTCAGCCCTGCGTCCGTTTCATTTTTGATTTTTGTCAGCGCATCCAACACCATCGGACCGCAGGTGTCCATATCGACGGCATAAGTATCAGTTCGCGGGTTCTCGCCGGTATCCGGATCATAGCGGTAAACCGTCACCTGCCGGACGCGCTTTGCCCCATCGGGCGCCGCGTATTTGAGCCCCGGTTTGACGACGGAATTCGCTGGCAGTGTAAATTTCGCCATGAATGATCCTTAATAGACGCGCGCTTTCGGCGGGATCGGGTCTATTTCGTCGGACAACGTGTTCATATGTACTGGGCGGTAGTCGATGCGCACGTTGCCGTCGGCGTCGTACCAGGCCAGCGTATGCTTCATCCAGTTGTCATCGTCGCGCTCGGGAAAATCCTCACGCGCGTGACCACCGCGGCTCTCAGTGCGATTCGCGGCACCACACAGCGTCACAACGGCTTGCGCAATGAGATTCTCCAGTTCCAGAGTCTCCACCAGATCTGTATTCCAGATCAACGATCGATCGGTGACTTTTACGTCGGCAAAATCCTGTCTGATGGCCGTCAACTTCTCCACGCCCTCCTGCAGCAGATCACCGGTGCGGAACACCGCGCCGTGGGTCTGCATCGCGCGCTGCATACGCGCGCGCAATTCCGCCGTTGGAGTTCCGCCGTCGGCATATCGAACCTTGTCGAAATGCTCGATAATCGCATCGGTCTCCGCTTGCGGCAGCGGAGCCTGCACGGCATCAGTGTCCAGCGTCTCCGCACAGCGCAGCGCAGCGGCCCGCCCGAACACCACGATGTCCAGCAGCGAATTCGACCCCAGGCGGTTCGCGCCATGCACCGACACGCAGGCTGCTTCACCGATCGCCATCAGGCCCGGAACCACGGAATCCGGGTCACCGTTTTTCAAGATGACGACTTCGCCGTGATAGTTGGTCGGAATACCGCCCATGTTGTAGTGCACCGTCGGTAACACCGGAATCGGCTCGCGGGTCACGTCGACGCCAGCGAAAACGCGCGCCGATTCGGCAATACCCGGCAGCCGTTCGTTGATAACTTCCGGGCCCAGGTGCTCCAGATGCAGGTAAATGTGATCTTTCTCGGCGCCTACACCGCGGCCTTCGTTGATTTCAATGGTCATCGCACGGCTGACCACATCACGAGAGGCTAGATCCTTGGCGTTGGGTGCGTAGCGTTCCATGAAACGCTCGCCTTGCGCATTGGTCAGGTAGCCACCTTCACCACGCACGCCTTCGGTGATCAGTGCTCCCGAACCGTAGATACCGGTGGGATGGAACTGCACGAACTCCATGTCCTGCAACGGCAACCCGGCGCGCAATACCATCGCATTGCCATCACCCGTACATGTATGTGCGGACGTGCAGGAAAAATAAGTACGCCCATAGCCGCCGCTCGCTAGAACCACCGTACGCGCCCGGAAAACGTGCAGCGCGCCGGTCGCCAGGTCCCAGGCAACCACACCACGGCAGGCGCCATCCTGCATGATCAGGTCGATAGCGAAGTACTCGATATAAAACTCTGCGTGGTGCTTCAATGCCTGTTGATACAGAGTATGCAATATCGCGTGCCCGGTTCGGTCTGCCGCCGCGCAGGTGCGCTGGGCGATGCCCTCGCCATAGTTGGTCGTCATGCCCCCGAACGGACGTTGATAGATTCGCCCGTCGTCGGTTCGCGAAAACGGCACGCCGTAGTGCTCGAGTTCGATCACCGCCGGAACCGCTTCGCGGCACATGTACTCGATCGCGTCCTGGTCACCCAGCCAGTCGGAGCCTTTCACCGTGTCGTACATATGCCAGCGCCAGTCGTCGGGACCCATGTTGCCCAGCGACGCACTCATCCCCCCCTGGGCCGCCACCGTATGGCTGCGGGTCGGAAAAACCTTGGTAATACAGGCTGTGGACAAGCCTTTCTCCGCCATACCGAACGTCGCTCTCAGGCCGGCACCGCCGGCACCGACCACGACGACATCGTAGGTATGGTGAATTATTTCGTAGTCGCCGGCCATGCCTCAGTTCTCAAAGGCCAACTGCAACACGACGAAGATCGCACCGAGAGCCAGCAAGAATGCGCCGAAGCCGCTGACCACAATCAACGTCGTGCGCGCCCAGTGCGGATGTACGTAATCTTCCAGAACCACTTGTACACCCAGGTAGCCGTGATACAAGCCTGCGATGATCAGTGCGACCAGCAATACGGCATTGAAGGGCGCCGCGATCCACGCCACCAGCGTTGCGTGATCGGAGCCGGGCAAACGCGCTATCGCCAGACAGAACCATACCGTCAGCGGCACCAGTGCCAGTGCGGTGAGACGTTGATGCCACCAGTGGCCAACACCCTCCTTCGCGGCTCCAAGGCCTTTTACCCTTGCCAGTGGCGTTCTCATACTCATCGATGATTCTCCAGGTCGCGTTTTTCGCAAACGCCTACAGCAGCGCCAGCAACCAGGTTGCAGAAGTCAGCACTAGTGCGCCAACCGCCGTCGCGAGCGCGGTTCTGTCTACCGTTTCCAACTCGAAACCGTAGCCGATATCCCAGAACAGATGCCGCACGCCGTTGCAAAGATGAAAGTACAACGCGAGTGTGAGCCCGATTAACAACAGGCGCCCGATCCAGGAGTCGAGCGCCGCTTGCGCAGTCGCGTAGGATTGGGGACCGGCAGCTACTGAGAAAAGCACGACAATCAGCAGTACCGCACCCAACACGATGACCAGTCCGGTGAGGCGGTGGATAATCGAAACTACCGCGGTCAGCGGCAGACGATAAACCTGCAAGTGGGGTGAAAGCGGACGCTCATCTTCGTAGGCCATAAGCTACCTCGCTGCTATCCCGGACACACTGCACTCCCGCGCCAGCTAAACTCGCAGGTACACGCGCTATCGGTGGCTTCAGTGACCGCACAATGTCTACGTGCCGCCTGCTCTTCTCGTATCGTTGAGATCAGCCGCAGTCCGCACCGGCGTGACGAGTTTGGCGTTGTGTCGTCACGAAGTCCTTGGCGGCGCGCTTTTCGCAGTAACGGTAAACCGGCTGCGGCTGATGAAACTCCGGCTAAAAGTCCACACACTTGCCGTTGCGTTCCCAATCACCGTAGCGCGTCGGTTCGGGTCCGCGCGGTCCGCCATGCTCGATCGTTTGTTCGCCGGCGGGCTCACCTTTGGTACCCGGCGCGGGGTGCACGGCGTCTTGTTGATCGGCCGCGGCCGGACTGGGGCTGGTTTTATGTTTGGCCATTGGGCGGTGCTTTTTGCAGGCGCACAATTCTCGCGCCTTGCAGAGCCATTGTAAAGCTCAGCCGCAAGCGTCGCCGAGCACGCTTCTGGTAAACTTGCGCCGGGAGGCCGGCACTCGCCCGGCTGCCGGGCGTCGGTGACGCGGTTCCAACCGCTCCATCAGTGAGCACTATGCAGACAGATTGGCAAACATTTCTGACCGAGCGCGGCGCCGTGATCGAAGCGTGTGCGGTGCAGCGTTTCGACACGCGGATCACGCCGCGGTCACCGGATACGGTGCAGATATTCGACCTTTCCGACCAGGGTCTCTTGAGCGTGCGCGGTGAAGATGCGGAAAATTTTCTGCAGGGGCAACTCAGCAGCGATCTGACGCACCTTGCCAGCGCTGCTACGCATTTGACGAGCTATTCAACACCCCAGGGGCGTATGCTTGCGATTATGCGTGCCTTCCGCTACGGCGATTCAATACAGTTCCTGTTGCCGCGTGAACTCGTTGAACCGGTGCAGCAGAGGCTGTCGCGGTACGTGCTGCGCGCCCGGGTGCAGATCGGCAGTGACGATCTCAATCTCGGGCGCATCGGGCTCGCCGGCGCAGAGTCGGGCGAGTTGCTGGCGCGCCTGGCGCTGCCCGACCCGCGAACGGTGGGAGCGGTTGCCGGTGATGGGGCGTTGAGCGTGTTGAACGTAACGGTCGACCGGCCACGCTACATTCTGGTAGCGCCGTACGAACGTATCATGAACATCTGGCGGCACGCCGAGGATCATGCTCAGCCGGCCGGCGCCGCTGCTTGGCGCCTGCTGCAGATCGACGCCGGGACTCCCAGTATTTACACCGCCACCAGTGAAACGTTCGTGCCACAGATGGTGAATCTGGAGCTCCTCGGGGGTGTCGATTTCGACAAGGGCTGCTATACGGGCCAGGAGATCGTTGCCAGAGCGCAATACCTGGGACGCATCAAGCGGCGTATGTTCCGATTCAAATACAGCGGCGAAATTACGCCGCGCGCGGGCGATGCAATAGTGCTCGATGACGGCACCGGTGTCGGTACCGTCGTTGACGCGGCACGTGCAGATTCGTCCTGGCGTATGCTCGCCGTTATACGCATCGCGGTGCGAGATCAGCCGCTGCACCTTGCACAACCCGATGGCCCGCTCCTCCAAGACCTGGGGCTGCCCTATGCCATACCTTTGCCCGACGAGCCGGAGTAAACATGGAATGTGTTTACCAGGCTGCGAGCCTGCTGGATGCCCAACTCGTCCAGGACGCGCTCGAAGGAGGCGGTATAGACGCCACCATCAACGGCGTCTATCTCAGCGGTGCAATTGGCGAACTGCCCGCAGACGCCACACCCAGCGTGTGGGTGATAAACGACAGTGACGTGACCAGGGCGCGGACGATTATCAAAGAGCTGCTCGACGACGCCACATCCGGCCCGGGCGGCGACTGGACCTGCGCTGACTGTGGCGAAGGTTCCAGCGCGGCCTTCCAGTTCTGCTGGAAGTGCGGTTCGGCGAAATCAATCTGATTGTCTTCGCGCCAGGCGCGAGTCAGTTCTCGGGGCGCATTTGCGGAAACAGGATCACGTCGCGAATCGATGCCGAGTCGGTCAGCAACATCACCAGCCGATCTATACCTATCCCCTCCCCCGCCGTGGGCGGCAATCCGTATTCCAGCGCGCGAATGTAGTCGGCGTCATAGTGCATGGCCTCGTCATCGCCAGCGTCCTTGTCAGCGGCCTGCTGGCGAAAGCGCTCGGCCTGGTCCTCGGCATCGTTGAGTTCGGAAAAACCGTTGACGATCTCGCGCCCACCAACGAACAGTTCAAAGCGGTCAGTCACGAAGGCATCGTCGTCGTTGCGTCTGGCTAGCGGTGATACTTCGGCCGGAAACTGCGTAACGAACGTCGGTTGAATCAAACGTTCCTCCACCGTCGCCTCGAAAATTTCCAGTTGAATTTTCCCAAGCCCGTAGGAATCCTTCAGCTGGATCCCAAACCGCAGCGCGATATCCGCAGCGCGAGCGGGTTCTTCGAGTTGTGCCGCTTCGATATCCGGGTTGTGATCGAGTATCGCCTGTTTAAGCGAGACGCGGTGGAATGACGGCGCAAAGTCAATATCGTGGCCCTGATACTGAAATGACAATTCCCCGAGCACATTATCAGCGACTTCACGAAACATGCGTTCAGTGAAATCCATCAAATCGTTGTAGTCAGCGTACGCGGCGTAAAATTCCAGCATCGTGAATTCGGGATTGTGCCGTGTAGACAAACCCTCGTTGCGGAAATTACGGTTGATCTCGAACACCCGCTCAATGCCTCCGACGACCAGCCGCTTTAAATACAATTCCGGTGCGATACGCAGATACAGCTGCATGTCCAGAGCATTGTGGTAAGTGATGAACGGCCGGGCCACGGCGCCCCCGGGGATCGGCTGCATCATCGGCGTTTCGACTTCGAGGTATCCGTGTTTGAGCATGAAGCGACGAATCGATTCGACGATCGCACTGCGCTTTCGGAATACTTCGCCGATGTCGTCATTCATGATCAGGTCGACGTAACGTTGCCGGTAGCGAATCTCCGTATCGGATAATCCATGCCACTTCTCCGGTAACGAGCGCAGTGATTTAGTGAGCAGGCGCAACGAATTCACGCGCAGGGACAGCTCGCCCCTGTTGGTCCGGAAAACCATTCCCTCGGCCCCGACGACATCACCGATATCCAGAGATTTGAAACTGGCATAGGCTTCGTCTCCCAGATTGTCGCGTTGCAGAAACAGTTGAATACTTCCACTGCCATCCTTGAGCCCGGCAAAACTTACTTTTCCCTGTACGCGCTTGAACATCAGACGCCCGCAGACGGAAGCCTCGACAGCCATTGACTCGAGATCTTCCTTGTCGTGTTCCGCGTATTGCTCATGAATGCCGGCGGTGAGATGCGTGCGACGAAAATCGTTGGGAAAAGCAATCCCGGATGCGCGCACCCCTTGCAACTTTTCGCGGCGTTGCGCGATGAGTTGATTGTCGTCTTGTTCAGTCATATGTATGGATTCCGGATAGTCGCGCAGCGTTTTACAGTCCCTTCTTCAGGCTGGCCTCGATGAACTGGTCCAACCCGCCGTCCAGCACTGCCTGCGTGTTCCCGGTTTCAACGCCGGTGCGCAGATCCTTGATACGCGATTGATCCAGCACATAAGAGCGGATCTGACTGCCCCAACCGATATCGGCCTTGCTGTCCTCGAGTTTCTGCTGCTCACCACGACGTTTTTGCATTTCCAGTTCGTAGAGCTTGGCCTGCAACTGCTTCATGGCCGTGGCGCGGTTTTTGTGCTGTGAGCGGTCGTTCTGACACTGCACGACGGTGTTGGTGGGTAGATGGGTAATACGCACCGCCGACTCCGTTCGGTTCACGTGCTGGCCACCGGCGCCGCTGGCTCTATACACATCGATACGCAGGTCGGCGGGGTTTATATCGACGTCAACCTCGTCATCCAGTTCCGCAGAGACAAACACGGCGGCGAAGGACGTGTGTCGGCGATTACCCGAATCAAACGGCGACTTGCGTACCAACCTGTGCACCCCGGTTTCCGTACGCAGCCATCCGTACGCGTAATCGCCCTCTATCTTGACCGTGGCGCTCTTGATTCCGGCGACATCGCCTGCCGACGCCTCGATAATTTCGCAACTGAACGAATGCTGCTCGCCCCAGCGCAAATACATACGCAGCAGCATCTCCGCCCAGTCCTGTGCCTCAGTGCCCCCCGAACCCGCCTGTATATCGAGAAACGCGTTGTTGGCATCATGCGCGCCCGAAAACATGCGACGAAATTCCAGCGACTCGATCTGGGCCGCAAATTTCTGCAGATCCTCGACCACGGAGCCGAACAAGGACGCGTCATCGTCTTCTCGCGCCAACTCCACAAGTTCCACAGCGTCCTGCAAACCGCTGTCAAGTTGCTCCAGCGTTTCGACGACCGCCGCTAACTGCGCGCGTTCCTTGCCCAGTACACGTGCCTTGTCGGGATCCCCCCAGACGTTCGGATCTTCGAGCTCACGCAACACCTCGTCGAGACGTTCGCGCTTGGCCGTCAGGTCAAAGATACCCCCTCAGGGCTCCCGCGCGCCCCCGCAAGTCGTCGAGTTGCTGTAAAACCGGGTTGATTTCCATAGTCTGCTCCGGCGTTGCCTGATCGCGCATCAAAAAAAGTCGCCATGATAGCGTATTCAGGCGCTGCGCGAATCGACTTCGGCACGGTGCACGACGTTCAACTGCGCGCGCCGCAGCCCATCGTACTCGTTTACCTCGAGTCGATAGGCTATTCGCAAGCGGTCGACCGGTTGCGGCGGCACATCGCTACCAAACTGGATGGCATCCACATGGCGAGCGCCGTCGCACGGTTTCAGCACCATTTTCACGTGTTTCCCGCCTACCACCCGGCTGGTTACCACTTCGAATTCACCGTCGAACAGCGGTTCCTGGAACCCCTGCCCCCAAACACCTGCTTCGCGCAGCAACTCGGCCAGTTCCAGGTTGAGCTGAGCAGCGGGAATGTCACCATCACTGAGTACTTCACTGTGTGGCGCGATCCCTTCGAGCAGCGCATCGACCTCGTACGCCAGACTGGCGCGAAATTCGTCGAATCGGCTGCGTTGGATGCTCAGGCCGGCGGCCGCGGCATGTCCACCAAACCGCAAAACGAGACCCGGGTTGCGGGTCGCCACACGCTCGATCGCATCGCGGATGTGTACACCGGGCAGGGAGCGTGCCGAGCCTTTGAGCAGATCGGTGTCGCCATCATCGGCAAACACCACGACCGGGCGATCGGTGCGTTCGCGCAAACGCGCAGCCAATATGCCGATAACGCCCTGATGCCAGTCCGGATGATAAAAGCTCATCGCCATTGGCCGTGCGTCACTAAGCCGTGTGTCAGCCAACGCTGCCTCCCCTTGCTCGCGCATCTGCGCTTCGATTTCGCGCCGCTGACGATTCAGCTCGTGCAACTCACGGGCGAGTTCACGCGCGGTGGTTGGATCGTCGCACAACAGACACTCGATCCCGACAGACATGTCGACAAGGCGTCCTGCCGCATTCAATCGCGGTGCTACCAAGAACGCCAGATCCATGGCCGTAACGGGCTGCGTCGCGCTACCGGCAACGGATAGCAGTTCGGTAATGCCGGCACAGCACGCACCATCTCGAATGCGTTGCAGACCCTGAGCAACCAGCACCCTGTTGTTGGCATCCAGCGGCACGACATCCGCGATCGTTCCCAGCGCGACCAGGTCCAGGAACTGCGCCAGCGAAGGTTGCGCGCGCGCGTCGAACCAGCCTCGCTCCCGCAACCAACGGCGCGTGGCGGCGAGTACGTAGAACGCGACCCCAACACCCGCAAGGTTCTTACTCGGGAACTGGTCACCGGCCAGATTCGGATTCACCACGACGTTGGCGTCCGGCAATCGCTCGCCGGGCAAATGATGATCCGTAATCATCACGTCGATGCCCGCTTCACGCGCTTGTGCGACCCCGTCGACGCTGGCTGTGCCGTTGTCGACAGTGACGATGAGTTGCGGATCGCGGGTCTGTGCAACGCGCACGATTTCCGGCGTCAATCCGTATCCGAACTCGAAACGGTTAGGCACCAGATAGTCGACGTATCTGGCCCCGAACGCGCGCAAGGTGCGCACCATCAACGCGCTGCTGGTAGCACCATCGGCATCGAAATCGCCGATGATCAGGATGCGTCTTCCCCGTTGCACGCTTGCGCCGAGTAATTCTGCGGCGGCATCGATTCCGCTCAACGAGTCGGGCGCCAGCAAATGACGCAGCGAATGATCCAACTCGCTCACGTCGCGTACGCCGCGTCCTGCATAAACCCGGGCGAGGATCGGGTGCAGGGAGTTGCCGCTCAGTTCATGACTGGCGCGCCTTACAATCGGGCGTTGCATTATGCCGGACCAGTCCGAAAATGCTTTTGCAGTACACGCGGTTTGCGTAATCGCCAGCGGCGAACCTGGTGTGGCGTCAACCGATAGATGCGGTCATTGCCCAACCACAACGCCACGTGTTGCAGAGAACCCTGTCGCAAAGCGTTGCGCATTGGCGCAAACCAGTCGCGCTCCAGACGCTCAAGGTGATGTCGCCAGTCCCCTGAACGCGGACCGCAGCGCGCATTGGAGAGCGTCAAACATACCGGACGCTCACCCATGCGGGCAATATCCAGCGACGCAAAATTCTCCAATGCCGCTTCGCCGGGTGCGTCGCCCAGCGTCGCCAGGCCGCGCAGAAACGGGCAGTCGCTGTAGATCCTAGCAAACGGACTGACGAGTGTTCCGGACAACGCACCCACACCCCAAAGCCAAGCGCTGTTGATAGTCAACTGCCCGGTTTGTTGGCGCTGCGTATTCAGCGGGTGGGTGTGTAACAGCATTTGTAATTCGTTGGCGATCGTCAGCCACTCTCGCGCGTGTTTTCCAACCGGAAGGCAGTCTTGTACATCCCGGCCTGCAGCTTGTTGCAAGGTGACTGTGCGCAGCGCAATCGGGCGCCGCAGCTTGATTGTCCACAGCGCCGTATGCTCACGGTGCAAGTCACACTGCCAGGAAGCGAGTCGATCTCTGAACAGTTCCTGCAGGGCGTCGGATTCCGCATCCATCACTGCATCTGAAGCCAGTGGTACTACGTAGGCGCGATTCCGGTCCACGTGCAAATGTACGGCCGCCAGCAGCGCAAATGTATCCCCCTCGGGTGACTCACCGCGAGCGGCTCGGGTGAGCGCGGCCAACGGCAAATCGCCATCGTCGCACCGTAAACCGAATCGTTCGCACAGATGCTGAGTGAAATCGCCTGCACACCCCGCCTCAGAGGCACGGTCCAACAGCGACTCGAGTGCCTCACAAGTTGGCGCGGAGTTTGCCGCATGTTCGGCGGGGACATCAAGTATCCCAGGGATAAACAGTTCTAGCCCGACGCCCGAAGCAGCACGCGGCACCCGGCGTTTCTCAGGAGGAGAACAGATTGTCGGACGAATACCCGCGAACTTCCAGTATGCGGCGCAGGCGACGCAGCGCTTCGAGTTGGATCTGGCGGACACGCTCGCGCGTGACACCCAGTTCGAGCCCTACTTCTTCGAGTGTGGCACGGTCATGGCCACGCAACCCGAAACGTCTCACTACCACCTCGCGCTGTTTGTGTTCGAGTTCCGCCAACCATTCGTCGAAGTGCGAGTTCACATCATCGTTCTGCAGTGATACGGAAGGATCGGGACTGGTTTCGTCCGGGATGATATCCAGCAACGGACGGTCCGATTCACGACCCAGGGGCACGTCCACCGACGTAACGCGGTCTTTGAGGCTTAACAAGCGCTTCACATCCTGAATCGGACGTTCCAGGTTTTGTGCGATTTCCTCGGGCGTTGGTGCATGCTCGAGATCCTTTTCCAGGCAGCGCGCCACTTTCAGGTAAACGTTCATCTCCTTAATGATGTGAATCGGCAGGCGAATCGTGCGGGTTTGATTCATCAGCGCACGTTCAATGGTCTGGCGGATCCACCACGTGGCGTAGGTTGAAAACCGGAACCCGCGGTCCGGATCGAACTTCTCCACCGCGTGAATGAGCCCCAGGTTGCCTTCTTCAATGACGTCCAGCAGGGCTAGGCCGCGGTTCGTGTAACGGCGCGCTATTTTCACCACCAGCCGCAGATTGCACACGATCATGCGCTTGCGCGCGTTCTCGTCCCCCCGTTGCGCACGGCGTGCGAAGAACCGCTCCTCATCTGCGCTGAGCAGCCCGGAAAATTCGATCTCTTTCAGATACAGACGCGTAGCATCTAAATCTTTAGGAGTTTCGCTCGCTGCTGGACTGACGTCGCCGGTCTTGGCGTGAAAGGCCGCCTGTCGTTCTATCGCACTATCGAGTGATTCCCGATCTATCCCCGTAGCCAGTTCGCGTCTGTTCGCGAATCGTTGCATTATTTTATGCCGCACCAGGTAGTCAGATGGACCTGGCTAGTGTACCTGGAAACTCTCTCGCACAACAAACGGCGTCTGGCAATTGTCGAGGCGGGCTAATGGCGGGCGCGTTATTTTTTCAGATAGTGCAATGGATTTACCGGTTTGCCGTTTTTACGAATTTCAAAATGCAGGATCTGACGATTGTCGTCGTCGCGGCCCATTTCCGCGATCAACTGCCCGGCCCGCACCTGCGCCCCTTCGCTCACCAGCAGTTTTCGGTTATGTGCATAGGCGCTTAAGAACGCGGCGTCATGTTTGACGATTACCAACCGTCCGTAGCTTGGAATCCCGCTGCCGCTGTACACCACGCGACCTCCGGCCGCGGCGCGTATCGATTGTCCCTCACCGCCGGCGATATCGACACCCAGGGAGCGTTTTTGCCGACTGTCGAATTGTTTTACAATCTTACCGTCGGTCGGCCACAGCCACGCACCCCGTGGCGGCACTGGCGGTGACTTCACGGGCGCTGCCGCCGGTTTCGGTTGGCTCTTGGCATTGGCCTGCGGTGCGGGGTCCGGTGCCATAGTTTGCTGCGCCGCTTGCCCGGCTCCTTGCTGATCTCGTGGCTGTCCGGGCAACCGCAGCAGCGAGGTCGATTCCTGCTTCTGCGCCACCTCGCCGCGCGGCGCCTGCAGAACGATCCGTTGCCCCGGGTAAATCGTGTACGGGCTGGGAATCGAATTCCAGCGACTGAGATCGTGATAATTCAGTTGATAGCGCCAGGCGATCGAATAAAGCGTTTCGCTTTTCACCACCTTATGCGTCGCCGGCCCGCGCACCCTCGCCGTTTGCGAGCAAGCTGCAAGCATACACAAGCCAATGATTACGAGGACGCCGCGCATGGTCTGCTAGCGTAGCAAAAGATACGCTGTAACGGCCGCAAACACAGTGGCCCAGCCCAGCCACTCTACGTGTTTGCGGAGCAACGGTTCGACTCGCGGGCCGAAAGCAGCCACCGCATAAGCAACCAGGAAAAACCGCGCACCCCGGCCAATTGCCGAGGCCACGATGAATGGTATCAGCGCAACCG
>Ga0224508_10001219_pt1 | contig 23336 bp, 20 predicted proteins | sample SF_Jan12_sed_USG_4_FD_170157 | JGI IMG/M metagenome (GOLD analysis project Ga0224508, IMG submission 170157) | Sediment microbial communities from San Francisco Bay, California, United States - SF_Jan12_sed_USGS_21 | ecosystem: Environmental > Aquatic > Marine > Sediment | place: USA... | reverse complement strand
AGGAAAAAGTCTACGCCATCGGCGACCCGATCGGCTCCAGCGCGAAACTTCACGCGGTGTACGCCGACCGCGTCGTGTTGAATGAGAACGGCGTGCTCACGAACCTCAAACTGCCGAAGGAATTTACGGCCGTCAAGGCGGCCCCGACTCGGCGTACAACAAGCAGTACTCGTCAGACCGCGAGAGACAGACAGAACATCCAGGCTGTCGTTTCACAGAACCTGACAAAGCTCTCGGATGTCATTCGGCCGACACCGTATTTCGTGAATGGCCAACAGAGCGGGTACCGAGTGTATCCGGGCCGTGACCGACAGCAATTCTCAGCTCTGGGACTAAGGCCCGGCGACCTGATCAAGGATATCGATGGGCAGGCGCTAACCGATCCGACCCAGGCGATGCAAATATTTCAAGCACTCGGCACTTCAGAACAAGTGACCGTTACTGTAGAACGCAATGGACAGCCAGAAACCATTGTTCTGAAAACCAGTCAACTTGACCTGGGTGGCGAGCAAACCAAATGAACCAAAAAACAAAATTCCTGAAGCGCGGATCGGTCCGCCTGCTGCTGGCGACGATTGTGTTGTCGATGGTGCCTGTCGCGTCGGGGCAGCAAGCAGACGTCACACTCAACTGGAAAGACGCCGATATACGCAAGGTTGTGGAAGCCGTTAGTGAAGTGACTGGAAAAAACTTCATCCTTGATCCACGCGTCACTGGCAAGGTGACGCTCTTGTCGGCCGCGCCAATGTCACCCGACGCGTTTTACGAGGCATTTCTCTCGATTCTGCAGGTGCACGGCTATGTGGCGATCACGAGCGGCGACCTCATCAAGATTATTCCGGATGCGACGGCGCGACAGTTTGCGGGTCCCATTGGTACCAGAGACGCGGCGGGACCCGACGACCTGGCCACGCAAGTGGTACAGGTTCGCAATGTGGGCGCCACGCAACTCGTCCCCATCCTGCGCCCGCTGATTCCACAGTACGGCCACATGGTGGCTCATGCTGGCTCCAACATGCTGATCATTTCGGACAGGGCGGCCAATGTCGCCCGCATGGTCGCCATTATCCGCCGCATCGACCAGGCGAGTGACGAGGACATCGAGGTCGTTCCTCTGGAACATGCTTCTGCTGCCGAGATCGTGCGCATCATGACGGCACTGACCGGCACGCCGCGCGCCGATGGCGCTCCGACGACGACCAGCCTCGTTGCAGATGCGCGAACCAACAGCGTGCTCATTGGCGGAGACAAGTCGGACAGGCTGCGCCTCCGGACCTTGATTGCTCACCTAGATACGCCGCTCGAAGACGGGGGCGATACGAAGGTCCGTTATCTTCGTTATGCCGATGCCGAGGATCTGGCTGCCAAACTGCAGCAACATTTCACCGCTCAGACCGCGGGCGCGGCCCCGGCCGCGGGCGCGGCTGCATCGTCCGCCCTTAACGTCAGCATCTGGGCGGATACCCAGACCAACGCTCTCGTCGTCAATGCGCCGCCGAAGATGATGCGATCACTCATGCAGATCGTGGATAAACTCGACATTCGCCGTGCGCAGGTACTCGTCGAAGCCATCATCGTCGAAGTCATCGCCGACAAGACCGCCGAACTTGGCGTGACGTGGGCCGTCCGTGACGAAGACGGTTCCAACACGCCGATTGGCGCCACCAACTTCCCGGACGCTGGTCCTGGCGTGGTACAACTTGCCGGCGCGGCCGCCGGCGATGGCACCACCGATCCGGGTGCCCTGATCGGCGAAGGCATAACAATCGGCGTCGGCCGCATCAGTGATACCGGCATTAGTTTTGCTGCAATTCTCCGCGCACTGCAGGGCGACGCGGATACCAATATTATTTCGACGCCATCGATAGTGACGACGGACAACGAGGAAGCCAGCCTCAACGTCGGCCAGGAGGTCCCGTTCCTTAGCGGTTCATATTCGAGCACGGGCAGCGTCAGTGGCGCCGTCAATCCCTTCCAGACGATCACCCGCGAGCAGGTTGGCGTCAAGCTGACAATCACCCCCCAGATAAACGAGGGGGACTCGATGCTCCTCAAGATCTCCCAGGAAATCTCCAATATTGCGCAATCGGCTGCCGGGGCCGTCGACCTGATCACGAACGAACGCATTATCGAGACGACCGTCATTGTCGACGACGGCCAGATTCTCGTGCTGGGCGGCCTGCTCGAAGATGTGTTGCGCGAGAGCGATCAACGCGTCCCTATACTCGGCAGTATTCCCGTACTCGGCGCGCTGTTTCGTGCCCGCACGACCGACAAGGTGAAGACCAACCTGCTGGTATTCATCCGGACAAAAATCCTGCGTGATTCTGCGACCGTTTCGAGCGAAACCAACAGGAAGTACAACTACATTCGCGAAGTTCTGAAAGAAAGCGAAGGCAGCGGTATCCAGCTAATGCCCGGGGAAGAACACTTCTCGTTACCGCCTTTCGAGGAAGCCGACAGATCGGCGCGTGACAAAGAAGAGGACACCCAGTAATCACTATGGAAGCAAATCGCGATATCGTTCTCGAGTTGGAGCAAGAAGAGGAGCCGGTGGAAGTAGAACACCGGAGCCTGCCCTATTCATTCGCGAAACGGCACGGCGTTGTAATCCGCAGGATCGACGAGCATGAAGCCGACACCGTGTATCGCAGCGGCGCATCCCCAACGAGCCTCGCCGAGGCGCGCCGATTCGCCGGAGTGCCGCTTAACCTGACCCGTGTGAGCGCGGAACTCTTCGACACGACCTTGCAGGAATTTTACGAGCAAGACCGCACAAAAGCGGCACAAATGGTCGATGGGCTCGACGAAGAGTTTGACCTTTCCCAGGTCGCGCAGGAACTGCAGGGGCCGTCCGATCTGCTCGAGAGTGATGACGACGCGCCCATCATTCGATTCATCAACGCCGTTCTGACCGAGGCGATCAAGGAAAACGCGTCGGATGTGCATATCGAGCCGTACGAGAACCGCCTTGGCGTGCGTTTCCGAATCGACGGCGTCCTTAAGGAAATCCTGCAAACGCGCAGAGCGTTGGCGCCACTGGTCGTATCGCGCATCAAGGTCATGTCGAAACTCGACATCGCCGAAAAGCGTCTGCCTCAGGACGGACGCATATCGTTGCGTATTGCGGGCCGGGCGGTTGACGTACGTGTTTCGACAATGCCATCCGGTCATGGCGAGAGAGTCGTGCTGAGGCTGCTGGACAAACAGGCGGGTCGACTGGAGTTGACGTCGCTGGGCATGGACATGGACACCCAGAAGACCATGGATCAGCTGATCCATAAACCACACGGTATTATTCTCGTCACCGGCCCAACCGGGTCCGGTAAGACCACCACGCTTTACGCCGCCCTCGAGAGAATCAACGACAACACGCGAAATATCATGACCGTCGAAGATCCCATCGAGTATTTTATCGACGGCATCGGCCAGACACAGGTCAATACGAAAGTCGAGATGACCTTCGCGCGTGGTCTTCGCGCCATCCTGCGCCAGGATCCTGACGTCGTGATGGTCGGCGAGATTCGCGATCTCGAGACCGCCGAGATCGCGGTGCAAGCGAGCTTGACCGGCCACCTGGTACTCTCGACGCTGCACACAAACACGGCGGCCGGCGCAGTAACCCGGCTGCGTGATATGGGCGTGGAGCCGTTTCTGTTGTCATCCAGCCTGCTCGGCGTTCTGGCGCAGCGCCTGGTTCGTGTGCTGGACGACGCTGTCAAGATGCCTTATGCCGCACGCGAGTACGAGTGCAATTTGCTGGGTGCTGATCCGGCCGATCCACCGACCTTGTATCACCCCGGTGAGGGATCGAACGGCGGGTTTTCCGGCCGCACCGGAATTTACGAACTCATCACCGTCGACGACGAAATGCGCGAGATGATTCACGGCGGCGTCAGCGAGCAGGAACTGGACCGGCATGCTCGCAAGAGCAGTCCAAGCATTCGTGCCGACGGGCGACGCCAGGTGCTGAACGGCACCACGACTCTGGAAGAAGTCCTGCGCGTGACGCGCGAGGATTGAGTCAGCCCGGCACCACCGCGACGGAGTTCTAGATGGGTGCGTTTGAATTCGTAGCAATGGACAAATCCGGCAAGCAGTCGAAAGGCTTGCTTGAAGGGGACACGCCGAAACATGTTCGACAACTGCTGCGCGATCGCGACCTTCTTCCGGTCAGCGTCACGGAGGTCGCGCAGCGTGAAGCGCGCAGACAACGCAGTTTTTCGTTGCGGCGTGGAATGTCCTCGGCGGAACTGGCGCTAATCACTCGACAACTCGCATCACTTTCCCAGTCGGGCCTGCCGCTCGAAGAGGCGTTGCTCGCCGTTTCTCAGCAGAACGATCAGCCGCGAACCAAGAGTATGCTGCTCGGTGTTCGCGCCAAGGTCATGGAAGGACATACCTTGGCCGATGGCTTTAGCGAATTCCCGCAGGCTTTCCCCGAGCTGTATCGCGCCACAGTTGCAGCAGGAGAGCAGTCAGGTCATCTCGACGTCGTACTGGAACGGCTCGCCGACTACACCGAGGCCCGCCAGGAACTCCGGCAGCGTATCACCAACGCACTCGTCTATCCGATCGCCCTGGTCGTGATGGCTGTCGCAATCATCAGCTTCATGCTGGCGACTGTCGTGCCAAAAATCGTCGGCGTATTCGAGAACACATCGGCCGAGCTACCAGCGCTTACCAGTGGCCTGATTGCAACCAGCGATTTCCTGCGCGCCTACTGGGTGCTGGTAATCATCGTTCTTGGCATCCTGGCGTATGCGACATGGTGGGTGCTGCGGCAGGATGGTCCGCGGCGGCGCTTCCACGCGTTTCTTTTGCGCATGCCTGTTGTTGGCCGCCTTACCCGGGGTGTCAATACTGCCCGCTTTACACGTACGCTGAGTATCCTTGCAGGAAGCGGCGTACCGATCCTCGAAGCCCTGAGTATTTCGGCGGAGGTCATCGAAAACCTGCCTATGCGAGATGCCGTTATGCAGGCCACGTTGCGCGTGCGGGAAGGCGCGTCGATCAGCAAATCACTGGCTTCGAGCAAGCTTTTCCCGCCGATGATGATTCACCTTATTTCGAGTGGCGAAGCCGGTGGGCGCCTCGAGGAAATGTTGTCGCGTGCTGCGGCCGGGCAGGAACGTGAGGTGGACGGCCTGATCGCGGCGTTACTCGGAATCCTGCAGCCGCTGCTTATCATCATCATGGGTGCCATAGTTTTGACGATTGTCCTTGCAATTTTGCTTCCGATCTTTGAAATTAACAACCTGATTCGCTGATAATATTGACTGACCTGTTTGTTGCCGGAGACAGACGCCATGAACGGTGAAAATAGTGAGCCCGATGAGGTGCTGGAAGAGGATTCTTCCGAAGACCTGATGACCGAGACGGTCATTCTTACAGAGGTCGATGATGACGCTCTCGGTGACACGACGATCGAATTGAGCATAGAGAAATTGGTTGAGAAGCTTGATGCGACTGACGACGAAGACGTGCATCGTAGGGCAGAGATTCGTCGCAGGCTGGAGGACCTTCGCGAACAGCGGGAGAAGGAACTCGATAGCACGTTCAACTTCAATCTCGACGAAGACATATAGTCTTGGCTTAGCGAAAATCTCGCGACCGCACCGTCAGGTCGCCGAGCATATTGGTGTGATCGAATAGTCGATTTGCGATCACGTGTATCACTTTCCCTTCGATCTGCAGTTCCCCGGCAACACCCAGCAAACGCGCGTTCAATAGCGCTGCACGATATCGTTCGGCCACCTGCTTCCAGACAACGAGATTTACCTGGCCCGTCTCGTCTTCAAGTGTGACGAAGGTGACGCCACTTGCCGTGCCCGGCCGTTGCTTCGTGATCACCAGTCCCGCTACATTAATCTTTTGGCCATTGTCGATGCCGGGTAGTTGCTGTGCCGCCACATACCGGTAGCGATCCAGGTGCCGCCTGAGCAGGCATATCGGATGCCGTTCCAGGGTCAGCCCGGTGCTCTGATAATCCGCAACGATATTCTGTCCCTCTGTCGGCTTCCTCAAGAGCGGTGTCGCTTCATAGCGGCCCACTGATGAAAACAGTGGCATGGGGTTTTCAGCCCCGGAAACCGCCCAGCGTGCCCTGTGCCGATTGCCGGAGAGCGACTGCAGTGCACCTGATGACGCCAGCACGCCGAGTTCGCGCTGATCGAGGCCCACACGCTCGAGCAATTGCTGCACCTGGGTGTAGTCACCCGAACGGCGCTCGGCGACTATTCTCTGCCCTGTAGTCTCGGACAGCCCCTTGACCATTCTCAGGCCCAGGCGTAATACCGCTGCACCCTTGTCATTCGCTTCCAATGAACAGTCCCAACAGCTGTGATTGATGTCGACGGGCCGCACAGCCACACCATGTCGTCGTACATCCTGAACCAGCTGTGACGCCGAATAGAAGCCCATTGGCTGGCTGTTCAAAAGCGCACAGGTGAATGCAGCAGGCTCATGACATTTCAGCCACGACGAGACGTAAACGAGCAGCGCGAAACTCGCGGAATGCGATTCGGGAAATCCGTACTCGCCAAAACCTTGAATCTGTTGGAATATCTGCCGCGCAAACTCTTCCTCATAGCCACGCTCACGCATACCCGCAATCAGCTTATCCTCAAAGCGGCCGAGGCCGCCACGACGCTTCCATGCGGCCATGGCGCGCCGTAACTGGTCTGCTTCGCCGGGCGTAAAACCCGCCGCTGCGACAGCAAGTTGCATGACCTGTTCCTGAAAAATCGGCACACCCAGCGTGCGTTGCAGCACGCCTTTGACGTCGTCGCTGGGATAATCAACAGCCTCCTCACCGTTCCGCCGGCGCAGATATGGATGCACCATGTCGCCCTGAATAGGACCTGGCCGGATGATCGCCACCTCGATCACCAGGTCGTAGTAACAGCGCGGTTTAAGTCTTGGCAACATGGCTATCTGTGCCCGCGACTCGATCTGGAAGACGCCCATCGTGTCGCCATCGCAAATCATGTCATAAACACGCGGATCTTCAGCGGGCACGTTTGCGAGCGTGCACTGTCGGCCATCGAAGTCACGGATCAAATCGAAGCTGCGGTGTATTGCTGTCAGCATACCGAGGCCGAGTACGTCAACCTTGAGCAAACCCAGTTCTTCAAGGTCATTCTTTTCCCATTGAATCACCGTCCGGTCCGGCATCGCGGCATTCTCGATTGGCACCAGTTCGTATAACGGCGCGTTTGAGATGACGAATCCGCCAACATGCTGTGAAAGATGCCGCGGAAAACCGATCAACTCCCCGACGAGATACAAAAGTCGCCTCATAACGGGGCTGTCCGGGTCGAGACCGGCCTCAAGGATGCGACTGTCGTCGACCTTGTTTCCGTCCCACCACTGCATTGATCGCGACAAACGACTGACCTGTAAATCGCTCAGGCCCAGCACCTTGCCCACATCGCGCAATGCGCTGCGTGGCCGGTAGGTAATGACGGTCGCAGCCAGTGCTGCCCGCTCACGACCGTACTTGCCATAGATGTACTGGATAACCTCCTCACGGCGCTCATGCTCGAAGTCGACATCAATGTCCGGCGGTTCGTTGCGTTCTTTCGAGATAAAACGCTCGACCAGGGTCTCCATACGATCCGGATCCACTTCGGTTATCCTTAAACAAAAGCAGACCGTGGAGTTCGCCGCCGAGCCGCGTCCCTGGCACAGAATGCCCTGTGAGCGCGCGAATGAGACGATGTCATACACGGTCAGAAAGAAGGGCTCGTATTCCAGTTCGGCAATCAGCGCAAGCTCGTGCTCAACGAGCAACGTCACTTTGTGCGGCACGCCGTCGGGCCAGCGTTGTTGCATGCCCTCCTCGGTCAGCTTGCGGAGATAGGTCGCCGGCGTTTCGCCATCAGGGACCAGTTCGTCAGGATATTCGTAGCGCAATTCATCCAGCGAAAAATCGATGGCACTGGCAATACGCATCGTTTCCGCAAGCAACTCGGCCGGGTAAATGCGTTGCAGTGTTTCGAGTGATCGCAGATGACGTTCACCATTCGGATACAACGAAAACCCGGCATTATCGATCGTCGTGCCATGGCGTATTGCCGTTACGGCATCCTGAACAATTCGCCGCGCCCGGCGGTGCATGTGCACATCACCACACGCCACTAAAGGCAACTTGAGGCGACGTCCCTCTTCACGAAGCCTGGCAAGTTGTTCCCGCTGACGACCGTCAGCAAGCAACTCGACGGCAATCCAGAGACGGTCGCGAAAAGTCTCACGTATCCAGTGATCCTCGACATCAAGGACGAAATCCTGGTCCGGTACCCACAGCACCAGGCAATTGGGTAAGCCTTCGTCAAACGCCGTACGGGTCAACTCATAGCGGCCCTTTTCTGCCGCTCGGCGCGCATTGGAAATCAACCGGCACAGTGAAGCATAACCGTTTCGATTCTGGGCAAGCGCAACCAGCTTACGACCGCTTTGCAACCTGAACTCTGAACCGATGATCAGTTTCCTGAGTCCGAACTCCTTCGCCGCCGAGTGCGCGCGAACAATACCCGACATCGAACATTCATCGGTGATGGCAAGCGCCTCATAGCCGAGTTTTGCCGCTGTCTCGACAAGTTCTTCAGGATGGGAGGCACCGCGCAAGAACGTAAAGTTGCTGAGCGCGTGCAACTCAGCGTATCGACTCGACATGGCTAGAAACGCGATTCATGGATATTATTGAGGCCGTTTCTACTCATCCAAAGTAGCCATGCAAGTACCAGCAAGACGGTCGGCTGCGGTTACGAAAGATCCACAACCGTATCCCCGCCAGGTTTACAGCGGTGTAATAGTCACGAGAGATGCCATCCTCATCCCACCAGCCGGTCTCAAGGCGCTCCGGACCATCCAGCAGCCTTAAGCGCCCCCCCTGATGCAGGGGGTAACCGCTATCCGCTGGCAGCAAAGCCGGCTCAGGCAGCATCCACAGTGGACGCCGCAAATGTCGTCTGACCTCTGACAACGTACTGCTCGCCCAGTCCGACAATAAGCTTTGTGCGCGCCAGGCATACTGCGGGCGATGCTCTGCAATCAGCGCCATCGAGTGCACTGATTGCTCGCCAATACGCGCAATAAGGCGCTCGGCAAGTTGCGCAATCGAATAAGGTCGCGCCGGCCTGTCGTTAGCCGTGTGAAAATTCAAGCGCGCTGATTCCGCCAGCAATGCCTGAGTCATACCGCTCTGCAAGCGAGTCGCAATCACCGGCTTGGGTAATACCAGCTGATCGAAGCGAATACGTAACAACTCCAACCAGCGTTCGGCTGAACGATCCGCACGCGCACAACCCAGATGCAACTCGGTTGCCGGTCCCTTGAGATGAAAAAAACTGAAACACAAACGCTGCGTACCGAGCTGTCGTGCCAACAGGAACTGCTCGTGTGACAACAACAGTTCGCGGCAAATATTGAGCAACAGCTCGCGATCCGAGGTTTCTTCTGTCATCTCACAATCGGCACAGAAGCGCTCAGGTGCGCGCCAGGAATTTCGCGGGTCCGGCAAGTGTCCAAGCGCGCGATCCAGTTCAAGCATATGCTCCGCGCCAAAACGCCTCACGAACCCCTCACGCGGTAAACGCAGACAATCGCCAATGGTTGTCACGCCCATACCGGTCAAAGACGCACAAAGCCCCTCGGGCCAGTTGAGGCTGGCCAGCGGTAACAGGCGCAACGTACGTTTGAGATTCCGCTCATCGCGAATACACATACGACGACCCGCCCTTGCGAGCCATGTTGCACCAAGCGGTGTTGGCGCAATGGCCAGCGATGCATCAAAGCCATGTTGCCGTAAGCCGCTTGAGATTTTTTCCCGCAACGGAGGCAAGCCACCGAACAAACGCAGGCTGCCTGCGATCTCAAGCAACAACACGTCACGATCGGCAATACAGACGAATGAAGAAAATCGCTCCAGCCAGGTTGCCAGCGCCTCAAGCGCCTGTTGTTCCTGCAGCAGGCTGCGTTCCTCGAGTTGCAGTGTCGGTAACAACGCAAGAGCCGCATTCGCCGATTGTCCCGTCATAACGCCCGCGGCCTGCGCCTTTGCGTCCGCCAGCAACACACGATGAATGCCCTGCTGTTCTTCAACGATTACCGTGGCGTCATCCGATGAACGGCTGGCTTCAAGTGGAAGATCGGGCAACCAGATGCAGAACCAGAGTCGCTGAACCAACGTTGCTGCCAAAAACGATGGCTTAACGAGCGGTGCTGGCTCAACGAACGGCAACACCTGCTGTGCAACAGAGGGGGTCGGGGCAGCATCCCGTACCGTGACGGGCGATTTCCATGCCCGCGACATAATTAAAGCAGGTTATTCAGAACAGTCGGGCGTCCGCCGCGACTTTTTACAATATGGACACGAGTACCTTGCGCGGTGGAATGCAGTTCCAGGCGCAATGCGGCAGCCGACGGCTGCTGACGCGCAAGCATGGGACGGAAAGCAATGGCCCAGCTGTGGCCTTTTTCAGCGGCCAGCTGCAAACGCCGGCTGGCCTGATCATCAAGCGTCTCAGCCCAAAACAGCACGGCAGCGCAGGTACCCGAGGACAACGCCTGCTCGGCCGACCAGAGTATTTCGCTGGGACCCTTAGGCCGCACAATGAGCATGCGCGACAAATCGATGCCGCATTGTTGTAGCGCCGGCGGATAGGGTTGGAAGGGTGGCGCTACCCAGGCAATCCAGCCCGGCTCGCTGTAGTCCGATTGTGGGTCTTCGGCACTCAGCCGGGCCAACGCCGGCATCAGCAAACGTAATTCGCCGATACCGTATTGTTCGGTCAGGATTTCAGTCAGCGCCTCAGTTGGCCAGCCTCCCCCGGGAAGGTGTCGGTCAAGTTCCGGGTAACCACTGGTCAGCCCTGCTTTACGCTGCGTCTGATGAGTTCCTCGCCAGACACGCGGGTTCTCCAGCAATTTGTCGAGGGATGATGACAATGTTCGAACCTATCCAGCTCAATGCAACGCCAGCCCGTTACGGATGACGCCCACAACGACGCCTTCGATGACTAGTGATTGATACTTGAGATCGACTTCTATGGTTTCGAAGTCTTCGTTTTCAGGTAACAGCGAGACCAGCGAGCCTGTCTGCCGATAACGTTTAACGGTTACTTCATCATCAAGGCGGGCAACAATGATTTGCCGACTACGAACTTCCGGTGTGCGATGCACGGCGACAAGATCGCCATCGAGAATGCCGGCATTCTTCATACTCATGCCCTGCACGCGTAGCAGATAATGCGGTTTAGGGTTAAAAATATGCGGGTCGACTTTGTAATGTGCCTCGATATGTTCCTCTGCAAGGATGGGACTGCCGGCTGCGACCCGACCGACAAGCGGCAAGCCCATCTGGTCACGCAAGGAATCTTTGAGCTGAATACCGCGCGAGGCGCCCGGTAACAAATCGAGCACGCCCTTGCGCTGCAGCGCCCGCAGATGTTCTTCAGCGGCATTTGCCGACTTGAAACCGAGTTCATTGGCGATTTCAGCACGTGTCGGCGGCATGCCGGTTTCGCTGATAAACTCCTGAATCATCTCGAGAATTTGCCTTTGCCTGGGGGTTAGTTCGCGCATTTGAACAGTTCCTGTATAGATTCACAGTATCTGGGATTATATACAGTACTTCGCCGAGTGCAAGCAATTGTAGGAGCGCGCCTCAGCGCGCGAAGCCTCGCGGCGGCCGTTAAGGCCGCTTCATGACGCCGGCCGCCTAGGCGGTTTCTTAACAGTCGCATGGAAGGCGCACGAAGAGCGTACGCCTGAATTGTCGCCAAGCAACGACAAAAGACAATAAAAACAGTAGTTTTCATTGCAGCTTCGAGCAGTTTGATAAATAATGCGCCTGCAGTTTTACCCACAAAGGAACCTTTGAAGATGAAAAAGACCGCACTCAGAGCAAGCGCACTTGTGCTCCTCGTCGCAATGGCCGCTGGTTGCGCCACTACAGGGCTGGACGATGTTAAAGCAACAGCCGATCGTGCTGCCGCTGACGCTGCTGCCGCAGCCTCTGCCGCTGAAGCTGCTCGCGCAGCTGCCGACCGGGCCTCTCAGGCTGCTTCTTCTGCACAGAGCACTGCCGATCGGGCACTATCTGCTGCAACGGAATCACAGGCCTGCTGCGAAGCAAACCGCGAAAGCATGGAACGTATGTTCCAGAAATCGATGTCCAAGTAAGATCTGACAAGTAAAAATTAGATTAGTAGCACTCGACTACTAACATTTTGTTATTCGAACGCCGCGCTTGTCGCGGCGTTTTTTATGCTTATTCCAACCATCTCCGGGATACCGTCGGAGCGTTTCACAACTACCTCGACAAGATCCCAATCCAGCTGTCCGGCACGCTCAGCCGTTGCCGTGATGAACTGCTCGGTAACCTGCGTCAGCGGATTTCTGCTCGGCTCACTTACGTCCGGCAATTCGATATCCGCATCCAGTTTTTCTATCTGTTGTAGCGATGCCTCGACCAGAGGCTGTGGCGACTCGAGCAACGGGTGAACCTCTGCCACGAGAACCTCGCCATCCCAACCGATTTTCACGGGGGCATTGATAATGCGCACAACGGTATTAACACTGATGTGCTGAAACAGGAATTCGATGTCTTCGGGAAACATGCGGATGCAGCCGTGCGATACACGCATACCAACTCCGGCAGGACGGTTCGTGCCGTGAATCAGGTAACCCGGAAGCCCCAGGCGCAACGCCCTCGACCCCAACGGGTTTTCCGGCCCCGGTGGCACGATGCGTGGCAGTGGATCGCCGTCGGCCGCATGTTCGTCACGCACCGATTGCGGTGGGTACCAGGCCGGATCCTTCGCCATAGCGACGATTTTCGTCCGGCCGAGCGGCGTTTCCCAGTCCATGCGTCCGATACTCATCGGATACACATAAACATAGGCTCGTTCGCCGTCTTTTGGCTTCGGGAAGTAATACATGCGGTATTCGGCCAGGTTCAGCACCAGCCCTTCGCGCGGCCCGGGCGGCAAAACGAAGCGCGTGGGCAAAATGATCTCGGTTCCCTCGCCCGGTACCCAGACCTTCACGTTCGGATTTGCACGCACGATGTCCTGATAGCCGAGACCGTGGCGCCTCGCGATATCGACGAGCGTGTCTTCGTGGCGTGCCATCACTGTCGAGACAGCGCCAATGACATCAAAACCTTCAGGCGGCAATTCGTAAACGTCGGATCGCGATGGCGATGCCGCCAGCACACACGCGGCAGTGCACAGGACGAGACGGTGTATCACTGGCCTTTCTCGTCTGCTTCTATGACTTCGATCTCGCACTCGGCCGCTGCCAGCCATTCTTGCATCGCCAAACTTTCAAGCAGACGGTGCGGATAAAAACCGGCAGATTCCGGCAGGTTGATGCCGTAGGTTCGCAGCCGCAAGACGACCGGCGCGAACATCGCGTCGGCAATCGAGAAGTCGCCGAACAACCATCCGCCCCTGTTACCGTACTGACGATGACATGTCGCCCAGATTTCAATGACGCGATCAATATCCTCGCCCAGTTCGTCCGGCAGGGGCACCCTGCGCCCCATCGCGCGACAGTTCATCGGCATGCATTCCCGCAAGTGCGCAAAACCAGAGTGCATTTCGGCGCTGATCGATCGCGCAAATGCGCGCTCGTCCGGGTCCTCCGGCCACAACTGTTTTTCCGGCCAACGCTCGGCTACGGTCTCCGCAATCGCCAGCGTGTCCCACACCGTTACATTGCCAAGCCGCAATATCGGAACCCGGCCCGCCGCCGAGAACGAGGCGATTTCCTGCGCAGACGTGTCGGTATCAAGGACTATCCTGTGCTCATCGAACTCGATGCCCGCTTCCTTGAGCAACAGCCACGAGCGCAGCGACCACGATGAGTAATTCTTATTACCAATTATCAGTTTCGGTTTCATTGTCCTGGACCGGATTGCCTGCCCCTATGGTAAACCATCACGCATTGACCACCATAGGGAATTGCCGGTAGCCTGTTCGCATGAGTATGCGTATTTCTTTCGAGCTGACGGACCGCGACCTGCGCTTTTTCCGTGATGCGCTCAAACAGTCCCGCGATGCGGTCCGCGATGCCGGAGAGGCTGAAATCATCGACGCAATCCACGATGTACTCGACGAAATACGCCAGAACGAGCCCTTGCCGGACTTCGTCGGCGAGCGCATTCCGATGCTTGAATCGCTTATTGCGATGTTGGCTGATGACGAATGGCTGCTGCCGGAGATTGATCGGGAGCGTCTGCTGGCGACTTTCGTGTACTTTGCGGACCCGGAAGACATACTCCCCGACGATATTCCCGTCATTGGCTATCTCGACGACGTCATCATTATCGAGCTGGTCTTGCGTGAGTTGAAGCACGTCCGCGTGGCCTACGAGGACTTCTGCAAATTCCGAGACGATTTCGATCGCGAACAGGGTAAGAAAGTCGACCCGGTTATTCGCCGCGACCGACTGGATCGTCGTCGGCAACAGTTGCATCAGCGCATGCGACGGCGTTCCGCACAGCAGGAAAAGAGCCAATTATGGTAGACCAATAATGGGGACATTCTGCTTTTCTGCGTACGCAGAAAAGCAGAATGTCCCCATTATTCAGAGTCGCATCAGGATGGAGCCCCAGGTGAAGCCACCGCCGAAGGCTTCCATCAGAATCAACTGACCTTTTTTCACGCGACCGTCGCGTACACTGACATCGAGCGCCATTGGCACCGATGCGGCCGACGTGTTGCCGTGGTCCTGCACAGTCAGGATGACCTTTTCCATCGGCAGGCCCAGGCGCTTGGCTGTTGCCTGAATGATACGAATATTCGCCTGGTGAGGAATCAGCCAGTCGAGCTCGCTTTTCTCGATGCCGGCCTTTTCGAGCGTTTCACTCGCGATACCACCCAGTGTTTTTACCGCGACTTTGAAGACTTCGTTTCCGGTCATCATGATCGCTGCCTCATCGGTACCGGCCTTCTCCAACTGATTCGATGCACCCACCGGATAGTACAGCAGGTCCTTGTACTGGCCGTCAGCGCCGAGATGACAGGCGATGAGTCCTGGCTCTGGCGACGGCTTCACGATAACAGCGCCAGCGCCATCTCCGAACAACACGCAGGTGTTACGATCCTTCCAATCCATTAACTTGGTAATGCACTCGGCCCCCATGACCAGAGCACATTTTGCGTCGCCCAGGCGCACGAACTTGTCCGCCATCGTCAATGCATAAATGAATCCTGTGCAAGCTGCCTCGAGACTGAATGCCGGGCAAGCCGGTATGCCGAGCCGATGCTGAATCAGCGTTGAAATGTTCGGGAAAATGAGATCGGGCGTTGTCGTGCCGGTAATAACCAGGTCGATCTCGGAGACGTCGACGCCCGCATCTTCAATCGCTATTTTTGCCGCCTCGACACACATGTCGGATGTCGTCTGATCATCGGCGACAACGTGTCGGCGTTCAACGCCCGTGCGCGTACGAATCCACTCGTCACTCGTATCAACGATCTTCTCCAGATCGAAGTTCGTCATGATACGTTCGGGCAAGTAGCGCCCTGTTCCGACGATGCGCGAATACGTCATGCCGTTTCCTTTTGCAGCAGCGTGCCGATTTGCTGCGGCAACTGGTTGCGGACCTCAACGACGGCGGTATCAATGGCATGTTGAAATGCGTAGGCATCCGCACTGCCGTGGCTCTTAATCACGATACCATTTAAGCCGACCAGAGTCGCACCGTTGTACTTGCGGGAATCCATCTCGACGGCAATGCTCTTGAGTACCTGGCGTGCCAGAAGGGCCTGCAACCTGGCCAGCCAGCCCTTGGTAAAAGCGCGCCTGAGATAGTGTGCGCAAAGACCGACTGTGCCTTCCATGGTCTTCAGCGCCACGTTTCCGGTGAAGCCATCGGTAACGACGACATCGGCTTTACCTGAAAACAGATCGCTGCCCTCGATGAATCCAATGTAGTTCAAGGTACTCTCGCTGAGCATGGCCGCGGCTTCCTTGACCATGTTGTCGCCTTTTGTGTCTTCGGCGCCGATATTGAGCAGTGCAACCCTGGGCTTGTCTATCCCCAGGATATCGGAGGTCACAATCGAGCCCATCACGGCGTACTGAAACAGGTGCTCCGCACTGCCCTGAGTGTTGGCGCCGAGATCGAGCATGAAGAGCGACCCTCCCTTTGCGGGCAGTTCCGCAATGATCGCGGGGCGATCAATACCGGGCAGCATTTTCAATACAAACTTGCCGGTGGCCATCAACGCGCCGGTATTTCCGGCGCTGACACACGCGTCGGCGTCGCCTGACTTAACCAGGTTGATCGCGACACGCATCGAGGAATCCTTCTTCTTGCGCAGCGCATCAGCCGGCGATTCTGACATCGCCACAACCTCGCTGGCGTGTTCAATCCGCAATCTCGACTCGTTGCCAACGATACGACCAGCGAGGCCACCGAGCTCCTTCTCATCGCCAACGAGGATCAGGTCGAGGTTTGCGTATTTCTCGAGCGTCGCGGCAGCCGCCCTCACAACGATCTCGGCGCCTAGGTCGCCGCTCATCGCATCAAGGGAAAGGGTTAAGTGTGATCCCACCGTAAGACGGACCGGACAGGCGCCGACCGATCAAGGGATGAGCTTACTCTTCGTCTTCAGGTTCAGGCTGCGAGACAACCTGGGTGCCGCGGTAAAAGCCGTCTGGCGTTATGCGATGCCGCAAATGGGTTTCGCCCGACGTCGGGTCCACCGACAACGTCGGCTTCTTCGCCTTGTCGTGCGAGCGCCGCATGCCTCGCGTTGAAGGGGTCCTGCGACTTTTCTGAACAGCCATAATCTTCTCCTGCCCGCACGGTTACGCCGGGCTTTATTGATCCTGAATCATTTGCGCGCGCAATGCCGCAAATGGTCTTGTCCTATCCTCACGGTCGTCAGCTGCCGCTGACAGTGCTCTGCATGATTCCAAGTCAACATGCATTGCCGAAAACGGCAGCGCCATGATCAGCAGTTCTTCCACAATGTCCTTAGGCCGAAGTGTGCTCTCTTCCAGCTCCCAAACCTCATGGTCCTCGTAACCGTCCGCCGTCTCCTCGAGCCCCAACAGCAACCATTCCGCCTCGGTTTCGAGCGGTAGCCGGAATGCCTCCAGGCATCGCTGACAGACAGCATCCACAGTCACGGCCAACTTGCAACGTACCGTCGGCACGCGCTGCTGCGCGTCGGCAAACCCGAACTTCAGTTCCCCGGCGATAACAGTATCGCGCCAAGTTGCGGGCATCTTATCAGGTTCGAGCGCAGCAAGATCCGCCTCGACAATTGATGCTAGCCGCTCAAAACCGCTAAGTTCTTCAGCTATTTCAATAACTTGCCCAACCGCCGCCCATTCGGCTGCGGTGCGGCGATCTCGCAGCGGATTACCCATGGCGCGCGCATGATAAGGACCTCGGGAGCTACTGTCAAAGCACCCGGCCCGTGCCTGTCGCGATAAATGCTCGCAGTTCACCGCAAACCGGGTAATATTCCTGCAAGTTGTCTTAACGTTTTGATTTGTTTATGCAAAATCCATCGGCCCCGGCGATTGTCCTCGCCTCCACATCCCCGTACCGGCGGGGCCTGCTGGAGCGTTTCCTGCAGCAGTATGAAACGATATCTCCGGAAGTCGACGAGAGTAACGATCTCGGTCTGGACCCGGAAGATCTCGCTCGTCACCTCGCGCGCAAGAAGGCCGAGGCCGTAGCAATAAATTCGCGTGACGCTCTTATCATCGGTGCCGACCAACTGGCTGTGCTCAACAATGAAGTGCTGGGAAAACCCGGAGACCATCAAAAGGCCGTGGAACAGCTACTGGCCGCGTCGGGTCATGTCGTCACGTTCCTGACGGCCGTCTGCATCCTCGATCCGATCGGGCGTGCCCGCTATGAGCACACCGACAAGACAACCGTCCGTTTCAGGGAGTTCGATCGACGACTCGCTGAGGCCTACCTGCGCCACGATGAGCCTTACGACTGCGCGGGCAGTTTCAAAGTCGAGGGGGCCGGCCTCGTGCTGTTCGAGGCGGTAAAGACCGATGACCCGACCGCACTGATCGGACTGCCAATGATCTGGGTCGCCGACCGCCTGCTGCAGCTCGGCTATCTGTCGCCGCAAAAAATGTGAACGGGGACATTCTGCTTTTTCCCCAAAGGGAGAAAAGCAGAATGTCCCCATTATCCGGAAAACCTCGGTTCGACCCCGATTTACTTGCGGGCGCGCCGCGCCTCGACGATGCCAACCGTCAGGAATCGCTCCAGGTCATCCGACAAAGGCGCCGTGAAGTGCAGATCGTTGCCGCTGTCGTCCGCAAACGCAATGGACTGCGCGTGCAGAAACAGTCTTCGCAGCCCGAACTGCCTGGCCTCGCGGTTTGCCCCCTGATCCCCGTAGCGTTCATCACCCGCTATCGGATGCCCGGCATGCATCAGGTGGACTCGAATCTGGTGCGTTCTGCCCGTGACAGGAGAACACTGCAACAGGCTGTAGATGCCATAGGTTCGCGAAAGACAGACCCGGGTCTGGGCTGTCTTCCCTTTATCGCTGACGATGACGTGGCGTTCGCCTCCTTTGCGGTTCTGCACCAGCAGCGGCACATCGATCAACTGCTCACCGTACTGCCAGTCACCGACGACAAGGGCCAGGTAATTTTTTTCAACCTGGCCGTCCCGAAAACGCGCGTGCAGCTCGCGAAGCGCACTGCGCCGTTTGGCCATGACAAGGCAACCCGACGTTTCGCGATCGATGCGATGCGCCAGCGAAAGATCTTTGAGATCCGGGCGAGCATGGCGCAGCAACTCGATGACTCCGTGGCTGACACCACTGCCACCGTGGACCGCAACGCCCGTCGGCTTGTCGATGACGAGCAAACGCTTGTCCTCGTAGAGCACCCGGTCCAGCATGCTGGCCGCCAACTTCTCAGGCGGCGGCGCCGCACCGCTGCGAATCCGCGCCGGCGGCACACGAACCTCGTCGCCTTCCTTCAGCTTGTATTCGGCCCGCACGCGCCCCCCGTTGACGCGAACTTCTCCACGTCGCAGCAAGCGATAGACACGTCCCTTGGGCACGCCAGGCAGCTCTCCGCGCAGGAAATTGTCGATACGCTGCCCTGCCCGATCGGCGTCAACGCTGACTTTGCGCACACGGGTTACCCGGATTTCGCCCACCTCGGGAGACTTTTCTTGCATGATCAATAACTTGAAGTGACGTTGTGGTGTGCTATATTACCGCCCTGTGGCCTCCCGGCATACTTGGGTGGGCATACCACACGACTCAGGCGGCACCCGATCGTGGATTCGCCGCCTAAGATTTTCACCCGCAGTAACTTGCTTGTCAGGACTTGTAGCTACTGCGAATGTATTTTGGTCCCGCAGGTCGCGGAACCTGATTTCAGATGGCAGCGAGCACGGAATCCAGCTGGCGCCACAGCGGCAAAGCCGCAGGGAAATCATGCTGATTTTTTCATGGGTACTGGCCCTTCTTGGTCAAACCCCATTCGAATTTACGAGTAAGCTCGACGGCGCAATCCCGCGCCGGCTTTCTATGCGTGACCTCCCCTGCGCCCGCTTGGCGGCGCTACGCCCCGATTTGCTGCCCTCCAACACACTTCAAGTAGGGCACTATGAAAAGAATGCTAATCAACGCAACTCAGCAAGAAGAGTTGCGCATGGCGATGGTCGATGGCCAGCGCCTATACGACCTCAACATCGAAGCACCGGCTAGCGAACGCAAGAAAGCCAACATTTACAAAGGCAAGATTACGCGCATCGAGCCCAGTCTCGAGGCGGCGTTTATCGACTACGGCGCAGATCGCCACGGTTTCCTCCCGCTGAAAGAGATTTCCAGCGAGTACTTCGTCAAGGAAAACAAGTCCGGCGGCAAGCCGAGTATCAAGGATGTCCTCAAAGAAGGTCAGGACATCGTTGTCCAGGTCGACAAGGAAGAACGCGGCAACAAGGGCGCGGCACTCACGACATTTGTCAGCCTCGCCGGTCGATTTATCGTACTAAAGCCCAACAAGGACCGCTCGGGTGGCGTGTCGCGACGCATTACGGGCGACGACCGCGATCTGGCGAGAAAATCGCTCAACGAAATAGTTGTGCCCGACGGCATGAGCGTTATCCTTCGCACGGCCGGTATCGAGCGAACCGCCGAAGAGCTCGCCTGGGACCTGGAGAACCTGCTGACCGTATGGACGGCGATTCTCAATGTCGTGCTCGAACGGCCCTCGCCGTTCCTGATATACCGCGAAAGTGATTCGGTAGTCCGCGCTTTGCGTGATTACCTGACGAATGAGATCGGCGAGATCCTGATCGACGACGAAGCGACGTACAAGGACGCTCACGAGTTCGTCGAGCAGGTCATGCCACACAATCTGAAAAAGCTGAAGCACTACGTCGATCCGGTGCCATTATTCACGCGCTTCCAGATCGAGACTCAGATCGAATCCGCGTTCGCACATGCGGTCACCTTACCGTCGGGCGGCAGCATCGTTATCGATCATACGGAGGCGATGGTCTCGATCGATATCAACTCGGCGCGTGCCACCAAGGGCGGCGACATCGAAGCCACGGCGCTAAACACCAACCTTGAAGCAGCAGAAGAAATCGCACGTCAATTGCGCATCCGCGACCTCGGCGGTCTTGTGGTTATCGACTTCATCGACATGGGTCCGCAGAAGAACCAGCGCAACGTCGAGAATCGATTGCGAGAAGCCGTGCGGCAAGATCGCGCTCGCGTACAAATCGGAAAGATCAGTCGCTTTGGCCTGCTCGAGATGTCACGCCAGCGCCTGCGACCATCGATCGGCGAGTCGGCCCATCAGACCTGTCCACGCTGCTCGGGATTCGGCACGATTCGGAGTGTCGAGTCGCTGGCCCTCGCAATATTGCGCATTGTCGGGGAAGAAGCCCGCAAAGAACGCACGTCCAAAGTCATCGCGCAGCTGCCGGTGGAGGTAGCAACCTACCTGTTGAACGAGAAGCGCGACTGGGTGCAGAGCCTGGAATCGCGCAATGAAATGCAAGTGGTGTTAGTTGCCAACTCCGTGCTCGAAACGCCGCACTACGAAGTCCGGCGCGTTCGGGATGATCAGATGGAGTTGGCGGAAAATGCCGGCGTCAGTTACGAACTCGCCCATACGTCGGCAGAACCCGAAACCCCTCAGGCGATCCTGCAGCGCAAAGCCATCGAGCAGCCCGTTGTCGGCACCATGAAGCCAACGACGACGGCGCCGAAACGTCAGCAGGCGCCCAGCAAGGGACTCTGGGCCACACTGGTCGGATTCTTCAGCGGTGACGGTAAAGAAGAGAAACCCGAGAAGCCTCGCAAGAGAAGTACGGGTGGCAGTCGTACCCGTCGTCCACAACAGTCGCGGCGCCGCGGTGGCAGCGATTCACGCCAGGCGTCAGATAAACGCGGCCCGCAGCGCAAGAAGACCGCCAAGAAGACCGCCAAGAAGACCGCCAAGAAGACCAGTAAGAAGACAGCTTCCAAGAAAACAACGAGCCCGAAGGCGGCTGCCAAAAAAGCACCTGCGAAAAAGCAGGCTGCCAAAGATGATCAACGGCAGACCCCCGAGACACAGACACAAGCTGATGCGCCGGATGAATCGCGCAATGATCCGAAGCGAAGCTCGCGTAACCGGCGGAGTCGTGGTGGCCGCAGACGTCGTCGCACAGCGGAGAAGCCGGATCAGCTAGCGGAAAACCCGCAGGCGGCGAGCGATTCCGCGGCTCAGCAACAGCAGGCCCAGAAACCGGCAGCGCAGGCGAAGACAGACACAGCTCCGCAGAAGACACAGAGCGAAAAGCCCGCCGAAAAGACGGCCAAGCAGGCGAAGCCGGCAGTGGCGGAAGTCAAGCCAGCTGACAGCTCGCCAGCGCCTCAGAAAAGGAAACCGGAGGCGGGCCCTCCGCGCGCACGAACCGATGAGGAACGCGCGCGCGACGCCGCAAGAGGTGCCGACAAGGCATCGCCCAAGAAAGCTGCTCCGGACGCGCCTGCGCAGAGTGCACCGCAACCAAAACCGGATGCGAAGTCCGCTGGAGACGGCAACGGATCGTCGGCGCAACCCACGCGCCGACTCTTGCCCTGGGAATCCCAGCCAGCGGCCGACGTGAATCCACCACCAAAAACGGCGGCGCCGAAACCCGCGCCCAATCCGGCGCCTGCGCCTACACCTGAGGCTACGGCGCCCGTGCCCAAAGATGCCAAACCGGAAAACAAGCCGGTCGAGCCGGCGCAGGACTAAGTGTTAATGCCTGGAGAGCGTCTCGAGCAAGCCTCGGGACGCCTCTTCAACAAGATCCAACACCCGTTCAAAACCCGAGGAACCGCCGTAGTAGGGATCGGGCACCTCGCGCTCGCGGCTTGACGAAAACTCGAGGAATAGCCGTACCTTGGAATGATATTCAGGTGGCGCCTCATCTTTCAGGTGCGCCACGTTGTCTTCATCCATCGCGATGATGTAGTCAAAGCGCTCGAAGTCCGCATCGCTAACACGTCGCGCGCGCAATTCGCCTAGCAAAATTCCCCTGCGCTCGGCAGCAGCTTTGGCGCGACGATCCGGGGGGCTGCCGACGTGATACGCATGCGTCCCGGCTGAATCGACAATAATCTGTTCCTGCAATCCGGCCTCGACAATATGATGGCGAAATACGCCTTCCGCTGTCGGCGAGCGGCAGATATTGCCCATGCAGACGAATAGAATACTTATTTTTGATTCAATATCAGTCATTTACCGTATTTTCTTCATGTCATTTATACAACGATGTAAGGTCTAGGGCCACCTGTCTTCCTGAGTTGAGACACACGATGACATTCAGAAGCTCACGTTCGTTCGACGCGCAATTCTACAGACTTAATCGAGACGATGAAGCCCCGTTTCCGCACCCGTGATGCAAGGATAATGCTTCATCTCGTCATCGGAGCTCCTCGCAATTCGACTCGCGTCTGCCTTTGACAACGCGATAGAATTTCTTATTCGTCCGGATGACTATGACTAACCTAGCAGGAAGCGAACAATGAATACGCCCGAATTGATTGTCTTCGACATGATTGGAACGACGATTAGCGGCCCGGACATCCTGCCGTCGGTGTTTCGCAAAGCCTTCGAAACGGTGGGCGTCAACCTGTCGGACGATGACATCACTGCGGCACGCGGAAAATCGAAGCGCGAGGCAATCAGCAGTATGTTGTTCGAGGCTGTCGGCGCGAAAAAGGCGGGCGAGTATGCGATGCAAGTCTACGACGCCTTCGAGAACACATTGTTGCAGCAGTACTGGGACATCACGGTTAAACCGATCGACGGCGCGCGCGAGACGTTCGACTGGA
>Ga0224508_10001218_pt1 | contig 23340 bp, 23 predicted proteins | sample SF_Jan12_sed_USG_4_FD_170157 | JGI IMG/M metagenome (GOLD analysis project Ga0224508, IMG submission 170157) | Sediment microbial communities from San Francisco Bay, California, United States - SF_Jan12_sed_USGS_21 | ecosystem: Environmental > Aquatic > Marine > Sediment | place: USA... | reverse complement strand
GCAGCTCCGGATCTTTGACGGCGGCTACGGCTTCACTGATCTCGGTGAGGTTGGCCATGGCCGATGAGCATAGGACGGTGCCGCGAGCAGCCCCCCGGCACCTCGCGGTGCTCGGTACGATGGCAAAAATCAAGACGACATGGAAGGCGACGCCGATGGCGCTCCTCGATTCAGCCCAGGTCAAGGCTGTGTACGACACATACCCCGACCGCATCGCCGGCGCCAGAGAGCGGTTTGGCCGCCCCCTCACCCTCGTCGAGAAGGTCCTCTATGCCCACCTCGCCGATCCCGAAACCGAGGAATTGGAACGGGGCGCCACGTACACGTACTTCACGCCAGACCGGGTGGCCATGCAGGATGCAACTGCGCAAATGGCGCTGCTGCAGTTCATGCTCGCAGGCAAGACCGAAACGGCCGTTCCGACGACCGTGCACTGCGACCACCTCATTCGGGCGCACGATGGGGCTGCGGAAGACCTCGCAACCGCGCTCGACGAGAACTACGAGGTCTACGAGTTCCTCCGAACTGCGTCCGCCAAGAACGGTGTTGGCTTCTGGAAGCCGGGAGCGGGAATCATCCACCAGGTCGTGCTCGAGAACTACGCCTTCCCCGGCGGGATGATGATCGGCACCGATAGCCACACCCCAAACGCCGGGGGCCTCGGGATGATCGCCATCGGGGTCGGCGGCGCCGACGCCGTCGACGTCATGGCCGGGCTCGGATGGGGGCTGCGCTACCCCAGAATCATCGGCGTCCACCTCACCGGCGCCCTTTCGGGGTGGACATCGGCCAAAGACGTCATACTCAAGGTCGCAGAAATGCTGACGGTCAAGGGTGGGACCGGGGCGATCATCGAGTACTTCGGAGGCGGGACGCAGTCGATCAGCGCGACCGGTAAGGGTTCGATCACCAACATGGGAGCCGAGATCGGAGCGACCACGTCGATCTTTCCATACGACGATCGCATGGCCGCCTACCTTCGCCACACCGAACGCGCTGAGATCGCCGACCTCGCCGATTCGGTGGCAGAACACCTCACAGCCGATGCGGAGACAGCAGCAGATCCCGGATCCTTCTACGACCAGGTCATCGAAATCGATCTGGACACCCTCGAGCCCCACATGGTCGGGCCCCACACGCCCGACCTCGCTCGACCGATCTCTCAGCTCGCCGCCGACGCCGTCGAGAACGACTACCCGCTCGACATCTCCAATGCCCTCATCGGTTCGTGCACGAACTCGTCTTACGAGGACATGGGCCGCGCCGCCCACATCGCAACGCAGGCCATCGAACATGGCATCAAGGTAAACACACCGCTGATGGCAACGCCCGGTTCCGAGCAGATCAGGGCGACGATCGAACGGGATGGCCAGCTGCGGGCCCTCGAAGAGATCGGAGCGGTCGTACTCGCCAACGCCTGCGGACCCTGCATCGGCCAGTGGAAGCGCGACGACATCGCCGAGGGCGAGCGCAACTCCATAGTTACCTCCTACAACCGGAACTTCCCGAGGCGCAACGACGGCAACGCCGAGACGCTGGCTTTCATCGCGAGTCCCGAGATCGTCGTCGCCCTCGCCCTCGCCGGCCGCCTGGACTTCAACCCGCTCGTCGACGAGCTCGCTGGTGCCGATGGCCCATTCCGACTGGACCCGCCGGAGGCGCCCGAGTTCCCTCAGGATGGTTTCGACCCCGGCGAATCCGGCTACCTGCCCCCCGTCGTCGACACCAATGCCATCGAGATCGTGGTCGACCCCGCCTCGGAGCGCCTCGCTCTTCTCGAACCATTCCCTCGCTGGGACGGCGAGGACTACGTCAACCTCCCGGTCCTGGTCAAGGCTCAGGGCAAGTGCACCACGGACCACATCTCTCCGGCCGGACCGTGGCTCCGCTTCCGAGGCCATCTGGACAACATCTCGAACAACATGTTCATCGGAGTCCACAACGCCTTCACAGGGAAGTTCGGGTCCGGACTAGATGTCCTCGACGGCGACTACAAGGACTTCAACCAGGTCGCTCGCCATTACAAGGCGGAGGGGCTCGGCTGGGTCGCGATCGGCGACGGGAACTACGGAGAGGGCTCTTCGCGCGAACACGCCGCCATGGAGCCTCGCCATCTCGGAGCCAAAGCCGTCATCGCCAGGAGCTTCGCCCGCATCGCCGAGACCAACCTCAAGAAGCAAGGGGTGCTGCCCCTTACCTTCGCCGATCCGGCCGACTACGACAAGATCGGCGAGAGAGATCGGATCTCGATTCTCGGGCTGAGCGAGCTGGAGCCAGGAAGGACCGTCAAGGCCATGATCCGGCACGAGGATGGGACGGCTTCCGACATCGAACTCACCCACACCTTCGCCACCGATCAGATCCCATGGTTCCGCTACGGCAGCGCCCTCAACCACATCGCGGCGAGCAACAAATAGGAACGGCTCCGCAGCCGGTGCCGTTAACGGTCAGATGATGGAGCCAAAGAGAGAACCAGACCTGAGGCGGCGGCTGCTGCCGTGGGCCATCGGCTTCGCCGTCGTCGTGATGTCGATCACGATCCTGGCAATCCTGGCAGCAGAGCCCGGCCCCGAACCGGAGGGGCCGCTGGCCGCCGGCACGACGGACCCTCCAAGCTCCGTAGCCGTGCGACCGGTGCCGACGATCGGTTTCGCCACGGACGACCCTGCCCCGGACTTCGACGTCGATGCCTTCGACGGTTCCGTCTTCCGCCTATCGGACCACCAGGCCGACGACGGCAGGCCCATCCTGCTCAACCTGTGGGCGTCATGGTGTTTCCCATGTCGTGAGGAGATGCCTGCCCTCGACGTCGTCGCCGCCAACCATCCGGAGGTGCTGTTCATCGGAGTTGCTGTTGAGGACGATCCAGCCGAAGCTGAGAAGTTCGCAGCCGAGATCGGCGTTTCCTATCTCCTCGCCATCGACGAGTCCGGGGAGGTGAGCGGGAAGTACCCCGCACTTGGCCTGCCGGCCACCTTTCTGATCTCTCCCGAAGGCAGGGTCATCGCCAAGCTCTTCGGCGGCGCCAGCGAGGCGAGCTTCGAGGAGTTCCTCGGCTTCCTGGACACCTAGCGACCGGTCCACTCCGGGGGTCGCTTCGCCAGGAAGGCCGCAACCCCCTCGGCCGCATCATCGGTCAGGGCGACCGCTGTCAGTCCGTTCTGGAAGTGATCGAGAGCTGCATCGAACGGCATGTCCTCAGCTGCGTAGAAGGCATCGCGCCCGATCATCAGGGTCGCGGCGCTCTTCGCCGCCAGCGCAGCGACCGTCTCATCGACCGCAGCGTCGAGGCGCTCGGCTGGAACGACCCGCGAGGCCAACCCAAGCCGCAAGGCCTCATCGGCATCTATGCGACGTCCGGTGAGCATCAGTTCGAGGGCCGTCTTGGGGCCAGCGGCCCTCATGATCGCCGGCGTGATCATCATCGCCCAGAGTCCAACATCGACTTCGGGAGACCCCAGGGTGGCACCTTCGGCGACGATTACGATGTCGCACATGGCGGCAACGCCGAAACCGCCGCCGAGGGCGTGGCCGTTGACGCGGGCGATGGTTGGCTTGCCTGCGCCTCGCAGCGCTCGCAGCAGGTCGGCAAGGGCGCCGCGCTGGGAATGGAGGCCGATGGGGTCGTCAACGAAGCCCGCTCTGAGGTCCCCCCCTGCGGAGAACGTCCTGTCGCCGGCGCCTGTGACGACGATGACCCGGACGTTGTCGTCACCCGCCGCCGTCACGACGGCGTCACGCAGCTCAAGCATTCCCTCCGCCGACAACGGGTTGTGGCGCTGCGGATCGTCGATGGTGATCGTCGCCTTGGGGGGCACGACCGCGTAATCGATCACTCTGCGTTCTCCCGGTGGATACCGCGAGCCTAGGACCCGACCACGCCTTCGCTCGGCTGCCCACTCGATAGCTGCTCCTCGACTCCGGCAGCTTCGAGAAGAGATGCCGGATCGAGGCCGACGGCGTCGGGGAGAACCTGGCCGATGACGTCCTCGAAGCTGAAGCTGAGAGGCTCTGGCTCCACCCGCTCGCCTTCCGCGGAAATCGCGATCACGCCGTGGATCTGGCGGCTGCCATCGTGTCCCGTCACGACCACGGACTCCCCGCCGGCCACCCGGACGATCGAGCCGATCGGGTAGACACCCATCAACCCGACGAGAGCCCTCACGAGGTCGGGGTGGTGGGCAGCACCCGACTCTCTAACCAGGGTGCGCATCGCACCGTTGGGTGTCGCCGCCCTTCTGTACCGCCGCCTAGTGGTCAACGCGTCGTAGACGTCAACGACGGACACCAGAGAGGAGAAGAGATGCGGCTTGTGGTCGACGCTGTAACCATGGGGATAGCCGCCGCCATCAAAACGAACGTGGTGTTCCATGGCCACCATCGCCGCCACCTCGTGCCCAAGGCCGCCGCCGGCGAGGATCGCCTGCGCCCCCTCTTGGGGGTGGGTTTCGACCTCGCTCCAGGCCTCGGCGTCGAGCTGGCCGGGGTGATTGAGGGTGGAAGCACGGACTGCCGTCTTGCCGATGTCGTGCAATAGGGCCCCTGTGCCTATCGGCATCAGCTCCTCTGGTGTCAGCCCGATGGCCTTGCCAAGCGCCAGGGCCAGGATGCAGGTGTTAACCGAGTGATAGAAGGTGTACTCGTCATGGCTCTTCACGGTGGACAACAGAAGTGCGGCGCTTCCGTCCTCGAGGCTCCCCGCGATGAGCCCTTCGACTGCTCCCATGACTGAGCGAAGATCGAATGCCCCCTCACGAGCCATGGAGTCCGTGGCCATGCGGAGCGAAGCAAGCCCGTCGGTGTATGAGCGGCGAAGCCTCGAAACTCCTCGGCCGCCCTCGCCCATCGGGGTCTCGTTGAGGCGAATCGATCCCTCGGCCGGCAAGTCGTCCGAGCTGCGCGCCACGAAGGCAGCGAGATCGAACAGATCGCCATGTGAGACGGGAGGAGTGAACGTGATCGACGCGACGTCGCGAGCCCGCATCTCGTGGAGCAGGCTGTCGAACTCGAGTGATATGTGGGGAAGCAGCAGGCCGTCTAGGAATAGGCCGTCCTCGCGTATCGCCAGAACGACCTCGGGACCACCCGCTGTGAGCTGCTCGACCTCGGCGATGGCCCCGCGCATCCCCTCCTCGGTCAACGGATGCTCCGGTGGATATAGACCGATCTGCAGGCTGGCCCGCCTGAACGCGCCGAGGAAGGCACGAATCCGAGTCTCGTCGGTCATGATTTACCCCCTAGCGCCACCCTGGCGGCGTTACGGACGGCTCTCGAGGATCGACTCATCGAGACCCTCCGACCGGCGATCGCCTCCAAGGCCTCCTTCGCCTGCGGGGTGTCACGCCCCGCCAGCGCCTCAACGACGCTGAGAACGACGGCCTCCGACGCGCTGCCCTGGTCAACGACTGCTGCCAGCCGCGAATCCACGCTGGCGCCGTCGGCGCTCTTCAACATCGATGTTGCGGCGTAGCGCACCCTCTTGCTCTCATCCGCCAGAGCTGCAACGAGCATGTCGACAGCGTCGTCCTGGGCCAAAGGCATCAGCGCCCGCAGCACCTCGACGCGCACCCGCTCATCTTCATGGTTGAGCTGCCGCTTGAGGTGCCTGACCGCCGAGGAGTGTCCTGTCTTACCCAAGATCATCGCCACATTGCGCACCACATACCAGCGGTCGTCACCAAGGGCGGCAATGAGCGGGCGGGGATTCGTCTTGCATAGCACGGCCAGCAGATCCAATAGCGACCGCCGCGCCGCCGCATCTTCTTCTGCGGCAAGCAGTTCGATCAAACGGCTGGTGGCTGGGGTACCGAGGGCCTGCAGGAGTTTGGTCTGTTGGGCGCGATCGTCTGTCTCGGCCAACGAGGCTACGAATTCGGCGTTGACGATGCGGCCCAACGCGGCAGCTATCGCTTCCTTCTGGGTCGAGCCGTGTGCTGCATCGCGCTGCACCGCCTCGACCTCGCTGATGGCGCCTGCATAGTCCCCCTTCATGACCCGTGCCCTCACCCGGGCAGCCCATATCCGCGCCAAGCGCTTGATCCGGTCGGCGCGTTCCACCGTCGCGAAAAGGCCACGAACCACAATGCGCCCGTAGTCGTCAATGGAATCGGGCTTGAGCGAGGTGCGGATCTCGTCTGCCAGACCCTGGATTGGGATGCCGAGGTCAACCTCTTCCAAGAGCCGGGCCGCGTAGTCCGCCGTCGCCTGTCGGGCCTCTCTGACCTCGCTGGTCGAGTTCAGAAGCGGTCCCAGCACCGCGGCATGGTCGGCATCGACTTCCGCGGCGTCCCTGGCGTACACGAGAAGGACCTCGTGGTCCGACGGCGTCAACCCCGTGGCAAGATCAAGCAGCTCCTCCCCAGAGAATTGATCCAAGAACATGCGAGCAGACCCCGCCGCGGCATCCTGGACGAAGGATGTGAAGATCTTGCTCCTCGCTTCAGCAGGCAAGCGGAAGAAGACCTCCACGAAAGTCCCAGTTGGTGACGCTCCGATGTCATCGACCATGTACGGGAGGAACATGTCGGGCAAAGATGAGTCTGGAGCGCCGGTGGCGCCGGTCAGCGTGTGGATCTCAGTGAAGCCTTCCACGTAGCGTTCGCTGATCCCATCGACATCGCCGCCAGACTCAGCCATGAGGTGATCGAGCACCTGTTCCGGTTCAGCGCCTCCCTCCACGAGAGCCGCCAGTTGTGAAACTCGCTCCGGCGCACCATCGCCACCACGGCCCTCGCCGCGGCCGTCTTGCTCCAGCTCCTCGTCGAGCGTCCGGCGCTCGAAGATGCGCAGGGACCCCTCTTCGAAGAGTGCGGAGACGCCGCCTTGCTGCTGGGCCTCGTCCTCGTCCAGGGCGATGACCCCAAAGAGGTCGATGACCTCGCGATCGGTCGGCGGTTCCTCAACGGTAAGGGCCTCGATTGAGTGGAGGTACAGACGCCTGCTCAATTGCTCGGCGCCGGCATGCTGGTACGGCAAGGGCTCGCCGCTAACCGTCAGGCCGGCAACTCCGATTTCGAACGTAATCGGCAGCTCGGATTCCAAAGATCGGATGGTCGCCAGAGCTTGAGCGAACGCAGGCTGTGTCGCGGGATTCGGATACAACCGGAATGTGCTCCAGGCGCTCGAGAGCGCGTTGAGCACAGTGATCGCCTCGGTGAGGTCGCGCTCAGCCGGGCCGCCATCGCTGGCGTCCTGATCCTCGAAGTCGACGGCAGGCTCTCCGAACAATGCTCCCCTTCTGAACTAGCTCGTTTGTGGTATCGGCCAGGTCGCGCCACATCTTGAAGCGCTGGTACCTTGTCTTTCGTGGCGTTGCTTGGTGTTGTCCTGGGGGTTGCCGTTGCCATCGCGCTCGTCCGCGGGGGCCGGATAAGCAACCTCGCCAGGATCGAGCTGCTGGCCTGGCCCTTGCTGTTCCTCGCCGCAGCCATCCAGCTCGGAGCTGAGCTACTCCCCGACGACCGCCCCTGGTCACGGTGGGGCGGGGTCTCCTTGATCCTTGGCTCCTACGCCCTGCTGCTGATCGTCATCCTGATCAACCGAGATCGCTCTGGACTGTGGCTTGCCGGACTGGGGATCTTGCTCAACTTCCTGGTAATCGGATTGAACTCGGGAATGCCGGTCTCTGCCGAAGCCGCCGCCCTCGCCGGCAGTGGCGAGGCAGAGCTCGTATTCGACGCCAAGCACGTAGCACTCGACGCCGAGAGTCGGCTCGCCTTCCTCGCGGACGTCATCCCGGTGCGGGCAATTGGCCAGGTCCTATCGATCGGCGACGTCTTGTTGGCGGTTGGCCTAGGCAGGTTCCTCGAGGCCGAGCTGCGAACCCGACACTGGTTGCGAGATGCAGGTGCTGGAAAGCCCGGCTCGGCTGCCGGTCAGTGAGCGATGACCGAAGACCGCACGAGCGCCCGCCGCAGAGCCTTGACTACCTCGGGGTCGAAGTCGTAGGCAGCGCCTCGATGCAGCGTCTCGATGGCCTCGAGAGGACTGAGCCCCATTTCCAGCGTCGCTTGGTCGTAGGCGCTGGCCACACGTATCACCTTGGACGCCAGCGGTAGGTCCTCGTCGACGACCTCCCCGGGACGCCGATAGGGCTGGTGCTGTTGGCGAATGATCGCCGCGACGCGGTTGAGGTATGGAGCCTCCTTGACGATCTCGGAGCCCCATCTCGCGATGTCCTCATCGGAGTACCCGGCCTTGAGAATGGCTGGCTCGTTGAGGGTGATTCGCCCGATGTCGTGCATGAGCGCGGAGAACTCGAGGTCGGACGCCTCTCGTGGCGCCAGCCCGAGCTCGCGCCCCATGGCCATGGCGATGTCGGTCGAGCGGACCGAATGGCCCTCCGGAGCCAATCCGGCAGCCTCGGGAATCCGTGCCAGGGCCCGAATGGTCTGGCGATAGGTGACCTTGGTCCCGTGATAGCGGACAAAGGCGAGGTGACTGAAGCCATAGGCCATCACCGACATGGGAACCGCCCACCACCTCATGAGTGGCCACGAGAAGGCGAAGAGGGCACCCGCCGAAACCAATCCAACGACAACCGGCCAGTCCTCGAGGGCCTGGAGCCACAGATAGCGGAAAGCAAGTCGTTCGCCCCTGTTGCGCAGCACGGTCCTCGTCAAGCCCATGGCGATGAACCAAGCCAAGCCGCCACCCGCAACTCCGATCAACTCGATCGATTGCGTAGGCAGGTTGCTGGCAGCCTCGAGCCGCCGCACGATCCCGAAGAATGAAACGGCATACGCGGCCAGAGCCAAGACCCCCGGCAGCAACGATGTCGCCGCCCGATGTCGATTGCCGAGGAGAACGAGCCACGCCCCAAGTAGGCCGAGGGAATAGATAGCTCCGGTTGCGTTGAGATCGTCGGTCAGCAGCGGCACCGCTGCAGCAACCGCCAACCCGACGTCGAGCATGTGGCCTGATGGTGTTGGGGCGCGAACGACCTGGGCGACGGCGAGGACCGTTGCGCCAACGGCGATCGCATACCAATCGGCCGAGCTGGCCACGGCTAAGCCGGCACCGAGCACGGCTACCGCCGTCCACGTCGTGAGAGCCGTCCGAGAGAATGTTGCTTCAGCCATGGATTCGGTACACGTTCTCTTGCCCGGAGGCCAACAGACGGGCCTGCTCCTCGTCGTCGACATCGAGAGACCCATAGACCTCTCCCGACCGCTTCAGCGCAGCTATCAGGGCCTCGACACACTCAGGGTCGAACTGGGAACCAGCATTAGCTCTCAGCTCGTCGAACGCGTACGCCTGGGTGAGGGCGACGCGATAGGAACGGGTGCTCGTCATGGCATCGAAGGCGTCGGCCACGGCCAGGATGCAGGCCTCCTGGCCTGGGGTCTCGCCATATTGGTGCGCCGAACCGCCATAGCCGGACCCGTCGAAGTTGGCATGGTGTTTGGAGGCGATGGCGACCATTGGTTGGAGGAAGTCCACCTCGGCCAGGAGGTCCTCGACGCTGTGCACGTGCTGCTCCATCTGCTCCCGCTCCTGGTCGGAGAGCCGCGATCTCTTGGTGATCAGATCGCGCGGCACCGCCAACTTGCCGACGTCGTGGATGAGAGCCGCCCATCTCAGACGCTCCAAGCCGTTGGCGTCGTAGCCCATTTCCTGACCGATCACCTGGCTGAAGTGCGCGACTCGCTCGGTGTGGCCACGCGTGTAGAGGTCCTTCGCCTCCAGAGCCTTGATGAACCCACGCAGAGTCGCCTCCTGGGCCTCGAGGAGGTCTCCATAGGAGGCGAAGGTCATATGACCGACGAAGAACACGGCCACGATGAGCGGAAGCGTGACGTCGCCGACAAGAAGATAGGCGGCGCCCAACATGCCGCCCAGGAAACCCATTCCCAGATAGGGCACGACCGCCGCGCTCAGCCGCGACCACGGCCGCAACTCCTGCCCATAGATGCGCTTGACGACTACGGAGACCACGCCGTAGTTGACGGCCCCGTAGACGAGGGCGGCAGCTATGGAGGCCGCGGCCAGCTGGCCGACATTCGCCTTTGTGACGTCGCCTGGATGGAGAAGGCTGAGCACTCCGATGGAGGCCGAGACGGTGAGGGCGAATTGACCGAAGTTGGCGACTGGCTCGAAGACGCGACGTTGCTTGAAGTCCTTGGGCGTTACGAACGCCGCAGCCGCCATGACGGTTACCCCCAGGAGGGCGGACCGTGGGCCAAACACCGCCCCGGCCGTGATGGCGACCATGATCGAAGGGCTGACGAACAGGTGGTGGTTGATCTCGACGGCCCGCCATTCCAACAAGACGAAGGCACCGGTGAATAGCGCCCAGAGCCACCACGGGTCTGGGCGCGTCTGGAAGAAGAAGAGTAGAGCGAGAATTAGTAAGCCGACCAACAGCAATGTGCCGGCGACTCCTACCTTGCGTTTATGGATGGTGCTCGATGTGCGCATAGAGAAAAGTGGAATGCCCGAGCCACCCGATTAGGTCATCCAATTCGGAATGAAGCTGCTCCGGCGAGCATGGCGGTAACCACGCTGCCGACTGAAATAGCCAAACGCCTTATAGAAAGCATCGTGGCCTCCTCAACGATTTGATATCGCTCGCTGGCATCTGATCGGCCAGTGCGCAATCCGCTTCGCTCAGTTGTTCAGTCGGGTTGCCCGGGCATCCCGTCGACCTGGCTTTCACCACGCCGAATCCTTAGTTGTCAATCGAGGTGCCCACGCTGGCCCCATACCTCGCACGTCGGCCGGAAGCTTCCTGTTAGAAATCCCGGCCCCGGGATCCTGGCCCCGGCCATTGCCGATATCGGCAGAAAGAGAGCGTAAGAGAAGGCGCATGCCCGGCGCAAATGGTTTTTCGCGCTCTGCAACGCACGGTGGCTGTTCCCCAGCGCTCACCTGCGTCACGACTACTCTGCGCTCATTATGGACTACCGGGAGCTTGAGGAGATGCTGTGTCGTCTCCCCTCAGTGGACGCGGTGCGAATCGTCGGCGGCAGCGACGGCATCACCGAGGTCCACGCGCTGTCGCCACCGGACAAGACGCCGAAGCAGGTGGTCCGTGACATCCAATCGCTGGCCATGGCGCGCTACGGCGCCAACATCGACCGCCGGGTCATCTCGGTGGTCCAGATCGCAAGCGAATCCATCGGCACGACAGAGGCCGAACGTCCTCGCATCGTCACCATCGACGAGAAGCCCGAGGGCGAGCGCGTCACCGTCGCCGTCACCCTCAGCTGGCGCGGCGAGGAGTACCGCGGCGAGTCCTCGGGGCCCATGGTCGCCTCTGCCCGCCTGCGGCTGGTGGGAGAAGCGGTCCTGCGTGCTATGGAAGAGGTGTTCGGCGGCGCCGCTCCGCTTGCCCTCGACGCCATCGGCATCCAAAGCGTCGGCTCCCGCGATGTCATGGTCGCAGTCGTCGTTACCGCCGAGGGCAAGAAAGAAGAAGTCCATGTCGGAACCTCGTTGGCGAAGGGCGATGACGGCAATGCCGCCGTGCGTGCGGTTCTCGACGCGCTGAACAGGCGGATTCCACAACTCCTCCGATGAAGGTCGCCACGGGCCGAGGCGGCATGGCCGCGGCTCCCCACCATCTGGCCGCCGAGGCTGCGTTGCATGTCATGGCGCAGGGCGGTAACTCTGTCGACGGGGCCATCGCCGCCAACGCCGTGCTCGGCGTTGTCCTTCCAGAGACCTGTGGACCAGGCGGCGACCTGTTCGCACTCGTTCATCGACCGGGTGACTCGGTTCCAGCCTGCCTCAACTCCTCTGGTCGCGCCGGCTCGGGGGCGTCCGCACAGGAACTCCGGGACCAAGGCCACGACGCCATCCCCTTCCAGGGGCCGTGGAGCGTGACCGTTCCGGGATGCGTTGACGGCTGGGAGGCGCTGTCCGAGCGGTTCGGATCGGTACCGCTCGGCCAGACGCTGCGTCGTGCGATCGAATTGTGCGCCGGATTCCCCGCCTCCTCGGAGTTGGCGGCAGCCCTCGGGCGCGCCCAAGGGTGGCTCGAGGACACGCCATCCGCCAATGAGCTCTATCCCGGCGGGGCGCCGCCCGCCCCCGGCGACATCTTGAGCCGGCCACTTCTCGAGACGACTTTGCACGCCATTGCCAACGGCGGAAGGGGATCGTTCTTTGAACTCGTCGGACCCGCAATCACTGCCGCCACCGGAGGTCGGATAACCCGCGAGGACTACAGCCGCGTTCAATCAGATTGGATCGACCCCATAGGAACAGAAGTCTTCGGCAGAACGGCCTGGACCGTTCCGCCTAACAGCCAGGGCTACCTGACGCTGGCCGCGGCCGCGATCTTCGAGAGGCTCGAGGTTCCCGCCGACCACACCGACCCAAGGTTCCAGCACGGGCTCATCGAGGCCTACCGGGCCGTCTCGTGGGAGCGCAACGATGTCGTCACGGACGCGATTAGAGCGCCCTCGGTTGACCTCTTGGATCGGCAGCGCCTCGACGATCGGGCCGCAGCCGTCGATCTCGGGACTATCGCTCGCTGGCCGGACTCCCCCGATGCCCGCTCAGGAACCGCCTACCTGTGCGTTATCGATGCCAACGGAATGGGCGTCTCGCTGATCCAGTCCAACTACACGGGAATCGGTAGTGGTCTGTCTGCGGGTAACACCGGAGTCTTCCTCCACAGCAGGGGCGCCGGCTTCAATTTGCGGGATGGCCATCCCAACGAGCTTGCCCCCGGAAACCGGCCACTGCACACGCTGGCGCCAACGATGTGGACACGGTCTGAGCAGCTCGACACATTGCTCGGTACCCGAGGGGGACACGTGCAACCACAGCTGCTGCTTCAAGTTGCCGCCAACCGCATGGTTGCGGGACTCTCGGCAACCGATGCCCAGGCCGCACCGCGCTGGACGCTCGACGAACTGGCAGGCACGCCTCCCGTTCGTGTCGAACCCGGCTTCCCAGAGGGCCTGGCCGAATACGGCCACTCTGTTGAAGTAACACCAGGTCCCATGGAAGGGTGGGGGCCCGTATCGCTCATCGAAGTCGATACCGACGGAACGCGCACAGGAGCCGCTGATCCCCGAGTGTCAACAGCGGCGGCTGTCGCCGACTGATCAGCCGCGGATGTCGGCGACGAGAGCTTCCCAGCCATCGTCGTCGAGATTGGGCGGCACGACGGTGTAGAGCCCGACTCGTTGAACCCGGTCGCCGTAGCGAGCGCGAATCCTGTCACCGATCTCCCCGATAGGGGCCGTGATGGCGATCTCGTCGAGGACATCGTCTGTGATGAGATCCAGCATTTCCATCCACTCGCCCCTCTTCGACATGGCATTGAGGGTGGGCCCAAAGTCCCAACCGTGTGCTTCGAGGACGCCTGCGTATGCAGGGGTCGAGGCGTAGAAGGCGATCTGCTGCTTGGTGGCATCGACGGCTGCCGCTATCTCCTCCTCGCTGTGGCCTGTGATGACGAAGGTCGTCACGACGAATTCAACGTCGGAAAGGGATCGCCCCGCCTTGGCGGCACCCGCAGACATCGCAGGGAGCACAACGTCGTCGAGGTACTTGACGGTATGGAAGGGGTGGGCATGGAAGCCCTGGCACACCTCGCCGGCCAGCCGCGACATGTACTGCCCGACGCCCGCCACGTAGATCGGGATGTCTGGGTGGGCAATGGGACCGGGATCGAAGAAAGGCGTCATCAGGCGGAAGGAGTAGTAGTCGCCCTCGAAATCGAGCTTGGTGCCGGTCTGGAATGTGTCCCAGATGGCGCGTAGTGCGGCGATGTACTCACGCATCTGCGGCCCCGGTTTTCCCCACGGCATGCTGAATCGTCGCGTGATATGGGCTCGGATCTGGGTCCCGAGCCCAAGAAGGAACCGGCCGTCTGCGAGGGCGGCAAGGTCCCAGGCGGTATAGGCAACTGTCATCGGCGACCTGGCGAATGCCACCGCGATGGCGGTGCCCAGTTCGATCCGCTCGGTCTCGGCGGCAGCGGTCACGAGCGGGAGGAAGGGGTCATGGGCAGTATCGGCGGTGAACAGGCCGTCGTACCCAAGCCGCTCCGCCCGTGCGGCCATCCCCCTCGTGTATTTGACGGGACCTGGAGCTACATAGAAGTCGGTCTTCACGGCGGCTCATCCTACGTCCGCTTGTGCCCCCGAATGCCGCCACCTAGCCTCTGGGGACCCCCAATTGCTGCGAGCGCGTTGGCTCGCGCACAGGAGGCGGAGTGCAGAGATCGGTAGCCCTCACAGGCCTGATCATCATCATGTCTTTGGCGATGGTTGGATTTGCCGCGTTCTCGTCGACTCCCCCGGCCGCCGACGCGGACGTTCGGGGCGTTGATGTGCCTGGCATCGACGCCACCGCTTCCGCCGCCGTGTTCGCTGCTCCGCTGGTACCCCTTCCCCCAGCACCGTCCACCACGACCACCACGGTGCCCGTCTCACGCAGTTTCCTCGCGGACCTGCCGACTGAGTCAACGACAACCACCTCGACCACCACCACGACCGCGCCGCCGCCGACGCCGACGACGACGACGACGACGCATGTTCATCCGACTACAACAACCACGCCACCGACGACGGCCGTTCCGACTACGGCTGTGCCGACGACGACATCTACGCCACCGACGACGGCCGGTCCGACTACGACGTCCACCACCGTCGTGGATCCGGCACCGTCATCTTCGTGGCCCCCAGCGGTCGAGCAGTGGCGCGGATTGGTCTCGAGCTACTTCTCGGGCATCCGCATCGAGGAAGCCCTCGCCATCATCGACTGCGAGAGCCGCGGCGATCCCAACGCCACCAACTCCACCTCGGGCGCGGCCGGTTTGTTCCAGTTCGTGCCCGCAACATGGGATTGGGTGGCGGCCGAGGCCGGCCTCGGCACCTACGCCAGCGGAGCGCCTTACGACCCGACCGCCAACACGGCAGCCGCCGCCTGGCTGGTACAGCGCTCGATCGACACCGACTACTCGAGAGGGGCGTGGGGCCACTGGACTTGCCGTAGGGTGCTGGGATGAGACGGTTCGTTCGATTCGTTGGCCTCGTCACAGGAGTGGCAGCTATCGCCTATTTGATGCGAGACAAACTTGTCCGGATCCCCGAGGAGCCGGTCCCCCCTCCCCATTTCCGGGCAGATAGCCCCAACGGCGAGGCAGCCGCCCCGGACAAAGCAACGCGGGCCGTACTCGCAGACGACCTCACGGAGATAACCGGTATCGGACCTGCTTACTCCAAGCGCCTCGCAGACGCCGGTATCAACACCTTCGCGGAACTGGTCGCTGCCGACATCGCCGCCACCGCTGAGGCCGTTGACGTCAGCGCCGATCAGGTAGCCGACTGGGCTGACCAGGCTCGCCAGCGTCTCAACTAGCTGGTGGCCTCGCCCTATCTCGTGGCGCCCGAGGAGCTGGCGTCACTGTTCCCAGACGAACCTGGGTTCAGGGCTCGGCAGCTGTCCGAGTGGCTCTATCAGCATCCAGTGCTGACACCGGACCAGATGACCAACCTATCGGTTGGGCTAAGGGCAAGCCTCGAGCCTCTGTGGCCTTTCGCCGTTGAGATCGAACAGGAGGGCGACAGTGGCGCAACACGCAAGTGGCTGTTGCGAACACCTGACGGTGCCTCGATCGAATCCGTACTGATGGGCTACGAAACGCGCACAACGCTGTGCATTTCCAGCCAGGCAGGTTGCGCCATGGCTTGCACGTTCTGCGCCACCGGCCAGTTCGGATTTGAGCGGCACCTGACCGCTGGTGAGATAACCGCCCAGGTGGCCCTCGCCGAGGCATCGCTGGCGGCTGCACCCCTTCCGGACTCGCCGCAACGCGTCAACAACATCGTCTTCATGGGGATGGGAGAACCGCTTGCGAACTACGCCCACGTGCGGGAGTCGCTGCGGCGACTGATCGAAACCATGGGTAGGTCGGCGCGGTCGATCACCGTCTCGACCGTTGGTGTCGTGCCTGGGATTCGCCGCCTCGCAACGGAGCCCTGGCCGGTCAATCTGGCCATAAGCCTTCATGCGGCAGACGACGCCCTCCGCTCATCGTTGGTTCCGCTCAACGACCGCTATCCGCTCGAGACGGTGATCGCGGCGGGCGTCGAGTTCTTCGAGGCCAAAGGGAGGCGGGTATCTATCGAGTGGACTCTGATGAACGATGTGAACGATTCCGACGAGCAGGCTGAGAAACTGGCAGCGATCGCGCTACGCATGAAAGCACACGTCAATGTCATCGCCCTCAACCCAACGCCCCTGACAGAGCACACAGCCCCAACGCGTGAGTCGGTCACCAGGTTCGTTGAGACTGCGCGGTCCCGTGGGGCCAATGTGACCGTGCGAGACACGAGGGGCCGCGATATCGACGCCGCCTGCGGTCAGCTGCGGGCTAGATCTGGATAAGGTTCCGTCCATGACTAAAGACAATCACCTGCAATCTGGAACGCTGGCTCCAGCGTTCAAGGCCACCGACCACACCGGCGCGATGGTGGCACTCGACGACTTCGCCGGTTCCAAGCTCATCATGTACTTCTACCCCAAGGCCTTCACGCCTGGATGCACCGCAGAATCATGCGACTTCCGCGACAACCACAAAGCGCTCTCTGCCGCCGGCTACCAGATCGTCGGGATCAGCCCTGACGAGCCGGGCAGGCTGGCGGAATTCAAAACGGAACACAACCTCTCCTTTCCCCTGCTCTCCGACGAGGACCACGCGATAGCCAAGGCGTATGGGGCCTGGGGCACCAAGAAGAACTACGGACGCGAGTACGAAGGCATGATCCGCTCGACGTTCGCCATCGATGAACAAGGCACCATCCAGCGCGCCTGGTACAACATCCGAGCCAAAGGTCATGCCGCCAGGGTGACCAGAGAGCTCGCCTAGATCTTCACACTCGTCTCACAACTCCGTCACTCCTCCTTGACAGAGTGGCCGTAGCTTGATGAGTGAAGTCCTCCTCCCGGACTTGCTGAAACCGGGTGTCCCGTCGGGGCCCCGGTTTCCCTTTGGGAGTGCTTACAATTGCAAGCACCATGATCGCGCCTGTTATACGACCCGCGGCCGGATATCCCACCGAGCTCGAAACCTCGATCCTCCTGCGCGACGACCGACGCCTGAGGGTGCGACCGATCGTGCGCGGCGATGCCGCAGTTCTTCGAAGAGAGTTCGACAACGCGGATGAGGAAACACTTCGTCTTCGTTTCATGACCTCCCGACCCCATCTCGATGAGCGGCGGCTCCTCCAGCTCGTTGACGTCGACTATCGGTGGCGCCTGGCGCTAACGGCTTGGGACGGACAGACACCCGTCGCCATCGCCCGCTACGAGGGAAAGCCCAATGAGCCCAGCGCCGAGGTGGCGTTCGTGGTCAAACCCGCCTACCGCAACCTGGGCGTGGCCTCGGCGCTCCTCATGCTGCTGGAGGACGCTGCCCGCCGGGCAGGCATCTCAGAATTCACAGCCAGCTTCCTCGGGTCGAATCTGGCCACCGAAGCCGTCCTTGCCAAGAGCGGCTTCGGCACCCCGACGATTCGTAACGGCGTTGGCGAAGCGCGCAAGGACCTTCTGTCCTAGGCCAGCAGGTCCTTGTCGATCTGACCGATCGCTGTGACTCCACACAGAGCCATGGCGCGAGCGATCTCCGTCGCGAACCCGTCGAGGACCGCGGCCACTCCCTCCTCTCCCCCCGCTGCAAGGCCCCACAGCACGGGACGGCCAACGAGAACCGCCGCCGCGCCCATCGCCAGCGCCTTGATGACATCCGTGCCTCCGCGGATGCCACCGTCGACGAGGACCGCCGCCCTGTCGCCAACGGCCTCGACTACCGGACCGAGGGCGTCTGCGGTCGCCAGCGCCGAGTCCAGCTGGCGCCCGCCGTGGTTCGAGACAACGACGCCTGCTGCCCCGGCATCTACGGCGAGAGCGGCATCGTCGGCGCGCAGCACCCCCTTGACCAATATCGGCAGTCCACTGATCGAGGCCAGCCACGCGATGACGGCCGGGGTCAGATTGGGATCGATGGCGGCGGCTGCGTATGCGCCAAGACCCGAGCCTTCGACATCAGGCACCGCCTCGGCGAGGTTCGCCATCGTCAGGCCTTCGGGAAGGGTGAAGCTGTGGACCTCGTCACGCCGTCGATTGCCAAGAACGGTTAAGTCAACCGTCAGCACGATGGCTTCGTAACCGGCGGCGACGGCCCGCAGCACGATCTCCTCGGTGAGTTGTCGATCCTTGTGAACGTAGAGCTGGAACCAGCGAGACGCAGCAGGGGCCGCCGCCGCCACATCCTCGAGCCGGACCGTTGCCAGCGTCGAGACCACGTAGAGGGCGCCCGCAGTCGCCGCGCCGCGAGCGGTTGCCTTCTCGCCGTCGGGATCGGCAAGCCGGTGGTAGGCAGTGGGAGCAACGAGCACCGGTGCGCTCATCGACACCCCAAGCAGTGCCGTTGTCGTATCGACGACCGAGACGTCGCGCAGCACGTGGGGAAGCAGCCGATGCCGCCTCCACGCCGCGACATTGTCGACCAACGTCAACTCGTCGTCGGCGCCGCCCGAGTAATAGTCATACGCGGTTGGCTCCATCTTCGCCTCGGCCTCACGCTGCAGTGCCTCGAGATCCATGAGCCGAACTTAGGCGCCGCATCGTCATTTCGCCACCGCGAGTGACCCCGGGCTCGCACGATCCTCAAATGCAAGTCGGCGCCTCGGATTCGGCGTATCGTGAGGGTGATGAGCGTTTTCACCAACGAGGTGGAGGTCGCCGACGACTGGGCGGACGACCTCTGGTCGCGACCAGCACCTGACGCTACGCGCCTCGCTCGCTATCGCCTCCATGACCCCGACGAGCCATCGCACTATGTGCGCAACACGGCTCACCTGCCTCGGCTTACGCCCGAGGTCGGCGAGTCGGGGTTCTTCTGGATGCGACTCCTGCGACGCGCTTCCGTCGGTCATTGACCTGATCGCTGCTGCAGCGAGGTCGGTGGGCTGCGGCTAGCTTCGCGCCATGTGCAGAAGCATCAAGACATTGCGCGACGCCCACCAGCCCGCTACCGATGAGGACATAGAAGCCGCGGCGCTGCAGTTCGTTCGCAAGATCAGCGGCTACCGCAAGCCATCTCAGGCCAACGAAGCGACGTTCGGTAGAGCTGTTGCCGACATTGCCGCCATCTCACGGCAGCTCCTCGACAACCTCGTCGTACGTCCGAGTCGATAACGGCAGGGGCGCTCGACAGGCGGCGCCGGCGGCTGTCAGACGATCCGACCGAGAACCTCGTAGATCGCCGACGACGGCTGGCCTGAGTGCATGAGCAGATTCGTGATGGGATCGTTGCCAAGCGTCCTGTGATTGGCGATGGCTTCCAACTCGGCGAGCGTCTCGCCCGGATCCTTCATGCGAACCAACAGATCGAAGATCGTTCGTCGTTCGTAGGCGGCCTCGGTCAGCTGCGGCGCAACCGTTCTCGGCACGAGAACCTCGCCGTAGGCAACGGTGATCGGCTTGCGCCGCGTCGGGGGGTGGGTGATGGCGCCGACGGCGGACCAGCGCCGTACGCCCGTTGCCGCCCCATCCGCCAAGAGGTTGAGGATGGCAGCGCGACACGCCAGTACCCCGTGGGGGAGAATCTGAGCACTCAGATCTCCACTCCACCGCATTGGCTCCCCCGTATGGGGGAAGCCGATGGCTTCAAGTTCCCACGCCATGTGCCCTCGGAACGCGATAGTACCCAGAACCTAGCCGCCGTGCAGGGAGGCCGAGCCACCGCTCTAGCCTCGACCCATGGATCGCAGCTCGTCCCTTCGGCTCGCCGCAATCGCCATCGGCGCAAGCCTGGCTCTGATGTGGTCGATCGAGATCGTCGACATCGTTGTCTTCGACGAGGGCCTGGATCGCCACGGCATTCTCCCCCGCACAGCCTCGGGGTTGGACGGCGTCTTGTGGGCCCCCCTGCTCCACGGCGGATTGGGCCATCTCGCCTCCAACTCAGTGCCGTTCGCAGTGCTCGGTGGATTGGTGATGACCGAGGGGGCCCGGCGCTGGGCATCCGTTACCGCCATCGTGGCGATTGGGGGCGGTGTGCTCACCTGGCTGTTGGCCCGCAGCCGCATCCACATCGGAGCCAGCGGAATCGTGTTCGGATACCTCGGGTACCTCCTCGCCAAGGCCTACTTCACCAGGAGCTTGCGATCTATCGCCATCGCCCTTGTCGTTGGCGTCGTGTACGGCGGCGCCTTGGTCGTCGGGTTGATACCGCGACCGGGCATCTCGTGGGAGAGCCACGCTTTTGGCGTTATGGCGGGCGTCGCAGCCGCCATCGTGCTCAACGCCGATGGGCGATCCGCGCAGGGGCCCTAGAGAACCGAGGGAACGAACCCTTCGACCTCCGGCGACTGGCGATGGATGGGCAGGTTGGTCTGAATCGGCGGCAGCTCCCAGGCAGGATCAGCGAAGGCGCCCCGGGCAAGGGGTGATTCGGCCACGACAACGCCAAGCTCCCCGCCGGGAATCGCCTTGTGGTGGGGAGAATCCCCCGCGACCAGTGCCCAGCGACGCCACAGCAACACCTCATCTTCGTCAGTTGCGATCGCGAAGGCTCCCAATTCGTCCTCCAGCGCCATCGCGGCCTGGAGAAGGCTGTCGCCATGCGCCCATCGGACGGCGGCAGCGTCGGTGACGTACTTGCCCCTCGACATAGCCACAGCACCTTCGGCGTCAGCCGCGACCCGCAATGGCCAACCGCGCGTGCGGCACAACGCCTGGAGCTTCTCGTCTGGTTCGCCACCAACGACGATGGCCTCGCAATCATCGAGATCGTGAACCTCGAGGGCCGACGCGGTCAAAGTCGGACCGCAGATCAGCGAGACTGCCGGGTACCAACCACGCTTCATCGTTACAAGAGCCTCGGGGCTGTAGGCGTCGCGATGACGCTCGACGATCTCCATCCGCCCCGCCTCGAAGCGGGCCTCCGTGCGTGTGGACATGGAAGTTCCCAGCCTGCGGTAGCGGAACAACGGTCGGCGCACGTCGACCTGTAGCCAGCCCGCCAGCAACAGCCTCACCCACAGCTCCCAATCCTCGTTCCCGTTGACCATCGTCTCGTCGTAACCCCCGACCGACGCCAAGGCCTCTTGCCGCAAGACAACGCAGCCGACAACCGAGTTGGAGAGAAGCATCTGGTAGAGGTTGAAGGGCCGCGTCACCCACAACTCGGACACGTCGCCGTAGAGCTCGGCCCAGCAGTGGGCGAAGGCGGCCCTCGGGTTGTCATCGAGCGCAGCAACCATCTCATCGAGGAAGTCGGGCTCGAGCTCATCGTCGGCGTCGAGCGGCACGATGTAACGGCCCTTAGCCATGGCAATGCCGGCGTTGCGAGCCGCTGCCAGGCCGCGATTCTCCTGCCTGACCAGACCGACGCGGGGAAGTTCGGCGGCGGCGTCGATGGCGCCGATGGTTTCGGCGGTCGTGGACCCGTCGTCAACCACGATGATCTCCCACGAGTCGTAGGTCTGTTCGTAGACACTGGCGATGGCATCCATCAGCCACTGACCCTGTTCGTAACAAGGAATGACGATGCTGACGTCGGGTTGCTCGACTCCCGGCATCGTTGCCGCAAGCCGCCGGACGCGTTCGTGGCGGCCGACGCGGGCCCTCCTGGCCTCCTCGGCGGGCCAGCTGGCGGCATCGCGGAAGCGGTCCTTGATCGACTGCGGCACGACGCGCATGGCCAATCCCGCCACAGGGCGCGGCAGGATGCGCAACGCCCGACGCAGCACCGTGTGCACGGTCGGCTCGGCCTTCTTGGAAGTGGCCGCGACGGATTGGGTTGCCAGGGTTGCCAGACCGGATTGGCTCTGCGGGTGCCGAGGAGCAGGCAGCGGAGATCGGTAGGCCTCGAGAGGATCCGCATAGACGGGACCGGGGGCGGCCGCCAGCGCCGCCAGGCGCTGGGGATCGGCCAGCAATTCGTCCATCGCACGCCTCAACCCGAGCACCGACCCGTCGTAGATGACGGCCCCGGTGGCCTCATCGAAGAACCCGCGATAGGCATCGAGGTCCGCCACCAGGAGCGGCAGTCCCGCGGCGCGGACCTCATGTGCGGCCAGACAGAAGGTCTCGAAGAGACTCGGCACCACGACAAGCCAGGCACCTGCCAGACGCGCCCCTAGCTCCCCAGGCTGTGCCATTGCTTCGAAGGCAACGCGATCAGAGAGCTCGCCCGGAATGCGCTCCAGCAGTATTTCGGTGACAGAACGGTCTTCGGCCCAGCTCCAATCGTCGGAACCGATGAAGCGAACCTCCAGATCCGATCGAGACTCCAGGAGCGGGATAACGGCATCCATGAAGGAAAGACTTCCCTTCACCTCCGCCCTCTTGCCGTAAACGACGAGTTGCGGTCGCGGCCCGGGAGAGAAGGCAACGCGCTCGATCGCCTCGCTGCGGGCTGGCTCGGCGATGATGAGGCGATCTCGCGACACGCCGAAGGACGAAGCGACATGGTCTGCCATCGCTGCCGATGGCACCAGCACGGCGTCTGCCATATCGAACGCCCGCCACTCCATCTCGAGAACCACCTCGTGACCGGAATGAGGATGGCCGATGGCGTCGAGGATCGAACTCATGGGGCCGTGGAAGCGAATCGCGAGCCGCGTGTTCGTCAAGCCATAGCGGTCCCTATCGGCGAGCGCCGCGAAACCCGTCCCATAGAAGTCCTGGAACTCGATCAGGTCGGCTGATTCCTCCCGGACCAGACCGGCAACAGCCTCGGCGACTGCCTTGGACCGCTCGAGATGGTCTGCGAATGAACCGATCACCACAACGTCGGGGTCCTCGACTCGGCCGTCAGCAGCGACGACCACCCGCACCCGATGTCCTTGTGCCTGAAGCTGGCTGCGCAGCCTGGCGACCAGGTAGCCGGCGCCCCCCGCCTCGAGGGGCGGCAGCTCGGTCGTTGCGAAGATGATGTTCACGACAGGGGCAGCCTCGCGCTGATGGTGCTGGCTGGCACGGCGCGCTCCAGGAGTGCGCTGGCGATGGAGTTCACGGTCCCTCCGACGGCGCCGGATTGTACCGGTCGGGCCCTACGCCGAACCGGCGTCTCCCTGAGAGCGCAGGCGCTCCAGCGTCAGCTGACGCTTCAGTTCCTCGATCTCCAGCTGGGTCTCGGTTAGCCGGCCCTCGAGCACCAAGGCCTTGGTCTCGAGCGATGAGCCGGAGCTGGCGGCACCTCGAACCGAGGAGCCGCTCGGCCTGCGATGAATGACTCGACCGACCAGGTAGCCGATGACGCCCGAGGCGATCAGTAACAGAACGATCTCAACGATCAGATAGCCAATACCTCGCATCAGCTTCCTCCTATGGGTCCCAGCGAGAACTCGATGCGCCTGTTCTGGGCGC
>Ga0224508_10001217_pt1 | contig 23342 bp, 20 predicted proteins | sample SF_Jan12_sed_USG_4_FD_170157 | JGI IMG/M metagenome (GOLD analysis project Ga0224508, IMG submission 170157) | Sediment microbial communities from San Francisco Bay, California, United States - SF_Jan12_sed_USGS_21 | ecosystem: Environmental > Aquatic > Marine > Sediment | place: USA... | reverse complement strand
GAGGAGGTGAGCGCTTCGGCCGGTGCAACCTTTCAGCTCGAGGAAGTGAGTCGCGGCGGTGCCTTTGGCGATATCGACAACGACGGGGACATCGACGTTCTCTTCGTCAACAGCAACGGACCGGCACGGCTATTGATCAATCAAGATGATCCAGATGGGTGGACCGGTGTGCGCTTGACGTTTCGTAGCACAGGACGCGGTTTGCCAGCGTCACGTGTCCTGACGGCTGTCGAGGGCCCCTCGGGCCTGCGCCGCCTGCTGCGGCTGGACCCGGGAGGAGGCTACGCCTCGGCGAGCGACCCAAGAGTTGTTCTTGCGCAGGGAACCCCGGCTGCTTCGTCCGCCGTGTGGATTGAACTGCCGGGCCGAGGACCGATGCGGCTTGTCGGGCTCCCGGACGGTTGTCATTCGACGGTCTTCTCAGGCCGCTAGGCTGCGTGTGGCTCAGGCGCAGCAGGCCTGCCCGTTTTGGTAGCGCGCCAGGTTGGCCTCGAGAATCGCGAGACGCTCTCGTGGAGCTTCCTGTGCCTGGCGGATGACCTCACGCTGCCAGTTGATCGCCTCTTCGAACCGCCCCGCCGCCGCCATCGACATCGCCACCGTTTCGGCGTGCTCGAACCTGCCGTCCACCGACATCACTCGAAGCGCCAGCTCGACCGCACGCCCACCCTCGCGTACTGCGGGATCCGGGCAGGTTGCCAGGAGTCGCGCCAGAGCATGCGCGATCGCGACACTCGTGGGTTGCTCGCCGAGGCCCTCGTCCAGACCTGCCAGGGCGGCCGAGTACCGCTTTTCGATGATCTGCACCGCGGCCCTGCCGAGGAGCGCGCCCTCGTGCCACGGATCAATCGACAGGACCTCGTCGAAGCTCTTCGAAGCCTCGTCGATGAGACCAACCTCGAGCAGAGTCTGGCCGAGGTAGAACCTCGACGGAAGATGTTCGGGCTCGAGTTCCACCGCCCTGCGGTAATGAACGATCGCGAGCTCGGAGTCCCCGCCGGAGTCCAGCAATCCTGCCAGGTTGAAATGTGCAGGGGCCAACTGTGGGTTGCTGTCCACTGCTGCCTCGAGATACGCGCGAGCCGCATCTCGCTCGCCCCGCGCCAGAAGCAAGTTTCCCGCCGAGAGCTCCGCGCTCGCCCGGTGTCGCGGTTCGAGTCCGCCGCTTGCGGCCTTTCCGTACTCGAGAAGGGCTGCGTCCGAGTCCCCGGCGAGCTGCAGGGCCTCGCCGAGCCTCAGACGGATACCGGCCTCGTCGTCTCCGGCGCCCTCGAGGGCGACTCGCAGGTCCTCCACCGCCTCGCTCGGCCGGTCGAGCGCCAGCAAGGAGAGCGCCCGCCTCACTCTGGGGGCGTGCGCCTGCCGGTTGATCTCGAGGGCCGAGGTGAAGGCTTCTAGGGCCTCTGAATGGCGCCCTTCGGCAGCCTCCAGCTCACCCAGATGGAAGTGGGCGGCTTCATAGGCGGGGTCGAGCTCCAGGGAGCGTTGGTAGGACTCTCGGGCTTCGGCGACGCTCGCCTTGCCGGCCAGCCGATGTCCCAGCGCGTGGTGGGCGACCGCGCTTTGTGGGTCGAGAGCGATTGCTTCCCTCAGATGAAGCTCGGCTTCGGGGTCTTCCTGGTCGGCTAGAACGAGACCCAGGTTGAGCCTTGCCGAGAAATCGGAAGGGTCTTGTTCCACCGCGCGCCGGTATTCGGCAATGGCTATGTCGGGGCGCCCCTCGGCGAGGGCGACACCGCCGCGGACGAGTCTTTGACCGACGCCGATGGCACCGCGGTCGAGGGTGGCGAGCAGCAGGTCGGAATAAGTCACCCGAACCGAGCCAGCTTTTTCTTGATGGAGCGCCGCCTGTTCGTCATCTCCGAGAGCCCGGTATGCGGTGGCGAGCTGATGGTGGAGGGCGCTTGCCGTGGGTTGCTTTGACAGCGCCTGTTCCAGGTGCAGAACAGCTGCGGCGTGGTCTTCCGTTCCCATGGCGATTCGAGCCAGACCTTCCGAAGCCGCAGCCGAGGCAGCCGCTGAGCCGTTCTCACGTACGAGTTCATAAAGCTGCCTCGCTCGGTCCGCATCGCCACTCTCGAGGGTCACCTCGGCGAGCCTCAGGAGTGCCGGTGGGTCGCCGGGCTCGAGTTCGAGAACACGCTCGAAATGCCCGGCGGCTTCGTCCCATCGACCGCGGACCTGTTCCAGAAACCCTAGATAGTAGGGCCACTCGTGGTTCACGGGCGCCTCCAAAGCCGCTTGTTGGTAACACTTCTCAGCAGCCAGTAAGAGCTCGTAGGAGTGGTAGAGGCGCCCCAGGTCGCCGAGCGCCGCTGCGGTCTCCGAAGGCACCGCTCCCCGCCGACCCAAGATCGCTGCGACCTCGCCCCGCTTTTCTTCAAGCTGCAGACGGACGGCCGGGTCGACGGCACTCAGGTCGGGATTTGGAATCTCGAAGGCGAGGAGGTCGGTTTCTTTGTCTCCCGACCCCCTACAGGCAAGGCTCCCGAGGATCACGGCGGTGAGGCAGGCGACTGCAGAGCGGCGTCGAACAAGGACCGTCGGCACGGGTGGAAAGATAGCAGAGGGTTGTGATTCTGGTCGGCGGCTCTGTCTGCTGCGAGAGTCGGCCCGGCTCGACTCCAAGCAGCCGGCTTGGCGGCAGCCCGGTCGAACGCCCAGCTGGAAACGGCGCTCGCTGCTCATACTCCAAGCGTCGGCTCGCAACTCGTTGTTCGTCCGCTCGGACGACCTGCAACCTCCGGAGAGCCTCACTGGCGCGGGCTCACAGCGTTCCCGCCGGCGCGTTCACCGGGCTGCGATGGAGCCGGCGGCAGCGACCGGATCGCTCTCGGTCGGGAGACGTCAGTGCTGGGCGCCGAGGGTGAGTCGTCGTATTTCGATCGGTTCGAGCCGGCCCGTGCCCTGGGCCGCGCGGTAGACCCGATCGATTTCGGCGCCACGGAAGATCTCCGGTTCGGTGTCGCCCGGCCAGCGGATCCTGACTTCGCGGATCGAGCGCGCCTTTCCCAGACCGATCTCCTGCTGGAGGCTCGAGCCGCCAAAGGTGCCGCCGCTTCCGGCGACAACGTGGATCGAACGCTTGGCGCCGTTTTCTTTGGCGACGACCTCGATGCGGGCGCCGAGACCGAAAGTATTGGCCTTGCGTCCTACCAGGCGTAGAGTGATCCAGGAGCGGTCGCGGGTCGGGTTTTCGAATAGGGCGTTGGCGTAGGAATCACCCGGAAAGAAACCGCCGAGCTGGTGGAGCAGGTCCTGGTCGCCGTCGTTGTCGAGGTCGCCAAAGGCGACGCCGTGTCCCTTTTGTAGGTGCCCGAAACCGCCCGCGGTGGTGACATCGACGAATCGGCCGCTGTCGTTTCGGAACATGACGTTGGGCATGACCGTCTCGTAGCCCGGTTCCCCGGTCCCAAGATAGAAGTCCAGCCAACCGTCGTTGTCCAGATCGCCGTAGTTGGCTCCCATCGGGAGCATCGGGCGGCCCAGGCCCGCCTCGAGCCCGACCTCCGTGAAGCGGATGCCTTCGCGGGTGGAATCGTTCCGGTAAAGACGCGGCCGGTTGTCAACGACGATCGAGCCAAAGTGAAAGGCCGCCACCGCCGGCACCGGGGCTTCGTAGTCGGCCACGAGGAGATCGAGGTCGCCGTCGTTGTCGAAGTCGAAGAACCAGCTGCCAAAGCTCCGCCCGGTAGGCTCGGTCAGACCCAACTCGGGGGCCACATCGGTGAAGGACCGGCCCTCTGGGCCGGTATCGTTGCGATAGAGCCGGTTGGGCCCGATGTTCGAGACATAAAGGTCGGGGTCGCCGTCGTCGTCGTAGTCGCCCCAGGTGACCGCCTTGGCGAACCGGTAGTTGGCGGTTCCGGTCTCGGCCGTCACGTCGGTGAAGCCGCCCCCCTGAGCATCCAGGTCGTTGCGGAAGAGCTGCGAAGGGTAGGAGGTGCCGTCGGGATCCTCGTTTCCTACATAGAGATCGAGATCACCATCGAGGTCGTAGTCGGCCCAAGCGGCGGTCTGGGTCGGGTAGGCGGGCTCGGCCAGACCCGTGTCGCGGGTCACATCCACAAAGTGCGGACCGTTGTCACCGGGAGCATTGCGCAACAAGGTGTTGCGGATCCGACCACGCGGTCCCATCCAGGCGCCGCGCACGATCAAGAGGTCGAGACGGCTGTCTCCGTCGTAGTCGGCGTGGACGAGGTTGAGTCCACCCAGTTGCTGATCGAGTCGCCAGGTTCTGGTCACGTCTTCAAAACCGCCGTGGCCGTCATTGCGAAAGCCCTTGAGGCTGCCGCAGGGGTCCCAGGTCGAGGTGACCAGATCGAGCAAGCCATCGCCGTCGAAATCGTCCATCACGGCGCCGCCGGCAAGGTCCACGACGGCGGTGCCCAGATGCGGAGCACGGTCCGACCATCGGTCGAGCGAGCCGGCCTTTGGCTGGGCGCCCCGCAAACGGAAACGAGCCGGGACGCCCTCGGGGTAGTCGCCGGAGAGCATGCGAGCGAGGTTCAGGAGCCACAGGGTCTGAACCGCATTGGGGAACTCCTCCGCGATCCCGGCGAAGACGTCACCGGCCGCCCGAGTGTGCTCCCGGGTGCGATGAACACCCTCGGGAGAGATCGGGAAGAGACAGCTGGCGGCGGTGTGAGACAGAAGACAGTTGACGTCTTCGGCCTCCTGTAGATGAGCGAGGCCAAGATACACCTTCATGTCGAGCAAGAGCCGTGGGTCCATGCCGGCCTCGGAGCCCAGCTCGACGGCCCGCCGGAGATGCTCGATCGACTCACCGGTACGTCCCAGCTTGAGGAGCTCGCGACCGATGAGCGTCTCGAGAGACGCCTCGCCCCGCAAGTCTCGCTCGCCTTTCTTCGACTGGCGCTCGAGTTCCTTTAGGGGAGCTTGGCCGTAAAACGGATCCGCGCTCGCCCGAAGGTCGGCACAAATCGCCTGGAACTCGAGGAGGGCGGCGGAGGCCGCCGGTGAGGACGCTGAGGACTCATTTGTGCTCGGAGTCTCCTGCCCTCGGCAGGCGAGTGCCAGTAGAAGCACGATTCCGATCAGACTCCCTGTTTTCGGGCCTTTTCCGCAGTACTTGTCGGTCACCGGGCGACGCTACCACTGGCCGTGCGTCGCGAACACCAAGTTCGGTACACTTGTTGCAGCACTCCGGACCTGGTGGGCTGGCTGCCTTTCCGGTAATCGTCAATCAACGAGGATCTGCACATGTCTTGGACCCGTCTTCTGGCTTCCTGTTGTTTCGCCATCTCTCTCCTGGTCTCGGCCTCTGCGGATGCCGCTTTCAAGCCGCGCAAGGGTGCCGACGCCTGGTGCGGCACGGACAAGTCGAGCCCCGAGCAGAGTCGGGCCGCCCATCGCTATCACGAGAGACGCCGGGCTCGGCGGTTCGCGGCCCAGGTCAAGCGGGGTGAACTGGGCACGATCGCCAAGACAGATGTCCGCAAGGAAGGCAACATCGCGCTTCTCATCGATGACGACGGCAGGGTGATTCGCGAGCAAAACCTGGTCGATCTCTCCGATCTGGGCCTCAGCTTTAAGTACAAGAAGAAGCAGGACGGCTATCTGCCCCAGGCTTCGGGCGGTGGCGTCGCCGGGGATCTGGGTGACGAGCTGCTCCTGACCGATGACGATTCGGTCGAAATCGACTTGCCTTTCAAGGTCGAGGTCTATGGCACCAAGTACCGTTCCTTGCACGTCAACAGCGACGGCAACGTGACTTTTGGCGAGGCGGAATTTGCCTCGACCGAGCGCGATGTCAGCCGGATACTAGCTGGGCCGCCCCGCTTCTCTGGTTTCTTTCGCGACCTCAACCCCGAGACCGCAACCGGCGACGGTGGCATCTACGCGTTGGTTGAACCCAAATCGGTCAAGGTGACGTGGCTCCGGGTGCCAGAGTTCGACACCAACGGAATCAACACTGTTGTCAACACCTTCAGTATCACGATCTCAAAGAAAGGCGGTGTCCTTTTCCACTACGGAGAGTTGCTGTCCGAGACTGCGATTGTCGGGCTGTCCCCAGGTAGTGGCGCTGCCCTGGAGCTGATCGACTACACGGAGGAGCTACCACAACCACTTCAGCTTGGTGCTATTGCGGAGAGCTTCTCCGACGAGTTGAGCGTCAGTGAACCGGCCCTGGCACAGGTGTTTCTAGAGAATTTTGCAGATCGCTATTCACATATCGTCGTGTACGCAGATTTTTTTGTCAGGCTCCTGGGCTCAGCGGGCACGATCGCCTACGAGCAGACGATCAAGAACGAGATTCGCGGTATCGGCGTGCCCAACTTCGACGCGGCGAGATTCTACGGCAGCGGGGGTGCTCTCGAGTCGTTCGTGATGATGGGCAACCTGGAGCAGTTCCTCAGTGATGTCGAGGCGCCTGATTTTTTCGGTGGCGCCTATTCAGCCGCCGACATCATGATGCACGAAATCGGTCACCGTTGGGGGGTCCGTCTCGAGTTCGAGAAAGACGGTCAGTCGAGTGAGGCTCTCCTGGGGCGCGGTGGGGCGCACTGGAGTTTCTGTTTCAATTCCGAGAACTCCTACCTCGAGGGTAGCGCCATCGCCGACAACGGCGACGACACCTATACCACGATGCCCGGCAGAGCCCAATACAACCCGCTGGACCGGTATTCGATTGGTTTGATCGGTCCCGAGGAGGTCCCAGACTTCTTTTATGTCGGGGGCGGTTGTGATGGCGATCGCGCGCCGGCGTTCAACGTGGCTTTGTCCGGTCCGCGCGTAGACGTGACGATCGACGACGTCGTCCGCGCGCTGGGTGCTCGGAACCCCGAGGCGGGCAAGGCGCCGACAAAATTCAATGTCGCCTTTGTGCTGCTGGTCCGCGGTGGCGAAGAGCCACAGGGTGGTTCGGTCGCCAAGGTCAATCGTCTGCGCAAGGTGGCCGCTGCCCGATTCAAAGAGGCCGGCGGCAAGATCGTCACAAAGCTCAAACTCAAGAAGTAACTAGGTTCAAAAAGCGCCGCGCCGGGAGGGACGGTCTTTCACGCCGCGGTGTCCAGCCTTTCGCTTCGCTTGATTTCTCCCAGACGGTGCATGTCGATCGACAGCGGGCCGCCGTCCGTCGGATCGCGAAACACACCGACGAACTCGGCGCCCCAAGCGATCTCCTCGCCCTTGTAGGAGGAACGAGCGTGGACGGTTTGCGAGAACGTCTCGTCGGTTCCCGTGAGCAGGACCAGGATCTCGACGTCGGCCGCGAGACAACCTTGCTCATCGAGTCCGTGGAGTGGGCTCTCCTCGTCGATCGGGTGAACGATGGTCCACGACAAGGGGAAGAAGGTTACCTTGCGGCGCTCCAGGGGCAGGTCGAAGAAGACGCGACGGGGCCGCTCGGAACCCGGGGTCGTCTGGAGTCTGCTGAAGATCACCTTGGCCTGCAGCTCGATGATCTGGTTCTTGCGAAGGTTGGCGATGCGGAACTTGAGTGCCTTGATTCCGGACAGCGAACCGACAACGGCCTTTTCGCTGAAGAAGATGCGCGCCACCGGCCGCGAAAAGCGCGCAAAGACCAGTCCGGTGACAAGTGCAATAGAGATCATCCCGACGATGGCCTCGATGGTGACCAGGCTATTGGCGGCTCTTCCCACCGGCGTGATGTGGCCGTAGCCAACGGTCGAAAAGCTCTGGACGCTGAAGAAGAAAGCCTGTTCGAATCGGGGTCCCATCCCCGATGAGACCGGACCGTTGAGGGCCTGGGGGCCGAGGGCGACATAGCCGAGTGCAAAGAGAGCGTTGACCGCCAGGTAGAAAGTGACGACGATCGCGAGGAACTGTGTCCAGGTGAGACCGACCAGAGAGTGGAAGACGCTCAGCGACGCCCGCCAGGGCAGCCCGTGTCGGCGGACGTTGAAGCTGCCGTCGTGGTTCAGCAATCGGTAGCGGCTCTGGTTGGCGACGACGGCGCCAAAACCCAGATCTCCGGGTGGGGCCTTGGGGGGTGTACGGCGTTTCATACGAAGACCTCCATCATTAGAAAAGGGGACCGTCCCGATGTTAAGAAACAGGGACTGTCCCCGAATTATGACGACTGAGCCTCGGAGGCTGGCCGCAAGCGAGGACCGCGAGCTTCGTCAGCTACCCGTGAGAGCTTTCTCTTGCAGCCGCCGAGCGGTCTCCGACTCTGTGAAGTCGCTGTGGCAAGAGGCTTTTTCCAGCTCGCCACCCTCGGTCATCTCGCGCTGCACCTTGGTCCCCAGTCGGCGGATCTCTTCCGGCGACAGTACTCCGCGGCTTTCGAGCACACGGGTCTGCTCCTCGGTGAGGCGTGCGCTCAGACGCGCCTGGTCCCAGTCGTAGTCGGGATCGTTGCCCGAAGCGAAGTCCTGGATCTCCTTCGAGATTCTGACGCTGCACCAGTCGTGCCCGCACATGGCGCAGAAGTCGGTGTCGACATCCAGGTCCTCGTCGTGGAGGGCGCGTGCCGTATCGGGGTCGAACGAGAGTTCGAAGTGTTGTTCCCAGTTGAGAGCCGCTCTTGCTTTGGTGAGCTCGTCGTCCCAGTCACGCGAAGCCGGGATCCCGAGCGCAACGTCCGCCGCGTGAGCCGCGATCTTGTAGGCGACACAGCCTTGTTTGACATCGTCCTTCTTTGGCAAACCGAGATGTTCCTTGGGTGTGACGTAGCACAGCATCGATGCGCCGTGGTAGGCCGCGGCGGTGGCGCCGATCGAGGAGGTGATGTGGTCGTAACCGGGAAAGACGTCAGTTACCAGGGGTCCAAGCACATAAAACGGGGCGCCGTGGCAGAGGAGCCGCTCGATCTTCATGTTGTACTCGATTTGGTCGAACGGGACGTGTCCCGGCCCCTCGACCATCACCTGAACGCCGTGTTCCCAGGCTCGCTCGGTGAGCTCGCCGATGGTGCGGAGCTCGGCGAGCTGAGCTGCATCGGTCGCGTCGGCAAGACCGCCGGGTCGCAGACCGTCGCCGATCGAGAAAGAGACGTCGTAGCGGCGCATGATCTCGCAGATCTCGTCCCACAGCTCGTACATGGGGTTCTGCCGGCCGTGATCCAGCATCCACTTGGCGAGCAGCGAGCCACCGCGAGACACGATGCCGATCAACCGGTTCCTGACCAGCGGTAGGTGCTCTTTGAGAATGCCCGCGTGGATGGTGAAGTAGTCGACCCCCTGCACCGCTTGATGCTCCAGTGTGTCGAGGATGAGGCTCTCCTCGAGATCCTCGAGGCGCCGCCCAACGATCATCGAGTAGATCGGTACTGTGCCCACTGGCACGGTCGAATTTCTCAGGATCGCTTCGCGGCAGGCATCGAGATCGCCACCGGTCGAGAGATCCATCACTGTGTCGGCGCCCCACCGTTCGGCCCATTTCATCTTTTCGATCTCGTCTTCGGTCTCCGAGGAGATCGGCGACGCTCCCAGGTTGGCGTTGACCTTGGTCTTTGCCGCACGCCCGATGGCCATTGGCTCGAGCCGGTAACCCAGGTGCACCCGGTTGGCTGGGATGATGAGGCGTCCTGACGCGACCTCGTCGCGGACCTGTTCGGCAGTCAGGTGCGGCTCCAGCTGGGCGATGTGGCTCATCTCGGGCGTCACTGTGCCGAGCCGGGCGTGTTCCAGCTGGGTCATCGGCTCGAAGTCCGGGTCGTCTGGGATGGCTCGGATGGGGGAGTCGCCGTGGAGATGTCCGAGACAGCCGTCGGCGTGCTCTTCGATCGTCCAGCCGGGAGGAAGAAAGTCCCAAGCGGTGAACCGCGAGGGCTCGGGCATTCCCGGTGTGTCGGGCGAAGCAAACGTATAGACGCCGCCGACGTCTGAGCTGCGAGCAAACGACCCAGGTGTCGTTCCCTGGCGTTGGCTCGACGGGTTGTGCGCGCCGTTGAGCGGCAGGTCGAAGAGATCTAGGTCGGTCCGGGAGGTCCTGGTCATGGTCGCGAGGTCTCCTGTTCTCAGGGACGGCTGGACGGCTAGAGCATCCGCCGCCGGCGCAGCTTGCGCCCACGGATCGTCGTGCGCCGTTCGACATAGGGTTCGACACCGCGTGCGGTGCAGCGAGGAAGAGACTGGCCGATGGCCCGTTCGATCATTCGAAGAGCCTCTTTCTCCTGCCAGCTCGCGATCGTCGACACCACGCCTTCGGCGTCGCCACGGGCGGTGCGTCCGGCCCGATGGACATACTCTTCGACCGTGTCGGGGACACCGAAGTTGATGATGTGCTCGATGATCGGGATGTCGATTCCGCGCGCAGCGATGTTGGTCGCCAGCAGAATCCGGTGCTTTCCCGATCGTAGCCCCTCGAGCGCCTGAACGCGCTGCTGTTGGGATCGGTCGGAGTGGATGCGGGCGACCAGGTGCTTCTCTTTCTCGAGTTGCCGGAAGGCCCATTCCGCGTCCACTTTGCGGCGAAGAAAGATCAGGGTGCTACCACCTCTCTCCTCGACCAGCGACATCAGACACCCCCGCATATCCGAGGGCTCGACCAGGTAGAGGCAGTGCTCTATTCCTTCGGCCGTTTTGTGCGACGGCAGGATGTCGACCCGTAACGGATCCCGCATAAAACGCTGTGCCAGGCGTTCGATGGGCGGCGGCATGGTGGCCGAGAACAGCATGGTCTGTCTCTTGTCGGGAAGAAGTTCCAGGATTCGCAAGATCTGCGGCAGGAATCCCATATCGAGCATGTGGTCGCCTTCGTCGAGGACCAGCTGTTCGACCCGATCGAGCCGGACATTGCCCCGCCCGACGTGGTCGTAGAGGCGTCCAGGTGTGGCGACAATGACGTCGGGCCTGTTGTTCAGCGCATCGATCTGCGGCCCCATGGCGACGCCGCCGATCAGGCAAGCCGTATCGAGTTCGTGGCGTCGCCCGAGGACGTCGAGGAAGGCCTTGCTCTGCAGAGCGATCTCACGAGTGGGGCAAAGGATCAAGCCGCGCACTCCCTTGCCGTGGCGCAAGCGCTCGGCCATCGGTAAGCCGAAGGCGGCGGTTTTTCCGGATCCGGTTTCGGCGAGCCCGATGACGTCGCGGCCTTCGAGCGCCGGAGTGATCACTTCTGATTGGATCGGCGTCGGGTGTTCGAAGCCGAGATCTTCGAGGCTGGCGACGATCTCGGCGCTCAGGCCGAGGTCGGAGAAGGTCCGATCCGTCGTCTGGACGTGGGTCTGGGGCACGGGTCCTGTGAACATCGGCTTGATTGTACTTCGCCAGCAAGCTCTGGGGGACGCCGAAACGAGACCCGTAACGATGCCGGATGCGATAGCGTTCGCGGCAGATGACCGACCGCCAGGAGTTCCGGGTCGTCGCGCTGTCGGGCGACGAAATCCTGGGTTTTTGCAGCCACCCGGAAGAGGCCCGCTCGAACCTGGTGATCGTCTATCTGCACGGATTTGGTTCGGCTCAGGAAGGTGAGAAAGCCGAGTTTTTTCGCACCGGTGCTCTCGAAATCGGTCTGGGCTTTTGTTCTTTCGACTTCCGAGGCCATGGTCGCTCCGGCGGATCGATCCGTGATCTGACATTGTCGCGGTGCCTGGCCGATGTGGGAGCCGTGATCGGCTATCTGCGGGCGAAGGGGACGCGGAGGTTCGCCATCCTGGGGTCGTCGATGGGGGGGCTGATCGGTCTTTGGTACGCGGCCCTCCATCCCCAGGACATCGTCGGTGGTGTTCATATCGCCCCGGCCTTGGGAATGGCGGCGGGGCTCGAGTCCCTCCTTGGCGAAAAAGGAATGCGCGACTGGAGACGCACTGGTACCGCCGCCGTGACCAACGAACTGGGGACTTTCGACCTGGGTTGGGGCCTCGCCGAGGATCTGGCGCTGTATCCGACCGAGAGGTTGATCGAGCTCCATTCCCGACCGGTCATGGCGTTTCAGGGAAAACTCGACGACCGAGTGGACTGGCGGCAAGTAGAGGCTTTCGCCCAGGCCACTGTGCCGACAACGACTCTGCGCCTTTTCAGGGAAGGCGATCACCGGCTCTTGGGATACCGAGAGGCGATATGGGGTGAGATGGCCGAGTTCCTGGCTGCGCTCGCCGAGGGGGCCGGGCTTTGAAACCTCTGTTCGAACACCGCGTACAATAGCCGGGTGAGGTTCGAGTCGATGTTGAAACCCGCGACTATTCTGGCCGCCGTCCTGATCCTCGTGGCACTGGTGGTCTGGGGCTTGCGCTCCGATCTGGCGGCCTGTACGGCGGCTCCGGATTCGAGTTCCGAGCTCGCAGAGGATCAGGGGATCCAGCCGCTCGCCGATTTCGCCACTGAGGTCGACGAACCCGCGGCGGCTCTGTCGGTCGGTGGCGGCGCGGCCGAGGACATCGCACCCTTCGGGATCGTGGCTCCGGTGTTCCCGGGGTTCGGGCTCGATTCCTACGCGACAAAGTGTGATCCGTTTGATGACCCCTATGGCAGCTGCCTCTGAGGATGGAGTGATTCAATGACGACTTCCAACAAGAAAACCCGACGAACCCACCGGACGCGGACTCGGCGTATAACGCTCGCCGCGGTCGCCGCCCTGGGGCTGGTCCTTTCGCCTGTGAGGGCGGGCGAGAAGAAGGAGAAATGTTCCGGGACCGCCGATACCTGTCTGCGGATGATGTCCGAGAACCTGGCCAAGAAGGGTTGGATTGGCATCGAGATGCACCAGAAGGACGAAGAAGGCCGGCCGGTCATCACCCGGGTCGTGCCCGACAGCCCGGCCGTGGGAGCCGGCTTTCAGGTGGGCGATGCTCTCACCGGGATCAACGGAGTCACGGAAGCCGACGGCGAGGAAGCGGCGTACGCCGAGTGGAAGCGATCCATGGTTCCGGCCAACAAGGTCGTCGTGACGGTGGTTCGGGACGGCAAGAAAGTGGATCTTCCGGTGACCCTCGGCACCGTTCCCGAGGCGGTGATCGCACAGTGGATCGGGTACCACATGCTCGAGCAGCATCTGGCGGCGGTCCCGGATTCGAACGACGAAGCCGACGACGACACCGAGACGGAATCGCCCTAGGGGCGTTAGAGGGCCGTCTCTCCGGGCGGCACCAACTCGTCCACCCGCGCCCGGTCGGCCTCGGTGATCTCGACGTTGAGGGCTCCGAAGCAGTTTTCGAGCTGCTCCATCGTCCGCGGGCCGATGATCGCCGAGGTGACGGCGGGATTGGACAGCACCCAGGCGAGCGAGAACTCGGCCATCCCGACCGGTCGACCCTCGCGGTGCTCAAGATACTCCGCCAGGCCTTCCACTACTTTGGATCGCCGCTCGAACTTGGGATCGTGGGTGTCCTTTATCCAGCGCTTGTAGCGAGGGCTGTTCTGGTCGGCCGGCTCGGAGCCGTAGCGGTAGTTACCCGCCAGCCAACCGCCCTCGAGCGGACTCCAGACGATGTTGGCCATGCCGAGATCGAGGGTCATCGGGAAGTGTTCCCGCTCCATGGTGCGGCGCAGGATCGAGTAGGGAGGCTGGAGCGAGACAAACCGGTTCCAGCCGTTGGCGTCGGACAGGCGAAAGGTCTGGACGATCTGCCAAGCGGTCAGCCGCGGGACGTCTCCAACGTCGTGGTGGTTGGTCGAGCAGCCGATCTGACGCACTTTTCCCTGCCGCACCAAGTCGTCGAGGGCTCCCAGGGTCTCCTCCCAAGACACCGTGGGGTCGGGCCGGTGGATCTGGTAGAGATCGATGTAGTCGGTCCCCAATCGTCTCAGGCTGGCCTCGACCTGTTTGACGATCGCAACTCGTGACAGACCGCGATCGTCCGGGCCGTCCCCCATGGGGAAATAGACCTTGGTCGCCAGGATTGCCCGGTCGCGGCGCCCGCTGAGAGCCTTGCCGATGATCTCTTCGCACTCGCCGTCTGAGTACATGTTGGCGGTGTCGATGAAGTTGATGCCCGTCTCGAGGGCTCGGTGAATGATGCGGGCGCAGTCGTCGTGGTCGGTGTTGCCCCAGGCGCCGAACATCATGGTACCCAGGCACAAAGAAGACACTTCGATGCCGGTCGGGCCGAGTTTGCGGTAGTCCATGCGTCTGGTTATCCTCCTCGGAGCCGTGCATCATCTCATGTGACACGGGTTGATCCGGTGGTTTTGGATCACTGAGGCGGCGACCACGGCTGCTGGCGTAGAATTGCCCGATCTCGACCCGGCGACAGGCATGAGAAGAGCGTTCACCCTATTAGCAGCTGTCTGGATGGTGGCGCCCGTGTCCGCCGTCGAGCCCCAGGGTGTGTCTCTCAATGACACCTCGGGGATCTCCGGCGCTCTCTCACCCCGGAACGCAAACTACTCGATCGACGTCCGGCTCGACCCCGAGGCGCGGTTTCTAGAGGGCCGGCAGGTCGTCCAGTGGCGCAACATCCAGCAGCAGCCGACCGCTGAGCTTCGTTTCCACGTGTACTGGAACGCCTGGCGCAACAACGAGTCGACCTGGATGCGCGAGGACCGTTTCAGGGGGAGAAGCGATCGCGGCGAGGACATTCTCGAGGGCGACTGGTCCTATGTCGAGGTCGAGACGATCCGTTTGCTGGCGGCGGGCGAGCGTCCCGACGCCGATCTCGCGCGCAGTCTTCGGTTTGTGGCGCCCGACGACGGAAACACGGGAGATCGCTCGGTCTTCCAGGTAGATCTTCCAGAGCCGGTCGAACCGGGGGAATCGATAGAGGTCGAGCTCTCCTGGGTGGCGAAGATCCCTCGCACCTTTGCCCGCACCGGCTTCCGTGGCGACTTCTTTTTTATCGCCCACTGGTTTCCGAAGCTGGGTGTCTTCGAGGATGGCGGCTGGACGGCGCCACAGTACCACTCGGCGACCGAGTACTACTCGGATTTTGGTGTCTACGATGTCCGGATCAGCGTGCCCACCGGATGGACTCTCGGTGCGACCGGGCGCAAAGTCGAGAAGACCGACAACAACGACGGCTCCACGACCCACCACCACATCCAGGAAGACGTGCACGGCTTCGCCTGGACAACGAGCCCCGATTACATCGAATTTCTGGATCGGTTCGAAGCCCCGGGGTTACCGGGTGTCGACATCCGGTTGCTGATGCAGCCCGAGCATCGCAAACAAAAGGACCGGCACCTCGCCGCCACTAGAGCCGCTCTCGAGCTCTACGGCTCCTGGTACGGACCCTATCCGTATGGCCACATAACGGTGATCGACCCCGCCTATGGCTCGGGTGCCGGTGGAATGGAGTATCCGACGTTGTTCACCTGCGGTACCCGATGGATCAACCCGTTTGGTGCGGGCTCTCCCGAGGGAGTGACGATCCACGAGGCGGGACACCAGTTCTGGTACGGCATTGTCGGGAACGACGAGTTCAACCACGCTTGGATCGACGAGGGGCTCAACTCGTTCTCCGATGCGCGGGTCTACGACGAGAAGTTCGGCGACACCATGTACCGCAAACTCTATTTCGTGCCGCCCGGAACCGAGCAGCGTGGTTTCTTCCCGCGTTTGTTTCATGGTTTCTCGCAGTCCCGGGCCACCTACGGGAACGGGCTCGACCGCTACCGGCCAACGGCAACAAGCGATGCGCCGGCGAAACCGACATTTCGTTATCACCCGGCTACCGCCTCCGGCATTAGCTACAGCAAGACCGCCCTCTGGCTGCACACCCTCGAGCGTCTCCTCGGATGGAGCAAACTCCAACCCGCGATGGCGGCGTTTTTTGAACGCCACAAATTCGCCCACCCGCGGCCGGCGGACCTCGAGTCCGTCGTCAGCGAGTATGCCGGTCAGGATCTCGGGTGGTTCTTTGATCAGGTGGTGGGGGACTCGAGTCATTTCGACTATGCGATCGACTCGGCCGACAGCTTCCGCATCGAGCCGGAAGGGTACTTCGAGGTTGCCGGCAAGCCGAGCTATCGGGCGAAGCCGGAAACGGAGGACTCCGACGCTGATGAGGGCTCGATGGATTCCGAATACCGATCGGAGGTCGTGGTGCGAAGGCTCGGGACCGGTGTCTTTCCGGTCGACGTACTGATGGTCTTCGAAGATGGCGCCGAAATCCGGCGCCGATGGGACGGCGCGGATCGGTGGAAGCTCTTTGTGGAAGAGAAGACCTCAAAGCTGGTGTCGGTCACGGTGGACCCAGAGAGGGTGCTGCTGCTCGATCTCGACTACACCAACAACAGCCGGGTGCTCGACTCCAAGCCGTGGAAACCGGCGCTCAAGTGGGCGTCACGTTGGATGCTCTGGTTTCAGGATCTGATGGGAGCGTTTGCCTATTATGTATAGCCGCAAACTGGGAATAGCGGAGGCGGCGCGTTCCGGCCTGACGGCCACAATCGCTGCACCACGACTTCTTGCGGTCGTCTGGTTGGCCGGCGTCCTGTTAGCGCTGCCGATTGCTGCCATGGTCGCGACGGCTGTGGCCTCCTCGGTGGGCAAGAGCGCTGTGGGTCAGAGTCTCGAACAAGGCTTCGACATGGACTGGCACGGTGAGTTCGCCCATCAGGCGCGGGGGCTCGAGAAGAGTTTTACGCCCAGTGTCCTCGTTGGCGGCGGCTGGCTGGACACTCTCGATGTCTGGTGGAGCGGTGAGATCTTCTCGTTGGGACCCGAGATCGTCGCGTTTGGGATTCTCTTCGCCTTTTTGTGGATCCTGATTACGGGCGGGATCCTCGCGCACTTCAACCGACCCGGGCGGCGCTTCTCGCTCGGCTCGTTTCTGGCTGACGGCGGCCGCCTGTGTTTGCGTTTTCTCCGTCTCGCCCTGCTGTCGGCGCCTCTCTACTACGGACTCTTTCGATTGGCGCGCTGGCTTTTTCCATGGATCGAGCGCATAACAGTCGACAAAACCGTCGAAAGGACTGTTCTCGCCTACAATCTGGCCGGTGTGGCCGTCATCGTCGCGCTTCTGATTACCGTGAAGATGGTCTTCGACTACGCCAAGATCGCGGTGGTGGTCGAAGAGCGCCGAAGTGCGATCCTGGCGGTGCTGCGCGGTTTCCGGTTTGTTCTGCGCCGGCCGCTACGAACCTACGGCATGGTGGTTTTGTTTTCCGTCCTTGGTGCCGTTTTACTTTTGATCTACACCCTGGTGGCCCCGGGCACCGGTCCGGCGTCGTTTGCGGGTGTGACCCTGGTTTTTCTCCTGGGTCAGCTCTTTCTTCTGGCTCGACTCTCGCTTCGTCTCGGCCTCCTCGCCGGCGAGCTGGCACTCTTTCGTGACGCGCTGTGAGCGGAGGATCTGAACTGTCCCGTGTTGCTCGTTTGGCGTTGCTCGTAGCGCTGCTGATTCCAGCACTCTGGTCCACGGCTCGAGTTGCCGCCGGCGAGCCACCGGTGTTTGATCAGAGCCGACGGATCGACGCCGTGGCAGCGGTGCTGCCGCAGCGCGAGAGGATCGAGCCGGTCAATCGCATGTTGCGCGAGCGCCTGGAGAAGATCCTGCCCGATTTGATGCGCGAGACGGGTTTTGACATGTGGCTGGTGATCAACCGTGAGTACGCAGAGGATCCGGTGTTCTTCAGCCTCGTTCCTGAACCGGTGTTCGCGGCGCGTCGAACGACCATGTTGGTGTTCCATGATCGCGGTGGTGAAGAGGGTGTCGAGCGGCTGACGGTCAGCCGTTACCCGTTTGGAGAGCTCTACGAGGCGGCCTGGGAAGGTGGAGACCTCGACGCCCAGTGGCGCGGTCTTGCCGATTTGATTACCGACCGCGATCCGCGCCGCATCGGAATCAACGTGAGTCGAGCCTGGCCGGTGGCCGATGGCTTGACCGCTAGTCTGAGAGAGCGTCTCGCGGAGGTCCTCGAGCCGAAGTACGCGATGCGGCTGGAAGGTGCTGAGAAGCTTGCGATCCGATGGCTCGAGACACGTTCGCCGCTCGAACTCGAAACCTACCCGAATATTGTGGCGTTGGCTCGCGCTGTGATCGGAGAGGCTTTCTCCGACCGAGTCATCACACCGGGCGTGACCACAACCGAGGATGTCGCCTGGTACATACGCCAACGGTTCGCCGACCTCGACTTGCCAATCTGGTTCATGCCATATGTGAACCGGCAGCGACGAGGTGGCGGCTGTGATGCGGAGTCGCCCTTCTGTGGCGACAGTGGGCTTATTTTGCGCGGCGATGTTCTTCACACGGACGTGGGGATCTGCTATCTGAGGCTGTGCACCGACACTCAGGAGATGGGTTATGTGCTCCGTCAGGGAGAAGACGCTCCGCCGGCGGGACTTGTCGGTGCGATAAACGCCGGCAATCGATGGCAGGATCTCCTCACCGCTGAGTTTCGGACCGGTCGCACCGGAAATCAGATTCTCGCATCGATCCGCGAGGCGTCGTCGAGGGAGCGGATCCTTTCGAGCACCTACACTCACCCCCTCGGCTTTTTTGGCCACGCGCCGGGGCCGACGATCGGTATGTGGGACGACCAGGGTCCGACGCCACTTCGAGGTGACTGGCCCCTTCACCCATCGACCGCCTTTGCCATCGAGGGCAACGTCAAGGCACCGGTATCCGAATGGGGCGGACAGATGGTGCAGATCAAGCTCGAGCAGAGCGCGGTCTTCGACGGCGAGAAGGTTACCTATCTCGCCGGCCGGCAGACCGAGTGGCATCTGGTGCGGTGAGCGAGCATTTCCCCGTCGTTTGTGATGACCGAGACCCGGCTCAAGGAGGGGGCGCGAACCGGAACGGTTCTCGAACGGCTCTTGCTGGGCGACGCGGCCCGCCTTTTCGTCGTTCCCCTTCTTATTGTCGTGCTTGTGCTGATGTTGCATGGTTACGGAGCGATGGTGGCGGCCGCAGACCCGTCGCTCGACTCGTTTCGGACGAACCCGGGTAAGTTTGTCGGCCGAACGTTCACGGTCAGCTTTGGAAAGGTCATCGAGGTAGGAGAACGGGGGTTCCGGCTTCGCGACGGGAAGGCCGCGATCGACGTGATCATCGATAACGCCGATGTGCCCACGGGCGCGATCGTTAGTGTTCGCGGCGTCATCGGCACCGATCTTCGGCTGGCGGGCGACGAACTCCGCATCCACCGCTGGCGCCGTGTCAAGTGGGTTCTGGGCGGGCTGGTGTTGTTTCTTTCGTCGGTCGTCGCCGGTCGCGAAGTGAAGCTCGATGCCTGACCTGCTGACCCACACGATTGTTGCCTATGTCGCCGCGGCGCGGCTGCGGCGACGGGACCTGACCCTCGTCATTCTCGGCACTGTGCTTCCCGATGCGCTTTCCGTGGTGCCCGGACTGGTGCTCGACTGGGCCGCTGATGTCGCCGGCTTTGAGGTTGCCGACCCGATTCTCAACGCACCGAGCGTCTTTCACGCACCCATCCCATTTGCGCTCTTTGTTTGGCTGTTGGCGTTGTTCCGGCCGCCGACGCAGCGCTGGCGGTTTCTCGTTGTCCTGAGCCTGGGCGGATGGCTTCACATCGGCCTCGACTTCCTACAGTTCCACCTTTCCGGCCCCTCGTATCACCCGCTCTATCCGTTCTCGTCGTGGGCCTGGGAAGCCGCCTGGATCGGCACCGAGGACTCTCTTGTTGCGCTGCCCCTCTTGGTGCCGGTGGGGATCGCGATCTGGAGTTGGCGCCGGCGGCGGGAGGAAGGCTCGAGCCAAGGGGTATGATTTCGCGGATGAGGGTGTCTCTCGCCTGTGCGGGTTTGCTGCTGATGGCCGCCACGTTGGCGGCTGAGGGCGCGAGCATCGACCAACTTTCCTGGATGGAGGGTCTTTGGGTAGGCGGCGGTGGAGAAGCACCGCAGACCGAGGAGTTGTGGTTGACACCCAGGGGTGGAGTGATGCTGGGTCTTCACCGTGACGTCGGACCCGGCGATCGCCTGTTTTTCGAGTTTCTTCGTATCGCCGAGACAGCCGATGGTCTGGTCTATTTCGCCAGCCCCAAAGGGCGAGAAGCGACGGCCTTCGGGATGGTGGAGATGGCGCCGGGAAGAGTGGTGTTCGAAAACCCGGATCACGACTTCCCCCAACGTATTGGCTACCGGCTGGAAGGTGAGGACACGCTGGTGGCCTGGATAGAAGGGGAAATCGAAGGCGAGAAGGCAGGATCCGAGTGGCGGTGGGTGCGCAGCAGCGGAGCGGCGGCCCATGATGAGTGAGAACCGCAAGAGGATCCTCTTTCTCTGCACCCACAACAGCGCCCGCTCCCAGATGGCCGAAGGTCTGTTGCGAGGGCTTGGTGGAGACCGGTTCGAAGCCTCGAGTGCCGGGACCGTTGCGACCAGGGTACGGCCCGAGGCGATAGCAGCGATGGCCGAGCTCGGATTCGACATCAGCGCCCAGGAGTCAAAGACGCTGGATCGTTATGTGCACCAACCGATCGACCTGGTGGTCACCGTGTGCGATGCCGCCAAGGATTCGTGCCCGGCTTTCTCAGGCGCTCGAGAGCGCCGCCACTGGTCGATCGCCGACCCGGCCGCGCTCAAGGGCGGAGAAGAGGAGCGACTGACGGCCTTTCGGGCGGCGCGCGAAGAGCTGCGAACGCGGATAGAGACCGAACTGCTGGCGGATGCAAGGGAACCGGCAGCCGAGGACCACTACCGCAAGCTCGAGCGGATGTATCTCGGTGCCCCGACCAATCTCTACTACGCACCGACCATCCGTATCGGGAAGGGCGAGGCCGAGATTTCGATCCAGATCCGCCCGGAGTTCTTTCACGCCGCCGGTGCCGCTCACGGCACCGTCTATTTCAAAATTCTCGACGACGCGTGTTTTTTTGCGGTGGCGTCGGAAGCCACAGACGTCTTTGTGCTGACAACGAACTTCAACCTCCATCTGCTGCGGCCGGTGAGCTCGGGGGTGATCCGTTCCGTCGGCCGGGTCGTCCATCGCTCGCCAAGCTCGTTTCTTGCCGAGGCCGAGGCGACCGACGAGACGGGGCGGCAGATCGCGCGTGGAAGCGGAACGTTTGTGCGCAGCCGAACCGCGCTGGGACCGGAGATGGGTTACCGGTGAATCGGTGCAGCGGTCTTGTGAGCCGCTCCTAGAGAAGCTCCGCCAGTGCCTCGGGGTTGAAACCCACGAGCAGGATCTTGCCGGCGACGACCATCGGTGCCCGGTAGTTTCCCGTCGGGCCTTTGAGATCGTAGAGGGATGCGTCGGCTGCCTGAATCTCTACGATCTTGCGTCCACGGGCGACACGGACCCGGTTGACGCGGCGAATCAGAGCCCGTGCGTCGGAGTCGGACAGCGGCTCTTTGCGTGAGGACCGCTCCTGCCGGACTCGGGAATCCTGTTCAGTCAGCACCTCACGGGTGCGTTCGCAGCTCTTTCAGGAAGGGCGGAAGTAAAAAACATCAACGTTCGCCACGGGCGGAGTCTAGCAGTCGCTCTGGGCAGAAAAACGCTTCGGGAGCCCTCCGGCCCGGCCTCCCCGCGACAAGACCGATTCGACCCGCGTTCCGCAGGGTTGGAGCTTCCCGCGCGTGGAGCGAGGACGTATGATCGGGGAGTCTTCCCGATCCTGGGCGAGGCGGTTCCGCGGACAAGCAGAGGAGAGCAAGAGGAGATGCCTGAGATTCGACGCATTTCGACCCTGGAAGAGTTGGACGAGGTCTTGGAGCGGTCACACGAGAGGCCGGTCTGGATCCTCAAGCACAGCCTGGCGTGTCCGGTCTCCTCCGAGGCTTTGCGGGAGTACAGGGGATTTGCTGAGGCGGAAAGCCGGGAGAGCGTGGAGTTCGCGTTGATCGAGATCCAGAACGCGCGTTCGGTCTCGCAGGCTCTTGCTCAGCGGCTGGGTGTGAGACATGAATCGCCTCAGGCCATCTTGGTCGGCAGTGAAAGACCTCTTTGGCACGCGAGCCACTGGCAGATCAGCTCGGCGGCTCTAGCGTCGTCTTCGGCCGAGGTCCTGCAAGAACCCGCCACATGATGTGGGGGTTCGGTCCGGCCTGGTGGGCTGCCGCCGTCATTGCGGTCGCCATCGCCGTTCTGTTGGTGACCGCTTGTGGCCCGCGGTCGGAGGTGCCGGTCTCCGAGGTGGATCCCGAGACGCTGGATGCCCAGGCCCAAGCGTTGAAAGTCGCTGCCGAGACGGGAGCCGTTGGCGAGGTCGAAGCTCTCTTGGAGAGCGGCATGCCTCCCGAGGGGGCTCTAGTGGCGGCCGCAGGCGCGGGCCAGATGGAGATCATCAGGCTGCTCCTGGAACAGAACGTCGAAGTCGGAGGGCTGCTTGGTGCCAGGGCGCTCTTTGGCGCCGTCATGGGGGACCACAACGAGATCGAGGAGCTGTTACGGAGTTCCGGCGCCAACCCCAACGGGACCGATCACAGGCGGAGATCGCTGTTGTTCCAGTCGGTCAAGTGGAGGAAGGCTTCTCGGATCAGACGACTTCTCGATCTGGGCGCGGATCCCAGCCTTGCAACGTATACCGGACGGACAGCCTTGATGGCCGCGGTCGAGCGCGGGCACGAAAAGATCGTCTCCATGTTGCTCAGGCGTGGTGCCGATCCGGAGACTCGAGAACGAGACGGCTTCACGGCACTCCTGGTGGGGGTACGAGCCCGGCAACCGGGTACTGTCGATGTGCTTTTGAACTCGGGTGCCGACCCAAACGCGGTCACACCGCTGGGTTGGACGGCGCTACTCCTGGCGGCCAGCGACGGCAGCACAGACTTGGTCGAGATGTTGTTGGAGGCGGGGGCTGATCCCAACCTGTCCACTCACACCGCCGCCAGCCCGCTGATTCAAGCGGTCAAGGGGAACCATGCGGAAGTGGCGGCGATGTTGCTCAGGGCGGGCGCCGACCCCGCGGGACGGTTCTTTGGAGTCGATTCGAGCTGGTGGGCCAAGAAGTTGGCGCGGCCGGACCTCCTCGAAGTGATCCAACACCCGAGCGAGGTGCGAGGTTGAGGCAGGTCTTTGCTCGAGCGACGCTGGTCGTTTTCGTGGTCCTCCTGAGTCTGGCGGTCGTCGAGAAGGCCTTGCGCGTGGTCGGTTACGAGTACCGACCCATGAGCGTAAAGATCGGGACGACGACGGATGCCCGCTACTTTCATCTCTTTGGTGATCAGCACTTCATTTACGATCCCGAGCTTATCTGGCGTCCGAAACCGGGATACGAGATCTTCAACCACCAGGGTTTTCGCGGCCCAGAGATGACGCCGGAGCCGGAGTCGGGTGTGCTACGGGTCGTGGCGATCGGCGACTCGAACACGCTGGGCTGGGCGGGTGCTGATGGCAGCAACTGGCCGGCGGCACTGGGACGGGCGATGGAGGGTGCGCGGCTGCCGGCGGAAGTCGTCAACGGTGGGGTCTGGGGCTATTCTTCTTTTCAGGGCGTGCGGCGGATGCGCGAGGCCCTGCAGTACCGGCCCGACATCGTGCTTGTCAGCTATGGCTCGAACGATGCGCACCGGGTGCATCGGCCGGATCGGGAGTTCGCGCGCAAGTCGAAATGGTTTCG